>ODAK010002849.1_pt1 | contig 18093 bp, 20 predicted proteins | sample 1539591 | NCBI WGS metagenome assembly ODAK01 (sample SAMEA3539303, study PRJEB22396) | soil metagenome | biome: tundra; feature: field; material: soil | place: USA | collected 2010-05 | depth 0.15 m | reverse complement strand
GGACGATCCAGCGCGAGATCGAGGACCATCTGTCGGAGAAGATCCTCTTCGGCGAGCTGAGGGCCGGCCAGATCGTCATGGTCGACACCGAGGGCACAGGCAAGGACGACGGCAAGTTCGTGTTCAAGGGCGTGCCCAAGCCCGACGAGGTGCCCGACGCGCCGCCCGCCGAGATCGCGAGCGAGAGCCAGGCGCCCGCCAGCGGTGCTGACGGGCGCCTGGCCAACGACGAGTAGCGCCCACCCGGGCAGCGGTCAAGCAACCGCTCCCGGGGCGTTCTGCGGTCGCTGACACGACTTCGGCGCGAGCCGCCAGCTACCGGGACCTGGCCCTGGCGGGTGGCCCGAGCCTCCACGGTGAACCACCACCTGGCGTCGGTGTCGGGCTTCCTCGCCTGGGTGGTGGCCCAAGGCTGCGGAGCAGGATGCCAGTGGCGTGCCAGAACTGAGCCACTGGCTTTGACCTGGGCTTTAGGCGACCCGCTCGTATTCGCTTACGAGGCCGCCGAGGACACCGGGCAAGGTAGTCGCGGGAGTTCTCCGCAGGCCACCCGGCGGCCAGGTGCCCAGCGGCCTGGCAGCTGGGCTCGTCGCACCGGTGCCGGATCACCGGCAAGCGGCCGGTAACCGGATCTGGCCGGGATACTCCCCTGCTGAGCACGTAACCATAGATGTGCGCCGGAACGACCACGCTCCGCGGCCGGTCCGCCACTGCCCGGCGGGTGCCCGCCCGGAATCGCCCGTGACCGCCCTACGACAGCGCGCCGAGGAAGTACGCGCATCGCCCGGGCCGCGCCAGTAGACCTTGCCGTAGTACCTCGCCGGGGCTTCATCGTCCTCCGCCGGGGCCTCCCACAGGTCTTGGGGAATCCGGCCGAGCTGGTCCCGCTCCCTCGCCCCGGGGCCGCCGACCGCTGGCCACCCAGCCTGCGGTGGCCTGACGAGAACGGTCATACGTCCACAGTAAGTCGCTTACCGGACATGTCCTGGGATTGCCGGCGGCCAGCGCGCCCGTGCCTCGATCTGCGCCGCTTACCTAGCCGGATCACGACTCGAATTCCGGCCGCCGCTGAGGAACTGGCCGGGACGGCGCCATACCTAGCAGAGCCATCCCAAGAGCCAACGTAGGCAGACTTCGGGCGACAGTCACCTACGCTGAGCCACTGTCTGGGCAGTTCAAGTGCCCAGAGCGCCCTCGTCAGCGACGCTCAGCGATGCTGAGAATGTGACTGGGGTCAAGGGATCGCCGTTTCACCAGACCGTCCCGGCGCAGGTCACCCCCGGAAGCCAACATGGTGTCCGTAGCCGGTCATGGCTGCGTCAGGGTTGTCCTGGCCAGGGGCCGGTGGTTCCGGGCGGTTGGTGATCCAGCGCAGCAGGCGGAAGACCCGCTCGTAGGTCTCATTGCTGCCGCGCAGAATCGCGGCCAGCAGGACCAGGCCGACAGTCAGCGGAACGATGACGTCGGCAGCGGCCAGAGCAGCACCGAGCGGTACAGGTAACCAACGGCGCCTACCGAGTTTCCACCCGATCGGCAACGGGGTGCGGGCCACCGGTGCCCTGCGCACGGGTGATCAGTCCCCGGTGTTCGTTGGCCGGATCGATTGGAGCCAGACTCGGGGCCCGCCGTTGTCGAGCTGCCAGAAGCCCCAGCCGTTGCGGTTATCGTTCACGCTGGGGTTGTAGTGGCGGACCACCGCGCGCGCGGCACCCGTAGGGGTCTTGAATGACTTGCCCTTGAGCGGTCCGTCGACGATCTCCACTCGGGCGGGCGCAAAGTACAGCGCCCGCGTCCGGTGCCCCTCATAGTCGGCGTAGATCGGCACGCCCCTCTGTCCGGGGTCTGGCTCTTCGGCCGCCAAGGAACTGGCAGCAACCAACCGCCGCACGATCTCACCTTCGGTGACGTCCGCCATGCGCGCGGCGAAGGACACGGTCCGCTTGACGCCGTCGTCGACCTCGATAGCCGCCATCACCACTCTTCTCTCTTTGCGCTCTCGTCAGAGTAGAGGAATCTGAAGCGAAAAACAAGCAAGCAGAGGCGAGCCCGACCGATCGTGAGTCCGTGGTTCCGGTTGACAATGCAGACCTGGGGATTGTGGCGGTGAACGGGGTCCTCAAGGTTGATCTGAAGGTGAGCCGCCGGCAGGCGTCATCACCCTTTGCGGGGTGATCTCCGGCCCGGCGGCGGGCCTGGCTCGTGCTGGGCGCCGGCCTGGCCCTGGCCCTGCGAGTCGGTCGTTACCTGGCCCTAGGCTGGGCGGGCCTTGGATGTGCGCTGATCGCGCAGGTTCCGCCGTTTGTCCCAGGCCGCCACGCGCGCGAGGGTTCGCGCCTGGTTCTCCCGGGACAGGCGGGCTAGCGCCGCCAGCCCGATGACACCGACGATCACCAGCTCATGGAGGCGGCGGCTTCGCAGAATGCTCGCCACCGCGCCTAGCCCGATCATGTATATGGCCACCTGACGCTGACCGCTCGCGGCCCGCGACTGTCCCGCTGGCCCGCCGGTTCGCGCCGAGATCACCGCGGCCGGCGTCCTGTGACCATCCTGCCCTGATCCAATCTCCATCGCCATTTCGCCACCACACTCCGACCCGGGCGAGCTTGACCGACCCTGCAGACCAAAGCTGCCCGCATCTGCCGCGTCAGGACAGAGCAGGTCGGCCCCTTCTGCGGTGGACCTAGGTCCCGCCACCGGCAAGCCCAGGCGCCCGGGCACGAGGAAGGCTCGCCCGGCAACCCGGCCCTGTTCTACGGCTCCACGATCTCGGTAACTACCACCGCGGAGCAGTAGGACGCCCGGGCAAGCCACGCTGAGCGACAGCATTCCCCGGCAACAGCCAGGGTCGCGCCATGATCACCCGGTAGACAGATGACGCTGCCCGCACAGGTCGATCGCGTGGCCCGCGACCGGCATTGAGCACGGCCCAGCGCCGACCGCGAGGTGGTACGCGGGTGATGACGGCCGGGAACGTCAGACGTGCCCTCGAAGCGTCCATGAGCGACACCGCGAGCCGGATGATGGCTGTCGAGATCAAGGGCCGCACAGGGACGGGAGGCCTTCGTGCTCTTCAGCCATGTCGTGCCGGCCAGCCCCCGAGAGGGTGATCGTGATGACTGAACCCGGGCCGCCGACGGTTGGTGATAACCCTCCGACTGGCCCTGACGTAAACCTCGGCGGTAGAGATGCCCGGCTAGCCGATGGGGCGCGGCTGACCGGCACGGTCCACCGGCGTGATCATTGAACAGGTCCGCCAGACGGCCAGGATGCTGCCGCGGCCTGACCGCAGCGGCCAGACCTGACGCCGCTGCCCGAGCTGCTCGGTCAGCTGGCGCCGGATCTGCGGGAACCGCGCCGCGCCTCCGGCTAGCCGCGGCCCTCCGCCAGCTGGCCAGCGCCATCGAGCGCACCAAGGTTCAGTGAGTCAAGTCTGAGCTGCGCATCGGCCACCTGCACGACGGCCAGGTAAGCGATGCTGTCTTGGCGCACTGGCGGACGTGCGCGGCCCCCGGGGAGCAGGAGCACCCGTACGGGCCTGCAAGGAGCACCTGCCCGGACTGCGGCCAGGGCCGTGGGCTGCTGGCCCGGAACAGCCCCGGTGCAAGACGAGCTCGCGAGCCTTCACCGACAGCGGCGATGCGGTCCGGCACCGGGACCGTGACCGTGACCGCTGCACGCGATGCCACCACCGCCGCGAGCGGTGCCGGGCATGACCAGCCGCGCATCGGCAGCTTTCCCGGCCCGGGCCAGATCAGCGCGGCGGGGACCGCGCGGCCGGCCCAGTCCGGCCGGGCCGCGGCTGGGGGCGGGCGCAGCACCGCGGCCTGGTGCCGTGGCACCAGCAGCCCGGCGTTCTCAAGGGCGGCGAGCGATTGAGCGGGACCAAGGCAGATCATCGTGCCAACGGCTGGCGCGGCCCATTGCCGCAGCTCACGGGCCGGGCAGAGTCCTGGCACCCCGCACCTCCGCGTGGCCGTCCCGCCGGGACCTTTTCCTCTAGTGGCGTGATTTCGTGCCCGAGAAGATGTGCCTGCTCCACTCCATCGATGAGGGGACAGCCCGATGCGCGAGCCTCCTGAGCGTCTCGGCCGAAGATCGCCAGAATAGGAGGATGCGCTGCATGTCCGCCACATGCTTTCCGCCAGTGGCGCGGAATCTCCGGGCGGGTTCACCGGGACCGCGCGGCGTCGCCGTGGTGCTTGGAGCTCACCTGCCGCGCCGGAACGTCGACGAGGGCTGGCACCTGCGCGCAGCTAGGTACTATCTGAGCTCCCGGCCTGCGGCGCGCATGAGCGAGGTGATCCACGGCGCCTGGTGCCGGCCGGGCTACTGGGCCGTGTGGCGTAGCATCCGCCGTGGTATTGGGGGTCCGCCATCGTTGTAGGCAGGTTCGCCCGGCCGCGCCGCCGGATGCGGGCCGGCCTGGTGCAGCTGCTGTGCGCGGCGGCCGGGCTGGGGCTCGGGCTGGTGCTGCCGCGGATTGCGCGGTCTTCCGGGGCGAGATCATCGCTGAATGATCTTCTCGGTCGTCTACCTGCTCGCGCGCCGTCTGCTGGGCTGTCTGATGGTGCTGGCCCGGCGCGAGGTCTCCAAGGACGCCGAGCTCCTGGTCCTGCGGCATGAGAACGCGGTACCGCGCCGCCAGATCGGCCGGATCCGCTACGGCCAGCCGACCGGCTGTGGCTCTGGGCACTCTCCCGGCTGATCCCCCGGCGCCGGTGGGGCGAGGTGTTCGCCGTGACCCGGCGACGCTGCTCGCCTGGCACCGGCGCCTGGTCAGGCGCAAATGGGATTATACGAACCGGCGGCGTCCCGGACGGCCGTCCACGGCAGCCGCGATCCGCAAGCTCGTGATCCGCATGGCCACGGACAACCCGGCCTGGGGGCACCGGCGCGTGCAAGGCGAACTCGTCAAGCTCGGCCACCCGATCGCCGCCGCCAGTTCCTGACCGTCCAGGCCCGCGGCATCCTCGCGGCCGATTTCGTACACGTGGACACGGTGTTCCTGCGGCGCGTCTACGCCCTGATCATCATCGAGCACGGCGCCCGCCGCGTTCACCTGGCCGGCATCACCGCGAAATCCGACGGCGCATGGACGACACGAGCAGCGCGTAACGTCCTGACGGACGTCGGCGCACGCGCGACTCCAGTCAAGCTCCTGATCAGGGACCGCGCAGGCCAGTTCACCGACTCCTTCGACGCCGTATTCACCGCGGAAGGCATCAGGATTCTCCTGATCCCACCGCAAGCGCCCAGAGCCAGCGCCATCTGCGAAAGGATCATCGGCACCCTGCGCCGCGAGCTCCTGGACCGGCTGCTGATCGTCAATGAGCACCATCTGCGCCGGGTGCTGATCGAGTACATGCGGCACTACAACACCCCGAGGCCGCACCGGACCCTTGGCCAGCTCGCACCAGCTCAAGCTCACACCCCGCCACCGGAGATCAACCTCGCCGAGCACCGGACCCGCCGAAAACAAGTCCTCGGCCGACTCACACACGAGTACCAGATCGCCGCCTGACAGCCGATCCGTTGCGGAAAGACGCAGGTCACCGCCCCGATCGTGTATTCGAGCCCGACAGGCTCGCTCACCCTGCCTGGCCCTGGTGAACTGGTGCCTGTTGTGCCGCTTTGGCGGCGCGCTTTTGCAGCAGGCCCGCCAGGAACATGACAATGACGGCAATCCCCACGCCGGCGAACGTGAACCGGATCCTGCGTCCCTCATCAGCAAGGTTGGACGGGTGGGGCACGTCCATGGCGATCAGGACGGCCCCGGCCACGGCTGCGGTGTACCAGGTGTAGCTCACGGTGCGGATCGACCCTGCCAGCGCGAACAGGACGACGATGATCACTTCTAGGGCGGTTCTGTTGTCGACCGCCAGGAGGACGAGGCAGCCACCGCGGCGCCCAAGATCGTCCCGCCCGCCGTCCTGGGACGGCTGATGTCACTCATCGACAACCTCGACCCCGACTTCGCCATCGTCACCCCCTAGCGTCCCCACTGGCCACGCCGACCCCAGCCATACCCGCAGCGCGCTCGTCCCGGCCGCGCCCGCAAAGGCGACCCCACAAGGGGTCTTCGATGATCATTGCGCTTCTCGCCGTCCTCGGCGTCGATCTGATCGTGATCGTGGCGCTCCTGGCCGGCGTCCTGGGCCGGCGCAGGTGGGTGAGCACGCAGCCGAACGCGTTCAAAGGTGCGATACGGGTCACCGGCGGAAATGCCCACCGGCGCTCGGCCAGGTGGCACCGGGGCTACGGCCGCTGGGTTCGCGACATCCTGGTGTGGACTCCAGCACCCTTCCTGCTGCGCAATGTCCTGACCCCCGTCGACCGCCTCACTGGCCCAGTCCGGCCGGCTGAACCTGGCGAGGTCAAGCGAATCGGCGCCGAACCGATAATCGCATCCTTCGCAAAAGATGACTCGACGGTCGAGGTCGCCAGCGCGGGAAAGAACCGCGAACTCCTCCTCGGATCCGCAGCTGCAGGCGAGCCTCTGGTCCCGGGGGAGGCTGAGCAGCCTGGGGCCGGACGCCACTCAGCATGACGACCGCGCCGATCCCGTGATCCACGGCGAGCGGCCTGGGCACGCTCCCGACACCACCTCGATCGCAGATCGACCGGCTCGCAGTTCGCGCGCTCCTCAGAATCTCGCTCCCGTGCCGCAAGGTCCGATGACCGCCGCTATATCGGCAGCCGTCTGGCCGTCCATGCCGGGGGTTCGGTCCGGCTTGCCGGCGAATGGTTCTGCAAAGTCACCGCGATCATGGTGCTTGCCCTGGTGCCGCGGAGTCCCCGCCCGCGGTCCGTGCGAACGTGAGCGCCTGGCGGTGCAGCCGTGCCCAGTCCAGCGGCGGGCGCGGCTCGGGGACGCCGGGACGGCCGCGGGGAACCTGCACACGCAGCGAGAGCGGGCGGATCGTGCAGCGCACCGGGGTGGGCATCAGCACCGATTCGCCGTCGATCCCGACCGGGATCTGCGGCTGGTCGGCGTCGATGACGACCTCGCGGGCGGTGAGCACGGTGAGACTGCGCGAGCGCTGCGGCCGGCGCAGCAGGCCGGCCGCCTGGACGGCGTTGCCGACCTTGACGCCGACGACGCCGAGCACGCCCTGGTCGAGGCGAGCGCGCCGGCCCAGGCCGGCGATGTCGCCGGTCCCGTACGGGTTGTTGCTCACCAGCACCGCTTGCGGCCCGTCGAGTACCACCCGCCCGTCGACCCGGACCACCAGGTGTGCTCCCTGGTGGCCGCTCAGCAGGTCGGGGAGCAGCTGCAGCGCGGTGCCGGACTTGTCGTCGCGGTAGGCGGGGCTCTGCACGACCTGGGCGTAGGCGCCGAACGAGGCGTTGTTGACGAACGTGCGGCCGCCGATCAGGCCAAGGTCGATGCGCAGCTCGACGCCATCCGTGAGGGCGGCCAGGCAGGTGGAAGGATCGTCACGGTCCAGCCCGAGATCCAGGGCGAAGTGGTTGCGGGTACCCGCCGAGATCACCATCATCGGGACGTCCCGCCCGGCGGCGATGCCCGCGACGAGAGCCTGGGTCCCGTCACCGCCGGCCACCCCGAGCAGATCCGCTCCGCGGTCCACCGCCTGCCGCGCCAGCGCGGCCACATCGACGACGCCGGGACCTTCGAGCAGGGCCACCTCGGCGCCGAGCGCGGCGGCTTTGTCCCCGAGCCCGAACTTGCCGACCTTCCCGCCGCCTGATCTCGGGTTCATGATCACAAAAGGCTGCCGCCGCGGCGCCGCGGCGTATTCGCGTGGCCCGGCCGGCAGGCGATCACCGCTCAGCGTCGCCCGCCCGGCGGCCACGGCAGCGGCCGCGAGCACGACGGCGAGCACGATCTCCCACAGCAGCCCCGCAACGACGTACACGACGATCACGAGCACCGGCGCGGCGACCAGGACCGCGAACGCGAGCCAGCGCAGGACGCCGCGGTTGGCCAGGAACCACCACGCCGCCGCGCAGGCGATCGCCAGGCCCGCGAAACCCAGGAGGAGCACGGCAATGCTCCGCAGGGCGCCGGACAGCAGGAGCACCACTACCGCGGCCGCGGCGGCGAACGCGAGCCGGGCCAGCCAGCGCTGGCTCCGGGAAGGGGAATGAGCCAGCCGTCCTCCGCTTGGACCGCCCGGTCCGTGCAGCAGACCGTCCTCCTGCGCAGTCACGTCACCGCTCTTGCGCGCCATGTGTGCCCTTCCCCGGCGGGACTCTCGGCGATGGCATCGGCCCAGCGGCTGGCGCTCTCACCCTGAGAGCGAAGCGGCTGATCCGCCCGGTGCCACGCCTGATGTAGCGTGCCTCCCTGAGGAAGAACTCCGGCAGAGCGTACCATCCTCCGATCGGATCAGGCCGCGCTGGCATCGAGGGCAGCGCTGACGCGCACTCAGTGATGCATGCTATCGGGTTCCCGGTGGGCATTACCGCCCGTCAGTATGCACGAACGCATCGGCGAGCAGAGCGCGACGTGTGCCACTGCGTTTGCCGCACGCCGCCCACCCACCCGAGGTGTGACGGCCGCGGCCACCACCGCAGTCTTGGCGACCGGCGCGCCGATGACGCCGACTCTTCCGACACGTGATGGTCTCAGTGGCATTTTCAGGCTTCTTGCCCGTGAGCTGATGCTGGACCCCATCTTCCCGCCGCCCGTGAGCCGCTCGCGAGCCTGGCCGAGAGGGCTGGCCTGGCAGCGTATCCGTGAATGCCTGCCAGATGGGTTTGCCGCAGCTAGGGGGACGAGTGAGTCATGTAGAAGCGGACATCTTGACCGGCGGCGGGCGGGCCGACCGCCCAAAAGGCATCCATGCGCTCTTTGGCCCGCGCCGTGCTCGTGCACCGTGGCTGCGGATGGACCCCGATGACGCCATGGCACTCCCTTTTCCTGGTCAGCCCGGCCATGGCAGGACGGCGAGCGTGCGGCGCCAGCCGGTCCGCATCGTGGACTGGCTCGGGCGGAGAATGGGCACCAGAGAGAGGGAACTGCTGTGGGCCGCCGGGTCAGGATTGACCGCCGCTATAACCAGCCGTACCGGCTGACCACCCCCGCGGGCACGCACTCCGGATAGCCGCACCCGTTCAACTGGCCGGGGAATTCGATGACTTTTGTCTAGGTTCCGCCGATGCGAGAGGGGAGGCCCGCCTGGCCGTCGGGACCGGAGGCGGGCGGTGCTTCATCGGGCGGGGGAGGCTTGATCCGCTGGAGGTAGACCTCGTAGGCGGCGAGCAGCACCCCGATGATGAGGAAGCTGAGCCACGACACGCTCACGATCAGGAGCAGGATCCCGGCGACGACGGCGCCTGCCAGCTGAAGGCCAGCCGCATGAGAAGCCATCCAGGTGACCACCTGGCCTCGGCCGTCACCGCTCCTTGCCCCCGCGATGCTGCGCCCGGTCCGCTTCACCCACGAGCGGATGGCCACTGCCCATCGATACGGCCCGCTCAGCACTACGATGACCAGGACGATCAGAGCCACGCCCAGGACCCATGCGGTGAGTACGAAGAACCCGTGCAGCAGATCACCGAGAACACTCTGAGCGACGTGGGGGTTGTGAGCAGCGCTCGCCAGCGCGCCTTGCTGATGGATGACGCTACGCCTCTCCACGATCATCAGCAGAGATACGCCCACCGCCAGCTGGAGCAAGGTTCGCCGGCGATTCACCGACAGCCACAAACAGAGGGCGATCAGTGCAATCGTGACCAAGGGCAGGACAAGGGTGAGCCGGTCAAAGGCCTTCACCCCTTTCTGGACGGTTGCCAGGTCGCTGGACCGGACCAGGGTGATCTGGCCGAAGTTGCTGGGCAGGGTGACTCCCAAAGCCTTGGACAGCTTGTTCACCGCCTGCTGGGGCGGGTCGGCGCTTGTGATGGTGGGCAGGGTCACGGGCTTGCCGGTCAAGTCGGAGGCCAGGCCCGATATCTTCCCCAGGGCCTGGTTGATGACGGGGACTGTGTTCAGGACGATGTAGCCGCCAGAGGTGGAAACAGCCGCCGTGTTCTGGCCGCGCAACACCGCCACCAGCTGTTGATGCGTGAAGGTCAACACCGCGGTCCAGATGGCCTGGAACTGTGCGGACGTCAGCACTTTCGTCAACTGACCGGCAACGAAGCCCTTGGTGGCATTGGTGATCGGGACTGCCGCGAAACTGGCCTTGGGAGGGAGAGCATCCCGCAGGCGGGCCTGGAGATTGAGGTCGGTAAACAGCTCGTCCGTGGCGCGCGCCGCCACGGCGGAGGCCACTGCCGGATTCTCGAAGACGGGCCCGACCGTGCCGACAAATGTCGGGGTGTTGAGCAGGGTCCTGTGCGCCCACACCTCCGTGGTGGAGAGCAACACCAGCTGGCAGGAAAGCGCGACGAGCAAGCCGACGACACTTCTGCGGATGCGCCGCCGACGCGGCTTCTTGACGGCGATCAGGGCGCGGACCGACGCGGCGTAGGCGGCAGTCACGATGGCGGGCTGGCCCAGGTGCGTGGCGCGCAGCACAGCCTGGATCTGGCCGGTCCACCGGGCCGCGGACTTCCGGTTCCTGGTCCGCGACCGCGCCGGGCAGTTCACTGCATCGTTCGACGCGGTCCTCGCGAGCGCGGGCATCGAGGCGGTGAAGATCCCGCCCCGGAGCCCTCGGGCGAACTCTTATGCCGAAAGGTTTGTGCTCACCGCCCGGACGGAGGTGACCGACCGGATGCTGATCTTCGGCGAACGACACCTGCGCGTCGTGATGACCGAGTACGAGGCCCACTACAACGGACGACGACCCCATCGCAGCCGGGAACTCCGCCCGCCCCGGCCCGATCATCCTGTCGCCGACCTCTCCCGGGAGCGGATCAAGCGCCGACGCGTTCTCGGTGGCCTCCTCAACGAATACGAGCGGGCCGCATAGAAGCCCAGGTCAAGACCGGTGGTCGAGTTCTGGTACCCCGCAGGGCCCTCGACGCGTGACACGTGGTACTACATGATCGAGACCGAGGAACTCCCCGGCGCGGTCCGGTTCGCCAAGTGGAAGGCGGTGTGGAACACCCGCGAAGGCTGGCGGGGCGCTGCCAGCTATGCGGCTGAGGCGCCCGCGCTCTTTGATCTCTGGCAGGACCCGCAGGAACGCTACGACATCTTCATGACGAGCTGGACCGAGAAGACGTGGATGATCGGACCCATCGGGCAGAAGGCCATGGAGTTGCTGGCGACCTACAAGAAGTACCCGAACCGTCCCGTCCAGACATTGGCGCTCGGGGCTGCGGAGTTCTACGCCGATGACGCCATCGTCCAAGAGCAGCTGAGGAAGGTCATTCACTCGATGGCAGGAAACAAGTAGCCACCCTCCCCGACGGGAATAGAGGCGGGGTCGGGCCACGCGGCCCGACCCCACGGAGGGACCTGAAGAAATGGCCGAGTACCTGTCCAGCTGGAACGACGGCGAGGCGAAGACCCGGATCCTGGAATTCGTGCGATCGGTGACCGAGCCGGGAGCTTCGTTCGTGCCGGATTCGGAGCGGGTCGCGGCGTTCGACAACGACGGGACGCTGTGGTGTGAGAAGCCGATGTACCCGCAGGCCAACTTCGTGGTCAGGCGCTGGGCCGAGCAGGTCAAGGCCGACCCGGCGAAGGCGAAGGAGCAGCCGTGGAAAGCGGTCGCGGAAGGTGACCGGGCGTGGCTGGCGGCGGCCGTGGACCACGTGCCGGATCTGACCAGGGGCGTGACCGAGGCGTATGACGGGATCACGGTCGGGGCGTTCGAGGCGGCGGTGCGCGGATTCTTTGACTCCGCAAAGCATCCGACGCTTGGTGTGCCGTACACCGGAATCGCCTTCCGTCCGATGCGTGAGCTGATCGGGCTGCTGGAGGCCAGCGGGTTCGAGGTATACATCTGCTCGGCGGGCGGCCGGGATTTCGTCCGGGTCGTATCGGAGGAGATGTACGGCATCCCGCGGGCCCGGGTGATCGGCTCAGGCGCAACGCTGGAGTACCGCCAGGGTGGGGTGTACCGGACCAATGGCGTCGAGCAACCGATCGACGAAGGCCCCGGCAAGCCGGTCCATATCTGGACCCGCACGGGCCGCATGCCCCTGCTGGCGGGCGGCAACGCGGACGGGGACTCCGCGATGCTGGAGACGGCGCAGTTCGCGCTGCTGATCCGGCACGACGACGCCGACCGCGAGTTCGCCTACGACGCCGGCGCCGAGCACGCGCTCGCCGAAGCGGCGAAGCAAGGCTGGACGGTCGGGAGCATGAGGGACGACTTCAAGGAGGTGTTCGCCCGGTGACAACCGTTAACCCCGGCACAGCGGGGAACCTGCCGCCGGCGTTCGCCGGCCCGGCGGATGATCCTGCGCGGCGCGGCCCGGTTTTGACGGTGCCGGGGGCTCCGCTGGCGTTTCACGTGATGGCCAAGCCCACTGGGGCGGTGTGCAACCTGGATTGCGAGTACTGCTTTTTCTTGTCCAAGGAGATGCTGTACCCGGGAAGCCGGTTCCGGATGGCCGCCGATCTGCAGGAGACCTATATCCGGCAGCTGCTGGAGGCGCACGCCCGGGCCCCGGAGGTGGTGGTCGCCTGGCAGGGCGGTGAGCCGACGATGATGGGCCTGGATTTCTTCCGCCGGTCCATCGACCTGGAGCGCCAGTACGCGCGGCCGGGGCAGCGGGTGCTGAACACGATCCAGACCAACGGCACCCTGCTGACCGACGAATGGGGCGAGTTCCTGAAGGAGAACGAGTTCCTGGCCGGGATCTCGATCGACGGCCCCCGGGAGATGCACGACGCCTACCGGGTGGACAAGGGCGGCAAGCCTACCTTCGACCGGGTGATCCGCGGCCTGGATGTGCTCAAGCGGCATGAGGTGGACTGGAACGTGCTGACCACCATCCACGCGGTCAACGGCGGCCACGGCCGCGAGGTGTACACGTTCTTGCGCGACGAGCTGGGCGCGACGTTCATCCAGTACATCCCGATCATCGAGCGCGCGACCGAGCAGACCCTGCCGATCGCTGACGCCGGGTGGGGTCACGGCGTCAAGGGCCGCCCGCTCTACACGCAGGAGGGGAGCCTGGTCACGCACCGCTCGGTCGGCCCGGAGCAGTACGGCCGGTTCCTGATCGAGGTGTTCGAGGAGTGGGCGCGCCGCGACATCGGCACCGTCTACGTGCAGATGTTCGACACGGCGCTGGCGAACTGGTGCGGCGAGGGCGGCGGGATGTGCGTGCACGCGGAGACCTGCGGCAGCCAGCTCGCCCTGGAGCATACCGGCGACCTGTACTCCTGCGACCATTACGTCGAGCCGGGCTACCTGCTGGGGAACATCAACGACAAGCACATGCTCGAGCTGATCGTCTTGCCCCAGCAGCGGCAGTTCGGGCTGGACAAGCGCGACACCCTGACCCGGTACTGCCGGGACTGCGACGTGCGGTTCGCCTGCAATGGCGGCTGCCCCAAGGACCGGTTCGCCACGTCTGCGTACGGTGAGCCCGGCCAGCATTACCTGTGCCCGGGCTACAAGGCCTTCTTCCACCACATCACCAAGCCGATGGATACCATGGCCATGCTGCTGCGCGGCGGCCGGGCACCCGCTGAGCTGATGGCGATCTATGCGGCACAGGACTCCCTGCGCGGCCGCAACGACCCATGCCCCTGCGGCAGCGCCCGCAAGTGGAAACGCTGCCACGGTGCAGCCCCGGCCTCGGCCACAGCCGTCTGAGACCGCAGATGTCCTGGGGTGTCCTGTTCCCGATCCGGGAGTACGTCGAGGGCAGCTGTGGTTCCCGCTGATCGACGCGATTTTGGCGTCCGCCAGCTGCGGGACTGGAAATACTCCATCGCCATCGAGGCCCTGATACCGAACGGCATGCGGATCTACGGTGAGATATGCGGGCGGACACTCTGAACAGCGGGTTCTCGGCTCCGTTTCAGGCGGCATGGTGGTACTCGTGGATGAGGCCACCGAGGACCGGCTTGCATTTGATCCGTCGTTCGTCGAGGCTGACGACGGCAGGTACCGTCGTCGCGACGGCGTTGGGATTGCGCTGGTTCAGGCTCTGGCGGGGACGATGCCCGTTGTAATGCGCCGCGTACTCGCCAAGGATTCGGCGCGCGTGACCCGGTCCTGCGATCAGGACCCGGTCGAGCAGCTCGCGGCGCAGTGTGCCGGCGAGGCGCTCGCAGATCGCGTTCGCCCGAGGTGCGCGCGGGGGCGTTTTGATGATCTCGATGGCGTCGGCTTCGAGCACCGCGTCGAACATCGCGGTGTATTTCGTGTCCCGGTCCCTGATCAGGAATCGCAGCTCCTCCAGCCGCTCACCGAGGTCCATCGCCAGGTTGCGGGCCTGCTGGGCGGCCCAGCTGCCGGCCGGGTTCGCCGTCACGCCGGCGACATGCAGCTTCCTGGTCGCATGCCGGCGAAGATCAGCACGTACAGGCGGTTGAGCAGCACGGTGTCAACGTGCAGGAAGTCACAAGAGACTATCCGGTGCGCCTGTGCCGACAGGAACTCACTGCAGGTCGGCCCGCTAGGCCGTGGCGCGGGGCCGGTCCCTGCCATCTTCAAGATTTCCCACACGGTCGAGTGCGCGATCGTGTAACCGAGCCGGGCGAGCTCGCCCTGGATCCGGCGATGACTCCAGCCAGGGTTCGCCCTGGCCATCGCAACGACGAGCTTCTTCATCGCCGCCATGGCCGGCGGGCGACCGCGACTCGAGCGCTGGGGATAGGTCCATTTGCCGGCTACCAGCCGACGGTGCCAGGCCAGCACGGTCGCCGGAGTAACCCGCGAACACCGTCGCCCATCGATGCCGGGGGATCAGCCGAGACAGCGCGGCCAGCCATGCCCGATCCGGCGGCTCGTACCGCACGCGTGGGATCTGGCGGCGCAGCACCCCATTCTCATGGCGCAGGACCAGCAGCTCAGCGTCTTTCGACAGATCACGACGGAACAGCACGACCAGCAGACCGAGCACGGATCGGACGATCACGTAAACGAGGGTGAATAGCACCGCGCGATGGTCCCAGGCCGAACGCCACAGCCGCAGCCGAATCGCAGGTCAGACCACCAACCGAATATTCGAGCGGGACAGGGCGAACAGGAGCCGGTCATCACGCGAGCTGCTCACAGTGAGCCGGTCGCCCTCGGCGAACACGCCGATGACCGCCGCCGACCCCTCCGGCAGCGGCCCGCCGCCATCCGCGCCCTGCCACCGGGCACCGCGCTGCTGCTCGCCACCGGCATCAAGCCAGCCCTCATCCACCTCACCCCCTGGTACCTGGGCCCGCGCGCCGGCGAGATCACCGCCGCGCAAGGCGCGATCGAGCTGTTCACCCGGCGGCTCGAGCGCGTCAGCACGCAGTTCCCCGATGTCCTCGAGGTCCTCCGGGCGGGGCTGAGCCCCAGCGAGGCAATCGTCGAGGGGGAGGTCGTCGCCTTCGACCCGTCCGCCGGGGAGCTGCGCCCGTTCCAGGAGGTCATGTTCCGGCGGCGCAAGCACGGCATCCCCGACGCCGTGCGCGACGTGCCGGTAGGCTTGTTCTGCTCGCCGTTTGCGCTGGCCAGCACCCTGCCGTCCGGGCTGAACGCCACCCCGCTCACGTCCTGGGCGCCGGCCTGGAGGGGGGCGCCGGCGGGCTGCCTGGTGACCGGATTCCACAGCCGCACGGTGCCGTCGCTGTCGGCGCTGGCCAGCAGCGGGCCCGCCAGACCGGCCATCGCTGACTCCACTATGAAACTTCAGCCGGGAGTCATCTGGAAGACGATGCGGACCCGTCTAGGATTTCCTCCTGGCCAACGCGGGTGATATCGAGGGCCGACGAGACGCGCCCACGCCGGGCGAGACCGGCCGGAGGGGCCAACCCCGACAGAACGTGCCGCCCGGCAGCAGGCGGTCCGTCGTGCCGAGGTCGCTTTGCGGTCCATTGGGCAGCCGAACCCGTGAGTGAGGTAGTTCGGCTTCTGGGGCGACAGCTACGAGGGGCGGCGCCTGTTCCGCCGGAGCGCTCACACTGCTCCATTGGGACTTGATCGGGAAGGGCTTCGGGCCGACGGCAGCCGGTCCATCAGGCCGGCCACGGCCTGCCCGGTACTCGTGCCGATCAGCGATCCGACCACAGCGTCGCCTGGGTAATGCACGCCGGTATGCACCCGGGAGTACGCGACAGCCGCCGCCAGGAACCGCAGCGCGAGACCGAGCCAGGGCTGCTCCCCGCCGATGGCCGAGGCGAAGGCGAACCCCGAAGCCGCGTGCCCGGACGGGAATGATGTGGAGGCCGGCATCCGGACGTTCCGCTGCTCCGGGACTCCGGCGCCGGCCCGGTCCGGCCGCTGCCGGGACCAGAGGGACTTGACACCAAGGTTCACCAGCGCGGAGGTGACGCCGATGGCCAGCGTTCCGCGCACCGCCGCACGTCGGCCGGTCCGGCCGCCCGCCACCGCGAGCCCGGCCGCTATGGCCAGCCAGAGGCGGGAGTTATTGGCGGCGTTGGAGAGCCGGCGCAGCGGTACGTCGAGGGACGGGGTGGGCGTGGACGCCACGGCGCCGTAGATCGCCCGGTCCACCGCCCCCAGCTCGCGCAGCCTATCGGCAACCTGCTGGCGGACCGGCCCCCCTAGTTGCGCGAGCCAGTCGGCTAGGCGCTCCGCGACCGCCTCGGCGGCGCCAGCGGGCTCGCGGGCGGCATCCTGTGTTGCCATCGGCGGATTTTAACACCCAGGCCGAACCGGAACGCGGAGACGGTCTGCCAGTCCCAGCGGATCACACGTGCCGGGGCAGCACGCGGCGGGCGGGCGACCCGGCCGGCGGCGGCTTCCTGGCGCAGCCAGGCGCACAGCGCGGCGTCAGCCTGGCCAGCGTGCTGGCCGGGGCGTTCGATTCCCCCCTGATCACACCTGGCACGGTTCAGGGAGCGCGAGCGGGACCGGGGTGCGGTAATGCCCGAGACCTCCCCACTCCCACGGCCCCGGCGTCGTCTCATCAAAGTCGTTCACGTCGAACACCAGCCGCCGCTCCGCCGAACCGAAAATCCCGAAATTCGACAGGTGCGCATCCCCGCACGCCTGCACCGCCAGCCCCGACACCGGAGTACGGGAAAGGTCTCTGGCCATCGGCAGCGCCGCCCCGCGGTAAAACGTGAACGGCGACACCATCATCCGGCCCCGCCGGATAGGCACCAGCTCCGGCACCCGCGACCTCGCCTGCTCCTCCAGCAGCCCGACCGGGTCGGGCCGCCCCGCCGGCGGATCAAACACCGCATGACCGTCCCGCGGCACCTCAGCCCGCGCCGCCTTACCCCGCGCAGCACGCTCCGCCGGCGTCAGCCGATCCAGCCCCGACTCCAGCTGATACCGCAACGTACCCCGGCGCGGAGCCCCCACACTCGCAACACCCATCATCGGCTCCTCACCTAATGGGCCGTCAGTCCGGCTCTTATGTCTCTGGCCAGTGAAGACTGCTCCGGCTCACAACTGCAGCCCGTGGTCAGCCATCACCCCCTGGGCGAGCGGCGCGTCGAGCAGCATGTGCAGAACCGAGCCGGCGATGCCCGAGAGGATGGACCTGCTGTGTCCCTTGCTAGTGAGCATCGGGACGATGATCGCGACGGCAAGGGCAACGGCTGCGTGAGCGACGTTGTCGGTCGCCTCGGTGGGCGTGGCCATCCGGCCACCTTCTTCCCCTGCGTGCCGACGAACGGCGGCGGGCCCCAGGCCACTTCAGTTGCGCATGCCCTGTTCGGGCTCGCACCTGAGCCCAGGTTCCGGGGGGCGGCCGGACATGTCCAGGGCCTAAAGCCAGCACATCCGGTGGGATGGTCGCGGGGGCGTGAAATGGTCACGGTGCGGGTCGCGGCGGGCTGGGGTCGCTGCCGCCCGGTGGTTGCCGTTTTGTGCTGCCCATGCGGGCGCGCGGGGTGGGAGAGTGGGCGCGGGCTGCCCGTGACGCCGGCGGACTTTGGGATACGAACCCGTCCTAAAGCCTGGCGCTGGGGTCTTGACCTGAGGGTCGCGCACTGTTGCCTCGAGCACGCCGGTCAGTATTCCGGGCCTGGTGCCCGCCGACGGGTCACCAGCGGGTGACCGTCCTGTCCGCGGGGATATCCGGCGGGGAGCCGGAATCGTG
>ODAK010002847.1_pt1 | contig 18096 bp, 20 predicted proteins | sample 1539591 | NCBI WGS metagenome assembly ODAK01 (sample SAMEA3539303, study PRJEB22396) | soil metagenome | biome: tundra; feature: field; material: soil | place: USA | collected 2010-05 | depth 0.15 m | reverse complement strand
CTTGTCGCTTTGTCTAGGCGCGGGCGTCATGGCGATCTTCGGCCTGACGTTCTATTTCGCGCGCTGGTCGCTTGCTCGCGCCTACGGTGCCGAGCCCGCCGTGCAGGCCTTGTGCGCGCGCGTGCTCCCCATCGCTGCTGCTTTCCAAATGCTCGACGGAACCCAAGTCGTGGCCAGTGGCATTCTGCGAGGCCTCGGCCGAACCAAGCCCGCCGCGATTTTCAACCTGGGCGGCTACTACTTCCTCGCGTTGCCTCTGGCCTATGGCTTCGGCGTTCGACGAGGCGGCGGCCTCGAAGGCATCTGGTGGGGACTTGCCGCCGGACTACTCTTCGTGGCGAGCGGCATGCTGGCCATGGTGCTGCCAAAGCGCGCGTACCACGCGCAACGCACACGCGCGTGAAGATCGACTGATGAAGAGAGCCGAGGCTGTTGCATCGGCCGTTGGCGTTACAATTGACATATGGTTTAACCAAATGTAAAAACAATTTATGTCGGTAGCCCGTCCATTCTGGATGGATAAGCTGCAGGATGCGTGGCGACGGGTGCCTATCGCCTGGCTCTCCGGGGTCAGACGTGTTGGCAAGACGACATTGCAAGCATTGGTCAAAGAACTCCAGCACGGCTAACGAACCCAAGCAAAGCTGCGGTGACAAATCCCGCTGGCGGGCTTTCGCCGACCCTCGCCCCCAGCGCCCCCCTCCGCGCCCTCCTCCCCTCGGCGCCCTCTCACACGTTGAATTTGAAGTGAATCACGTCGCCGTCGCGGACGACGTACTCCTTGCCTTCGATGGCCAGCTTGGCGTTCGCGCGGCAGGCCGATTCCGAGCGCAGGCGAATCAGGTCTTCCCACCAGATCACGTCGGCTTTGATGAAGCCGCGCTCGAAGTCGGTGTGGATGGCACCCGCCGCTTGCGGAGCCTTGGCGCCGCGAGGGATCGTCCACGCCCGGCATTCGTCCTCGCCCGCGGTGAGGAAGGTGATGAGATCCAGAACGGCATAGGCCGTGCGCGCCACGCCGTGAAGACCGGGCTCTTTGAGTCCCAAGCTCTCCAGGAAGGCCGGACGATCCGCGGCGTCGAGCCCGGAGATCTCGGCTTCGGCAGCGGCGCAGATGGCGACCAGCTTGGCGCCTTCCTTGGTCGCGTGAGCGCGCAAGGCGGACACGGCGGGGTCGCTGTCGAGGGTGGCCAGTTGCTTTTCAGCGACGTTGGCCACGTAAAACACCTTCTTGTGGGTGAGCAGAAACAGCTCGCGCAGAAGCTGGTTTTCCTCGTCGGACAGACTCTGCGCGCGCACCGGCACGCCCTCGGCCAAGCCCTTCTGGATTTTCACGCAAGCCTCAAGGCGAGCATTCTCGTCCTTGGACGCTCCGCCCTTCATGGCGGCCTTGGCGCGATCGATGCGCTTTTCGACGGTTTCCAGATCCTTGAGGCACAGCTCGGTATCGATGGTCAGGACGTCCGACACCGGATCGATGCGGCCCTCGACATGAACGATGTTGTCGTCCTCGAAACAGCGCACGACGTGCGCGATGGCGTCGGCCTCGCGGATGTTGGCGAGAAACTGGTTGCCCAGCCCTTCGCCCTTCGAGGCGCCACGCACCAGGCCGGCGATATCGACAAAATTGACCGTGGCCGGCACGACCGATTTCGGATGGTAGAGGTCGACCAGGGCGTCGAGACGTGGATCCGGCACCTGCACCACGCCAACGTTCGGCTCGATGGTGCAGAATGGATAGTTCGCAACGGCCGCACCGGCCGCCGACAAGGCATTAAAAAGCGTCGACTTGCCTACGTTGGGCAAGCCGACGATTCCACAAGAAATTCCCATCTGATTGGCACCCGCGCCCAAGCGTGGGCGTCCGCGAACCGTAGCTTGTTTAGAGCTTGCCGGCCAGGTTGAAGGCGATGAGCAAGCCGTAAATGACGAGCGACTCGATGAGCGCGAGGGCGACGATCATCGGGACGAAGATCTTACCGGAGGCCTGCGGGTTGCGCGCGATACCGTCGAGCGCCGAGGCAGCAGCGCGGCCCTGGCCGAGACCACCACCGAGGGCGGCGAGACCGATGGCAAGCGCGGCACCAATGCCGATGAGGCCCTTGGAATTGTCGGCGGCGGGAGCTGCGCCTTGCGCGAACGCGGCAGCGCTGGAAAGGGCCGTCAGCACGAAGGCGGCCATCGGAACAAACAACTTAGCAACTCGGCGCATTTCAGGATCCTCCTATCGGACTTGGTGAGTGGGCGGAACGATAAGGCTAGTGCTCCTCGTGAGCAATAGCGGTTGAGATGTAAATGGTGGACAGGAGCGAAAACACAACGGCCTGCACCACCGACACGAAAACGCCCATCACGAGGAAGGGCACGGGAACCAGGAACGGAATCAAGGCAAAGAACACCGCGCCAACCTTGTGATCCGCCGTGATATTGCCCAAAAGACGCATCGAGAGCGACACCGGACGGGCAATGTGGCTGACCATTTCAATGGGAATCATGAGCGGCGCCAGCCACCACAGGGGGCCCATGAAATGCTTGAAATACTTGGGTCCGTGGGCCACCACGCCGAACACGTGGGTGAGCACGAACACCAGAACCGCCAGCGCGATGTTCGTCTTGAGCGACGCCGTGGGTGGCAGGAAGCCGGGAATCAGCGACAGCAGGTTCGAGAAAAGAATGAACAGGAACAGGGTGCCGATGAGCGGCAGGTACTTGCGCGCGTTCTTGGCCCCCATGGGGCCTTCCATCAGGCCGTAGACCATGTCGCCGAAGATCTCAAGCAGGTTCCGCAGGCAGAAGCGCGGCGGCGGTACCGCTCCACCGTCGGGCGCCGAATACACTGCCAGCGCGTAGCGGAAGGCGAACAGCGTCAGCAGCAGGAAGACCAACAGGCCACCCAAGATGTGGTCGATCTCGAAATGCGTGGCCTGGAAGACCTGCCAGGTCCACTTGCGGCCGAAGTACATTTCTAGATTCGTCCGCAGGGTTTCGTACCCCGGAAAGAAGCTGAACCAGGTTGCGTGTGGACCCATGCTCTATGCTTTCCCTTGCTCGCCGGCCGTGGAGCCGATCCACAGCCCCGTGAAAACCAGCGAGATTGGCAAGACTGATATACCGATGGCGAATGGCACGAGGGCGAGATTGTAGACGCGGATGCACAGCCAGACCAGCCCGAAGAGAATCAGCATCTTCGCGCCGAGCGCGGCCATCAGCCAGGACACCTGTGCCTTGTCGCCGGCCGCCGCCCGCGCTAGGGCTTTGGCTGCCAACCGGCGAATGACCCAGAGGTTCGTGCAGGCGAGAAGTGCTCCGATGCCTCCCGCGAGCACTCCCGCCCTACCCCATCCCAGCCCCATCAACACGGTAACAACAACCGCCAAACCGAAGTTGGCGAGGTCGATGGTTCCGAAACGCTTGCTTTTCATTTTGGGTCGGGACGTTGGTCGTCGTCTTGCAGACTTCTCTTGTAGCTGCGCACCACTCGGACCAGAGCCTTGATAGCCGCCCCTACCCCCGCCAGGAATCCCACCCACATGAACCAGGGGGCCGTACCAAGCTTCCGATCCAAGTACTGTCCGCCGAGGTACCCTATGCCAATGGCCACCGCGATTTCAAGACCAACCGCACCGGTCGTCGCCGCAATTGCCCACATCTTCTTCGCGTCGGGATCCATCAGACTCGCCAGCTCGTTCAAAAACGGAAACTAGAACCTACTGCTCACGGCCAGGAAGGTCATCTTGTCGTTGGTTTCGCGCAGGCGCGCGGACAAGGTGCGGACGAAGCTCCACAGAAGGTCGTAGGCCAGATCGCGGTCGACAAACAGGAGATCCGCGACGCTCTCTTTGGTGAGAACGAGCAGCCGGCAGCTTTCGTGGGCGATGGCATCCGCGCTGCGCGGGAAATCGTCGATGAGCGCCATCTCGCCGAAATAATCACCGGTCTTGAGAATGGCGAGCGCTTCTTCACCCATACCCGGCACCTGCCGGCTGATACGGATTGAGCCAGCAAGAATCACGTAGAGCTTGTCGCCGACGTTGCCTTCAGCGAATACCGCCGCTCCCCTCGAATACGATTCCTCGACGCCAAGACTGGCGATGCGCCGCAAATACACCACCGGCAGATCGGCGAAGAGGCTGACTTTGGCAAGGCACGCCGCAATCTCGTCGGTGTTGGCGGCGCCGGTCGGAGCTTCCAGGGGAGGCGTCACGTCCACGACGATTTCCGGCTCGTTCGTGGGATCTGCGGGTGGGCTCGAGCTCATCGGTCGCGATTATGCTACCGCGGGCGTCCGACTACCAGAAGGCAGACCTGATCCCGCCCTGATCCCGCGATAGTCGCAGAAGGTCGTAGCCGTAGTCGCGGCCGTGGCCGCGTAGCTTTTCCGTTGTGCTGCCGAAACTCACGCATGTTCGGCTTTCAGAAACTCGACATGCACCTTCTGCGAGGCGCCCCGCGCCTTCGCTACGCTGGCCGCGGGATTGCGGAATCTAGTCACGCGTGGAGTTGTTTTGGTGAACAATGCGGGCTAGCGTAGCGTTGCTTGGGATTTGCGCCTGCCATGAGATCGGTGTTCCTCGCCTTTGCCGCCTTTGCCGTGGCCAGCTGCGGTCCTGGCCGCGCACGAACGCCCGCCGAAGCGCACGCGAGGCTTTCCAGTGCGGTCGCTGCCCACGACAGCACCCTGCTGTGGAACGCACTGGATCAGGACACGCAATGGTCGTGGATGAGCACCCAGCGCGCCTGGCGCGAGTGCTACGACATCACGCAAAGCGCAGTTCCCGAAGGCACGGAACGAGCACGATTGCTCGCGCGCTTCGAGCCTGGCGCGAACGCCGAGAATGCGAAGGCGCTTTTTGCGGCCATGCTCTCGCCCGACGACTGGAAATTGGCCGAAACGTTGGTAGCCGCAGCGGGCGGGGGGCAACCGCAGCTGGCTCCCTCTGGAGAGAGCGCTCGCATCGACACGCCGAAGGGCGCCCTCGTCTATCGCAAGGCGCACAACCGCTACTGGGGCTGGGGCTTTGGCGGCCTTGCCGACCGTGCCGACCAGCTCAAGCGCACCGCCAGCGCCGATCTGGACCGCATGCGGACCGACGCCGCCGACTACGAACGAGCCGCCACGCGAGGCGCGCGGTGAATGGACGCAGCAGCCGCCCCACGCAGCCGGCGGGTGACAAGCCAGCGACGGGCAAACCCGACGATGAGACGCCGGCTGGCCAGCTGAGCTTCGAAGAGCGCTTTGTCGTTGCCCGGCCCCCCGCTGAGCCGGCACCGCCGAAAAGAAAAGAGCCGCCGCGCGTTCTTGCCGTGGCCGAGCTGGTGCGTGCAGCGAGGCAGGCGCTCGAAGCGAGTTTCGGCGACGTCCGCGTGGAGGGCGAAGTATCGGGCTGCAAACGCTCCGCGAACGGCCACTTCTACTTCACGCTCAAAGACAATGAAGCGCAGGTCGATTGCGTGATGTACGCGCGCGAGGCAGCCCGCCTGAAGTTCAAGCTAGCCGATGGCCAGCTCGTTCGCTGTCGCGGCAAGCTCACGATTTACGAGGGCCGCGGCCGTTTTCAGCTGCAGGTCCTCTCACTCGAACCAGCGGGTGCGGGTGCGCTGGCCTTGGCCTTCGAGGCTCTCAAGCAGAAGCTTCTCGAGGAAGGGCTCTTCGATAATTCTCGCAAACGGCCGCTGCCGTTCTTGCCGCGGCGGATCGGCGTCGTCACGTCCCGGCACGGAGCCGTGATTCGCGACATTATTCGCGTAGCGCATCGGCGGTTCCCGGTGCCCATCTTGCTTTCGCCAAGCCCCGTACAGGGCGAAGGCGCCGCCCTATCCATCGCGGCGGCGATGTCCGCGCTTTGCAAGATAAGCGACGTCGATGTGATCATCCTCGCTCGCGGCGGTGGCTCGATGGAAGATTTGTGGGCGTTCAACGACGAGGCCCTGGCCCGCGCCATCGCAGGTTGCTCCTGTCCCACCATCTCGGCCGTGGGGCATGAGACCGATTTCACCATCGCGGATTTCGTAGCGGACGTGCGAGCGCCGACGCCTTCGGCAGCGGCCGAGCTGGCTGTGCCGGTGGCCGCCGAACTCCTGACCGAAGTTCGCGTGTTGTCTGGACGTCTGGGGCGCGCACTGCTTGGCCATCTTGGTGCCCGCCGTCTCGCGCTCGAGCGCGGACGCGCACGCATGGGCAACCCGCACCGACTGATAGGCGAGCGCCGTCAGCGTGTGGACGAGCTCAGCGAACGCATGTCGCGCTCGCTGCACCAGGCCTGTAACCGGCGGCGGAAAGAGCTGCAGGCCATCGAAGGGCGGCTGTTGCGCGCGCATCCGCAGCGTCGGATTGCCGATCAGCGGGCCGCGCTCGTCACGCTGGAGCGCCGGCTTTCCCGCTGCGGATCCGCAATCCTAGGCGACCGCCGCCGCTCTCTAGAAGCCATGTCAAGCACCCTGGCCGCGCTGTCACCCCTGAAGGTGCTCGACCGCGGCTACAGCCTCACGCGCGGGCCAGACGGCAAGGTGCTGCACGGCCGAGCAGGGCTCGCGCCCGGCGATGCGCTGACGGTCACGCTACGCGACGGTGACCTGCGCACGCGCATCGAGGAAATCGTCGTGACGAAGAATAAGTAGCCGGGAAGCGCCCCTACTTGAAGCCCTTGAGGATGTCGTCGATATCCTTGCTGGCCTTGGACGAGGCAGGCTTGGGCGGTGCAGCCGGCGCAACAGGGCTGCCGGGCGCTGCCAGAGCCGGCCGGGAGCCGCTGTCCGCGACGCTGCCCTTGTGCGACCCCTTCTTCTTGCTCGACGAAGCTTTCGCCTTGGAAGGAGAGGCGTCATTACTCGCGACGACCGGTTTGCTCTGAGCGGCAGCGGCAGCAGCGTTGGAAGCGTTGGCCTCCGCCTGCTTCTTCCGCGCCTCCGCGGAGCCCCTCTCGGTCTCAGCCTTCAGCCTCTCGGTCTCCGCCTTAATCGCCTCCGCGCGGTCGGCGTCGCGCCTGGCAAACGCCTCGGCCTTTGCTTGCTGGCTGCGGATAACAGCCAAGAAAGCACCGGCCAGGATCAAGAGTAGAACACCGCCGGCAATGACAACGCCCACCGACCAGTGGGTCCTTTGTTTCGGTAGATTGAGACTCGGCAGAGCAACTTTGTCGCCCATAGGAAAATCGTTCCTCCGCGATCAATGTGCAATCTACGTTCCCTTCCATGCAAGCCCAATCGTCACCCTTTGTGACTTTCGTGCTCAATTTGTGCTACCGGGGAAAGTGCAGCCAAGCCAGGAAGGATCCGCTATGGTCAGAGTTGGAAAGACCGTGACGCAGTACATCGATCTTCATTCCCACGTTTTGCCTGGCCTTGACGATGGCGCGCCAGATCTCGCCACCAGCATGGAGATGCTGGGCGCGCTCGCGGATCTCGGCTTCACGGAAATATGCGCCACCCCGCATCAGCGGAACGGCCTCTTCATTCCGCCGGCTGACGCGATCGATGCCGCGCTCGCCACGGTGCGCGCGGAAGCGAACAGCAAACGGCCCGACCTTCGCCTCCGCTTGGGCGCTGAGAACTACTGGGACGAGATTCTCATCGAGCGCCTGCGCAAGCACACGGTGCCGTGCTACGACGGTCGCCGCGCCTTTCTGTTCGAAGTGAATCCCGTCTCCTTGCCGCCGAATCTTGCTGAAGGACTCTTCGAGATTCGCGTGAGCGGCACGCTGCCTGTCATGGCGCATCCCGAGCGCTACTTGGCCGTTCAGCGCGACATCGGCTTCGCGGAGGAGCTCGGCAAGCAAGCGGCGCTGGTCGTCGATCTGGAAGCGGTCGCGGGCACGGGCAATCGTGCCGAGGTCAAAGCCGCCCGTCGCTTGGTGGAGGAAGGCTTCGCGCACGCCGTCGCCTCGGATATGCACAGTCCCGACACCCGAGACACGGTGGGCGCTGGCATCGAGTGGATTCGAAAGCACCTCGGCGCCGAAGCGCTTACGCGATTGCTCGAAGAGCATCCTCGCCGTATTTTGGCGGGCGAGTTGCCTTGAGGACCAAATCCGTACCGTGAAGCTTATCGCCAAGATTGCCCTTTCGCTTGCCGTGGGCGTGCTTTGCATCGCGCTTGCGGTCCACAAAATCGATCTTCAGCAGACGAAAGCGGTCCTGCTGGCCTTGCCGCTTGGGGCGGTCTTGCTCTACGCGCTTTCGATGGTTCCGGTGCACCTCTTGCGGGCTTGGCGCTGGAAATTCCTGCTGCGCCCGATCGGCGTGTCGCTGCCGTTTAGCCGTCTGATGATCATCTCAACGGTCGGCTTCATGGCGATCCTGGCGCTGCCGTTCCGCCTCGGGGAATTTGCCCGGCCCTATTACGTGGCCAAAGAAAGCCAGTCGCGCATGAGCGAGGTGCTGGGCACGGTGGCGGTCGAACGCATCGTCGACGGTTTGGTTATCGCGATTCTGCTCTTCGCGACGTACCTCTTCTCGCTGGCGCCGGGAGCGCGCCCCTATCCGCCCGTGCTGGCCTTTTCGGCGTGGCTCGCGCTGCTCGGCTTTCTGGGGCTAACCGCGTTTCTGGGCTTCGCCCTGCGCTGGCCAGACGCCACCATTCGGTTGCTGCTTACGACGACGCTCCTGCGCCGGTTCGCGCCGAAGTTCGCCGACAAGCTGGCCGACCAGCTGCGCGCACTCATGCGTGGTTTCCGTGCCCTCGGCCACGCGCGCGACATTTTGCCATTTCTCGCGCAGACTGCGCTCTACTGGACCGCCAATGGCCTTGGCATGTGGCTCCTCGCCCGGCTCATGAATTTGCCGATTCCCATCCACGCTGCGTTCGCCGCCATGGCGTTCACAGGAGTTCTGATTTCGTTGCCGAATGCACCCGGTTTGGTCGGGCAGTTTCACGCCGGCATCCTGCTGGCGCTGGCCGCGTATTTGCCCGATTCAGTCCTGGCTTCGGTCGGAGGCGCCTATGCCATTGCCGTGCACGGCATTCAGTTCGTGTGGTACGTCGTTCTTGGTCTTCTCGCGCTGCTCTTCGTGGGCGGCAATGCGGCTTCACTTCGCAGCCTGGTGGTAGAATCCCGACGAGCTGCCGATGAAGAGGCAACCAATGCCCAGGTCTAGTTGGACGAGCGCCGCCGTCGTCGCCAGCATCGCCACCGTCTCACTCGCAGCAACCGTGGCGTGGGCGCGCACGCACGAGATTGCACCCTACCCCATCACCAGCGTCTGGCCAGCGGCCGTACGCTTCTTGCGGGTCGACCGCGGCTTCCCCATCCGCGAAAAAGACGAAGGCTCAGGCTACGTGCTTTTCGACTACACCGACGGTCCGAAGCCATGCAGAGCTTCGCTCGAGCTCATCCGCACTACGGACTACGAGGGCCGTGACGCCACCAAGATGGCGGTCTCTATTCCGGATCTCCCGCACCGATTCGAGCAAATGCTACTCGACAAACTGGCCGCCAAGATCCGCGACGACCAGGGCCCTCCAGCGCCACCGCCCCGTAAAGGCGAAAAGCCGGCAGCGCAACCGGATGCAGCGCCTCCGCCCAATTTCCCGGCCCAGCCGAATGCTGGCTCGACAACTAGCCCAGATCCATAAGCGGTTCGCCCTCTTCGACGAAGCGTCCCGGCTCGACGTGGATAGCAATCACGCGCCCTGCAATGGGCGCTTCGACCGGCATCTCCATCTTCATCGACTCGAGTATCACAACGGTCTGACCTTCTTCGACTTCGTCGTCGAAAGAGACTTCGACCTTCCAGACCGTGCCGGCTATGTGCGCTCGAACTGCGGTGGCCACTGGGCCCTGGTACTCTCTTGCGGAAATCGCTGAACCCTAACGAGGACTCAGTGTAAACGGCCACGGGAAGGTCATGCCTTGGCAGGGAGGGAATTTAGCGGACTTGGCTGCCACCTCGACACAGGATCCGGTAGGTGTTCCAGCGAACTTGCCGGTGACGGTGGCGTTGCTGACCCTGCCGCCGGAGGCGACGCTAATGTTGGCCATCGCAGTGCCCGGCACCTTGAATTGGTTAGCGCAGGCCTGAACCTTGGGCTGCACGCCCCTCATGGCGTTGATGATGTCGCTTTGGGTGAGCGTAATGAGCTTCACTTGCGACACGGGCTTCGGCTCTTCGCCGCTCTTCTTACTACCGACCTCGCCGAGCAGATCGTCGAGCGATTTGCTGCCGCCGGTCTTCTTGCCGGCGGATTTGGACGAGTCGCTGGAAGGCGTCGAACTCGCGGTGGGTTCGGGCTTCCGACCGTCATTGCCCGAACCGGCCTTGGCCGAGGCCGACTCGCTGCCCTTCCGGTGGCCCTTTTCTGACTTGCCAGAGTTGTGACCACTCTTTTCGGCGGGCTTTTCTTGCTTTTCATCGGTCTGGGCCGGGGCCGAGGCCGGCTTGGCTTCAGCCGCCGTGGGCTTCGGCGCCTCGGCTGCAGGCGCCGCCGCGGGCGCCGGGTTGGCCGCTGGGGCCGGAGCCGGTGCGGGCGCAGGTGCCGCAGCAACCACGACGACCTGGCCGGGTGCGGGTGCAGTCACGACCTTGTAGATGCCGTAGCCGAGAACCAAAATGCCGACGCCAAGAAGCCCCAGCACGGGGTAGACCCACTTCGGCGGCCCACTCGACGACATGGGCAAGAGAACCGGCGCAACCGGCGAGAACTGAGGGGTCGAGAAGGTCGGCAGCGCATCACCCGAGCGCTTGGATTCGCTGGCACCATCGTTCAGCGTCATGGCGGCCATGGAGCGAATGTCGATGAGACCCGAGCCTTCCGTGGTGGAAGTGCTCGACGGACGACGGATGCCTGCCGACTGGCTCGGCATGGCGAGCGCTTCGAGATTCGACAGCGAAAAGAGAACCGAGTTCTCATTGCGCTGGCCTGTCAAATGGGTCGAGCCTGAATTGTTACCGTTCTTGATGGTGATGACCGGCTCCGCGGCCTGAGTCGCGCCGCCGAACAAGAAAGGCGACGAAGGCGCAGCCGCTACCGGCGAAGGCACGGCCGGCGCCGCTGCCGCCGAAGCGAACAAGTCTGCCGAAGCAGTCGATGATACGACCGTCTGCGCGGCAAATGGATCACTTTCGCCAGATGGCTGGGCCGTCTGCGTAGACCCCGAAGGCTCAGCTTTCATCGAGCTCGAAACTCGTCCCGAGTCACGCGCGGCAGGATTGGCAACCGGATGACGGGTAATGCTCGCCAAAATCGCGGCCAATTCCGGCACCGTCGAAAGCTGCATCCAATCGGCGAAGCCCTCTTTCCAGACCAGCGTGTCCGAGTTGATTCTTCCCTCTCGCAGACGATCTTTGACCTCGACCTCGTTGAGCGGGCCCACCTGCTCACCGTCGACGACTACGTGCCATACGGCCTGATCCGCTGGGGCTGACGCCACCACCGCAGGCGTAACCGCCGCTGCTGCCGATTCTGCCGCCGAAGCGTGCTGGGCCTTGTCGGCCGCCGCCTGAGCAGCAACCGCGGCCGCTGCGTCACCACCCGTCTTCACAACGATGATGTGGCCGCACTTCTTGCACCGAATCTTGAATGCCTTCCCCTGTATCTTCTCGTCGGCAATCGAGTACTTAGCCTGGCAGGAATCACAGACGATCTTCATGGGCTCCTCGTTTCGACGGGCATCGGCGGACGCGGCGATTATAGATAGGAGCCACTAGGTGGCAAGCCATTCTGACAAAAGAACCACCTGCAAGCGAGATTCCGCCGCAATTGATCGCATCGAGCGTACCGTCGCAGAAAGGTCTTGCATTGCGCTAGCCCGCATCTAGCCGACCACACTTCGGTACACTGACGAGCTTAGCTGAGCCAGTTTCTTTCGGCTCTGGGGCGACGGCGGGCTAGAGGATTTTAATGGAAACCCTGGCAGGGTTTCCAAACCCGCGGCACCTGCCACCCACCCTGCCGCCCCCTCGCTTCGCGAGGCCGCGCGCGATGGTCCGCGCCGAGCAAAGCTCGGCGGCTCCCCACGCGTGTGACTAGCCCGCACTGCTTTCCTCGACCAAGCTCTTCTCATGAATAGGGCGGGCTAGCTGGCGCCGGCCCCCGCAAAGGGGTTGCTTCCGAGGATGGTCTCGGCCCGCCCCGGTCCCCACGAAATGACCGATGCGGAGACACCGACCAATTCGGCAATGCGTGCAAGGTAGGACTGCGCTGCCGCGGGTAAGTCCTCCAATCGGTGGACAGGCGCAGCACCGGCAGCTTTGGCGGGCCAGCCGGGCAGCGTCTCGTAGACCGGCTCGACCGCCATCAAATCGTCGGGGTCGAGCGGCATCTCGTCGAGCAATTTGCCGTTCAAGCGGTACGCCGTGCATAGTTTCACCTCGGGCAAGCCGTCGAGCACGTCGAGCTTGGTGAGCGCCAGCGATTCGATACCCGAGAGCCGTATGGTCAGGCGCAAAGCGGGAAGGTCGAGCCAGCCGCAACGACGAGGACGACCGGTCGTGCTGCCGAACTCGCGGCCGACTTCGCGCAGGCTCTCGCCAATCTTGTCGAAAAGCTCGGTCGGAAACGGCCCGTTGCCGACGCGCGTGGTGTACGCCTTCACGATGCCGATGACCGTGTCGATCGACGTCGGGCCGACGCCGCAACCGGTGCATGCGCCACCTGCCGTCGTCGACGACGACGTGACGAACGGATAGGTTCCGTGGTCGAGGTCGAGCAAAACGCCGTGGGCGCCTTCGAAAAGCACGTTCTTGCCGGCGCGAATCTGCTCGTACAAGAAGCGCGAAGCATCGCCGATGAACGGACGGATTGCCTCGCCGTAGCCCTGGTATTCCTTCACCAATGCGTCCAGGTCTGGCGCGGGCGCGCCCAGCTTGGCTAGTGCCGCGCTCACGTAGGCGATGTTCTTTTCCAGATTGCGGCGCAGACGATCGGGCCGAAGCAGATCGTCGACGCGCAGACCGGTTCGCGATGCTTTGCTTTCGTAGGTCGGCCCAATTCCCCGCTGCGTGGTGCCGATGGCGCCGGGCTTGCCCTCGCGCAAGCGATCGAGGTCGCGGTGGTGCGGCAGCGTCAGGTGCGCGCGGCCCGAAACGATCAGGTCCTGATCCCTCGCGAGCAGTCCCTGCCCTCGAAAGGCATGGATCTCTTCGACCAGCGTCTTCGGATCGATGACCATGCCCTCGCCAAGAACGCAGGTCACTCCCGAGCGCAGCACCCCAGACGGAATCAGGTGGGTGACGTATTTCTTTCCTTCGACGACGATGGTGTGGCCGGCGTTCGCGCCGCCGCCCCAACGAGCGACAACCTGGGCGTGTTCCGTTAGCAAGTCGACGACCTTGCCCTTGCCTTCATCGCCCCATTGAGCGCCGACGACAACTACTACTGGCATCTTATTCTCCCTTGGCGCCGTCGTGTTGAAAGGTCGACCGCGCGAGCAACGGCTTTTTAGTACATGTCATCGCGGAATCAAAGCGGAACGGGACCAATGGTCGACGCGCCCTTGTAAATACGAGCCGCGTTCGTGTGTCCGTGCCGGTGCCAGCGCAAGTAGAGCTGCGCCAGATAAAACATGACCTCGTCGCGGTCGGTGCCCGACGTCAGAGCATTGTCGACGAAATCGAGCACTTCGGTGCGTGCGTCACGCGGGTGGAAAAGGAAGGTCTTGGCAAAGACCGTTTGTTCGCCGTCCCAAACGACACGGGCTTCTACGAGCGAGCCGACCTCGAAGCCGACGGTACTCCGGCGCTCGGCGACGCGAAACCGCGCTCCGCCTAGGACGTCTTCAAGCTCGATGGCGTTGCTGTCCACGTGCGCAATGTCGAACAGACTGCGGTGGCTCCCGGCGAGACTCGCCAGCGCTTGCAGTCGGTCGACTTTCGAGCCGCTCGCGCGCGCTTCTTCGAGCGCCGCAATCACCGGCGGCACTCCCGACGGCAACGGCCGTTCGACAACGTACCACTCGAGAAAAGCCACGGTGCGCGCCTCGTGGACTTCGGCGTCGTCCTCGAAAACCTTACCCGAGCGGGTGAAGTAGTCTTCACGGGCCGTAGCGATCTCGCTCTTGTAGCCGGCACCGGCATAGCGCGCGGCCAGCTCGTCGAGAAGATTGTGGATGAGACCCGGATCCCAGCGCCGGGCCGCCGCCTCCGAGGTGCTCACCGACGAGCTTCGTCCATCAGTTTCACGAAACGGTCAAAAAGATAGCTCGGGTCGTTCGGGCCGGGCGACGCTTCCGGGTGGTACTGAACACTGAAGATGGGCAGGCGATCGTGGCGCATGCCCTCGACGGTATTGTCGTTGAGATTGATGTGAGTCAGCACTGCTTTGCCGGAAAGCGAACCGACGTCGACGGCAAAACCGTGGTTCTGCGACGTGATTTCCACCTTGCGCGTGGTCAGATCCATGACCGGATGATTCCCGCCGTGGTGGCCGAACTTGAGCTTGTAGGTCTTGCCGCCAAGCGCGAGGCCCATAATCTGGTGGCCGAGGCAAATGCCAAACATAGGACGGCCGCTACGGCACAGCTCGGCCGTGGCTTCTACCGCGTAGGTCACGGCCGCCGGATCGCCGGGACCATTCGACAGGAAGATGCCGTCGGGCTTTTCCGCCAGCACATCCTTGGCCGAGGTCTGCGCGGGCACCACCGAGACCGAGCAGCCGGCAGCGCGCAAGCGACGCAGGATGCCGCGCTTGATACCGAAATCATAGGCCACGACGCGGTGGCGAACGGGAAGCTCGGGCTTGGGATTGTTCGGCGCCTGCCACATGCCTTCGTTCCAGGCATACGACTTGGACGAGGTGACCTCTTTGACCAAGTCACGCCCTTCCAGCGAGGGATGCTTGGAAGCGCGAGCGACGGCACCTGCTGGATCGTCCACCTTGCGGGTAATGAGCGCGCGCTGGGCGCCGCCGATGCGCAAGCGACGCGTGATCGAGCGAGTATCGACGCCGGAGATCCCGGCGACGCCGTGCTTGGTCATGAAGTCGGCCAGGCTTTCTTGCGCGCGCCAGCTCGAAACGCGCGTCGCCAAGTTGCGCACCACGAAGCCGGCGCAGAACGGGTGGGCCGACTCGCAATCCTCCAAGTTGACGCCGACGTTGCCGATCTCGGGCGCCGTCATCATGACGATCTGCCCGCGATAGGACGGATCCGTCAGGATTTCCTGGTATCCGGTAATGGCGGTATTGAAAACCAGCTCGCCCGCTTGATCAGCCGCAGCGCCAAAGGCGGTGCCGCGAAAGACGCTCCCGTCTTCAAGGGCCAAGAGCGCAGCGGAAATTGTTCTGGTGTCGTCAGCCAACGAGGGTCTCCTCCAAGAATGCGATGTTTCCGGCAACGATGGTGAGCATAGCCCGGCCACGCATCCCACGCCCGCCAAATGGGGAGTTACGCGACTTCGAACGGAACTTCGCCACGTCGCACGTCCACGTCGCGTCGGGATCCACGACGGTCACGTCAGCGACGGATCCCGGCGTCAACGTTCCACCCGGCAAGCCGAGAATTTTCGCCGGCGCAGCCGCCATGCGCGCGACGAGCGCCGCGGGCGTCATGAGCTTCGTGTGAACGAGATCGAGACAAAGGGCCAGCGACGTCTCGAGGCCGAGCATGCCCGAGGCGGCCTGTTCGAACTCGACGTCCTTTTCAATTGAAGAGTGAGGCGCGTGGTCGGTGGCGATGGCGTCGATGGTGCCATCGGCCAGCGCCTCACGCAGCGCTTGGACGTCGGCGTCGCTGCGCAACGGGGGATTCACCCGCGTCGAGGTGTCGTAGCCGGCGCATGCTTCATCGGTGAGCGTCAGGTGATGTGGCGTAACCTCGCAAGTCACAGGCAATCCGCGCCGCTTGGCTTCGCGGACCAGGCGCACGGTCTCAGCACAGCTTGCATGGGCGACGTGGTAGCGAGCACCGGTCAAAGCGACCAATTCGATGTCGCGCGCGACCATGCCGGACTCGGCCGCCGACGGTTGGGCGCGCAAGCCGATGCGGGTCGAGGCCGCGCCTTCGTGGGCCGGCCCGTTGGCGGACAAGTGCACGTCCTCGGCGTGCTGAATCACGACCAGGCCCATCCCACGCGCGTACTCGAGCGCCCGGCGCATGACCTCGCTGTTCATCACGCTTCGGCCGTCGTCGGAGACGGCGACGATGCCGGCGTCCTTCATCTCGCCCATCTCGGCCAGCGTTTCACCCTTCTGGCCGACGGTGATGCAGCCGATGGGATAGACGCGAACGACGCCGACTTCGCGAGCGCGGCGAACCATCAGCTCGGTCACGGCGCGGTTGTCGTTGGGCGGAACCGTGTTGGGCATGGCGCACACGGCGGTGTAGCCGCCCGCCGCTGCCGCCGCCGTGCCGGTCTCGATGTCCTCTTTGTATTCCTGGCCGGGCTCGCGCAAATGCGTGTGTAGATCGATAAGGCCGGGTACGACCCACTTGCCCTTGACGTCAATGACACGCGCACCGCTAGGCGCGGCGATACCGGCCTGGACTTGCGCCACCTTGCCGTCCCGGAGAAGGACATCGGCGCTGGCGCCGAAGTTACGCGCCGGATCGATTACGCGGCCACCGCGAAGAAGAAGGTCAGCCATGAAAAGCGCTCCTCACATAGGGTTTGCCAGGCGAGCCTGTCAAGAACAAGTCGACCATGATGGCTATTACTCCGCGGCGTCGCTGCCGCCGCCCAGCAGGTACAGAACCGCCATGCGCACCGCCACTCCGCGCGCGACCTGGTCCAAGATTACCGATCGGGGTCCATCGGCCACTGACGGATCGATCTCGACCCCTCGATTCATAGGCCCGGGGTGCATCACGATAGCGTCGGGCTTGGCCAGGGCCAAGCGGCTCGGGTTGAGACCGAAGTAGCGCGCGTACTCGCGCGTGTTGGGGAAACGCCCGCCGGCCTTACGTTCGAGCTGGATGCGCAACATCATCACCACGTCCGCTCCTTCCAGCGCGGGCTCGACGCGGTCGTAAGCTTCCACGCCCAGGCTTTCGATCCCGAGTGGGAGCAACGAACGTGGCCCCGCGACCCTCACACGGGCGCCGAGCTTTTGCAGAGCGAAGATGTTCGAGCGCGCCACGCGGCTGTGGTCGATGTCGCCGCAGATGACGACGGTGAGGCCCTCGATCTTTCCCTTGTGCGCACGAATCGTCGAGGCGTCCAGCAGCGCCTGCGTGGGATGCTCGTGCTGGCCATCGCCGGCATTCACGATCGCGGCGCGGATGTGCTTGGTAAGCAACTGCGCCGAGCCGGCCTGCGCGTGACGAAGGACTACGATGTCCGGGCTCATAGCGTCCAAGTTGGTTGCCGTATCGATAAGCGTTTCACCTTTGGTGGTGGACGAGGCCGACGCTGTGAAGTTGATGCCGTCGGCAGACAGACGCTTGGCCGCAATTTCGAACGAGGTGCGCGTGCGCGTCGACGGCTCCAGGAAAAGGTTGATGACCGTCTTGCCCCGCAGCGTGGGAACCTTCTTGATGGGCCGATCCGCGATTTCCAGGAAGCGCTCGCCGAGGTCGAGAATCGTCGTGATCTCCTCCGCGCTGAGATGTTCAATCCCAAGCAAGTGCTTCTGGGAAAACGGCTGCGCCAGTGTCATGGAGCGCTCCTTTCACGCAATACCACGCGATCGGTTTCGCCGCGTTCGCTGAACATCACCCGCACCGACTGCTCCGCGGTGGTCTGCAAGCGAACGCCAACGTAGTCGGGCTGAATGGGCAGCTCGCGACGGCCGCGGTCCACCAAAACCGCCAGCTGCACGGCGCGCGGACGGCCGTAGTCGGCGAGCACGTCCATCGCGGCGCGCACCGTGCGGCCGGTGAAGAGGACGTCGTCGATGAGCACCACGGTGCAGTCCTCGAGGCTCTGCTTGAGATCGGTCGCGCCGATCTCGGGCTTGGGCAGGCCAAGGAAGACGTCATCCCGGTAAAGCGCGATGTCGATGGCGCCCATGGCCGGCTTCTTTTCGCCGCCCTCGACCAGCAGCTTGACCATGCGCTCGGCCAGAAGCGCACCGCCGGTGCGGATCCCGACGAAGTAAGCGTCCGAGCCGTTGCGCTCGACGATTTCGTAGGCGATCCGGCGCAGAACGCGCGCCATACCCACGGCATCGAGGATCTCGGACCTTTCGACCAAATTGCGTTCTGGCGGCGCTGGGCGAAACTTCAT
>ODAK010002846.1_pt1 | contig 18099 bp, 14 predicted proteins | sample 1539591 | NCBI WGS metagenome assembly ODAK01 (sample SAMEA3539303, study PRJEB22396) | soil metagenome | biome: tundra; feature: field; material: soil | place: USA | collected 2010-05 | depth 0.15 m | reverse complement strand
CCGCGACCGCCGATCAGATCCTCGCGAAGGTCCGCCGCGGAAGGGTCACCCTCGATGCAATCACCCGCTAAAACTGATACGCACCACTAGCAGCCGAGCGTCACGGGCGGCCATCGAACCTCTTCCCTGAAAGGAAACCTCGCCTCGAGCTCTTCTGCGCTGGTGCGCGGTCATCTGCGTGCGAGTCGTCAGCCGAACCGTTCATCGCTACCCTTTCCAGCTCGTTGGTGTCTCCGTCCGGGGCTCGCGATACGCGAGTCGAGCCACTAGTATCGCTCGACGTGCGGCTCCTACCTGAAGAGATAGCCGGTAGGCGGCGAGCGGCGGTGTGACGACGGTCCTCTCAAGCGGTTGTTTGTGGTTTCGGAGCAGGCAACCGCTGCCCGTTCTGACGCCATGAAGCCAACAAGCCCGTCGAGGGGATTCATGGCGCCGGACGCGGACCTGCGGTCCTTCGCTGAAGGGCGCTGGCAGCTGACCGACTTGATCGACGTTACGGTCCTCCAGTCCATTCAGGACACCTTTGCGAAGGTCTTCGGGCTACCAACCGTCATCATCGATTCAAGCGGTCGCAATGTTACGAACATTACGCAGCGGGTCAGCTTTTGCGAAGACCTGACCCGGACCTCGCGGGTCGCCGGGTCCCGCTGCATGAACTGCGATCTACAGGCTGTGGGGCAGGCGGCTGAGACCAACCGCCCGGCGATCTTCAAGTGCTGGAACGGGCTGTACGACTGTGCGATCCCGATTGCGCCCAAAGGGCAGGTGCTGGGCCACTTCCTCTGTGGCCAGATCCTGACCCACTCGCCGGATGTCGACCGCTTCGCCAGGACCGCCGAGGAGATCGGAGTGTCGCCGGCGGCCTATGTGGAGGCTCTGCGCGAGGTCCGCGTGATGCCGCTCGACCAGTACGAGTCCTCGATTACGACGATGCATACCCTGGCGCAGATGATTGCCGATCAGGCCGCTGCGTCGATCGACAACCTCAAGATGCTGCAGGATGCCCTGACGGCGAAGGAGGACGCCGCCAAGCTCGTCGACGAGCTGGAGGTGATCCTCGAGGCGTTCAGGGACAGCTTCGCCCAGCCCGACGAGCGTTCGACATTGGAGACGATTGCCGATCAGCTCCAGCGACTGATTCCGTATGACTCGTGCCTCATCTACACGGTCGACGACGGAGCGGGCGAGCTCGTTCCGCGCGTCGTGCGCGACCCCAATCCCGAAGCGTTCAGGTCATACCGCCCGCGCAAGGGCGTGGGCGTCTGGGGCAAGGTGGTGGCCACAGGCGTGCGTCGCAAGATCGACGACGTGTGCGACGACCCGGACTTTGTGCCGGTCCCGGGAGTCGACGTAGAACCCGAAGCCATGCTTGTCGTGCCGATGATCCGCAAGGCGACGATCTTCGGCGTCATATCGCTTAGCCGACTCGACCGCCGCGTATTCACGGAACACGAGCTCCGGATCCTGGCGGTCTTCTGCTCGCACGCGTCGCTTTCGATGCAGGTCTCGAGAATGCAAGCTGAGAGCATGAGGAGACTCCGTGGGGAGCAGGCGCTCGGCGAACTGCTCAGCACGATGGCGCATAGCCTGAGCGTCGACGAGACCCTCACTGCGATCGGGCGCTGCGGTCTCGACGTGTTGGACGCGCGCTCAGCCGTCCTGCGGTGTCAGCCGGAGCCCGGCAAGCCAAGCGGCCTGGTCCGGATTGCGATGGACGAGCGTGACGCTGAGGAGTTACTTGCCGACGTCGAGACAGAGATCGAGGGCTGTCTGGCTCGTCGGGCCTGCCGAGCGCTCGAGCGCCCGGACGCTTCGTTCCTACTGGCCCCACTCCAGGGAGGTGCGGACGTGCTGGGCATCGCCGTGTTCGAGGCGCCAGCCGGCACGCAATGGGACCAGGGCATTGTCGACACGTTCGCCCACCAGTCTTCCCTAGGCCTTCGAAACGCTCTCGCGCGCGAGCGCGAGAGCCGCGTGCTGCTTCAGCATGATCTCCTCTCGGCGCTGGGCACCGAACTTGCTCAGGCCAAGTCCCGCGATGAGGTTAGGGCCCGGCTGCTCGGCAAGACCTCGGAGATCTTCGGCTCCGAGCTCAGCGTCCTGGCCCTGCTCGACCAGTCGCCCGACGCCATCCAGGCGCACGTCAGGGAGGGTCGCAGCACGCGTGAGCTAACGATTAAGCTCGTTGGACGCGGACGGTTTGCCTCCGCCCGGCTCAGCGGGGAGACGGCGCCTGAAGACTCGGTATTCGCTGCGTGGGCGCAGGACCTCGTCCAAGAGCTTGCCCGCGAGCTCGGCGTCGTCTCCCACATCGCTGCCCCATTGCGCACCCCGGCTGGGATTCTCGGGGGTTTGTTCGTAGCTTGGCGCACCGAAATTCATCGCTTTTCCTCCGAGCAGCAACGGTTGCTCGGTGTGGTGGCCGGCGCTGCGGGCGCAAGTCTTGGCAACCTGCTGGCCAGGGCGGAGACCGATCACTCCCTCCGTCGTCGCCTGGCCGAGCTGCAGGCGCTCGCTCGTCTCGCCGAGCAGATCACGAGTCTGGCGGAGGAGGATCCCATCCTCGATGAGGTGCTCGCTGCGATACAGGAGCTGGCCGGCCTCAAAGGCGCCGTGTACGCCGTACAGAGCGAGGGTCGCTGGACTGCCCGCCGCGCGGCTGGGCTCGACGCGACGGAGATCGCCGATGTGACCACTGCACTCGGCAATCTGGAGCCGTACGGCCAGCCGGCGCGCCATGATCTCGACGGAGGCGCGCGCCAGCTTTTCACGGTCACGATCCCCGGCATGGAACCCGGCGCCGCAGTGATTGCGGGCGTGGCCCCGCGGCGAGGCGATCCCCAGCGCGACATCGTGTTGGCCGCTCTCGTGCGGTTCAGCTCGGTTGCACTTGAGAATGCCAGTCTGCACAGCAGCCAGCGGGGAACAATCGCCCGGCTCGAAAGCGCGAACGAGAAGCTACGCCAAGTGCTCTTGGTTCACGAGACGCTCACGGCGGATGTCATCGGGGGTCACGGGATCCAATCGGTCGCGGACTCGCTTGCTGGACTTATCGGCAGCGACGTATTGATCCTGGGATCCCTGAAGAACGTCCTCGCGCGTTCGCCCGAGCGCGGCGATCTCTCCTGGACCCCCCCGAATGATGAGTTCGAGCTGCGCACGATCTGCGAGGTCACTGACGCTGGACACTTGGTCGCGGCGCCGGCTACGGTCCAGAATGAGATCCTCGCCTGGGTGGTGGCGCGCTTCGAAACCTCGCCTGGGCAGGTGGAGCGGGCAGCCCTGGAGTATGGGGCGCTGTTGGTCGCGCTCGAGCGGCTCCGAGAACGGACGGTGCTTGAAGTCGAACACCGCCTGCGCGGTGGGTTTCTCGATGAGCTCTTCAGCGGCGAGTTTGTCGAGGACCTGATCGTCAAGCAGGGGGCGGCCTTCGGGTTCGACCTATCAGCGCCAACGCGCATCTTCCTGATCGAGTCGGCGAACGGTGAACTCAGTCAGACCAACGGGCACCTTCTTTACTCGGTGGCCACCGAGTGCGCCGCCGTCTGGCCGCGCCATCATCTCGTTGCGCTCGAGACAAAGGGGGCCGTTGTGTTGGTCGAAGAGCCGGAGGGAGGGAACGGGTCGGACACCGTCGGACCCTTCTTCGAGGATCAGCTGCAGAATGCGCTCCGTCGGCGTATGCCCCATTGCAGATTTAACGTCGCGGTGAGTCGCCTGACGCGGGCCGTGCGCGATTACGGTAAGGCATACAACGCTGCGCGCCGCGGGCTGGACCTCGTCGCGCTACTCGGTCGTTCGGGGGAGATAGTGTCCTTTCGGCATATGGGGGTCCAAGAGATCCTGCTTCAAGCAGACGAGCCGGCGGCGCTGCTCGAGTTCATCGCACGCTACGTTGAGCCGTTGGAGCGCTACGACGCCGAGCACTCCTCAGATCTGCTGAACAGCCTCGAGACCTTCTATGAGGCCGGGTTTAACCTGCAGGAAGCGGCGCGCAGGCTTGACGTGCACGTGTCCACGCTGCGGTATCGGCTCACTCGCATCGAGGACCTGCTCGGCGTGGACCCCAAGGTTGGCGACTCTCGCCTTAATATCGAGGTCGCTGTCAAGGCCGCCAAGGCGTTGGCGGTCCACCGGGATTGAACGCGGCGCCTTGCTAGCGCTGATCGCCGCGTACGCGGTCGTTGTGGCCGGCGCCTCGTGCTGGGTGGCTCGCGGCCTACGCGGGCCCGAGGACTTCCTGATGGGGCGCCAGGGGTTGGGGGTAGCGCAGGGAATCGGATTGTTCGGCGGCATTTTCCTCGGGGCGACTGCGGTCGGGGTGGTGGGCCAGGGCTACCAACGGGGCGTAGCCGGGGGGATCTTGGACCTGGCGCTGGGGCTTGGCTTTGGAATCCTGAGTCTCACGCTGCTGAAACGCATGCGGTCGAGCGGTCACTCGAGCCTCGTGGCACTGCTGCGGGCCCACTACGGGCCATCAGCCGGGGTGATCGGGGCGCTAGTGGTGGGAGGCGCGTGGCTGATGCTCCTGGCCGCCTTCATGGCAGCTGCCGGAGTCGCCCTCGAGCAGCTCTCAGGCTTGTCACAGGTCCTGTGCACCGCCGTTACCGTCGTCATCCTCCTGCTTTATGCGATGCCGGGCGGGATGCGAGCGGTGACGGCCACCAACCTCGCCCACCTGGCCGCATTGGCAGTGCTGATGGCGGTCCTATCGGTACTCGCCCTCGGCCACGCCGCAATACGCACACCGCATCACCAAGGCTCGTCCTCGTGGGGCTATCTGGTCGGCGTCTTGCTGCTCTCCGCGCCAACGACCGTAGTTGCGCCGGACGTGATGATGGGCATCGGAGCGCTGCGCACTCTTGCGGCCGCACGCAGGACCCTCGCCCTCGTGGTGGTGCTACTGACGTGCGGCGGTTTGGCCCTGGCCCTGCTTGGGGGTCGAGCCGAGCATCTTGTTTCCGTGGCTGATCCCGATTACGCGCTGCCTCGCCTGATCGCTCTTCTACTGCCCTCGGGACTGGCCATGGGGGGCATCCTGCTGCTCTTCGGCGCGGCGCTTACCGGAGCGGTAGCCGAGGTCATGGTGTGCACCTTCCTGCTCAGCGAGCAGGTCACGGCCTGGCGGGGCCGTACCGGTCGCCCAGCGCTGGGCCTGGCGACGATTCGTCTCCAGATGACATGTATCGCCGTTCTCGCCGGCGTAGCCGCGCTGGCAGATGCACACGTAGTCGGGCTTGTGCTAACCGCCTTCCGCGTCTTTGTACCCGGAATCGTCCCGCAGGCGGTCCTGGCTCTCCTCGGGCGGAATACCCGCCCTCACGCGGTCGTCGCGAGCATGATCGCCGGGCCCGCGACGTGCCTGGCGGTCGCTTGGGCGATGCCTGGACTAGAGGAAACCCCGGCGGACCCGGTGCTGTGGGGCACCCTCGTGGCGGCCGGGATCCTGGCCGCGGGGCACCTCCCTAGGCGCCGGGCGCGATTGCACGAAGAGTAGGAGTCCGCCGCCGAGAATTCCTACGCTTCGCGGATAGTCCTGGGGCCAAAGGGCTTATACCTTGCGCTGCGAGTTGTGAGCGGGCGATCGACGCATATCCCGGTCGCCGGAGCAGGTGCTGTCAAGCGGACGAAAGCGACACATCGATGGCCACAGTGAGCGAACGCAGCACGGAGCAGGTCGACAGGTTCAAGAGCACCCAGGGGCAGTTGACAGATGCCGGAGTTGAGTACTGCCTCGCCGCTTATGTCGACGTCCACGGCATCCCCAAATGTAAGGCGGTGCCGATCGACCACTTCGTCGGGATGATGCGGGGCTCCGAGCTGTTCACAGGCGCGGCCATCGATGGACTCGGACAGGAACCGAGCGACGATGAACTGTCGGTCTGGCCCGACCTGGACGCAATCACGGTACTTCCGTGGGAGCCAACCGTCGCCTGGGCGCCCGGGCAGTTGCATTTTCACGGCGAGCCCTGGCCAATGGATTCACGAACGGTGCTTCGGCGACAGGTCGACCGAGCCGCCGAGAAAGGCCTGATCTTCAATCTCGGGATCGAGACCGAGTTCTTCCTTGTCCAGCGCGAGAACGGCCATGTCGTGCCCGCGAACCCAAAGGACACCCTGCCGAGGGCCGCCTATGACATTGTCGGGCTGCTGGAGAACATGAGGTACATGGACGAGCTGATCAAGTACATGAACATTCTCGGGTGGGGCGTTCACTCGTTCGACCATGAGGACGCCAACAGTCAGTTCGAGTTCGACTTCTCCTACACAGACGCGATGAGTATGGCCGACCGGTTCGTCCTCTGGCGGATGATGACCAAGACGCTTGCGCGCAAGCATGGCTGCGAGGCGACGTTTATGCCCAAACCGTACGCGGATCGAACCGGAAGCGGCGGGCACTACAACATGTCGCTGGCCGACATCAACACCGGCGAGAACCTGTTCGCCGACCCCAACGACCGGCGTGGCTGCGGTGTCTCTCGTCTCGCCTATCAATTCATAGCCGGGATTCTGCAGCACGCTCCCGCGATCTGCGCGGTCACCGCTTCGACGGTTAACTCCTACAAGCGCCTGATCAAGACGGGCTCGATGACCGGCTTTACATGGGCGCCGGTGTACATCTCTTACGGGAGTAACAACCGAACTCACATGCTCCGTATCCCGATGACCTCTCCTAGGGTCGAGTCACGCGCGGTGGACATGGCCACGAACCCTTATCTGGGCGCCGCGATGATGCTGGCAGCGGGTCTCGCCGGCATCGAGCAGGAACTCGACCCGGGCGACCCGATTCCCCACAATATGTATCTACAGAGCGACGAGCAGCTTCGAGACCTGGCCGTCGGGACGCTCCCGCGGACTTTGCTGGAGGCGGTTGAGGCTTTCGACGCGGATCCGCTCAGCGAGCAGGTGATGGGCTCGGGTCTCAAGGAGTCGTACCTCGAGCTCAAGACGACGGAGTGGTGGGACTACCACAACGCAGTCTCTGCGTGGGAGATCGATCGCTACCTAACGCTCTATTGAGCCAATCGTTATGGCCTTACGACGCAAGAAGCGCTCCGCCACGCCGGGAACGCGTGTGTTCTTCTGCACGGACCTTCACGGGTCGGACGTGTGTTTCAAGAAGTTCGTCAACGCCGCGGACTTCTATGGAACCCAGATCCTGATTATGGGCGGAGACGTGACCGGAAAGATGGTGGTGCCGATCGCTCGGCAGCCGTCGGGCGTTTATCTCACGTCGTTCGCGGGGGAGCATCTCGAGTTCACGTCCGAGGAGGATGTGACTGCCTTCAAGAAACAGCTGGGCAACATGGGCTTCTACCCCGCGATGATGGACGAGGAGGAGTTCCGTGAGATCAAAGCCTCCCAGGATAAACAGGACCGTCTGTTCAAGAAGCTGATTCGATCGCGTCTAGAGCAGTGGATCGAGTATGCGGAGGACAAGCTCCGGGGCACCGGGGTAGAGGTGTTCGCCGCTCCGGGGAACGACGACTTCTTCGAGGTGGACGAGCTGTTGAGTGCCTCGGACACGATCGAGCTGCTCGAGATGAAGGTGCACCGACTCACCGAGGAGCACGAGATCATAACTTCCGGCTGGACCAACCCAACCCCCTGGAACACCGAGCGCGAATGCTCGGAAGAGGAGCTTGCGGTTCGCCTCGAGTCGATGTTCGAGAAGGTGGAGGACATGGAGCGCTGCATCTTCAACATTCACGTTCCGCCGAACAACTCGAAGATCGACATCTGCCCCAAGCTCGACGAGAACATGAAGGTCGTCTACGACATGGGCAATCCGGTGATGGCACCCGCGGGTAGCACCGCGGTCCGCGAAGCGATCGAACGCCTTCAACCGCTCGTGGGTCTCCACGGGCATATACACGAGGGTCGCGGGGAGACGAAGATCGGTCGGACGCTTTGCCTCAACCCGGGAAGCGTCTATTCCGAGGGAGTGCTCAACGGCGTGTTGCTGACCCTCGCTGACGGACAAGTGAAGGACTATCAGTTCACGCAGGGATGACTGGAGAGGGAAAAGATGTCAACTCAAGAAGACGCTAGTACAAGCATCGGTAGCGGAGAAGGGACCGGCGACCGGGTCTTCCTGCGCAAGGCATCAGGGCTGATCAAGACGGCTGGGACCACCGACGTCTTCATTTTCAACGTCGGCCTCGTCAGCATCGGCATCGGCATCGGCAGTTTGCTGTTGTACGGGCCTGCCGTTTACCCGGGGGGCAATCTCCTGGTCGGTGTGTTGGTGGCTGCTGTGATGATGGGACTCATCGCTTTCGGGATGCTGTGCTGGACGGTCACCATTCCCCGTTCCGGAGGCATTTATCCGTTTGGGAGCCGGATCCTCCCGCCGGCGGTCGCGTTCATGCTGAGCGTCGTCGAATGCTTGGCTTGGTTGTTCTTCTGCGCTATCGCGGCCTTCTGGGTGGTATCGATTGGCCTAATCCCGATGTTCACCGTCGGCGCAGCGGTCACCGGCAATTCATCGTTCACCGACGTCGCCACTTTCCTTTCGCACAAGGGCATCACGTTTGCCCTGGGCTCGATTGTCCTCCTGTTGGCGGGTGGGATTCTCACCTCCGGCATGCGCCGCTACTTCTTGAGCCAGAAGATCGTCATCGTCGTCGCCTCCCTGGGTACGCTGCTGCTGTTCGGGCTGCTGCTGTTCGGGTCGAAAGGAACGTTCATAGCGCACTTCAACAGGTATTTCGGCCCGAAGACCACGTATGCCTCGGTTATCGCATCCGGAAAGGCCGGTGGTTGGAAGAACCCGGGATTCGATTTGACGCAAACTCTCAAGGCATCGAACTGGGCGTTCCTGCCACTGATTGGAGCCGCGTTCTCGATCGCGATCGGCGGTGAGATCAAGTCCGGAATGAAGGGTCAATCGAGAGGCATGTTCGGAGCGATCATAGTGTGCGGTGTCTGTTTCCTGATCAGCATCCTCCTGGCCTACAGGGTCTTCGGCTACGACTTCCTCGGAACCGTCGGCTACAACTCGCTCGGGTTCAACACGGGCCACACCGCAGTTACGACGCCCACTACACCGTGGATCACGCTCCTCGCCGGAGTCCTCTCTGGCTCGTGGGTGGTGACGATCCTGGTGTCACTTGGATTCATCGCGTGGATCTGGATGTGGATCCCTGGTATGCAGGCCTACGGGGAGCGCGCGATGATCGCCTGGGCGTTCGACAGGGTCGCGCCCGCGCCGCTCGGGAGGGTCAGTGATCGCCTGCACAGCCCCGTTGTGGCGATCGCCGTTGCAACGGTGGTAACGCTGATCTTCCTCGCGCTGTTTGTCTTCACGACCTATTTCGCGACGCTCGTCGTGTTCATCATGATCGCTCTGGGCGCATGGGCGGTCGTGCTCGCGGCTGGGACCGTGTTTCCCTACCGGCGACCCGAGATCTACGAGAAGTCGCCGATCTCCAAGCGCATGGTCCTGGGACTGCCGATCATGACCGTGGCCTGCGCCGCGGGGTTCGTCGGAGCGACGTTCTACTTCTTCGTGTTGTTCTTCGACAACTTCGCTGCGGGTCACAACGCAGGGAGGCTGGGGATCATGGCGGCGTGCTTCGCCGGCGGCTTCATCTTCTTCCATGTGATGCGGGCCATAAGGAAGTCGCAGGGGGTAGATGTCGACCTGGCCTTCAAGCAGATCCCGATCGAGTGAGCTCTTTTGGATCTTAGGAGTAATCCCCAGGGTTCTAGGAGCGTGAACTCACATGCCGGTTGAGAACGAGCATTTCGTGGCTGAAGCGCTGCGGATCGTGCATGAGGCTGAAGTGGAGGGAATCAGGCTCAGGATCCTCGGGTCTCTGGCTTACCGCATCCATTGCCCGGCGAACCTCGATTTGTTCGCGAAGATGGAACGGGCGCTCACCGACATCGACTTTGCCGCCGAGAAGCGACAGTCGAAGCAGATCAAGCAGTTCCTTGCTGCTTTCGGTTACGTCGAGGACCAGCGGATGACGGTCTCCACAGAGGGAAGCCGGTACTACTTTGAACACCCGGAGACGCAACTTGGCGTCGACGTGTTCATGAACGAGCTCTACTTCTGTCATCGGATCCCGTTCGACGGACGCTTGGAGCTCGACCGGCCGACGATCTCGACGGCGGACCTCCTGCTCGAGAAGATGCAAATCGTCGAGCTGAACCTCAAGGACATCACTGACACGATGGTCCTGCTGCTCGAGCATCCGATCGGGACCGACGCCGACGGCCCCGAGGTGATCGATGGGGCTTACATCGCCAAGCTGCTGCAGGACGACTGGGGCTTTTACTACACGGTTACGACCAACCTCGACAAGGTCGGTCGCTTCCTCCCTGAGAACGCTGCGATCGGCGCAGCGCAGGCGGACGTAATCCGTGCCCGTCTCGCGGAGGTTCGTGGGCTCATCGATGACGCACCTAAGTCGCGGCGGTGGCGGCTCCGGGCAAAGGTGGGCGCGAGGAAGCAGTGGTACCAAGACGTGGCGCCGAAGGGATCGGGCTTCTAGATATGGATCAGATGTTTGCCGGGAGTCCCCCGGCGATGACGCCGGCTGACGTCGGCAGCATGCGAGCTTGGGTGCAGGAGCAGGGCTTCGTGCGCGTCGACCTGAAGATCGGCGACCTCACGGGCCGCCTGCGGCACGTGTCGCTTCCGGTCAGAGGATTAGACCGCGCGCTTGCCGACGGGATCGGGTTTGCGGGAAGCCACTATGGCTTCCGCGGCGCGATCGGCGAGGACATGGTGATGCTTCCGGATCCCGCCACTGCTTGGTCCGATCCGTTCCTCGGGGTTCCGTCGGTCTCCTTCCTTGCACAGCCCGTGCGGGCCGGGACCTCGGAGCGCTTCGCGCGGGATCCGCGCGGCGTCGCGCAGCGGGCCACCGCGCATCTTGCGGAGACCGCCATCGCGACAGACAGCCGCTGGCAGCCCGAGCTCGAGTTCTTCTTGCTGCCCCAGGGTCCGATGGCGCTCGCGGCGGATCGGCGGGGGCTTGGCCATGCGAGCTCGGACGGTTACCACGCCAGCCCACCGCGGGACCGGCACACCGGCTTCCGCGCCCGTGCGGTCGAGCTGCTGGAGAGCGCGAACATCGGCGTGAAGTACGACCACCACGAGACCGGCTCGGAGGGCCAGATGGAGATCGAGCTGCTACCGAGCGGGCTTGTGGAGGCGGCGGACGCAGTGCTCCTGGCCAAGTACATCGTGCGCAACCTCGCCGACCAGGAGGGCGTGCGCGCCGTCTTCCTTCCCAAACCGATGGCCGACAGCGCCGGCAACGGGATGCATGTTCACATGCACCTGTTCGATGGCGAGAAGGCGGTCTTCGCGGGCGAGGGTTACGGGGGGATGTCCGAGCTCGGTCTCGCGTTCCTAGGGGGGGTGCTCGACCACATCCGCGCCCTTGCTGCCCTTACCAACCCGAGCACGAATTCCTACCGGCGTTTTGTGCCCGGGCAGGAGGCTCCCATCCAGGTTGGTTTCGCCGTGGGCAGCCGCACCTCCGCGGTCCGGATCCCCGGATACGCGGTGGCCGCACACGAGCGCCGCTTCGAGTACCGACCGCTGGACGCCACGGCGAACGCCTACCTCGCGTTCGCCGGACTGCTCATGGCGGGACTTGATGGAGTGAAGCGCGGACTGGATCCTGTAGGCCTCGGCTTCGGGCCTGTCGATCGAGAGGGCGCCAGCGGGGCCGCGTTCTCCTTTCCACGGAACCTTGATGAGGCCCTCGACGCGCTTGCTGAAGATCGCGCGTTCCTGCTCGAGGGCGGCGTTTTCACCGAAGAGTTGCTCGACGAATGGACCGGCCTCAAGCAGCGGGAGTCAAACGCGCTCGCCCTACAGCCGCACCCCGCAGAGTTCGACCTCTACGAGGATCTGTGAGCGGCTTGGCGCAACCCCCGGTCGGCGCACCGTTTCCCTCCTTCATGCTGTCCGACCTCGAAGGTCGAGCTTGGCAGCGAGCTGATCTCCTTGGCCAGTCGGTGTTCCTCTTCTGCTTTTCGACATGGTGAACGTGCAAGGAGCAGTTGCCCGTGTGGCAGCGTTAGTGGGAACAACGGCGAACCGATTTCCTGTTGCACGGCGTCGCCCAGGACGTAATGGGCGAGGAGACGGTCCGGCCGGTAGTGGAGGCGAGTGGCGTCACGTTTCCGGTACTGCTGGATCGCGACAGCTCGCTGGGGCGCCTGCTCGGATTTCGAATCGTCCCCACAGGCTTCTTCGTGGACGTTGGCGGTGTCCTCGGTACCGCCACAACAACGACTTCGATGTGTGCGACTCGCGGGATCGACAGAACCTCGAGCGCTTCCTCGCGGGGGAGGCGGTCGAGCCCGTCGACGACGAGAAGAGGATGGTGCCGGGCGCGCTGGAGCTGTTCGACGAGGGCCGTCGGGACGACGCGCTTGTGACTTGGCGGCGCGCGCTCCAGATCGATCCCGAGAACTTCGTCATCAGGTCGCAGATTTGGGCGGTCGAGCACCCCGAGCACTTCTATCCGGTCGTGGACCGGAAGTGGCAGGAGCAGCAGCTGCTCAGGGAGGGATATGACAAGCAGCTCCCCTGAACCCTCGGACGTGGTTCCCCTCCAGCTCTCGGCGTCAGAGATAGACGAGTTTCTCGACTTACGCCTGATCGCGAATCTTGCCTCGATCAACCCCAACGGCAGCGTGCACCTCGTGGCGATGTGGTTCCGACGCGACGGTGACGCGATTCTGTTCCCCACCAGCAGTCAGACCCGCAAGGCCCGGAACCTGCGGCGACATCCGCAGGCCACCGCGATGATCGACAGGTCACGCGCCGGGCTCGACCTGCGAGGTGTTCAGATCAAGGGGTCGGTCGAGCTCGTCGAAGGTCCACAAGCGCGCCGCCTCAATCACTCGATCCACGAGCGCTACATCGCTCCGGTGGGGCTCGCCGACGAACAGGTCGCCGCCTATCTGACCCAGGGCGACGACATCACCGTGCGGTTGTCGATCGAACGCGTCACCTCATGGAACCTCGCCGACGGGGCGGCGGGACGAGCACTGAGAGCCAGCGCCGGCGTCTATCCGCTCGACGCCTAGGAAGAAGAAGCGCAACCCAACTGGGAGGAGCGATCTCGTGTCAGGCACGATCCAGCAACCAACCGAGACAGACAATGCCAACCGCGAGGCGGTGCGGCGGCTAATCGATGCCCAGCCAGTGCTCATCGACGTCGCGCCGGCGATCGACGTCGTCCCCGGAATGACGCCGAATACGATTCTGACGTCGGGAGCGCCGATGGCCTGGGAGGACTACTTCGGTGGCCAGCGCGCGGCGGTGATCGGCGGCGCTCTCTATGAGGGCCTCGCGCGAGACCCTGAAGACGCTGACGCCAAGCTCCGTGATGGCCGAATCAAGGTCGGCGCATGCCACGACCATGGCTGCATCGGGTCGCTGGCCGGGATCTACACCGCTTCGATGCCCGTGTTCGTGGTCGAGAACACGAGTCACGGCAACCGCGCGTTCTGCAACTTCTTCGAGGGTCCCTCGCCCAAGCGACTGAACTACGGGGTCTACGACGACGAGGTCAGGGAGAACCTGCTTCTCGTCCAGGACCTCATCGCTCCGGTGATCGGAGCGGCGATTCGGCGCAGCGATGGCGGGATACCGCTGCGGCCGATCATCCGTAGCGCCCTCAACATGGGCGACGAGCTTCACAGCCGGAACACTGCAGCGACACTGCTCTTCATCAAGGAGATGTTCCCGCTGCTGCTCGACGTGGCCCGGGAGCGGCCGGAGGACGTGCGCAGCACCTACGCGTTCATGAGCCAGGGACAGTACTTCTTCCTCCGGCTGTCGATGGCGTCCTCCAAGGTGACAGCCGACGCCACCCGAGACGTTCATGGCTCGAGCATGGTCTCGGCGATGTGCTTCTCCTGTCGCGAGTTCGCGGTGCGCGTGAGCGGGCTCGGTGACCAGTGGTTCACCGCTCCCATCCCAGCGGTCGACGCCAAGCTCTTTGACGGGCACAGCTCCGACGACATCGAGTACATGGGTGGCGAGAGCACTATCAACGAGACCGTGGGCTTGGGGGGCTTCGCGCAGGCGGCGGCGTTCCCTCTGCAGGATTACCAGGGCGGTAGCCCCGAGGGCATGGTCGCTATGAACCGCGCCATGTACGAGATCACGCTTGCGGAGCACCCCGAGTTCAAGATCCCCTACTTCGGTTTCCGCGGCGTCCCGGTGGGAATTGACGTCCACAAGGTCGTGGCAACGGGCATCACTCCTATCATGGACATCGGGGTCGCCGGTAGGGGCGGGGGACAGATTGGGGCCGGTGTGCTGCGGGCCCCGCTGCCGTGCTTCACCGCAGCGGCTCGCGCCCACAGTGAAGCGTACTGATCGTCGGGGTCCCAGCAACTGAGGCAAGTGCGCAACACCGCGCGATTGGCACACCAACTCGTCCATTCAGCGAGCAGGAAGGAGCAGCAAAATGGGGATGTTCCACAGTCACGGTAAAGACCACGATCACCCGCCGTTCGATCGCGAGCGGCTCCGTGGGACGCAGATCATGCGCCGCCTCGCCGACATTCCAGATCGCCGGACGCGCGAGCAACTCGAGCGGGGCCTCGATCTTGGCTTAGAAGCCGCCCCGTCGGTTGAGGATCGCACGATTTCTCTCTTCTCCCGCGGTCAGCAGCCGGCGTTCGCGGGCATCAACACGTTCCTAAAGGCGGATTACTGCGAGAACATCCGGGACGTCGGCAAGTACGACGTCGCGGTCATCGGCGCGCCCTTCGACATGGGGACCACCTATCGGGCGGGCTGTCGCTTCGGACCCCAAGCCGTGCGGCGGATCTCCGCGCTTTATGACTCATACAACGCGGACATGGGCGTCGATCTCTACGAAGAGCTCAATCTCTGCGATGCCGGCGACATCTTCGTCATCCCATCCAACATCGAAAAGTCATTCGATCAGATCGATCGTGCGGTCTCGTTCGTCCACGAAAAGGGCGTCTTCCCAGTAGTCATCGGCGGCGACCACTCGATCGGCTATCCCGACGTCCGCGCGATCGCGCCTCACATCGACGGACGTGTGGGCATCATCCACCTGGACCGCCACATCGACATGCAAGAACGCGACATGGACGAGCGGATGCATACCACGCCCTGGTTCCACGCGACGAACATTCCGAACGCGCCGGCCAGCAACCTCGTGCAGATGGGTATCGGAGGCTGGTACGGCTCGCGCCCCGGAATGAGGGTCGCCCGCGAGCGCCGAAGCACCGTGATTACGATCTCCGATGTAGAGGAACTCGGCGTCGAGAAGGCGGTCGAGATCGCACTTGAGTGTGCTTGGAAAGACGCCGATGCGGTCTTTCTGTCGTTTGATATCGACTCCATCGACTCGGGATTCGTCCCGGGCACCGGGTCGCCCGAGCCGGGTGGTCTGCTGCCTCGCGAGGCGCTGAAGGCGCTACGGATGGTCGCACGTGAGGGCATCTGCGGAATGGAGGTCGTCGAGATAGCCCCGCCCTACGACGTGTCGGACATGACGGCGCAACTAGGGTGCCGCGCGATCATGGACGTGCTCGGTACCCTCGTTGAGGAAGGGCACCTCGGCACGAGAACCAAGCAGAGCCGAGCGGATGAAGGGCGGCGTCCCACCGAGGAGTCTCCCGGCGAATCCTCGTCTCGGGACTGAGGTAGATCGGTGTCGGCACGACGTGCCGGCCGCACGACGTTTCCGCGTCGGGTCCGGAGTTCGCTGAATGCCGGGCAGTGGCGCACGGTCGCGCTGATGGCCGCGGTCGTGCTGGGGCTGCATGTGCTCGGTTTCGGTCTGCTGATCGCGCTGATGGCGCCACATCGCTATCACCCGGGGGGCTCGGGAGTGTTTGCCGTGGGTACCGGGCTGACGGCCTACACGCTTGGGTTGCGTCATGCGTTTGACGCTGATCACATTTCGGCGATCGACAACACGACCCGCAAGCTGATGGCGGAAGGCAAGCGACCGATGAGCGTGGGATTGTTCTTCTCGCTTGGGCATTCCACGATCGTGTTCGGCTTGGCGTTCCTATTGGCGATCGGCGTGCGAGCCCTGAACGGGGAGGTTGAGTACACAGGCTCCGCCCTTCACAACGTGACTGGCCTGATCGGCACGGGCGTGTCGGGCGCGTTCCTGTACATCATCGCCGCACTCAACGTGGTCATCCTGTGGGGCATCATCAAGGTCTTCTTCGAGATGCGCACGGGGCGCTTCAGCGAGCAACAGCTCGAGCAGCAGCTGGAATCGCGCGGGCTCATGAACCGTTTCTTCAGCCGCTTCACGAGGACCGTCTCGCGGCCCTGGCACATGTACCCGGTTGGGGTGCTCTTCGGCCTCGGGTTCGACACGGCGAGCGAGGTCGCGCTGCTGTTCCTGGCTTCCGGTGTGGCTCGTGCGGGACTGCCGTTCTACGCGATCCTATGCCTGCCGATCCTGTTCGCCGCCGGCATGTCCCTGCTTGACACGATCGACGGTTGTTTCATGAACTTCGCGTATGGGTGGGCGTTCTCCAAGCCCGTGCGCAAGGTGTTCTACAACATCACGATCACCGGCCTATCGGTTGCCGTGGCGCTCGTGATCGGCACGATCGAGCTGGCCGGCCTGGTCGCGCAGAAGCTGAATGCACGAGGTTCGCTCTGGAGCTGGCTTCAGAACGTCAACGTAAACACGCTGGGGTTCATCATCGTGGGCATGTTCGTCGCGACGTGGGCGATCGCGTTGGTGGTCTGGCGCTTCGCGCGGATCGAAGAACGATGGACCTCAAGCGTCGAACAAACCGAAACGTCGACAAAGCTCAGTGCAGCGTTAGATCCTTCGTTCGCGTCTGCACTCGGCACAACGATCCCTGAGGAGCTCGCACACCGATGACTAGCAAGTACGAGAATGTTCTGGTCGCCGACCTGATGACCGACGAGGTAGTTACATGCCCCGCGGACGCCAATCTCGCGTCGATGGCGGCAACGCTCGCTCGCCGAAACGTCCACGCCGTGTTCGTGCTCGACGCCGCAGGACATCCATGCGGGGTGGTGAGCGACTTCGATCTGCTCGCCGGCGAATGGCTCGGAGACGATGCGCAAGGTCTTCAGACGATGCAGACGATGACCGCGGCGGAGCTGATGACGTCGCCGTTGGAGACCATCGGCGCCACCTCTCCCGCGACCGACGCCGCAGCACGCCTGCGGGACCTCCGTGTCAGCCGACTGCTCGTCACCGACGAGCGTGGCGCCGCTGTCGGCGTGATTTCCGTTTCAGATCTCGTCGCGCCTCTTGGCATGGGGTCGGGAGAGCGAAGAAGCGTTCGCGACGTAATGAGCTACGCGATCGTCACGTGCCTGCCGACAACCCCAGTCGCGGCCGCGGCCCGTGCGATGACGGAGCGCCGGTCGCGCTCGATCGTCGTCGTGGACGAGACCGGTCGAGCGATCGGGATGATCACCGGCTACGACCTGCTTTCGCTTTACGGACCAGGCGAGAACCAGGACACCGTGGCTGAGCTCATGAAAGGGCCGCTCATCACTGCTGACCCAGACCTTGTGCTTGCGGATGCGGCCGACTTGATGATCGGGCACGAGGTGCACCGCCTTGTCGTCGTCGATCCCAAGTGCGCGGATGGCGCGCCGATAGGGATCGTGTCGACCGCGGACATCGTTGCGGAGATGGCCCAGGAGCGCTCTGTGTGGCAGCGAGCCGGCACGTGAGGCGGTGTCGCACCCTCCACAACGGACAGCTCGACGGACCCACTTCTGCATTACGCAGGCAGCACCATTCCTCGTCATCTCAAACATCGTGGCGTGTTCTCCAGCCGCATCTTTCATGACCATGGACATGCTCACGGAAGCGGTAACGGCTTTCGTCGTGAGGACCTCCGCGGGGTGGAGGTCCGAAAGCCGCTTGGCGGATAGCTCCGATCGAAAGCAGCAGGAGGAGGCCGTGACGAGCTCCGCGCAGCTGCAATCCCATGCCAAGAATGAACGGCCAGAGTTTCCTGGTTCGATGTCATTGGACGTCGAGGGCCGCGGGAACGCGCGCAATACGTCGTCGACTCACGTGCTGCCGGAGGTACACCATTGAACGAAAGACAAACAACCGC
>ODAK010002845.1_pt1 | contig 18104 bp, 15 predicted proteins | sample 1539591 | NCBI WGS metagenome assembly ODAK01 (sample SAMEA3539303, study PRJEB22396) | soil metagenome | biome: tundra; feature: field; material: soil | place: USA | collected 2010-05 | depth 0.15 m | reverse complement strand
CCAGGATCGTGGCCGCCGCCGGTTTCATGTTGAAGCACGAGAACATGAACGCGACCGACACCATCACGCTGGCGTTCACCGCCAGGAACAGGTGCGAGAACATGAACCGCAGCAGCCCTTCATGCGCCGACAAAATGCCGAACACCTGCGGCGGTGAAAAAACGAACATGCCTTTCCAAGGGAACAGCAGGCTCGCAAACGCCAGCGCGGTCACGCCCAGCGTCACCACCATCACGATGGCAAAAATGATTCCCGCGCACCATTTCACGAACAGCAGTCGGAAGCGCGAGATGGGCCGTGAAAGGATCATCCGCAGCGTGCCGTCCTCGGCCTCCTTCGCCACCAGGTCGCCGCCCACGAGCGTGACATAAAGCGGCATGAGCAGCAGGATTTGCGGGATCAGCATCACGAGCGCCACCGTCAGCACGGAAATGAATTCCGAGGCGAGATAGCCGTTGCCGTTCAGCAGCCGCTCGAAATCGCTCTGCCAGCGCGTGTATTTGAACGCCAGCATCATCGCCGTTTGCGCGAGCAGAAACGCGCCGAAGCCGATATAGGTGCGCTTCTTGCCGAATAGTTTCCAAAGCTCGTTTTTTAGCTGGGCGAGGAACATGGGTTTATTGGAGAAACATTCAACATTCAACATTCAACGCCCAACGTCCAAAGATGCAGGCGCAGCCACTTGCCGTTCGATGTTGAGCGTTGAATGTTGAATGTTCGATGTTCATTGCTTTTCCTCGCGTTGTCGGTTGATCAGCCCCAGATAAAAATCTTCCACCGTTTGTTCGTGCTGCCAGATGCCTTCCACCGCAAAGCCGGCGGCAACCAGCGTTTGCGTGATTTCCGCAGTCGAACGGCCGTCAGCGAGCGTGATGTATTTTTCCTGCTCCGTTGCCGTGATCAGACCGCGTTCCTGAAGCAGCTTCGTCGCCCTCGCAAAATCAGAGGTCTTCAACGCCACCTTGCCGTGCGCGGCTTTCACGTCCGCGACGTTGCCTTCAAAAACTTTCCTCCCCTGCTGCAACACGGCGATGCGCGTGCAGAGTTGTTCGACCTCATTCAGCAGGTGCGACGACAGCAAAATGGTCAGGCCGAGTTCGCGCTGCAAACGGAGAATCGTCTGGCGCATTTCGTGAATGCCTTCGGGATCAAGACCGTCGCTCGGCTCATCGAGAATCAGCAACTCCGGCTTGGGCAGGAGCGCCTGCGCCAGCGCGAGCCGCGAACGCATCCCGTGCGAATACGTCCGCACCTTGGACTGCTCGCGCCCGGTCAGACCGACCCATTCGACCACTTCGCGAATCCGCGCCTTGGAGGTCGGCGCGGTGTAGGTGCTCAAAATTTCCAGATTGCGTGCGCCGCTCAAGTAATCGTAAAACGCCGGTGTTTCAAAAATCGCGCCGACCTGCTTCAGCGCGGCGCGGCGATTGGATTGAACTTCGTGACCGCACACTTTCACCTCACCGCTCGTCGGCCAGACCTGGCCGAGCATCATGCCGATGGCCGTGCTTTTGCCCGCGCCGTTGTGGCCGAGCAACCCGAAAATCTCCCCGCGCGGCACGGTGAACGACAAATCATCCACGGCGATGCGCCCGGCGAATTTCTTGATGACGTTGGTGAGCTGGATCATTTGCTCCCCTCAATGGTCAGCAAGTTTTTGATGTGGCCGTCGGCGTAGAGATAGTTCACCGCCTTGTTCGCGCCGCGCACCTTGTGGAAATCCTCCTTGTCGAACACCACGGGAATCTCGTGCGGATCGAAGTGGAGGGTTAAAATAACCAGGTGGTCTGCGTCCTGGCCGTTCAGTAAAAAGTTCCAGGAGTAGCTCGAACCGGTGATTTCAAATAATTTCTGCAAGTCGGACGGACACCGCAGGACATTGGTGTTGCCAAGTTGCGGGGCCAGCACTTTGTTGATGGCGGGAGAAGTATTGGTGGCCGCGACCGCCGGGTCGGTCGAAACGTCGTGCATCACCGGCAGTTTATTGTTGTTTTCCGACACATAGATTTGCAGCGCGATGCCGATTTGATGCAGGTTGCTCAAGCACGCGGTGGCGCGGGCGGATTCTTTCGCGCGGCCCAGCGTCGGCAGCAGCAGTGCGGCGAGAATGGCGATGATGGCAATCACCACCAGCAGTTCGACCAGCGTGAAGGCGGCGAGGGAAATAAATGCGGACCGAATTGTTTTAACGTCCGCCCTCACCCCGACCCTCTCCCCCGGGAGAGGGAGAATCCTTCGCCGGTTTTGGATTAAATGAATGATTACGGTGTTCTGTGCATTGTCGTCATTTAAAAATTGAGACGCAGTGAAAGCACTGGGCGTGTTGAGATCCTGAAGCCGCTCGCTCGCGGCTCCCTCTGCTTGGGGGAGAGGGCCGGGGTGAGGGCGGATGTTTTTCCAACTGTGCGTGCTGGCCGCTGAAAACGATGTAAGTCCAACTCTCATTGCTGGCGGGGCTGGCGAAACATTCTGCCGCTCTCCATTGTGCGCTGCATTTCCTCCAGGAACGGCGCCATTTCCGCCTTGGTCTGCGCGGAACTCTGGCCGTAAAAACTTTTCAGGCCGATCTTCGTGACTTTGTCCTGCAGCTCCGCGCTCAACACCACGGCGTTGGTGCCCGGTGGCGGCATCCCCGCCGCCATTTTTTCGCGCGCGTCCTTCATTTGCTTGACGGCCTGGTCCACGACCTTTTTCCGTTTATCGGGCGGCATTTCCTCGAACGCGCCGATCATCTGCTTGAAGCCGGTGGGCATGGTCGCTTCGAGAAATTCGCCTTTCTCCGCCTCGGTCATTTTTTCAAACCACTTGTAGGCCGTGCGATCCAGGCGCAGGCCTTGCCGTTCTTCGAGGGAAAGCGCGTTGAGCATGGCCGCCAGTTTCTGCAGCGCGGCCTCGCGTTCGGCGGCGGACAGATGGGCGAAATCCACGGACGCCGTGTAGGCGCGGACTTTTTCCGGCGTGATCTTGGCGTGCTTGGCAAGCTGGTAACCGGCGATGGCAACCACCCAGATCACCGCGAGGGTGGCCACCGCCAAAAGAATCGGACGCTGGCGCGGGCTTAACATGGCATAAGTTTATGGCATCGCCCGCAATTAACCATGAAAAATTATTTTGGCGGAATTTGAAATGCCGGTTTGCCGGCGGAACGCGTTGTGTTCTAACTCGCACCCTTCCGTAAGACTAACCTGTCGGTCAAAGCGGTGCTGAAGCACACGCAGTCCAGACGCTTCGCGCATTCGACGACCGACCGGCCAACGCGGAGCGTCTGGACTGCGCGCGGTTTACCGCCGCTTTCGCCCGCCATCAAGTGTCCCGAAGCCGGAACCATTCATGGTTTGTGAAAAGAAAATTCCACAATCTGCGCTCCGTTCAAATCCTGGATAAAAAAACGCCGGGCGCGAACGCCCGGCGTTGATGAGGATAAAATGTCGGTTGCTCCCGGCTCACTTCGCCAGTTGCAGCGCGATTTCTTTTTCGATTTGATGCACCAGTTCCAGGTCCACGCGGCCCCAATGCGAGCGCGCCTGCACATCCACCTGGCTGATCTTCGGGTCCACCTGCTCCACGCGGATCCAGACTTTGCAGTCGTTGACACGCCCCTGCAAGGAGAGGACGGCGTTGGTGTAGTCGTGCGGAATATATTCAGTGAGCAGCACGCCGTCGGCATTGATCACGGCCTTGGCCGCGTCATAAACCGTGTTCACCGGCAGCCGGTAACGACCCGCCACGGAATCTTTGCCATAGCTCACGGCAAAAGTTTTTGAGTCGGTGACAGTGCTAATGCAGCCAGTGGCGATAATGACGGCCCCGGCGAGAACGGCAAAAATTGTCCTTTTCATAAGGCAGACAATCAACCGCGAAAAGCCCCGCGCGTCAAGTATCGAATTCTGACGCCGCGCCGTCGGCCCGCGTTATTCCACGAAAATGCGCGTTTTGTCGGCCATTTAAAACTTTGCCGGCAGGGACTGGATTTGCGTTTTGTGAGACTATGTCGTTCACAAATAATGGTGGTGCTCCTCGCGCTGCGAGGAGCAGCGCCTGCGGGCGCAACTGCGGGATGGACGTTTCGATTCCGTCGTCTGACGCTGCGCTCGGCGACGGGTTTGTCGCAGCGCGCCAAACTCCACCACTTGTTTGTGAACGACGTAGTCCCGGCGTTTTGCCGCTGCGACTTGCAAGTGCGTTGGGGTCGGGTTATGAATTTAAGCGCGGTGAGGCTATGCCCAATAAACGATTATCCAACGACTACAAGGTCTTGATCGCGATAACGGCCGTGTTGGCGATACCATTCGCGCTCACGCTCCAGACCATCACGCAACCACGATCTGTGGTTAGTGATATGGCGGCCAATCCCACGCCGCACGGCTATACTTGGAGTCTCTCGCTGTTTATCGTGCCGGTCGTGGTGCTGGCGGTGTGGCTGGCCCGCCGGCGCGAGAACCGGATTCAAAACCGGGCGTTCTGGCTCACCACGCTGGTCGTCTCTGGCAGCGGCATTTTGCTGGACGTGTTTTTTGGTTTGAGCTTTTTCACCTTCCCGAACCATGACGCCGTGCTCGGAATCTGCTTCAGCGGCTACTCGTTCGCGGACGGCTGGCACAAAACGATCCCCATTGAAGAAATCGGCTTCTACACTTTCGGCGTCCTGGCGGTCCTGCTGGTTTATGTGTGGGGCGACGAATTTTGGTTTGCGGCCTACAATGTTGACGACGGGCCGCGCCGAAGCACCCGGTTCCGCCAGGTCATTTCGTTCCATCTGTCCTCGGCGGTTTTCGGGGTTGTCGTGTTTCTGCTGGGTTTCCTTTACAAAAAATATGGCCCACATTCCAATCACGAGGGCTTTCCGGGTTATTTCCTATTTCTGACCTTGGTGGCGCTCACACCCAGCATCTTGTTTTTCCCGGTCGCGAGTCCGTTTATCAACTGGCGCGCGTTCAGCCTGGGCTTCGTGTTTATCCTGCTCGTGAGTTTGTTTTGGGAAGCCACCATCGCAGTGCCGTATCAATGGTGGGGCTTTCAACCGAAACAGATGCTGGGATTGTTCATCAACGGTTTTTGCGGACTGCCGGTGGAGGAGCCGCTATTGTGGCTGGGAGTGACCTGGGCTACGGTGATCATTTATGAGACGATCTCCACGCTGTTGTTCATGGACTGGTCCCGCTCGCGATCGAATACGGCTGACTCGGGAACTTCTCCCGGCAGCTTGGCTTGATCAAATCGTTCACGGATCCAGAGTAAAAAATCATTAAGCGCCCGTCTGCCTTGTGAATTTTCCAAAAATGTTTGCCAGTGGAATTCGGGTTGAAACGGACCGGCTCCAGTCGCTATTCTCCGGTCATGCGGCGGTTGCTTTTCTTATTTAGCACATTTTTCCAAGGCGTTTTTGCCGTCAAGCCGGCGAAGGAGAATCGTGACCCTGCTCAACCGTTGTTTCAATTTTCGCTGATCCAACTCTCATCCTAATGTCAAAACTATCTCTCTGCAGAAAGTCACTCGTGCTCGCCGGTTCGCTCATGGCCATGCTGGGAGCTTTTTTCGTGGCAGGTTGCCAGACCCACAGCCACGCGTCACACGCCGCCAACACACCACCGCCCGGTTTCACCGCGCTGTTCAATGGCAACGATCTCGGTGGCTGGTGGGGCGCGATCACGGAAGATCCGCGCGCATATCTCGCGCTGCCGCCGATGGAATTCGAGCAGAAGCATGACGACAGCCTGGCTGACGTGCGGCAGCATTGGACGGCGCAGAACGGCGAGCTGGTCAATGATGGCAAGGGCCTGTTCCTTACGTCGGACAAAAACTACGGCGATTTTGAACTGCTGGTGGATTACCGCACCGTGCCGCGCGCCGACAGCGGCATTTATCTGCGCGGCTGTCCGCAAGTTCAGATTTGGGATTCGACCGAGCCGGACAAGTTTTCGATTGGTGCGGACAAAGGCTCCGGCGGCTTGTGGAACAACTCTCCGGGCGCGCCCGGGAAAGATCCGCTCGTGAAGGCAGACCGGTCGTTTGGCCAGTGGAATCATTTCCGCATCATCATGGCTGGCCCGCGCGTCTGGGTGTGGCTGAATGGCAAACCGACCGTCGCCGGCGCGGTGCTGGAAAATTATTTCAACCGCAAACTGCCGGTGCCGCCGAAAGGGCCGATTCAATTGCAGACGCACGGCGGCGAAATCCGCTGGCGCAATCTCTTCATCCGCGAAATTGGCGGCGACGAGGCAAACAAACTTTCGCGCGCCACCGATCCAGAAGGATTTCAATCCGTCTTCAACGGCAAGGATTTCACCGGCTGGGCCGGACCGCTCGACTGCTGCCTCGTCACGAACTCGGCCATCGTCTGGCAACCAAAAAAAGGCGGCACGATTTACACGGAACAGGAGTTCACCAACTTCGTCGTCCGCCTGGAATTCAAGCTGCCGCCCGGCGGCAACAATGGGCTGGCCATTCGTTATCCGGGCAGCGGCGACACCGCCTATGTCGGGATGTGCGAAAGCCAGGTGCTCGACGATAATTACGAACAAGCCACCGGCGAGAAGATTGATCCGCGCCAGGCGCACGGCTCGGCCTATGGCATGGTCGCGGCGCAACGCGGCTACCAGCATCCGATCGGCGAATGGAATTACGAGGAAGTCACCGTCCGCGGGCCGACCATCAAGGTTGAGTTGAACGGCACGCAAATTCTCGACGCTGACTTGAGCCAGGTCACGGACTTCATGCACGGCGCGGCGCACCCGGGCAAGGACCGCAGCAGCGGACACTTTGGTTTTGCGGGCCACAACGATCCAGTCATGTTCCGCAACATTTCAATCAAGCCGCTCAACTAACACCTGCACATGATCCCCAATCAACATTCCTCGCGCCGTTCGTTTCTCAAAACCTTGGGCACGGTCACGCTCGCGGCACCGTTCATCACGCATGATCTTTTCGCGCAACCGCCCAGCCGGCGGCTGCGCCACGCTAGTTTCGGCGCGGGCGGGATGGCGTGGTCCGATCTCACGCAGATTGCCAACAGTCCGAATGTGGAGATCGTCGCGGTTTGCGACGTGGATTTGAGCCGCACGGTCGATGCGCGCAAGCAATTTCCGAACGCGCGGATTTATCAGGACTGGCGCGAGTTGCTCGACAAAGAAGCGAAGAACATTGATTCCGTGAACGTCTCCACGCCGGATCACATGCACGCGCCCATTGCCATGAGCGCGATGCAGCTCGGCAAACATGTCTATGGCCAGAAGCCGCTGGCCCATGATCTTTACGAGGTGCGGCGAATGACGGAGATGGCGCATCAAAAAAAACTCGTCACGCAGATGGGCATTCAGATTCATTCCTCGGTTTATTACCGCATGGCAGTGCGCCTCGTGCAGGACGGCGTCATCGGCCAGATCAAGGAAGTCCACTCCTGGTGCGACAAATCGTGGGGCGATCCCGCCGCGCGACCGGACCAGACGGACGCCGTGCCGGCTGGCTTCGACTGGGATCTCTGGCTCGGTGTGTGCCCGACGCGTTCGTTCATCGGCGACGGTTATTATCATCCCGGCAACTGGCGCAAACGGCTCGACTTCGGCACCGGCACGTTGGGCGACATGGGCTGCCACATTTTTGATCCCGTGTTTGAAGCGATTGGCTTGACCGCACCGCTGACCATCCGCTCGCAAGGCCCGATGCCGAACGAATGGAACTGGGCGCTCAACGGCAAGGTTGAATACGGTTTCGCCGGCACCAAACGGACCGCCGCCAAGACGCTGCCCGTGACCTGGTATGACGGCACCTCAAAACCCGCCGCCGAAATCATCGCGTTGATCGAAGGCGAAGAATATCCCGGTGCCGGCTCCATCTTCATCGGCACGGAAGGCGTGATGCTGCTGCCGCATTACAACCTGCCCAAGCTGTTTCCCGCCGCGAAATTTCACGATTTTAAATTTCCGCAAGTCAAGGGCGCGAAACACTGGGAGCAATTTGTCGAAGCCTGCCGGAGCAACGACAAAACCACGGCGGACTTCGCCTATGCCGGTCCGCTCACCGAAACCATTCTGCTCGGCGGCATCGCCTCGCGTTTTCCGCACGCCACGCTGGAATGGAACGCACCGAAAATGAAACTCAACGTCCGCGAAGCCACCGCTCTCGTCCGGCGGGAATACCGTGCCGGCTGGGCGGTCAAAGGACTCTAACCCACCAGCCGCAGTTGAACCGGGGAGCGCGCCCGCCTCGGGCGCAGTTTTCCGCGCCCGCGCGGAAAACCCGTGCGGGGAGAAATGCTGCAAGTGGTCGTGGTCGCAACGCGCACAAGGTGCTGGCCGCGAGGGCGCGGCCTGCCACGCCCGGGGCGGGCGTGCTCCTCAACAAAATACAAGACTAATCGCCTTTGATCCGCAAGGTCACCGGTCCCATCAGGCCCGAGGGCAACAGCGGCGAGTCTTTTGAGAACGGATCGTTCGAGGCCCAGGTGATGCGCCCGCTGGGGCTGGGCTTGCCAGCCAGCAACCAGTCGGGCCAGGCAGTCACGCTGCCCGTGTTTCCGCCGTTGCGCGAGGAATCCGGCGGCAACTGGGCGTCGCCGATCATGCGATTGGGCCAGAGATTGACGACCTTGATCGCCAGCAGATTATCGGCCGGCTTGACGGCGCTGGAAATATCCAGGCGATAAGGCGCGCACCAAAGCGTGTCAAACACATGCCCATTCACTGTGACTTCGGCCATCACTTCCACCCGGCCCAAATCGAGATAAAGTGGTTTGCCCTTCGCCGCGAGTTCCGGTGCCAGTGTGAAGGTCTTACGATAAACCGCTTCACCGGAAAAAAACTTCACGCCCGGATTCGTCTGGTTGCTCCATGAATCGAGCCGGTCAAAACTCACTGTTTCCGGCGCGCCACGTCCAGGCTGAAAGCTCACTTCCCACGGGCCAGTGATTTCTCCGGCCGGTTTCGTCGTCGGAAAATTCTCCATGCCGCGTCCGGCTGCGCTGGCGACTTGCACGCGAAACGCGACGAAGTAGCTTTGCGCCGGATCGAAAATCAGCGGAATCTCCGTTCGTCCGTCCCCGGTTGTTTGAAATTGCGGCAGCTTGCGGATTTGCCCGGTCAGCGGATCCCAAAGTTCCGGCTGCCGGCCGGCGACGCGGAACGTGCAGGTCGCGTTCACCACCGCGTTGGAAGGATTGCTGACAAAATAAACCTCGGCATTTTTAAGCTGGCGATGATTGAAACGCAGCGGCTGGCTGGCGGAAAAATCCGGCAACACCTGCATCGCCGCCAGCCGTTTTGCCAACGTGTTGTAATCAGGATATGGCGGAATGAAAACGCTGTTTGTGTGGGCTGCGGGCAATGCATCGCCCCAGATTTCATCGGCGAGCCGTTTCACTTCGGCGTCGCACCGCGGATAATTCACGAGGCTGGGCGATTTCTGCGGACGCGAGCCGATGACCGTCGCCCCGGCTTTTGCGAGGTCGCGGATTTTTGCGAGCAGCTTCGGGGTCATGGTCTCCGTTTCCGGCAGCACGAGCAGGCGATAGCTCATGCCGTCGGGCAAAACGAGTTTTCCGTGGCGCACTTTCACGCGTTCAATGAGCGTTTGCGGATCAATGCCGTCAAAATTATAGCCCTGCCGGTCGGGCATCGTCCGGCTGCCGGCGAGGGCCGAAACCGGCGGACGGAATACATTCGGCGCACCTTCAGGCGTCAGGTAAAGAATGTCCGTCACGGGCAAACCCTCGCGCAGCAGCGACTGGCAGCGGGCGAGATACGCGTGCCACGCGTCGGACATTTCCCACCAGGTCTGCGTGCGCTCGTATTGCGTGCCGTAACCGCCCATCGTGAGGCCGGGCACGCGGTTCGTCCACGGCTGATGCTGGAAACGATGAAAGGTCAGCCGGTTGATGCCGGCGGCGAGCGCCCAGTCCGCCTGGTTCTTCATCGAACCGGGATGGCGTGTCCACGAAAAATTTCCCGCACCGGTGAACGCTTCCGCCCCGACCACGGACTTGCCATGCGTATGTGCGATGCTCGTCGCCTCGAAACAACTGAACGCCGTTTCAAAGCCGTCGCCGTCCGCCCAGAATTCGCACATGGGCACGTCCGCCTCCGCGCCGAGCTGGAGATCGCCGGCGGGATTCAAATCGTAAGGCTCCACGGAAAATTTGAGGCCGTGCTGATGCGCGAGTTCGCGCAGATGCCGCGCGTGATTTTCAATCACCAGTTCGCTCGCCGTCTGCCGCACGTCCCACAAAAAGCGTTCGGTGATTTCCGGTGTGCCCACCACCCGACCAAGAAACGCGGGAAGATATTTCAACGGATCGTAACCGCGCCGTTCTTGAAACTCGTTGCGAAAATTTTCCGACCAATTCTGCGAACCCATCTCCCAACTGTCGAAATGCAGCGTGGTCAGACCGGCACCGGAATTTTTGCGCGGGCCGACTTCGGAAATCAGCTTGCCGGCGAACGCCGTGAAATGCGCGTCGAGCGCGGCGGCATCAAACTTGTCGCTTTCAAAGCCGAGTCCGGGCGTGGGCGCGGGACGCGTGGTCTGACCGGTGATCGTGCGGCCGAAACGCAGGATCGTCCACCGGCCCGGCGGCGCGTCCCAGTTGAGGTGTCCGTCCGTCGAAAGTTTGGCCGTCAAATCAATCATGGCATCGGCGCGAATGCACTGCTCCGCCGCGAGCGAAGGAAATTCCGCCGGTGCGGGCAAAAATGGTTTCACCCCCGGTTTTGAGGAGAACGGTTCACGATAATAAAGTGCTTTCTCATCCGCATCGGCAATCCGGCTCGTTCCGTTCGGCGTTGGAAAGGCCAGGACGGCGACATCGCGATAAAATTTTTTCCATTCGTCTTTCAACTCTGGCGTGAGTGTGCCCTCGCCAAAATAAGGCTCGCGCGGTGGCGGTTGTGGCAGACGAGCGGAAAATTTCAGCGGGCCGACGAGGTTGGTTTCGCTGGCGACAAGATGCTGCATGGACTGTTCCGGCTTTACCCATGGCCCACCGGTGCCGCACCAGCCCGGCCCGGCCCCGAGCGCGATTTCGATGCCCAATCGGTCCGCCTCGTGGACGGCGTGCGCAAAAAGTTCCTGCCACTGCGGACTCATGAATTCCACCGGCCCGCGCGGCAGGCCGATGTTGACCTCCAGAAAAATCGTGCCGCCGATGCCCGCGCGTTTCATGGCCTCCAGATCGGCGGTCAGTCCTTCGCGGGTCATCATGCCGTCCATGAAATACCAATAGACCCAGGGCCGGGCCTCGGCAGGCGGCTTCGCAAATCGCTGCTCCAGCCCAGCGCCACGGGCGCGCCACGCACCGGCGCAAATCAATAAAATGGCGAGCACCAGGCCCAAAAGTTGCGTCAGCTTCACCGGCAGGCGTTGAATTTTCATAGGCGGCTTCAATGATCAGATTGTGGTTTATCGGCGGCCGGCACCGACAGGCGGACCTTGACCGACACGGCGAAAGACAGGACTGCAATCACTGCAAAGATTTTTATCTTCATCGCAAAAATGGATTCACGGTCATCGGCAATGGCGGGTCAGACGTTAACTCTGGCATTCCAGCAAGGGACTGAAAAGTTTTTTGGTGAATTTTTCGAGGAATGGCTGGCAGCACGAGTTTGACGGCGGCGGTGAATCGGATAATCTTTTGCTGACATGAAACAGACTGATCTGCCGGCCAAGGAACTTTTCCATGAACCATGCCGCCGGCTGGCGCGTTTTTTCAATTCACCGGCCAGTTTGCCTGCCCGGCATGAATTGAACGTGGCGGACTGTTTTGGATTCAATCGCGCTTCGTGATTGCGAGACGTATGAAACCCGTCGCAATCATCGGCGCTGGCATCACTGGATTGACGGCCGCGTTTTACCTGAAACGACAAGGCGTGCCGGTCACGGTTTATGAAGCGGGCGGGCGCGTTGGCGGCGTCATCCAGTCCATCCGCAAGGACGGTTTTCTCGCCGAGTTTGGGCCGAACACGATTCTTGAGACGTCGCCCAAAATCGCGCAGCTCGTGCGCGATGCCGGCCTCGAATCGCGCAAGCTCGCCACCGACCCGAGGGCCGAGGCGCGCTACGTCGTGCGCTACGGGCGGCCCATTGAGATGCCCGGCAAGCCGCTGGGATTTATCACGACGCCCCTCTTCTCCGCCAAGGCCAAGCTCGCCGTGCTGCGCGAACCGTTCATCAAGCCGCGCCGCGATGGCGTGGAAGAAACCATCGCGCAATTTGTGGTGCGCCGGTTCAACCAGGAATTTCTCGATCACGCGATTGACGCGCTCGTCGCCGGCATTTACGCGGGCGACCCGCACAAGCTCTCGCTGCCGCACGCTTTTCCGAAACTGAAAGCGCTGGAGGAGAATTACGGTTCGATGATCAAAGGCCAGATTTTTGGCGCGCGTGACCGCAAGAAATCCGGCGAAGTCGCCAAAGACCGTGCGGCGAAATTTTCCTTCGATGAAGGCTTGCAGGTGCTGCCGGACACGTTGGCGGCGCACTTGGGCGATTCGTTGAAATTGAACTCACCGGTCACAAAGCTCACACAGACCAGCGATGACTGGCGCGTGACGACGGCCAGCGGCGAAGTGGAATTTGGCGCGGTGATTTATTGCGGCACGGCGCACCAGTTGGCGGAATTGGAGATTCGTAGGACAGGCGTAGCGCCGGTCTCAAATTATTTCAAAGAAGATGGAAACAGGCGCGACGCCTGTCCTACAACCTTTTCCGAAATCAGCTATCCGCCGGTGGCAAGCGCGGTGCTAGGATTTCGCCGCGAGGATGTTGCGCATTCGTGCCAGGGTTTTGGAATGCTGATCCCAAAAATCGAGGGCTTCAAAATTCTCGGCACGATTTTTTCCTCGGCGCTGTTTCCGAATCGCGCACCGGCGGGGCATCTGAATTTGACGAGCTACATCGGCGGCGCGCGTTATCCCGAACTTGCTGCGCTGCCGGCGGACAAGGTGGTGGAACTGGTGCTGGCGGATTTGCGCCGGCTGCTGGGCGTGCGCGGCCAGCCGACGTTTGTCCACACGGCCTTCTGGCCCAAGGCGATTCCGCAATACAACGTCGGCTACGGCAAATATCGCGAGTTGCTGAACGACCTCGAGGCCAGGACGCCGAATTTATTTTTCGCCGGGCATTACCGCGACGGTGTTTCGCTGGGCGATTCGATTGTGTCGGGCGTCAACATCGCGGAGCGCGTCGGGAAAACTTTTTCAACCATGGAAGGACACGGGTAAACACGGATGGGAAAACCCTCACCCCGGCCCTCTCCCATCCGACGGGAGAGGGAGAAACGGTTGCTGCATTTGGACGAGTTCGATGTCGTCTCGACTGATGCGCGGCATAGCTTCAGTTTTTATCAGTGTGCATCCGTGTGCATCCATGGTTAAACTTTTTCGCGTATGAGCAAAGCAATTTTGTTGGTCAACCTGGGTTCGCCCGACTCGCCGTCGGTGCCGGATGTGCGCCGGTATCTGAATGAATTTCTGATGGACGGGCGCGTGATTGACACGCCGTGGCTGGTGCGCCGGCTTGTCGTCGGCATGATTCTGATCAATCGTCCGAAGGAGTCCGCGCACGCCTACGAAAAAGTCTGGACCAAGGAAGGTTCGCCGCTCGTTGTCACCAGCCGGCACGTGCAGGCGCTTTTGCAAAAGCGCGTCAGCGTGCCGGTGGAGCTGGCGATGCGTTATCAAAATCCGTCCATCGAATCCGCCGTGCAAAAACTGGCGGCCAAGGGCGCGACCGACGTGCTGCTCATCCCGCTGTTTCCGCATTACGCGATGTCCAGCTTTGAAACGGCGGTCGTGCGCGTGCAGGAAGTTGTCGCGCAGCTCGCGCCGCAGATGAAGCTGACCGTGCAGCCGCCGTATTTTGACCAGCCGGATTACATCGCCGCGCTGGTGGCGAGCGCGGCGGATTATTTCAAGAAGGATTACGACCACCTGCTATTCAGCTTTCACGGCATCCCGGAGCGTCACATCAAGAAGTCCGACACCACCGGCTGTCATTGCCTGGCCACGCCGAATTGCTGCGAGACGCCCAGCCCGGCGCACGCGCAATGCTATCGCGCCCAGTGTTTCAAGACCGCAGCGCTGTTTGTTGAAAAGGCGGGCGTGCCGGCGGGCAAATGGTCGGTGTCCTTCCAATCGCGGCTGGGCAAAGACCCGTGGTTAAAACCTTACACGGATTACGAACTGCCGCGCCTGGCGACGGAAGGCAAGAAGCGGATGCTCGTGATCTGCCCGGCGTTTGTCTCGGATTGTCTGGAGACGATCGAAGAAATCGGCATTCGCGGCTGCGAAGAATTCATGGCCGGCAACGGCCAGGAGTTCACGCGGATTCCGTGCATGAACGAGCATCCGGCGTGGATTGACGCGCTGGAAAAAATGGCGGGGAAATTTTTGAAAGCGGGTTGATGCGAAGTGCGCGAAGGGATTTGCATCCTACCATCGTATTAGGATTTGGTCGCGAATACAAATTCATGATAGCTGTGATTGCTCTGGACAGGAAACATCCGAAATTCGATGCGCGAATAGCCCATGCTCTCAAGTTTGTGGAGCAGATGTTGGCGGTCGAAGCGCAACCTCCGCATCACAGGCTTCCACTTGCCAATGCGCAAGAAGTGACGATCCATTGCCGCCTTCAGGTCACTCAAGCGCTTCGCGAAGGCAATAACTGGTGGAAAAAGGATGGAAATCTTCGTGTCTGGCAAATCGTAAAGTGGCAGGTGAATCATCAACGTTCCGCCAGGTTTCAGAACGCGGTGAATGTCACGAAAGACCGCGAACGCACCGTCGTGAGATTCAAAATGTTGAAACACATGCACGGAAAATACTGCATCGCATGCTCTATCAGCGATAGGGAGTCGAGTGCCATCCGAAAGAGTGAACGCTACGTTAGGTTTTGGGACGTGTTCGCGCGCATAGTCCAATTGATGCTGCGAAACATCCAATCCTGTAACGTGCTGGAAACACTGACCAAGCTGCTTAGTGATTCGTCCAGCTCCACAACCAATCTCAACGCAAGTTCCGAAATTCAGGCCATAATGTTGCCAATGCGTTTGAAAGTCTGCCCAATCAATGCCGCCAAGTTGATAAAATTCCTTGTCAGTCCAAGCATTTTGACTGCCTCGTTCCTTACCTTGCCATGTGGAGACCGCATAAAGAGGATCACGTTCCCCCCACTTTTGCCATTCGATGTTCGATTTCATAAATAGTGCTTTGCTCCTAGCAGATGTTCGGTGGCAGCGCATGCACGACCTCATGCAAAGGTGGCTTGTTTAGCCGGGCTGTTACCATGAGGCTGTGAAAGTGGACGGGCAAATTTGTGTCAGTGATTTTCACCCGAACAAAAACTTCAAAGCCACTTGGCGAGCGGTCTTTGTCCTCAGGCCGAGTTCCTTTATCCTTTGGCATGGTGATAAAGGTCGGCTTGCCGGTTAAGTGCCTGATTTCCAGTCAAATTGCCGCGCGATGTCATTTCTTCTCCGTATCGCGTGGATGACCGAACGTGAGCTTGACGGTGTCTTGCAGGAAGCCGAAGAACCCGCGCTTTTTCTTTTCCTGGATGACTTCGATGCGCTCGCATTTGTGGCTGCACACGCGGCAGAGGTAAAGCGGCTGGCCACCCTGGCGCTTCATCACATGCACGCAGGCATTGCACATCACCTCGGCGCAGTGCGTGCATTTGAAGGTGATCCGCCGGTCGGGATGCCGGGCGCAATAGAGTTCGTCGCCTTGCTGAATGACCTTGGGCGGCACCACCTCCACCTTGATTTCGGGGATGGCAATGGTGGCGTCGGTGGATTCGACGAGCAGCTCCACGTCGCCCAGCCGGAGTTCCTGGCCGGGCCGAAGCCAGGCTTCCTTGACGGGTTCACCGTCGAGAAAAGTGCCGTTGGTGGATTGGCAGTCGCGCAGATAAACGCCGTCGTGGGTGAGCGACAGTTCGCAATGCAGCGAAGAAATGGTGTGGTGGTTCAGGTGCTGCTCGCAGTCGGGGTCGCGCCCGACGTGGTTGACGCCGAGGTGCAGTTCCAGCGCCTGTATCCCCAAGCCTTCGGTTTTGATGAGCAGTCTGGCCATAACTTCCCGTGATTTTTGTTTGATAACAAGCTGCGCCGTCGGCCATGCAATGTCCAGATGAAAAGCTGACAGGTGATGAACGGATCGGTCATTGTTCGGAGCGCGGATTGTCCTCAATCCGCAGCGCGCGGCCAGCCCGATGCGCTTGAAAACACTGCCCGGCCAGATCTGACGGCGGGCTGCGAGCTGGGACAACTCGCGGTCCGGCGTTCATTGCAGCGGGTTGCGGGCGAAGGCAAATTCCGCGACGGTTTTGCCACCGACGAGATGATCCTGAATGATGCGCTCCAGAACTTCCGGCGTGCAACGGTGATACCACACGCCTTCGGGATAAACCACGGCAATGGGGCCATGCACGCAGACGCGCAGGCAGTTGGCGCGGGTGCGGAAGACGAGCGGATTCGGTCCGACGAGGTTTAGCTCCTTCAATCGCGTCTTCAAAAATTCCCACGCGGCCAGGGAGGTTTCGCGCGGGCAGCATTTGGGTTCGTCCGCGTCCACGCAGAGGAAGATGTGGCGGCGGAATTTTTCGAGGCCGAGATTCTCGACGGCGGATTGGAGTTCGGAATTCATTTTCTTCAACCGCGAAATACACCAAATACGCGAAAAGAAAAACAATTAACGCAAAGGCACGCGGCAGAGCGTCAATCCAATCACGCCACCGACGGCGGTGAGCGCGCCGATCAGCGAGCGGAGGCCGATTTTTTCGCCTTCGACAATGCGGGTCATCGGCAGCAGAAAGATCGGCGTGGTGGCGATGATGGCGGTGACGATGCCGGCGCTGGTGGTGGCGAGCGCCCATTGCATGCACGTCACGCCGAGGGTCTGGCCGGCGAGGGCGTTGGCCAGCACCCACGGCCAGATGCGCCGCCATTTGTCGCGGGAGACGGCCAGGGTTTTTTTCTCAAACATCGGGCCGTGGGCGAGGGCAGAACGCCCTTTCACCGCGAGCAGAATAATCGTGGGCACCAGGATGCCGCCGAGCACGCGCTGGTAGCCGGTGGTGCCGGCGTCGGGATAAATGCCGGCGGCGTGCGCCACGGCAAAGGCCTTGCGGATGAACACCGCGCCAAGCGCGGCCCCCACGGCGCTGAACACGCAGGCGGCGATGCCGATTTCCAAATCGCGCCGGGGAATTTTCAAATGATCGCCGGGCGCGAGCGCGATGGCGACGCCGATCAAAATCACGGCCACGCAAAGAATTTCCGGCAGGTTTAATTTGGTGCCCAGCCACAGCCATTCGATGAGCGCGGCGAACGGCGCGGTGAGACATTGCGTGAGCAGCACGGTGCGGCGGCTGCCGAGCCGGGGCAGGGCTTGAAAATAGGCGGAGTCGCCCAGGCCGATGCCGAAGAGTCCGCTCAACATGAACCATTCCGGCGCGCCGGCAAAACCGGTGCCAACGAGATTCGCCCAGATGGTGAGAAAAATGGTGGCGAGCGCGATGCGCCAGAAATTGGCCTCGGCCCCGCCGATTTGTTTGGCCGTGCGGTAGCCGCAGACGGCGGAGGTGGCGAAGAGCAGCGTGGTGAGCAGCGCCGCGAGCATCAGAGTTGATCGTAAGGTTCGGCGGCCACGTCGGCTGCGCGCTCGGCGTCAACTTGAACCCCGCTTTCACTCAGGATTTTTTGAATTTCCGGTGAAACCCATCGCTCCTTATGACCTTTTTTCGGGGGCGGCTTGATGCGGTAACGTCCCATGGCGTCGCATTCGAGAATATGGTTTTCTTTCATGCGTTGCAGCACGGGCTTGGCCCAGTTGTTGTCCTCCGCAAAGCGTCTCTTGCCGCCCGCCCGCCGGCAGATTTCCCGGGCATTGACAAACTCCTCGCCCCAGGTCTTGAGGTATTCGAAAACTTCATGCTCATCCGCATCCATGCCCGCAGCTTGCACTCAATTTGCCGGCGCGTCGAGCCATTACGGGAGGTTCCTGCATTGCCAAGCTGCCCGCTTCAATCTACGCTTTGCCCCCGTTTCATGTCGGAATATAACGTCCAGTTTGAGGTCTTTGAAGGCCCGCTCGACCTGCTCCTTTATTTGATTAAAA
>ODAK010002842.1_pt1 | contig 18118 bp, 19 predicted proteins | sample 1539591 | NCBI WGS metagenome assembly ODAK01 (sample SAMEA3539303, study PRJEB22396) | soil metagenome | biome: tundra; feature: field; material: soil | place: USA | collected 2010-05 | depth 0.15 m | reverse complement strand
CATACAAGTACATTCTCTCTCTGCCCGAACGCGCCATCCGCTCGCTGGGCGCGCTCTCCGGCGGATTGCTGCGCGAGATCGGCAACGTTGCGCTGCCCTCTAGCGTACGCCGGACTACCCTGTATCGAACCATGGTCGATGTCGCCCTGCGCTTCCTGATCGAGGAAGTCGGACAGGTGGAGGGCGTGTACCCCGCCGAAGGGCGCCTGGCCGAAAACTTCCTGCTCAAACGCACCGCCAGCCACGGCATCGAGCTGCTCGGCATTCTCGCCTTCCACGCTTCGCCCATTTGGGTGCTGGCAGCGCTGGCCGATGCCACCGGAGGCGGCCGTAAACTGATTCTGGAGATCGCCGAGGCCCTCAAAGAGGAGGGTTTGCTCCCCGGCGATGCCCATTTTGAAACCATGGACCAGGTGCTGCTCGGGCTGGAAACCGCCAGCGGCCATGTGGCCACCACGCTGAACATGCCTCCGGTGGACATTGCCGGGCTGCGCCGCGAATGGGGCCAGCTCAAGCGGGAGCTGGCCACCATCCCGCCCAGGAAGGTTCCCGCCCTGGAGCGCATCGAGCGCGTCTGGAAAGACCTGGAAGCCACCGCGAAACAGCAGGGCAGATCCGTCTTTGGCATGTCCTCCCTGTTAGCCGTCTCCACCGTGGCGCACGTTCCCGCCAACGTCCTTTGGCTCTCGCGCGCCGCGCGTTCCGCCGTGCGCCGCACGGGGCGTGTGCTGGGCGATACCGTGTTGGACCACTACACCGCCGCGCTCGGGGAAATCGCCCATGCCGGCTTTTTCGCATACTGGTCGCGGGAATTCCGGCCCTACCTGCGCGGCGCCGCCGAACAGTTTGCCCCCACCCACATATCGCTCACCGAACGGCTGCTGAAGCGGGACTAGTGGGATAAGGCTCCGCCTTGTCCATCCGAGTGCAACTCGGGGGCGAGCTTCGCTCGGATGGGCGAGCTTCGCTCGCCTGCAAGCTGAAGCATGCCCCACCCATGCGCCGCAGTAGCCTGGAAATGGCCAAACTCCAGATCCGCTTCGCAGCTCGGAGGCCTACGCCCGCGCAATCACTTCAAAGTTGCTGCCGCGCCGCGCCAGCGCCGGCGCTCGCAGAACCCAGTCGTCCAACCTGCGCGCCAACCGGTAGCCCGCGCCCCAACCCGGAAACAGCCCGGCCAGCGGCGACGATCCGAAGTCGTACATCGCCACACGCGTCTCCCAACCCGCCGCCCGGAAAAGCGCTGCCGTCGCTTCCGCCTCCAACTCGCGCTCGTCTTCCGTCTGGTAGCGCTTCATCAACTTTGGAATGAGCAGCCGCCCTACCGCGCCGGAGAGCCGCCGCCGGCTTGGGTCGAGCGAATAGAACATACCACCGGGCGTGAGCTGTTCCCGCAGGCGGTGTGGCAGCGCCGCCAGTTCGGCGTCCGGCAGGTGATGCAGGAAGAAGATCGCGATCGCCACATCGAAGCTTCCCTCCGCCGAGGTCCCCTCTTCGAACCGTGCGTTGCGGATGCCGAGCGCCGCGGCGTCGGCGCGCGCCTGCCGGATTGCCGCCGGCGAGAGGTCGATTCCCGTGACTTCGCCCACGTGCGGCGCCAGCAGCAGTTCCGTATCGCCGATCCCGCAACCCAAACTAAGCACCCGCGACGCCTCGCCCGCACCCGTCACCGCCAGAATGTGCTGTACCATGTGGGCGCGCAGCGCGCGCACCGCCGGCCGCGCGAAATGGCTCTGCGCAAAACCGGAGTACAACTTTTCGTGGTATTCCAGTTCGCGTTGCCGCGCGTCGCTCACGCCGGTTTCCGGCGGTTCTGGAACGCGGTCGCGGTGAGAAACAGCGAGACCGCCAGCATCGATCCGTCGCGCACCAGAGTCTTCCAGGAAATCAGCTCGTTCGGTCCGAAGCAGCCGCAGTTGATCTCTTTGCCCCCAACGAACGCACGCACCATCAGGCTGAAAAACACCAGCAGGAGCAGTGACGTGCTGACCGTGGACGTGCGCAACCACCGCCCCGCGATCAACAGAAGGCCGATCAACAGCTCGAACCACGGCAGGGTATGCGCCAGGAACTTGGCCGCCCACATGGGCACGACCTCATAATCGGCGATGCCCGCGGCAAAGAGCTGCCACGGTTCCGACAGTTTTACGTACCCGGCATAAATGAAGATGCCGCCCATCACTACACGCAGCACCACGGCTGCGATCTCGAGGATCCTATTTCTTGAGAAGGGCATCGATATAACCGCGGAACAAGCTGTAGTCGGCGAACTGTGTCCAGGGCTGTTGCTTCAGCCGGTAAGTCACCATCAGGGTCGGCGTCAGGGCGATTGGGATCTGTATCCCCCGGTCCACATCGCGCTGCACCGCGGCCAGCACCGCCGGGTCGTTGGCCAGCGCCTGCACCTGTTTCTGCTCCTCGGGGGTCAGTACGTTGCCCACGGTTTCCCAAACCCTGCCGGTGGCGCCCCAGACCTGCTGGCTGCGGAACAGGGCATCGCTCACCGTCTGATACCTGCCGATGCGCGCGGCGGCGACGGCCAAAGCCGCCGCCTGGCGCGAATACTTGTGCGCATTGAGCGGGAACTCGCGGAAAATCAGGTACGCTTTGCCCGTCTTCACGTAGTCCAAGACAATGGCGGGCAGCACGCTCTCGTGCAGGTGTTTGCAGCCCGGGCACATGAAGTCGCTGTACAGCTCAAACATCAGGGGGGCAGCCGGGTCGCCCATGGTTCTGCCCTTGTCCACGTCGGGGCCGGCCGCCAGGCACGGCAGCAGGGCGGCGAAAGCGAACGCCAGGATCTTCATAACTGTATCTTGGACGTTTACTTGCTGAGCAGCAGATCCACCATGCTCTTGAAGAGGCTGTAGTCGTTCCAACTGCTCCACGGGGTCTGCTTGCCCTTGCGTGTCAGCACCAGGGTCGGCGTGCGGTCCACGTGGGCCGCGGTGCCCAGGTCGAGATCGTGCTGCACTTCGGCCGCTATCGCCGGGTCGTTCATCAGCGCCTGCACCTTCTTCTGTTCCGCCGCGTTGAGCGCCGGAGCCACCGCTTCCCAAACCTTGCCGCTCATGGCCCACGAGGACTGCGTCAGAAACAGCGCGTCGCAAACCTGCGGGTACTTGCCCACCCGCGCCGCCGCGGCCGCGTACATGGACGCCGTCTTAGAGTGCTCGTGCCCCGGTCCGGTCAGCGTGAACTCATGGAAAACCAGGTACGCCTTGCCCGGCGTCACGTAGTCCGCCATGATCCTCGGAAGAAGCTGCTCATGCAGCATTTTGCAGTGCGGGCAGGTGAAATCGTCGTAAAGGTCCATGCGCAGGGGTGCGGCAGGGTTGCCCACGCTCTTGCCTTCCGGCCCGGCGGCCAGGCAAGGAAGCATCAGGGCCAGGGCGACAGCGAACATTTTCATTCTTTTATGCTACACCAAACGCTTTGATCTCTACCTTGCGCGCGTCAGCGCGTCAAGCATGCGCCCCAACCCACTGCATCCGAAGTGAAATCGTGATTAAATCGTGGGGAAGCCTGTTCAGGTGGGAAAGCGCGGAGCCTGCGGCGCGAGTGTGCCCGTCCGGTCCGCGCAAATGGAGATTCTATGTTGGTGCGATTCTTGCTAACGGCAGTACTGGCCGCCGGTTTCGCCTCCGCGCAGCGTGGCGGTGGTGGCGGCGATGAAGGAAACATCGGCGTGGGCGGCAGCCCTAGCGCCGGCCCGGGCGCCCCCATGACCCAGGTGCGGCGCCAGACGAAGCAGGAGATGCTCTTCGACAAGCTCAAGCTCAACAAGGAACAGAAGGAAGAGGCGGCCAAAATCCTCTCGGCCGCCATGGAGAAGGCGGCTCCTACGCGGGATCTGCTCACCAAAGGCCGCATCGTAATCGCCAACAACATCACCGGCAAGGGAAGCGAGGAGGACCTCAAGAAGATGTGGGGCGAGTTCACCAGCGTCAACGCCACCATGACGGGAATTGAGGCCGAAGCCTTCGGCAAGCTGTATGCGCTGCTCAAGCCCAACCAGCAGGCCAAAGCGCCGCAAGCCTTTGAACTCATGGCCGGAATGTTCGCCGGCGGCGGCATGCCGGGTGGCGGCGGCGGCGGCAGAGGCGGCGAGGGCCGTCGCGAGGGGAGGCAATAGATGATCACGCGGATTTTGTTGGCCGGACTTTTCGCTTCGACGCTGGTATTAGCCCAGGGCGGTCGCGGCGGTGGCGGTTCGCGCGGCGGGGATATGGCGCCCACGTTCATGGTCCCGGGAACCCGGATCGACCGCGTCTCCGACGCCCTCAAACTCACCAAGGACCAGAAGAAAGACATCAAGGCGACCATGGACGATGCGCAGAAGGACGCCGCTCCGGTTCATGATCTGATCCTCAAGGGCCGCCTGGCGATCGCCGAGGCCGTCGCCGCCGGCAAGCCCCAGGAAGAAATCGACAAGGCTGTCCGCGCCGAAGCCGAGCTCGACACGCAGATGGCGTCCATCGAATTGCACGCCTTCGCCAAGGCTGTCTCTTTCCTGGAGGTCGACCAGAAACAGCGCGGCGTCTCCATGCTGTTCGCCATGGTGCGCGGCGCGTTCAACGGCAAGAACTGGAACACAGATCCACAACAGTAATCACGGGGGCAGACGCCTTTTCGCCGACAAGCAACGCGCCCGCGCGGATTCGCCGGGTCGGGCCACCAGTAATCGCCTTCGCTGAAGAAATCGTGTTTGCCCCCGGCGCTTCGTGGACTCCTCGCCGCGGTCACCGTGACCGGCGCCTCGCTGAGATACTTGTTGGCGGACTTCAGCACGCGCGGAGGCGAGGAACGTGCGGCGTTCTCGCCTCCAGTTTGGGATGCGCCCCTCAGCGCGCGGCCCGGATTACCTGGATGGCGCGCCGCAACTCCATCGCCGTGGTGTGCGATACCTCCGCCGCGCGTTTGTCGATGGTGCACCCCGCGGCGTCCGCTTATTTCTTAGGGGCCACTATTTCGGCGATCTGGTACAACTCCACCGCGGGCCGGGTGCGGATGGCGCCCATGCGGTCCTGCCATTCGGGGATGCTCGCGTTGGGGTGTACTTTTCCCCAAAGCTGGGTGAGCGGAAGGCCGCGCCCGACGGCCGCCCAATCCGGGAAGTAGTCGGCCGTGGCGGCATCGTAGGCCTGCGTATCGCCGGCCGGCGCCAGCATGCGCCAGGCGCTCCAGCCAGTGACGTTGCCATCCTTCGCGTAGGCTTCCACTATCGGCTTCCACTCTTTCGTTTCGCTATCGACCCAGGCTTGCAGCTTGCCGGGCTTGGTCTTGTAGAGGTTGAGACGAAGGTAGCCGCCCTTGGCTTCGTCGGCGGGCACCATGTCCACATTTCGCCACAGTTCCATGCCCACCAGGGTGCTCAGAGAATCCCGTTTGGCGGCCAACTCCGCGGCGGTCATCTTCATTCCCAGCTTCTTCAGGAGCGCGTTTGTCCGGTCCGCGGTGTTCATCTCGCCGGGGAAGCCGTTGTACTCCCAAACCGCCAGGTAGTCGCAGCGCGCCGACGTGCCCACAGGTTCGACAGATCGCAGGATATCGGCGCCCAGCAGTTCGCCATCGTCCACCCGGGCCCTCAGCAGTTTCAGCGAAATGTCCCGCAGGTACGCCTCATATTCCGCGGTTTTGCCGGGCGCCACCTTCACGCAAATGGTGCGCACGTGGGGTACTGGGGCCTGCGCCGGCAGCAGTGCCGCAGGCAAGATGAGCCCGGCAATGGCCAGGGCGATTCTATTGACGTTCATCCTCTATCTCCTCTGATTTCTTATCCGGGGCGCCCACGGGGGCTCCCAGGGTCCGGTAAGCATATCACAGGTAATGGCATTTCAACTTGCGAAGTGCAGTTTTTTTGTGGAGCGCGGGGAGCCCCAGGCGACCGCTTACTGACGCACGCGGCTCCGGCCGGAGCTGCGACCGGGGCGCCCTCGGGGTCGGGAGTGGCGCCTTCGAAATGCCCGCTTACACATCGAACAACCGCGGCAGATTCTCCTCGATAATCAGCCGCGCGTCCGAACTGCTGATCCCCAGATCCATCATGGCGCGCGTCTGCGCCTCGAAGATCTCGAAGTTCCAACCCCGCGGGAAATACGAAGAGTCCGTGCCGAAGAGCAGCCGGGTCGCGCCCACCACATCCAGCGCCCGCCGGAACACGGTCTTCAGCTCCAGCCCTTCATAACGCATCCACGAATTGCTGCTCGACGTGTCCAGGTACACGTTCGGACAAACGTCGGCCAGCATCAACGCTTCGCGCAGGTAGCCGGCGCCGAAATGCGGCAACACAAACTTCAACCCCGGATAGCGCAGCGCCGTGGCGTGCAGCTCCAGCGGGTTGGAGAATCGCATGTCGAAGGGGGAGGGCAGTCCCAGTTTCTTGCGGATGCCTACCGTCAGCACCCCGCAATGCACGAACACGGCGCGCCTGGCGAAGCCTGCCGCCGCCCGAATCACCGCTTCGGCGCGCGGGTCGCTCAGTGCGTAGCGGTGCATTCCCGGGAACAGGCAAACCGCGTGCAAACCGCACCGCAGCGCAATCTGCACCCGCTCCAGCGCGCCTTCTTCCAAGGGGTTCACCATGAAGAAGCCGAAGAACCGCTCCGGGCACTCCGCCACGGCGCTCTCCACCGAGGTCTCATCGCCCGGGACGCTGGAAATCAGCGCGGCGCGCTTCACCCCCTGGGCGTCGAGTTCCGCCGCCCAGCTGCGCGCCAGTTCGGCCGGATCTTCGGGAGGCAGCACCCAGCCTGCCGTCTCGGCCACCTGCTCGGCCGTCTTGCCCGCCTGCGAACCCAGGGCGGAGAAGAACTTTCGGGAAAAGAAGTGAACGTGCGCGTCGGCGACCGCAAAGTCACCCCAGGGAGTTAGCATCGGGTTTGTTCCAGTGGGTAATGCCCGCGGCCAGCGCAAGCTGCGTCAGCCCGGCCACATTGTTGACGCCGAGCTTCTTCATCATCGTCTTCCGGTAACTGCGTATGGTTTGCAGGCCGAGATCCAGCATGACGGCGATATCCTTGCTGGTCTTGCCCTCGGCCACCAGGCGCAGGACCTGGAGCTCGCGCGGCGAGAGCGATTCCAGCGGGCTGCGATCGTGGGTATCCAGGTCGCCGCGCTGTATGCGTTGCAGCAATCGGTCGGAAACCTGCGAACTGAGGTAGCTGCCGCCGCGGGCGACGGTGCGCAGGGCGTCCAGCAGTTCGGCCGACGACGCCTTCTTGAGCACGAAGGCGCGCGCGCCGGAGCGGATCGCGCTCACCACCGAGTTCTCATCGTCGTACATGGAGAGAATCACGATCTTGACGCCGGGGCAGTGGCGCAGCAACTCGGTGGTCGCCTCGATGCCGTTCATCCCCGGCAGCCCGATATCCATCAACACCAGGTCGGGCGCGGTCTTCCGGCAGAGTTGCACGGCGTCGGCGCCGTTTTCGGCCTCCCCCACCACGCGAAACTCCGCCCCGCGTTCCAAAATTGTTCGGACCCCATCGCGAACCAGCTTGTGATCATCGACAAGTACAATGTCGAACGGCATAGTTATCTCTCAGCGGCCTCCGGCATCGCGGCTCGCACAGTCGTTCCTGTTTCCCGCGTACTCGTAATGCTCAGTTCCAGCCCGGCCTGCGCGGCGTAGTGCTCCATACTCAACAGACCCAGTCCCCGGCGTCCCGACACCAGGTCCGCCGGGTCGAAACCCCGCCCATTATCGCGCACTTCCAGCACCGTGCCGGTACGTGTGGACTTTACCGCGATTTCGATCGCCGAGCAACCGGAGTGTTGCACCGCATTCTCCACGCCTTCCTGCAAAATCTGGTACAGCGCGGTTGCCAGTTTCGGGTCCAGCTTCAACGAGGGGTCCACGTTCACCCTCAGCGTGCCCGGAAAGCGCGCCCGGATCCTGCCCGCCATGCGGTCCAACGCCGGCCGCAGTCCGGCCCTTTCCACCGTCGAGGGGTTCAGCTCGTAACTGTATTCCCGCACGCTTTCCATCATTTCTTCCAACAGTTTTTGGATCTCGCCGACGCGCAGGCAGGTCTCCGGCGACACGCTCGCCAGGTCCATCCGGATCAAATCCAGTTGCAGCCCGAGCGCGGTGAGATTCTGCCCCACCGAATCGTGCAGAAACCTGGAAACCATGGTGCGCTCGAACTCCTGCGCCTTCAGCGCGCCTAGCACCGTGTGCCGCAATTCCTGTTCGGCCGCGCTCCACGGCGTGATTTCCCGGGCGCTGCCGCCGGCGAACCGTATCTCGCCATCGATCCGCAGAGGAAACACCGTTACGTACCACGTGCCCGCCGCTCGCCGCTCGCGCAGCAGCATCATCTCGCCGCTGAACGCGCGCGCGAACCGTCCCCGCCAGGCGCTAGCCTCATCGGGTCCCAGCACGTCACCCGGCAACCGCCCCAACAGTTCCCCCGCCGAACGGGCAAACAGGGGCGCCGGGTCGCCATACATTTGCGCGAATGCGCCGTCCGGCGAAATGATCCACTGGCAGGCCGGGCTCTGCTGAAGAAATATCTCCGCTAGGGATCCGGCATCGAGCATGCGACGGCTAGCGCTTGCGCGCCAGCGCCTTCCGGGCCGCCGCGGCGATGTCGCGGGCCACCAGTCCGTATTTCTCCAGCATCTCGTCGGGATGCCCGCTCTCCGCATAGCGGTTGTGAATTCCCACGAACTCCATCACGCACGGATTGGTTTCCGCTACCGCCTGCGCCACGCGCACGCCCAACCCGCCGTCCACCAGGTGTTCTTCGGCCACCACGATGGCGCCTGTTTCCGACGCCGCGCGCGCGATAGCGTCGCGGTCCAGCGGCTTCACGGTGTGCATATCGATCACCCGCGCCGAAACGCCCTCGGCTTCCAGCAGGTCCGCCGCCAGCAATGCCTGTGCCACCAGCAGCCCGTTGGCGATCAAAGTGATGTCCCTGCCCGCCGCCACTTCGATGGATTTGCCGATTTCGAACTTCCGATCCGCCCCGTGCACCACCGGCGCTTTGGGCCGCCCGCAGCGGATGAACACCGGACCATCGTAGGCCGCCGCGGCGCGCACCAGCGCCTTGGTCGAGTTCTCGTCGGCCGGCGCCAGCACCACAAACCCCGCCAGGGAACACGCCAGTGAGATCTCTTCAATGCTCATCTGCGACGGCCCGTCTTCACCAATCGAGATGCCGCTGTGCGTCCCCACCACTTTCAGATTCGAGCGCCCGTAGGCGGCGCCGATGCGCATCTGCTCGAACCCCTTGTTCATCACGAACACGCTGAAGCTGGCCACAAACGGGATCTTCCCCGACATGGCCAATCCCGCTCCCACACCTACCATGTTCGCCTCGGCGATACCGCACGAGAAAAAGCGGTCGGGGAATTCCTTGGCGAAATACGTCGTCATGGTGGATTTCGAAAGATCGGCGTCCACTACCACCACGTCCTTATTTTCGCGCCCCAGTTCCACCAGGGTCCGCCCGAAGGCCTCGCGCGTGGCCGCGCCCATCTTGATTTCAAATTTGGTTTTGGCAGGCATGGCTATTTCAGCTCCTGTAGGGCCAGCTTCAATTCGTCCTGGGTCGGCGCCGTCCCATGGAACTTGGGGTTGTTCTCCATGAACGATACGCCCTTCCCCTTGATGGTGTGCGCCACGATGCAGGTCGGCTTGCCCTTGGTGGCCGCCGCCTCCGCCAGCGCACCCTCGATCCCCGCGAAATCGTGCCCGTCGATTTCCAGCGTATGCCACCCGAACTCCCGCCATTTCTCCGCCACCGGCGCAATCTCCATGATGTCGCTCACGAAGCCGTCCAGCTGGATCCGGTTGTAATCCACGATGGCCACCAGGTTGTCCGCCTTGTGGAACGCACCTGCCATGGCCGCTTCCCAGATCTGCCCTTCCTGGATCTCGCCATCGCCCATCATGACGAAGAATCGCGAAGGCCGCCCGTCCAGCCGCGCTGCCAGCGCCATTCCCAGGCCCAGCGACAGCCCCTGCCCCAGCGAGCCCGTAGAGGCTTCCAGGCTGGGGATGAAGCGCCTGTCCGGATGCCCCTGAAATACGCTGCCGAATTGCCGCAGCGTATTCAGCTTGTCCTTCGGCGTATCGGCGTAGCCACGCTCCGCCATCACGCTGTACAGCACCGGCGCCGCGTGCCCCTTGGACAGAATAAAGCGATCGCGATCCGCCCACTTCGGGTTGGCCGGATCGATCCGCATGTGATTGAAATATAGCTCGACGACGATTTCAACCGCCGACAGCGATCCACCGGGATGCCCATTTGTTGCGGCCGTGATCATCTCGACGATGTCGCGCCGTACACGTTTGGCAATATCTTGCAATTCAAGTATGGATTTGGCCATGTGAAACTAAGATTCTAGCATCCGGACAGCCCCCGGGGCAGCGCGAATCTGCTATTGTCCGATCATGAGCCGCACCCTTCTCGCACGCCTTGGCGCCGCCGCCGTGCTCTTGACGGGCTGCTGGATTGCCTTCACGCAAACGCAGGCCCAGCCTGCCAAACTCACTCTCAACAAGGTCAAGGACGATTTGTACGTGATCGAGGGCGACGGCGGCAACGTCGCCGTGTATGTCACCAGCGAGGGCGTCATCCTGGTGGACGACAAGTTCGATCAGGACCACGACGGCATCGTCGCCCACGTCAAGAGCATCACCAACCTGCCCGTGAAGTACGTGCTCAGCACGCACTATCATGCCGACCACAGCGGCGGCAATGCCAGGTTCCTGCCCACCGCCGAAATCATCTCCACCGCCAATGCGCGCACCAACATCGTCAATCATGTCCAGTCGAACGCCCCGCCTGGCGTGGCGCCGGCGCGCGTCACCTTCACCGAGGAAACAGCCGTCTTCCTGGGCGGCAAGGAAGTGCGCGCGCGCTACTTCGGCCGCGGCCACACCAACGGCGACGCCATCGTCTATTTCCCCGCGCTCCGCACCATCCACACCGGCGATATGATGGCGGGCACTACTCCCCTGATCGACTACACCGGCGGCGGCAGCGTCGTGGAGTGGACCAAGACTCTCGACGCCGCCATGAAGCTGGATTTCGATACCGTGATACCCGGGCACGGCGCAGTCACCAACAAAGCGGGGCTTCTGGCCTACCGCAACAACATTGTGAAACTGCGCGACCGCGCCAGCGGCCTGATCCGCCAGGGCAAGAGCCAGGAAGACGTTGGCAAGGTCATGGCCGCCGAGTTCGGCTGGGCGCCCAACAGCATGCAGGCGCAATTGAGCCTGCCGGGGATCATGACGGAGCTGAAGTAGCTCCGCCGCTATCGCCGGCGCCTCAGCCCTATTTGAAAAGACGGGTCCGTCCGATAATAGGTGCATGAAACCTGTCCAGGTGTTCCAGGTCATTCCATCACTGCCCGCGCCGGTCGAAGGACTTCGCCAGCTGGCTTACAACCTGCGGTGGGCTTGGGACCATGACACCATCGAGTTGTTTCGACGCCTCGATAGCGACCTTTGGGAAGCCACCGGACACAATCCGGTCCTCATGTTGGGTTCCATCGAGCAGGCGGAGCTCGAGGCCGCGGCCAAGGATGAAACCTTCCTCGCCCATCTGGACCGCACTCTCAAGCAGCTCGATGCCTATCTGACCAGCCCGTCCACATGGTTCCACCGGACGTATGGCAACCCGGGAGCCATGCTGGTGGCCTATTTCTCTGCCGAATTCGGCTTGACCGAGTGCCTGTCGGTTTTCGCCGGAGGCCTCGGCGTGCTCGCCGGCGATCACCTGAAAGGGGCCAGCGATCTCGGTGTCCCTTTGGTTGGCGTCGGGCTCCTCTACCAGCAGGGATACTTCAAGCAATACTTGAACCCTGCGGGCTGGCAGCAAGAAACTTATGAAGATAACGACTTTCGTAACCTCCCGCTGAGCCTCGAACTACGGCCCGACGGGCGTCCCTTGACCGTCGAAGTCACCTACGACGGGCGTGTTGTGACTGCCCAAATCTGGAGGGTCCGCGTGGGGCGGGTGAGTCTCTTCCTGCTGGATACCAATATGGCCGCCAACCGTCCGGAAGATCGCGATATCACCGATCAGCTCTATGGCGGCGATCTGGAGACGCGCCTGAAACAGGAGATCCTCCTGGGCATCGGCGGACATCGCGCCTTGGAGGCGTTGGGCCTGGCGCCCACCGTCTATCACATGAACGAGGGCCATTCCGCTTTCCTCGCCGTGGAGTGGGTTCGCCGCCTTATGGAGCACCGCAATCTCTCCCTGGCGGAGGCGCGCGAGGTGGCGTCCGCGGGCCTCATCTTCACCACCCACACTCCCGTGCCGGCAGGCCACGACTACTTCCCGCCCGCCTTGCTCGATCGTTACCTCGGCGCCTACATGCGCCGCCTGGGAATGGATCCCGCGGAATTCTATGGGTTGGGCCGCCAGCACCCCGAGCGTCCCGATGAAGATTTCTGCATGACCGTGCTGGCACTGCGCGCCGCCTCCGCCAGCAACGGCGTCAGCAAACTCCACGGCGAAGTGAGCCGCGGCATGTGGAAATCCATCTGGCCCGGCGTGCCGCAGGATGAAATTCCCATCGGACATGTCACCAACGGCGTGCATTTTCGCTCCTGGATCTCGTATGAGATGAATCAGCTCTACGACCGGTATATGGGGCCGAAATGGCGCGAGGAACACGCCGATCCCAATCTGTGGCGGCGCGTCGAGAATATTCCGGCGGAAGAGCTGTGGCGAACCCACGAACGGCGGCGCGAACGCCTGGTGGCGTTCGCCAGGCGCCGCCTGCGCCTCCAGTTGGTGCGCCGCGGCGCCCCCCAATCGGAAATCGACGCCGCCGATGAAGTGCTCGATCCCGACGCCCTCACCATCGGTTTTGCGCGCCGCTTCGCCACCTACAAGCGCGCCACCCTGATCATGCGCGACGTCGAGCGTCTAGGGCAGATTCTCAACCAGCCGGGCAGGCCCGTACAGTTCGTCTTCGCCGGCAAAGCGCATCCTCGCGACGATGCCGGAAAGGCGCTCATCCAACAGGTCGTCAAACTCGCCCAGCAGAAGGAGTTCCGCCGCCGCCTCGTCTTCCTGGAGGACTACGACATGGCAGTGGCCAGAACTCTGGTCCAGGGCTCGGACATCTGGCTCAATACCCCGCTGCGGCCCCAGGAGGCCAGCGGCACCAGCGGCATGAAGGTGCTACCCAACGGTGGACTCAATCTCAGCATTCTCGATGGCTGGTGGGACGAGGCCTGGCAGGACGCCGGCGCCCGAAAGCGCTTCATCGGCTGGGCCATCGGAAACGGCGAGAGCTACGCCAACCCGGACGATCAGGACCAGGTGGAATCGGCGGCACTCTACTCCTTGCTGGAGCGTGACATCGTCCCCGGTTTCTACGAGCGGGGTGCCGACGGCTTGCCTCGCCGCTGGATCGCCCAGATGAAGAGCTCCATTGCAACCTTGTGCCCCACCTTCAACATTCAGCGCATGGTCAGACAGTATGCCGCGGATTTCTATGTGACGGCCGATCAAAAGTACCAGCAGCTCACCGCCGATCAGGCGGTTCGGGCCAGGGCGCTGGCGGCCTGGACGTCCCACGTACGGGCCCATTGGAAGGAAGTGCGGGTCGAATCGGTGGATGCCTTGACGCAAACCGAACTTCCCGTCGGCAGCCGCGTCCATGTGCACGCAAAACTTCAGCTTGGCGCATTGACCCCGGATCAGGTCGCCGTCGAGCTCTATGTAGGCAGGCTCGATGCCGGCGGTGAGTTGACCGGCGCTTACGCCATTCCGATGCAGCCTGCCGGCGAGGGCTCCGGCGGTAGCTGGACTTTCGAAGCCGACACGGTGCCGTGCTCCACCAGCGGGCTCCACGGCTACACCGTGCGGATCATGCCTTTCCACGTGGACGCACCAAGAGAGTTTCTGCCCGGGGTGATCACCTGGGCGGATGGCGCGTAGGGCGCCCCCCCTGGTCCGCGCGGTCCCCCGGACCCGCTCTTCGCTCAGCGCTCCGGGGCCTACCTAAGTTTCACGCTCTGCTCTTCGGCGTCGCGAATCTCGTCTTCGGCTTGCAGCCAATCGTCCATTTCTGAGCCCGATTCATTGCCCCGCAGGACATAGAGCTCGTAGGCTCGCATCTCGACACGTTCTTCCAGGGAAAGCCGCCCTGCTGCGGCGGCGGCAGCCGCTCTTGCGCGCGGAGGTTGTGACATGACAATCCGCCTCCTGCCTTACGGTACATCCAATTCGCCCGCCTTACAAGAGCGGTGTCGGCGGTGTCAGCGGCCCCATGGCGCTGGTGCGCCGGCAGGCGGGAGCGTGCGTTACTTCGGGACTTCGATGCAGGCGAAGAGTTCGCGGTAGAAGTCGGGGTGCGCCTTCCAGGATTGCGCCGTGATGATGCGGCCATCGCGAATCGCCGGCTTCTCGCTGTACTTGCCGCCGGCGCGCTCTACTTCCACACACACGTTGGGGTGCCCGGTGACCGTGCGTCCGCTCACCAGGCCCGCCGCCACCAGCACCTGGATGCCGTGCCCGAGGGCGCAGACGCACTTGTTCTGCTCGGCGAACTCGCGCACCAGCGAGAGCACGCTGGCATCGTTGCGCAGGTATTCGGGAGCGCGTCCCCCCAGGATTACGAGGGCGGCGAATTCCTTGGCCGAGACGGCCGTGATCGCGATCTGGGCGTCCATGGAGTGGCCGGGGCTTTCCACGTAAGTGTCCCAGCCCGGCAGGTAATCGTGGAAGACCAAATGCAGCAGCCGCCGCGCAGGCGCTGCGATCACCGGTTCCCAATGGGCCTCCTGGAATCTCTGGCAGGCATATAGCGCTTCATAGCTGTTGCCGCCGTCGCCGGTCATAATCAGAACCTTGCGGGTCATTCGATGTCAGCATAGCGCGGGCTCTGCCAGAATGTAAGGGGATGGCGCGAGAAACGGTGGACGCGGTGGTCGTCGGCGCGGGCGCCGCCGGCTTGATATGCGCCATTGAGGCAGGCAAACGCGGGCGGCGCGTCGTGGTGCTGGAGCACAACTCGCAAATCGCGCGCAAGATCCTGATCTCCGGCGGCGGTCGCTGCAATTTCACCAACCGGCACACCACGGCGGACAACTTCGTATCGCGCAACCCGCACTTCGCCAAGTCCGCCCTCGCCCGCTTCACGCCGCGCGATTTTATCGCCCTGGTGGAGCGTCACGGCATCCCCTACCACGAGAAGACCCTTGGGCAGTTGTTCTGTGACCGTGCCGCCGGCGACATTGTCGGCATGCTGGAGGCGGAGTGCGCGGCCGCACGCGTGCGCATCGAGCCGGCGTGCACGGTGGGTCGAATTGGCGGGACGCCCGGCGGTGGCTTCGCGGTGGAGATGTCCCGCGGGGTGTTCCAATCCCCGGCGCTGGTGATCGCCACTGGCGGCCTCTCCATTCCGAAAATGGGGGCCACGCCGTTCGGCTACGCCGTGGCGCGCCAGTTCGGACTCGACATCGTGGAATGCCATCCCGCGCTGGTGCCGCTTACCTTCGGCGGCGCGGATCGCGAGCGCTTCGAGGGCATGGCGGGAGTATCGGCGGAGGTCACGGTGCGCGCCGCCGGCCCGTCGTTTCGGGAAAAGCTGCTGTTCACGCATCGCGGCCTCAGCGGGCCGGCGATCTTGCAGGCGTCGTCGTACTGGCGCGCCGGGGAGCCGTTGGAGATCGATCTGCTTCCCGGAGTGGATTTCGCCGCGGCGCTCGCCGCATGCCGGGCGGCCGGTGCGCGGACCGAGGTGCGCACGGCACTGTCGCGCTACCTGCCAAAGCGCCTCGCCGACCGCTGGTGCCTGCTACAGGGCATATCGAAATCCGCCCTCGCGTTGAGCGATCGCGAGGTGGCGGCGCTGGCGGCGCACCTGCACGCATGGCGTGTCCAGCCGGCCGGAACCGAGGGCTTCGAGAAAGCCGAGGTCACCGCCGGCGGCGTGGACACCGGCGAGTTGTCGTCGAAAACGATGGAGTGCCGCAACGTGCCGGGCCTCTACTTCATCGGCGAAGTAGTGGACGTGACGGGCCAGTTAGGCGGCTTCAACTTCCAATGGGCGTGGGCCTCCGGCGCCGCGGCCGGCCGCGCGTTGTAAGAAAGGGGTAAGGCCTGACAGACCTCGAAAGGCGATGGGCTATCCCACGCTACTTCATCTTCTTCAGGACCCCTTCCACATAGTCCTGAGTCTCCTTAATATCCGGGATTCCACCTGTTTTATCCACCGTGGCAGGCCCCGCGTTGTATGCCGCCAGCGCCAGTTTCAGATTGTCCTTGTATTTGTCCAGCAATTGCCGGATATACGTGGCGCCGGCCTCGATGTTCTGTCTGGGGTCGAATACGTCGTCCACCTTGAACTGCTCGACGGTGGCCGGCGTCAACTGCATCAGCCCCATGGCGCCTTTGGAGGAAATCGCGCAGGCGCGGAACCCGGATTCCTGCTCAATCACGCCACGCAGCAGTTTGGGCTCCACCTGGTGCTGCTGGGCCGCGCTAGAGATCAGCGGAGTGAGTACCGGGTCGCCGATGGGATCGCACTCGGCGGCAGGGGTCTCGGCTCCGGACGCCAGCGGCGCCGCCAACATCCAGGGCACCGCCGATTCGCGCTGTTTGCGCACGGCTTCCCGCTGCGTCGCGATGGCGGCGCGCTGTTTCTCCATGGCGGATTGCAGCGTCTCGGCGGGTTTGGCCGGGGGCGGCGCCTTATCCGTACCCACCGGCGGCGCCGTGGTCTGGGCCAGGGCGGCGCCGGCCAACAGAATCCAGAGAACACACGTCACATGGACTTATCGGCCAAATGAGGGTCCGGCTCTAGGGTCCCCGCGCACAAAAGGACCAGCGAAATCCACAGCGCGTCGGCCAGCAGCAGATGGATCAGCTGCATCCACACGGGGGCGCTGAGCAGCAGGTTGGCGACCCCGGCCGCCATCTGCCCGGCCACCATCCCGAGCAGCAGCCAGGCCCGCGGCCGCAGATCCGGCCGCCGTCCCGCCGTGGCCACGGCGTAGAACGCCAGCCACGCTCCGGCGAGTGCGGCGATTGCCGGGTGGAGGATGCGCAGGCGCACGAAGATGCTGGCCGCCGGGTCGAAATCGCGCACCCAGCCTTCGGCCAGCGAGAGGGAAGGGAACAGGGTGTCGCCCAAGGCGGCGATGGCCCCGCTGATCCCCAGGATCATGACGACGCCGAGACTGCACGCGGCCATCCATGCCGCGCGGCGGCCCACCCGCGCCGGCGCTTTCCCCCCCGTCCACCACGCCGTCAGCGTCAGGCACGCCAGCAGCGTCAGGGTATTCACCAGGTGCGCCGACAGCGAGTAAGCCCGCGCCGACGACTGGTTTCTGGCGACGTGCTCCAGCATCACCAGCGCCGCGCCCAGCAGCGCTTCGCTGATCAGAAAGATGCCCGCTAGCGTTGCCGCCAGCCGCACCGCGTGGCGCCGCGGAAAGGCGCGGTATGCCCACCAGACCAGCAGCGCCACCAGCGCCAGATCGATTCCGCTGGTCACACGGTGGGTGAACTCGATGATGGTATTCAAGCTGGGCGAGCGCGGCAGCATCTCGCCGTTGCACAGGGGCCAGTGCTTGCCGCAACCGGCGCCCGCTCCGGTGGCGCGCACGAAGGCGCCCCACAGAACCACGGCGAGGTTGAACGCTAACACGCTCCACGCGTAGCGGGCGAAGCGGCGAACGGAGGTCGGGGTGGGCAAACCTCATTGTATTCCCGCTTGACAAGCTCCGGCTCCAATGCTACTTTTGCACCATGCTGCTTCTTTTGCAGCACAAGGTCTATGCGCAAAGACGGACATCGCAATCTCAGCCGGCGCGAGCGCCAGATCATGGACATCCTCTACCAGCGCGGGCGCGCCACGGGAGCGGAAATCCACCAGGCGCTGCCCGATGCGCCCACCTACTCGGCGGTGCGGGCCAAACTCCGCGTGCTGGAGGAAAAGGGTCACGTGCGCCACGAGGAAGCGGACCTGCGCTATGTGTACCTGCCGACGGTGGCGCGCGATATGGCGCGCAAGTCGGCGCTGCGCCATATGGTGTCCACGTTCTTCGCCGGCAGCGTGGAAGAGACCGTGGCGGCGCTGCTGGATCTTTCGTCGGCCAATCTGGCTGCGAAAGACCTGGAGCGCATCTCCC
>ODAK010002841.1_pt1 | contig 18123 bp, 15 predicted proteins | sample 1539591 | NCBI WGS metagenome assembly ODAK01 (sample SAMEA3539303, study PRJEB22396) | soil metagenome | biome: tundra; feature: field; material: soil | place: USA | collected 2010-05 | depth 0.15 m | reverse complement strand
CTTCCGTATGTTCAGTGGGCGCGACTTCGCAGGGGACGCGCTCGGTCACCTGGATCCCGGCGCGTTCAAGGGCGGCGACTTTATCGGGATTGTTCGAGAGCAGGCGGACGCGCTTAATGTCCAACGCTTTCAGGATCTCGACCGGCATGAGGAACTCGCGCTGGTCGGCTTTAAAACCAAGGCGCTCGTTCGCTTCCACCGTGTCAAATCCGCTGTCCTGGAGCGCGTAGGCTTGAAGCTTCGCCATCAGCCCAATACCGCGCCCCTCCTGCTGTTCATAGATAAGGACGCCCGCCCCCAGTTCGGCGATCATCGAGAGCGCCATTTCCAGTTGCTGGCGGCAATCGCAGCGCAGCGAGCCAAATACGTCGCCGGTCAGACACTGCGAGTGGATGCGCACCAGCGGCGACCCGGAGTGCACCTCGCCCATCACCAGCGCCACCGCCTCTTCGGTCTTAGCGCCGTCTGATGCAGACGCCCTGGTTGCAAACCCGTGAATCAGAAAATGTCCCCAGCGCGTAGGGAAGTCGGCGGACGCTACTTGTTTCACCTTCGAAGAACTCACAACTAAATTATATAGGTTCGATTTCATGTTCCAGCTTCGCGAGTTACCGCCGGGCGGAAAGAGCTGGGGAAAGGCGTGATATGATCGGCGTGATCATGCGGTGGCAGCCGGCGTTGATCTGGAGAACTGCTCCTCCTGTTTGGCCGGAGGGCAAGCACGCTGCTCCGTATCCCCGTGAAAACTGAACTGATGTTTGCTTAACTGTTTCTGCGGGGATTGCTCGGTTGCAGGATCAAAGACGCTGCGCCGGTTGCACCATTCAGGCAGGGACGAAAAACAAAGTGGCTGGGAATCCGCTCCAGGTCGTGATCCTTACTTCTGTTCCGCCGCGGCAGGTGACGCGCATTATGGCGCGCGTTCGCCGGGACGCTCCGGAAGCGCGAGTGGTTGGCGTGCTTTATGAATGGCGCCCTCCCAAGACTCTGCAACAGCGGATGGGGATATGGCGCAAGAAGATGACGCGTCTGGTGTACTGGCGCTATCTGTTCCATCGCATCTTCGCCAGTGTCAATCGCAAGTTGAACAGCCTGCTGGACGCCTTCATCCGTTTCATTCATGCGGCTCCGAAGCGGCCGAATGGCAACCCGGGCTATGGGCTCGACGATTTGGACGGGACCTGCAAAGCCAATGGAGCCGAACTTTTCATTACCCGCGACATTCACTCCGAGCAAGCGCTCGACTTTGTACGGCGCCTCAACCCCGGCCTTGGCCTCGTGTTCGGCACCCGCATCCTGAAGCCTGTGCTCTTCGAGATCCCGAAGCAGGGCTCGATCAACATTCACAAGCGCAAGGTGCCGGACTACCGCGGAGGCGGCGCGGTCGGACTCTGGGAACTACTCGACGATCAGAAAGAAATCGGAGTCACCGTTCATCGCGTCGAGGCGAAGGTGGATGTGGGAGCCGTAGTTCGTTCGGCGCTGATTCCGATCGAGCCCTTGGACGATCTGGAGAGCCTGGCGCTGAAGGCCGATGTGGTGGGCGCGGACCTCATCGTGGCTGCGATTCGCGACTTCGCCAATGGAACGGTGACGGAAACTCCACAGAGTGGTCCCAGCAAACTGTTTCGCACTCCGGCAGCCGAGGACTTCCTGCAGATGAAAAAGAAGCTAGCGGCGCGGCGCAAAGGCGCCGGCAAACCTTTTCGCCGGCCGGCATGGAAACTGCTGATCAAGTCTCTGCTCTATGCCGTGCCGGTCGCGCTCCGCAACCGGCGGCACCGGCGTCAGGGGAATTATCCGGTGATCATCCTCTATCACCATCTGGTTTCCGACCGCCCGCATCACTTCGGAGTTTCGACTGCCTACTTCCTGCGGCAGGTGAATTACCTGCTGCGCCACTATCGCGTGGTGAGTCTGAGCGAGGCGGTCGAACTGGTGCGGAAAGGCGGGGTCAAGGTACCCACCGTCGCCGTCACTTTCGACGACGGTTACGCCGACAATTTTCTGAACCTCCGCGCCGTCACCGAAGAAACCGGTCTGCCGGTCGGATACTTCATCTCGACCGAACACATCTCGAATGGCCGTGAATTTGCTCACGACCAGTTGATCAACGTACACCGGTTTCTACCCAACACCTGGGAGCAGATCGAGTTTCTGAAGCGCTGCGGTTATGAAATCGGCAGCCACACGCGCAATCACGCCGATTGCGGCTCGACCGATGAGGAGTTCCTGCGGCACGAGATCGTTGGTTCAGGCGAGGATATTCAGCAGAGGCTGGGGCCGACTCCGAACTTTTCTTTTCCGTTCGGGCTGCCCCAGAATATTTCAGTCCCGGCAGCGGCGATTGCCTGCGCCAGCTACAAGAACGTTTTCTCCGCCTACAGGGGCGGTAACTTCCATGCAGACGCCAGGCAGATTCTGAAACGCGAAAACTTTTCGCACACGCTGTGGGAGCTGGAGCTGCAGTTGCAGTTCGTACTGGCTGCGAACGCAAAAGAGCCGCCACACTTGAAGCTTCGTATCGACGAGCATTGAGCAACCGCGTGTAGTCGAAACCAACGCACGCCTGCTAAAATTAAAAAAGTGACCCGCCATCCTGTGGGGCTATAGCTCAGCTGGGAGAGCGCATCGTTCGCAACGATGAGGTCGTCGGTTCGAGCCCGACTAGTAGCCAAATCGGCGCGGAAGTTTCCGAGTCGAACATGTCTTGGTAGGTGATGTGCAAGGGCCTGTAGCTCAGCTGGGAGAGCGCATCGTTCGCAACGATGAGGTCGCCGGTTCGATCCCGGCCAGGTCCACCATTTGCCGCAGCCCGGCAAGAAAAGCGTGTCGCATTGATGGAGCGAGCGTGAGCATCGGGTCTTTGGCGCGGTGACGTGGATGCTTGCTGCGCAGAGCATGCGGAGAATGTAACCCCCGTGGCGAGGGTCCCGTGCAGGGCGACTCTTGGTAGCAGAGCTTTCACCGGCGTACCCTCCAATATTCCCCCGAGCCATTGTCTTCAGGCTTACCTTCGTGCTTGCCTTCGCAACGGTTTAACCATGCCGCCCACAGCATCAAACCCAGTCGGTCGACGGCGAACGTCAGGGCAACGAGAACGAGAAGAGCCACAAAATAACCCAGTAAATTAAGGATCGGTGTTTGCATCATAGAAGTCTCCTCAAAATGGCAAGCGGTCTAGACTCACTCCATCGCTGGCGCCAGTACGTCGTTTTTCGCCCTAACTAAGCCTTTGTTCGGGAGTATTTCCTCCTAGCCATGCAAACGTGCCGCGCACGATGAACACATTGAGCAAAATTGAGATCAAGGATGCAGCGATCACTGTGCTGAAAACGTTTTCAGCCACCATCCCCGCCGACCGTGCGGCCTGCATCACCACGAACGAGAGTTCGCCAATCTGCGTCAGCCCGGCAGCCACGAGAAGTGCTGTCCTCGGCGGATAACGGAAGAGCCACACGACGATGCTCCAGACCAGAAACTTGCCGCCGACAATGAGCAGCAGCATAAATCCGAGAAGTGGCAGGCTATGCAAGACCACCGCTGGATCAATCAGCGTCCCGAGCGAAACGAAGAAAAGTGCCACGAAGGCATCCCGCAGGGGAACCAGTTGGGTGTGAGCATCGTGAAGCTCAGGCAGGCTACTGATGGATACTCCGGCGAGAAACGCTCCAAGCGCGACGGAGAATCCGACTGCTTGTGCCAGCGCCGCCGTCCCGAGGCAAATGGCAATCGCAACCAGCAGGAGAAGTTCCGAGTTACAGGTTGCCTTGACGCGCCGCAGAAAGGGGGGGATAACTCTTATGGCGAGATAGACCAGGGGAACGAGCAAGAGTACAGCCTTGCCGAGAACCCAGGCGGCCATCAGCAAGCCTCCGCGCTGAGCGCTGCCAAATACCGGAATCACCACCGTCATGCAGATCACAGCGAGATCTTCCACGAGAGTGATGGCGATCATTACACGTCCATAGGTGGTGGCCAGTCTTCCTGTGTCGCTCAACAGGCGCGCGAGCACCATCGTGCTTGCCACCGAAATTGCCGCTCCTATCGCGAACCCTTCGGTGGTGCTCCATCCGAAGAACCTACCGGCGACGATCGCGACACCCAGCATGATCAGGATGCCGATGGGGCCTCCGATGAGAGCAACCCATTTCACGCGCATCAGGTCCGTGATAGAAAACTCGACTCCAATTGAGAACATAAGCAGCACAACACCGACCTCCGCCAGCAATTCGAAGGTGTGCAGGTCGGAAAGATGCGGACCCGGAGTGAATGGGCTGATCGCGATTCCTCCCAGAACGAAACCAATGATCAGGGGCAGCCGAAGACGCCACGTCACTAAGCCACCAAGTACGGCAGCAACGAATATGTACGTGAGGTCGCGAAAGAGTATGGGATTGGGTTCCATGTGAGTATCCTTAGTTTTTTAGCTTTCAATCCTGAATGAGGTTGAAGAAAGGAAGGCCCGTCCAGCTTGATTCTGCCGAGCGGGCCTTTGGCGAAGCATTACCCCCGAGCAAAGGTCCGCCGCGAGATGCCCAGCGCGACTGACATAGCGATGACCAGGGTTCCCCATAGCCCGATGAGCGGCAGAGAACTGCCAGTTTCTGGCAGCATGTCTGCGGGCTGTTCGGCACTGGCCAGTGTGACTTGCGGCTGGCTGGGTGTGAGAAACAGCAGAACACCCGTTGCGCGCGGCATGCTGATCTGCGGCGCCTGGCCGAAAGCCACCTTGTTGCTCTCGACAATGGTGTGCTCCTCGTCAGTGACGATCGTTGCCTTGATTTTCGTTCCTTTCTTCAGATCGAAAACGGTCTTTTCCTTGCCATCGATCGTGAACTTGGCATCGTTCGGAACGTTGAAAACCTGGTTCTTGTTGTCGGGCAAAGTCAGAATCAGCGACTTTGGAGCATTTGCATGCCAGACTTTCCCCTCGATCGTTCGGACCGAGTTGACATAGCGCGGCGTGGTTGAAGTAGTGATGGTTTGAGTCAGCTTCGTTCCGGGGATGAGCTCATGCACGCTGACCTGCTTGCCGTCGATGGTGAATCGGTCGCTGTTAGGGACAACCAAGTGCTCGACCCGGCCGTTCTCCAGTTTGAGCACCAGATCGTTGCCTTCCACGTATACGATTTCCGCATTCTTCACCTGAGTGTCGAATGAGGGTTGTCCATGAGCGATGGTTGTAACCGTTGAGTCCTGAGCCGCGGCCGTTCCGAAGGCCACCAAAGCCAAAAGGATCGCGCCGGCTCCCTTGTTCATGAAGGTTGCTTTCTTGAAGAGGTTCATCTGTTTTCTCCTTGTTGAGTTATTTGCAGTTGCCGGCGCGCCGAGATCCAAGTCCTCAGATCCGCCGTTTTTCTCTGGTGAGAGAGAAGCCGTTACGATGTAGCGTTGCGGTGCGCTCCCGAAGAAATAGAACGGGTAGCAAGTCACGAGCGTGAGTGAAGGAACGGATGTCTGCCGCAGCACGTCCACCTGGCGCGGCGAGACAATCTGGATTTGATCCACGGTGTAAGTGGCCGTTCCCCTAAGTGTCTTCAGCTCGATGGTGTCACCGACGCGTACATCTTTAAGTCCGCGAAAAAATCCGTCCCGATGGCCGGCGATGCCGATGTTGCCGGGCTCGCCGGGGCGGGGCGTACCCGCAATCCGTCCGACCGCGTGGTTCAGAGTCAAATCGTCGGTGCCGTCGAAGAGTGGGACCTCAAGAGAAATCTTGGGAATCCGTAGCACCGCCAGTGGAGTTCCAGCCGATTTAGCCCCAGGATGTTTGCCAACGTTCTGTCTATAGGCCTTGACCCGCTGTTCGCCCCAAAGTCTGAAGTCGACACTGGGCAGTTCGAGTTGCTCGGAAGAACCGCTGTCGACATTCGTGGTGAGGTCATTCGTGCCTGGCTGATCCATTGCCTCGTCGGCAGCAAAGTGCTTGAGCGCCGCGCGAGACGTGATCCAGCTTTCCATGCGGGCTGCACCGTAAAAGCCGACCAGAGTCAACCCTGACACGAGCAGAATTCGTTCGATCCAGATCAGCAGCTTTCGCTTGCGACCTGGGCTCGCCATAGGGTGTTCTTGGGCTCTATCCTTGCCGCCAATCGACTTTTGAAATCTCGACATGAGTGCATGCTCCTGACAGCGATTTCCCGGCTTACACCGCCGATAGTTGGAGTCCTTTGGTGGCGCCGGAGCGGCGGCTGAGTTGCGCCGCGAGAGACTGCCGCAAGGCAGCCCTCGCGTGGAAAATCCGTGACTTGGCCGCAGGGACAGAGAGGCTCATGCGCTCTGCTATCTCCTTGACTGATCGTTCTTCCAGGGTTTGGAGTTCGAGAGCCCGGCGAATGGAGGGTCGCAATCCCCCGATCGCTGATCTGACAATCTCCTGCACTTCCAGATCCGCGTATTGCGCCTCGGGGCTCGGCGTCTGGTCGGCAGGAACGAACGCGAGAGCCTCGGTGCCGGGAGCTCCTATATTCTCGATGGAAACCTGTGCGGCGCCGGCCCGCTTGCGAAGGATCACGAGCGCCGAATTAATCGCGATCCGCGTGAGCCACGTGCCGATACTGGAACGGCCGTCAAAGTCGTGCAGGTGAACGTGGGCTCGCAGGAATGAGTCCTGCAGCGCATCCTCGGCGTCCTCACGATTGTTCGTAATGCGCTGCGTGATGCGAAGGATCTGCTTAGCATGAGTTCGCCAAATCTCTTCAAGGGCCGCCGAGTATCTGCGCGGAATTTGCCGCGCCGAAAGGTTCGCGTCAATTTCGCTAACAGAGCTATTGCTGCTCAAAGAATCTTGCTTGTCCGCTGCGAACTTCTGTTTGCAATTCATGGAAACCTCGCACGTCATCGTGATCTTCATTCGCTCACGTCAGACGCGATGAGAAGATGCAATCGCCGAGCCAACTCCATTTGCTGAATCTGCGCGACTTATGCCAGCGAAACACGCTGAACGCTTCAGAAATTCTGAAGGATCAGAATCGTTGAAGTGCTCGTCGAAGAGTGCAGCGGATTCTCGAAATGAGGACCAGGCGCAGATACAACTGAATGAACAGATCAGAGGAGCGAATCGAAGAAAAGGACGGGTCTCTTCGGAGCTAAAGTACTGCCACTCCGAAAAAACCCGTCGATGGAAGGATTACCGAGCAGCTACCCAGACGCTGTCCGCCGAGTCGAGTTCGATACCCGCGACTTCGGTGGTCAGCTTCACATACTGCAGTCCTGGCTTTTTGCCAGGCACAGCGTTGAATTCGAGCCGGTAACGGTTGTCGAGGCTCGTCTGCAAGCGGTCCAGGTATGGCCGGAAGCTAACCGGTTGGCCAATGCCCAAGAAAAAGGATTCGCCACCCGTTTCATCTGCGAGCTTAGCCATTGCGTTCTGGCCGTTCGTGACCTGCCAGAAATTGCTTCCACGCCATCCAACACCGCGCGTATAGATACTGTGGATGATCGTTCCCGTACGCTGAGCAACCGTGCTGGCTGCACTGACGTCAGGGCTAATGGGACCGAGGCCCCGACGGTGGGGCCAGCCATGAAGTCGATCGATGCCGTCTGTGATCATCACGATCTCGCGCCGATTCGAGCTTTCGGGCCAGCGTTTCATCAGATCGATCACCGACAGGTACGGACTGCCATAGACCCCTGGCCAGCCCAGAGGAATTCGCAGAGCGTTTGCTGCCTGCCGGTGATCGGTTGTCAGGTCCTGCGCAACTTGAACGGTGCCATTGCGCATGTATCCCACGCCAACCGAAGTCGTCTTCGGCAACGAATCGATAAATTCGCGCAAGTCGCCGAACTGAGAACTTACGCTCGTCCGAGCAGCGTCGTCGATCAGGATGAACAGATCGAGCGGGCCGCGGTCACCGCTGAGCGGAGTCCACCCTGTGACCAGCAGTCGGTCTTTTCCTTGCCGTACGATGATGTCCTCGCGGTTGACTTCCGGCATGCGTTTGTTTTTGCCGAGCACGCGAACCGTGACCGTCATCTGCACGGGGCTAGTTGTTGTTGAGCTGCCATCCTGAGCCTGCACGGGAAGCAGGCTAAGGACAACAAACAAGAACATTGAGAGTTTTTGCATCAAGTTCTTTCGCATCACTTCCTCCTAATGAAAGTTGCATTCGGCTATCCGCCGATTCCGCTTGAGGTGCAATCCAACGTCCACTGCGCAGCATTGAAACGGGAGGAGTTAGTGCAAGGAAAGATGCTGAAGTCTTTGGCAATGCCGACCCGTCAGAAATACGCAGCCAGAAATTTGGAGCGTTCGGAACGAATTGGGCCGCGCTCGCTCTTTGCCGACTAGTCGTACGCGCTCAAATATTTACTCGCGGAGGAATCTTGATTCGGGTCCTTGCGGCGACTGACCCACGAAAACCACGCAATCAACCCCAGCCGGTTGAGGATGAACATCAGACCACAAGAGACACGAGAGCTATGCCGCAATCAATTACGTTAGTCGACATCGAGGTCACCGGTATTGACTTGCGGCACGGCAAACGTTCCGTTTCGCCGCGATTTGAAACGCAGTTTGTTGATTTGCAGGCTCGCAATCTTCGAGTCAAGAGTCTGACGCGGTATACCCAGCTTCGCGGCAGCTCCCGACGGTCCTGAAATGCGCCCTTCACTTTCCGCGAGCGCAGCTTCTATCATCTCCCGCTCCCGCTCGGCAATTGAGCTGAGAAGCGGAGCCGTCGTGCGCGGCCGCCGAAGATCGCGTTTTACCCATCCTTCGTCGATCGAGAACACATCCCCCTCAGCCAAAATGACGGATCTTTCGATTACATTCTGAAGTTCGCGAATGTTGCCTGGCCAATCGTAGGTTTGGAGGATTTCGATCGTATTCATCTTGATCGTGCGAAATGCTTTGCCCACTCTTCTGGCGAAACGTTCGATCAGATGCTCGACCAGTAGCGGGATATCGTCCAGCCGTTCTCTTAAAGCAGGTACATAAATCGGAAAGACATTCAGCCTGTAATACATGTCCGAGCGAAATGTACGATCCGCTACGGCCGCTTCCAGATCGCGGTTTGTTGCCGCGATGATGCGAACATCCACTGAGATCGGCTGGCTACTGCCCACGCGTTCGAATTCTCTTTCCTGGATCACGCGGAGGAGCGTGATCTGGGTTTCCATAGGCAACTCGCCGATCTCATCGAGAAAGATCGTTCCCCCGTTGGCCGCTTCAAAACGGCCCTGCCGCCGCTGCAGCGCTCCGGTAAACGCGCCTCTTTCATGTCCGAATAACTCAGAGGCGATGAGGGAAGGTGGAATCGCCGCACAGTTCACGCGGATAAACGGACGTGCCGACCGGTTGGAGAGCCGGTGAATTTCACGTGCGATCAGTTCTTTCCCGGTGCCCGTTTCCCCCAGGATCAGAACTGTGGAGTCTGTCGGCGCGACGAGCCTTACCTGTTGCAATAAGGATTGCAGCAGCGGACTCTCCCCCACAATTTCGTTCATGGCGTCCGCACGAGATTGCGGCAGTCGTGCGAGATTGAAACTCGCCGTAGTTTCGTCATTCGTTCTTAGCGTGTACGCAGAAGCCACAGCTCACTCCATTCACGGTTGGTTGTCGGTGCTGCTTTCCTTCAGCGCCCTGCGAATCTCTTTTAGCAATGCGTCGCTCCGAACCGGCTTATAAAGAAAAGCGGCGGCTCGGGCCCGCATCAGCGAGTCCCGAAGCGAGGCATCACCGTGGGCAGTTATGAAAACAATGGGAAGCCGGCTATTTGTCCTGCTCAACTGCTTCTGCAACTCGATCCCACTCATGCCCGGCAGGCGCACGTCGAGTATCAGGCAGGCCGTGTCATCGCAATCGTCACAAGCGAGAAACTCCTCTGCCGAGGCAAATGTTCTTGGAGAAAAGCCGGCTGCCTTCATTACGCTTCCGAGCGCCTCGCGCAGGGGCTCATCATCGTCCACGATTGCGATGATGCCAGCGTCAGTTAGAGTCTCATCCACTTCGGTTCACCCAGTCTGCGGCGCGTTTGATCAGCCACGAGGATGAGACTACCAATCGGGAGAGTTGAAAACCATCCTGCTTTGTCTTGAAAAATCTCCTGCTTTAGGAGGAGGTCGATCCTTACTTTCGAGTGGAGGCCTTGAGGTGTTCGGCCATGCGAACCAGGTGGGCCAGAGAGTCTGCCTGGGTCTTTTCCATTACATGGGCGCGATGAGTTTTCAAGGTAAGTTCACTCATGCCAAGTTGGTCAGCAATCTGCTTATTGAGGAGACCCGCCACAACCAGGTCAAGCACTTCCTTTTCGCGAGGTGTAAGCGATTCGAATCGCCCACGAATTTCGTCGACTTCCTGGCGTTCTTTGCGGAGTGCTCGATCGCTGGCGATCGCCTTCTGAACTGCGTCGAGCAGATCCTGGCCGCGAACAGGTTTCGTCAGAAACTCGTGGGCGCCCTCTTTCATCGCGCGCACGGACATGGGAATATCCCCGTGTCCGGTAATGAAGATGATTGGAATCGGGATGCCTCCATCTCTCAATTTCAATTGAAGATCGAGGCCGCTAAGCCCCGGCATTCTCACATCCAGAACAAGACAGGCCGGCGCGTCGGGGCGTTTCGCACCGAGAAACTCCTGGGCTGAAGCGAACATTTCGACCCGCAGTCCGACAGATCGGATCAGACTTTGGAGCCCTTCGCGAATCATGCGATCGTCATCGATGACGAACACCACCGGCTCCTGCTCTTTCATGCGGTCAGCCCATCCTCACTCGGCAGGGTGAACTGGAATGTCGCTCCACCCGAGCCGTTGGACTCTGCCCACAACCGCCCACCGTGAGCTTCAATAATCGAGCGACTGATCGATAGTCCCATACCCATTCCCTTGGCGCGAGTTGTGAAAAAAGGCTCGAACAATCGACGCATCACTTCTTCGTTCAGTCCAACGCCGGAGTCCTGAACGGAAACTCGAACCTGGCCTTTGTCCTCTGGTTCTGTGCGAACAGTCAGCATTCTTGGCCGATCAGTAACGGATGTCATCGCTTCGATTCCGTTCACGATCAGGTTCAAGACTACCTGCTGCAATTGGATGCTATCGCACAATACGATAAGTAAGTCGGGCGAGAGTTCGAGTCTAATCGCCACATGGTTCCTCGCTGCTTGCCCTTCGGCGAGAGCAGCGGTCTGCTCTATGACTCGGTTCAGCGGGACGCGGGATTTCTCAGGTGTGGCTTTGGCGATCAGAGACCGAATGCGCGCAATGACTTCTGACGCGCGCGTAGCCCCCTGTGTGGCACGCTCTGCTGCAGATCGTGCTTCAGCAAGATCCGGCTTTTCCCGAGATAGCCAAGCGACGCAGGCATCCGCGTTTGCCACCACCGCCGCGAGCGGCTGGTTCACTTCGTGTGCTATTGAAGCGGTCAGTTCGCCAATGGTGGTGATGCGTGCCGCGCGAGCCAATTCCGCGCGGGTGGCTTGTAGCGTCTCCTCGGTACGCTGCTGCTCCGCCATCTGTCTCTTAAGCTCCGCTGTTCGCTCGGCAACCCTCACCTCAAGCTCGTCACGAGCCTGTCGAAGTGAATCTTCGGCGCGTCTGCGCCACGAAATCAGTTGAGTCACACCGATTTCACAGGCGACGAAGGTCACAAAGTAGGGCAGTTCGCGCGGCGTTACCGCAAAGCTGTGCAGCGGTGGCGTGAAGTAGTACATCACCGCAAATGTGCTACAAATCACCGCAAACCAGCCGGGACCCGTTCCGCCAAGCCAAGTGCTGAGGATCACCGCTGCGGAGAAGAAAAACCAGAACGGATTACCGATGGAGTCTTGCAGCGCCAAGGACGCCAATAGAGCAAGGAATTCGAGACCGATCGCAAGTCCGTAGCGAAATAATGCACCTTTGGCCGCAGCTGTGGTGTTGACCGGCATTGGGAGGATTCCAGAATGGACTTGAATTTTATAATACGCGCCGCAATCCCGCGCCAACTTCAGACCGCCTCGATCAGGCATCGGAGACCGCACCCTGGAATCATGCACGCCGCACTCGTCACCAATCTCGCAAACTACGCCAGCGCGATTGTTCACACGCAGGGAGTCTCTGACGCCCTTTCAGGCTTTCAGGTGACTGTCCACTCGCGCAGAGCTTGTCTGCCATGGGCGATGCGCATGGATGAATCGCACTGGAGGTCAGTCATGGCGAATGCGGCGTAATGCCATGATGGCTTTGCAATATTCGCTATTTATTCGCTAGCGTGAGGAAAAATCACTGTACCTAAAATGTACCCAACGGTTGGGACTGGTGCCTTTTTAGGCATTTTGGCAGGCATAAGAATCAATAACCTACGCATTGTCAATACCGGTCAATAGTTCGAGCCCGACTAGCTCCACCAATCTTCTCAATTACTTGCCGTTCTTGGAGTTGCTCCGTTTGCTGCCTCTACCTTTCTCCAATCACGCGGTATTTATCACGTTCAGGTTGTTGTAGTGGGCCCCGACCAGTCACCTGTCGAAATTGCTCAGGTAAAATCCTCGAACGGCGGAGAGCTGAGGATGGTCGAAGGTGGATGGGAACTCGATATTCCCCCGCACACCCGGCCGGTCGACGGCAAAGTAACACTGTTTGCTTCCGTGAAGGATGAGTTTCAGAAGGGCAGGTCCACGCTCGTTCTGGCTCAGGATTATTACCCAACCGCCACGATTCAGCTCGTCGCCGACACCTCAGCGATGGTTCGTGGGGTCGTGGTGGACGCAGATCTCAGGGCGGTAGCGGGCGCAACCGTTTCGATCGCGGGTTATTCCGATGTAGCTGTGACCGACCGGAAGGGTAATTTCGTTCTGCCCGCGCACGCAGGGAAGGGGCAGATGGTCGAGGTACGCGCGCAGAAGGATCAGTTGACTGGGCGTCTCTCAGCCCCCGCCGGGAAGGTGGTAGAGGTAATCATAAGTCGCGAGTGAGTGCTTCTCTCTCGGGTCTGCGCCGCGAACGACTAAAGACCAACGAGCAGCGGCTAGCGCCCTAAAACACTAGCGATATCAAGAGTCGGCACATAAAGTGGGTGCCGTAGTGAGGCTGGCAGGGTCGCGGGCGAGCTATTTCCAGATTCGCTATCGGGGTAGACGTTCTCGGTCAGTGATAACTGTTATAGGCGGGCGATTGCACCGTTCAGATTGACTACGTTGCCTGATTCAAACCACTATTCACAAGACCCCCGCACCACGTTTGGGAAGCCTTGGGGGCCGCTCAAAGGCGTGATAGAAGATCTCGAATTGCTGAGCAGCCTGTCGGTTGTATCGAGGCCGCAAAACCTCGTAGGTTACTTTCCCTTCGTTCCGAATCACTTCTTGCAACGTGAGCGCATGAGCATACAACTGCTGGGAAAAGCGCAACAACCTCTCCAGATCTATGGTATTCGACGGTCGTTTCTTGGCAACCTTCCCACCAAGGCGTTCCACTGGATGTGGGAAAGCAACTGCCGAACGCAGGAGGGAACGTCGTTCCGATTTCATGCGTCGCTCCTCTCATTGACGGCCAGGGAGTCGTGCCCCCGGCGATGATGTCAAAGTAACGGCTCCGTTGGGGAGCAGTCCAACGCATAATTTGCGTTCCTTGCATCAGAATTGTCGCGGAGTCCTTAGTCGCGATCTGTGACGTGTGCGGCCATCGCCGTCTATCCGAAGTCGCAATCGGCCGATTTACACCTTAGAGAATTGTTGGCGTAATCGCGATTTTTCAACAGTTAGCCGCCTGTCGCGTGATCAGGTCACCGTGCGGCAGCCATGATAGTTTCACCGATGTACTACTCAATCCCACCGATTATCCGCGCAGGCCGCTCTTAACCGTGAGGGAATTCGGTGTCGCTTATCCCGCGCGGTCTCCGACCACGAAGTATTAGCCGGAATTCACAGAATCTTAACCCAGTAGTCACCGGACTGTAACAAACCCCCACTAGGTTAATCGCATTGTTTCCGCAACAAGTGGGGGGCTAGGCGTCGGAGAGGACAGTCGCGCGGCGTAAGGCGCTCATCGCTCAAGGCGAGGCAATCCCTTGCCAACTACCGAGAGCGGGGGCAAGCCGCCTGCTTGGCAAGCCCAAGAGTGAAAATTGAGGAGTTCTAAGGAGACCATCATGAAAAGAATTGCCGTAGTTCTCTCCCTGCTGGCCACTTTCGCGGCCACGGGGCTCGCTCAGGAGGGTGCCGTTCCCAAAGGCGTTCCGCATCTGGACCACGTTTTCCTCATTATGATGGAAAATCATGGTTACAGCGAAATTCTACACAACCCGAATGCCCGTTTTATCAACCAGTATGCCAAGTCTGCCAATCTGGCAACCAACTACTTTGCCGTTGCCCACCCCAGCCTGACCAACTACCTCGAAGTTGTGGGCGGCTCGAACTTCGGTGTCCACAGCGATAACGCGCCCGATTGGCACAGCACGACGTGCGCGACCAATCTCTCCACCGGAACACCCAACACCGATAATCCTCCGAGCCCCAACATTTGCCCGATCTGGGGGAGTGGAACGGACGCAGCTACTCCGGCGCTGGACTGCACGAACGAAGTCACCGGGCCCCCTTGCGAGATCAATCTCGATGGCAAAGCATCGTACCCGGCCGTGCCCACCACGCTCGGCATCACCATCGCCGAGCAACTGGTCGCTGCGGGAAAGACCTGGAAGACCTACCAGGAAAGCCTGCCGATCGGAAGCCCCGACCTGGTGAATTACAGTGACGGAAATTTCACCAACAACACGAATTTCGCGAAGATCAAACCAGTGTTGAATCCGCCGCTCTCCAGCAGCGACATCGTTCAACTCTACGCGGTGAAGCACAACCCATTCGCCTATTTCCAGGACATCCAGGAAGGCGGAAATCCGCTGAACAGCTACGCCAATATGGTTGCATTTGACGGGGCGGGTGGCCTTTGGGGCGATCTCGGCTCCGGCCACGTGCCAAATTTCTCCTACATCGTGCCCAACCAGTGCAACGACCAGCATGGACGAGGCAACGGTACCGCTTTCTGCAACTTTGATCCCAACGACAACGGCACGCAGGCCGGCCTGAACCCGGCCCTCATTACCCTGGGTGACCAGGCGGTGCAAAAACTGGTGACGGCCATCCACGGTTCTCCAGTTTGGACCAAGGGTCACAATGCCATCGTCGTGATTTGGGACGAAAACGACTACAGTGTCCAGCCCATCGTCAACAAGGTTGTGGCCATCGTGGACACAAACTACGGCATCCACGGACAGCCGAGCTCACAGTACTACACTCACTTCTCGTTGCTCAGGTCGATCGAGGGAGGCTTCGGCCTGCCCTGCCTGAATCACGCTTGCGACGCCAGCACGATCATTATTTCCGACCTATTCGCCGAGCCGTAAGGCGAAAGTCATATCGAAGAACCTCGGCAGTGCCGGTCTCTCTGACCGGCACTGCTTTCCTTCCTCTTAGATCGGAATTTCCTCCTTGGACTCGAAACAGCTTCCGTTGTACCCTCGCTTTCGCCTGCTCGCGATCTTGTGAAACGATTTCTCCATGGGAGACATGGGTTGTTGGTGAAATGGGGATTTTTCGCCAACTACCCTTTCGAGACACTGCCAACTCCACGGCTTTCATTGACTTGCCAGTTTCACCCACGTAAGATTTCGCGTCAGTGATCGGTCTGACCATCTCGCACTACCGAATTGTCGAGAAGCTGGGCGGCGGCGGAATGGGTGTGGTCTATAAGGCCGAGGACATGCGTCTGGAGCGTTTCGTCGCACTCAAGTTCTTGCCGGCAGAGCTGGCCAATGACCCCCAGGCACTGGAGCGTTTTCGACGGGAAGCGAAAGCAGCCTCAGCACTGAACCACCCCAACATCTGCACGATTTATGACATTGGTGAACAGGACGGGAAGGCTTTCATCGCCATGGAGTATCTGGATGGCGTAATGTTGAAGTACCGCATCGCCGGACGTCCGCTGGAAACGGATCTGCTCCTGCCACTTTCGATTGAGATCGCCGACGCGCTCGATGCGGCGCATGCAGCGGGGATCATTCATCGGGATATAAAACCCGCTAACATCTTCATCACCAAGCGTGGGCACTCTAAGGTTCTCGACTTCGGGCTGGCCAAGAGGACAGAATCGGGTACAAGACGAGAATCGGTGTCAGGCTCGGACGATCCTACGTTGGCCGATCCCATAATCGACAAAAAGGATCTCACCACAAAGAACATGTCTTTGGGCACGTTGTGTTACATGTCGCCCGAACAAGTTGCCGGCAAGCCTCTCGACGAACGTACCGACCTTTTTTCTTTCGGCGTGACGCTTTATGAGATGGCCAGCGGCCGCCTGCCCTTCGAAAAAGACACCGACGGAGCGACCTATGGGGCCATCCTTTACGAACGTCAGCAACCGCCCAGTCAGTGGAACCCGCAGCTTCCGCCTCCGCTCGACGCGATCATCAGCAAAGCTCTGGAGAAAGACCGCTCTCTCCGCTACCAGCACGCCTCGGAGATGCGGGCCGACCTGCAACGGCTGAAGCGCGACACCGAAAGCGGACAGATTCCGGCGGCCATCTCCGGGTCAATCTCGGGCCCAGTGGCGGTGGCGGAAGTTTCTGCGGCCTCGCGAGAGACTTCGCGAGGGACGCCGCGGGCGACGCTCAGAAAGATTACGCTTCCCGTCCTGCTCGTCGCCTTGCTCGTCGGCTGTCTGATCGGGGGCGGCCTTTATTATTACTATCGTTCGCATCAGCAAAGCGAGCGCCTGACCGAGAAAGACACGATTGTTCTCACCGATTTCGCCAACAGCACCGGCGATGCGGTATTCGACGATACGCTGAAGACTGCGCTCAGCGTTTCTCTGCGGCAATCTCCTTTCTTGAATCTGCTTTCCGAAAGCGAAGTCGCAAAGACCTTGAAATTGATGACGCGCCCCGCCGACGCGAAACTCACGCCCGAGGTGGCGCGCGAGCTGTGCTTGCGGGCGGGCAGCAAAGCCTACATTGCCGGAGCGATTGGCAGTTTGGGCAGCAAATATGTTCTGGAATTGAAGGCGGTGAACTGCCAGAGTGGAGACACGGTGGCCGAGGAGCAGGTAACGGCCGCATCGAAGGACAAGGTGCTGGACACGCTGGGCGAGGCAGCATCGAAGCTGCGTGGGGAACTGGGCGAATCTCTGGCCACGGTGCAAAAGTTCGATGTTCCGCTCCAACAGGCCACCACGTCCTCGCTCGAAGCTCTGAAGGCGTACAGCCTTAGCCTGAAGGCGTTCAACGAGAGGGGCTCCGCCGCAGCCTTGCCTTACGATCAACGGGCTATCGAGCTTGATCCGAATTTTGCCATGGGCTACAAGGCAGCGGGCGAGGACTACAGCAATCTCGGCGAGCTAGGGCGGGCCAGCGAGTACCTGACCAAAGCTTTCCAGTTGCGGGAACATGTCAGCGAAAGGGAAAAGCTGGAGATCAGCGGCAGCTACTACGAGAATGTAACCGGAGAACTGGATAAGGCAGCCCAGACGTATCAGCAAGAGATTGAGAGCTATCCACGGGAATACAGAGCGTACGGTCGTTTGGGCTTTGTGTATTTCGATCAGGGGCAGAATGAAAAAGCCGCGGAGGTAATCAGGCAAAAACTGCGCCTTGCACCGGATTTAAATGACTACGACGTCCTCGCCTACATTGCCCTTTGCTTGCAGCGCTTCGACGAGGCGCGGCAGGTCATTCACGAGGCGCAGGCGCGAAACATGGATAATTTCCTAATGCACAATGTTCTCTACGGCCTTGCCTTTCTCGGGGCGAACTCTGCGGCGATGGCGGAACAGCAACAGTGGTTTGCGGGCAAGCCCGAATATGAGAACTTTGGGCTGGCGCTCGCGTCCGACACCGAGGCATATAGCGGTCATCTCGGCAAGGCGCGGGAACTGACCAAGGGAGCCGTGGACTCCGCCGTACGGGCTGACAACAAGGAAATCGGGGCAATATGGCAGGCGAATGCTGCTCTGCAACAGGCCGCTTATGGCAACACCACAGAATCCCGGCAGTCAGCGGCAGAGGCCTTGAAGCTGGCTCCGACGAGTCGGAGCGTCGAGAGCGAAGCCGCGCTTGCGTTTGCCATGGCGGGCGGCACGGCACGAGCCGAGTCCTTGGCGCAAGACTTAGGGAAACGCTTCCCGCTGGACACGCAGATGCAGTCGCTTTGGCTGCC
>ODAK010002840.1_pt1 | contig 18123 bp, 19 predicted proteins | sample 1539591 | NCBI WGS metagenome assembly ODAK01 (sample SAMEA3539303, study PRJEB22396) | soil metagenome | biome: tundra; feature: field; material: soil | place: USA | collected 2010-05 | depth 0.15 m | reverse complement strand
GGCCGGGCGGATCCAGGACGCCTACCTGGATGGCCGCAAGGACGAGGCGGCGGCCATGGTGCCCGCCGAACTGCTCGCCGGGACCTCGCTGATCGGCCCGCAAGCGCTGGTCGCCGAGCGGCTCGCGGCGCTGAAGGAGTCGGGCGTCACCACGCTGAACGTGACGCCGCTGGCGGCGACGCACGAGGAGCGGGTGCGGCTCATCGAGCGCGTCCGCGACCTGGCGGCGTAACCCGCCAGGTCGCGGCTGCGGTCAGCACGATCATGCCGGTTGCTCCGCCCGGGCAGTGTGCTCCCGCGTCGCTGGTCGATCGTCACACGCGCCGGTACCGGAACACCGCGATGGGTGTGAAGACTACGAAGAACAGCGCTGACCACACGAGGGCAAGGACGACATCGCTGCTGGACCCGAGGATCAGCGAGCGAACGGCGTTGACCATCGGCGTGATCGGCTGGTACTTCGCGAATGGCTGGAGCCAGCCGGGCATGGTCGAGGCCGGGACGTAGGCACTGGAAATGAACGCGAAGACAAAGGCGATCATCGACATCCCCTGGGCGGCCTGACCGCTGGGCGCGAACAGTCCCATCACGATGAAGGCGGTCGTGAGCGCGACGCCGTAGACGAGACACAGGCCCAAGGCGGCCAGGCCGCCGAGAAGGGTCCCGCCGAGGCGGAATCCGAAGAGGAAGCCGAAGGCAGCGGTGGAGAGGATCGACCACGCGTTCGTCGTGGAGTCGGCGAGTGTGCGTCCCAGCACGATTGAGTACCGCGGCAGGGGGAGGGAGAGGAGCCGGTCGGTGAAGCCCTGGACCCGGTCCTCGGCCACCGCGACGGCTATGCCGCCCCCGGTGAACAGGACGATCGTCGCAACGTAGGCCGGCACGAGGTAGTTGACGTAGCTCAACGCGCCAGCGTGGATGGCGCCGCCGAACACGTACCGGAAGCTGAACAGGAACAGTACCGACTGGACTATGCCCATGGCCCACAACCCAGGAGTCCGGATGTACTTCCGCAGCGCTCTGCGCGCGACCTCAAGGGAGGCCCGGGTCGCCCCTGGTGGCGCGCTCGGGCGGGTGATGGTCTGCGTCATGGTCATCGTGGGCTCCCGTTCTGGACGCCGGCGGTGGTGGCCGGCGCGTCGGCGTGATCAGCGGTGAGGGTCAGGAAGACCTCGTCGAGCGTCGGCCGGCGCACGCCGATCTCGTCGACGGCAACCGCAGCGTCGTCGAGGCAGCGGATCACCGTTGCGAGGTCGCTCGCCCCGCCCGCGGTGGGCGCACTGGCGTGCCGGCTGCCCCGGTCAAGTCGGGGCGGGTTCAGAGTTACGCGCCGGAGGATCTGGCCGACCTCGCTGAGCCGGCCCGAGTCGGCCACGGCGACCTCGATGACGTCGCGCCCGACGCTTGCCTTGATGTCGCTGAGCGCGCCGGCTGCGATGGCGCGGCCGTGGTCGATTACCACGACGTGGTCGGCGAGTTCATCGGCTTCGTCGAGGTAGTGCGTGGTCAGCAGGACATCGGTGCCGCCGCCGACGAGGGCGCGTACGGCGTCCCAGACTTCACGCCGGCCGGTGGGATCCAGGCCCGCCGTCGGCTCGTCGAGCAGCAGCAGCCGTGGCGCGCCGACCAGGCTGGCACCCAGATCGAGTCTGCGGCGCTGACCCCCTGAGTAGGTGCTGCAGCGCCGGTCCGCGACTTCTTCCAGGCTGAGCTGCTCGATCACGATTGACGCCGCCCGCCGCGCCGCGCTTCTCGGGTGCCCGAACAGCCGGGCGGTCATCTCCAGGTTCTCGCGCCCGGTCATTGTGGGCTCGACCGCGGCGAACTGGCCGGCCAGGCCGATGTCCCGGCGGACGCTCACCGGGTCGCGCACGACGTCGCTGCCTCGCACGCGCAACTCGCCGCTCGTTGGCCGCAGGAGGGTGGCCACGGTCCGGACGAACGTGGTCTTGCCGGCACCGTTCGGCCCGAGGATCGCTAGCACCTCCCCGGGCGGGGCGATCAGGTCCAGGCCATCGAGGGCCGTGACCTTGCCGAACCGGACGGTGACGCCGCGTGCTTCGAGGAGTGGCGCTTCCCGCGCCTGGATACTCATTTCGTGTTCCTCCGTGCTGGGTCGGTTGCGTGAACCGGTCCGCGAGAAGGTCACCGAGTATCCTGTGGAGGGCAATAACCCGATCGGATCTCGTTCCCGCGGGATCGGTTCGAGGATCACGGCCCCTGGTCAGGTGTTCCCGCACCTTGCTGGGGGCCGGTTCTCGTTCTTGGTCAGTTCAGCGGCTCCTCTCGATGCCCGGGCTCTGCCCGCCCACTGCCGCGTCGGCGGACATGGTCTCGTCCAGGGCGGCGTTCGCCATAGCGGCGATTTCAGGCGAGAACTCCCCGGTCTCGTGCCAGTGCGCCCACTCGTCCACGAGGGGGAACGAGCCTTCCTCGAGTTCGGACACGATGCCGCGCACCCACGCCAGTTCGGCCTCCTGCGTCATCAGGTGGTACTCGGACTCGAGCACGAACAGCCGCGGCAGCCACGGGTACCGGGCGAGCTCAGCCCGCTCGTCGGAGAGCGCCTGCTCCAGCGCCAGCGCCCGGTCGCGGAGGGCTTCGAGCACCTGGCCGGGGGTGAGCACCGTCATGAGCGCCAGCGCCGCTTCGAACTGCGGGTACTCCTTCACGGGCGTGCCGAGCAGTTCGGTCAGCCAGTCTTCCAGTTCGGCGCGCCCCGCGTCGGTGAGCCGGTACACGGTGCGCTCGGGGCGGCGTCCCTCGCGGCTCGCCTCCATCGCCTCGATGAGGCCGTGCCGGGCGAGGTTGTCCACGACCGTGTACAGGGAGCCGTAATTCAGCTTGATGCTGCGCTCTTTGCCCTGGGACCGCATGGTCGCGGCCATCTCATAGGGATGCATCGGCTGTTGGCGCAGGGTGGCCAGGACGGCCAGCGCCAGCGGGTTTGAGACCCTGCGCCGCTTACCCACCATGGCCTGCCCGCCTCTTCCCGTGTCCAGAGCTCCTGAGCCGTATATCCGTAGCCGAGTATACGGAAGAGGGTATCCGCCCGCAAGTATCATCTGCAGACTGCTCCGGGGAGCTGGCGCCAGACGTGCGGCGGGGGTGAGCGCGGGGTTGGCGCTAAACGGGCGGAGCGGTATCTGGGCGGCCCAGGAAGCGCGTGACGTCCAGCGCTTCGTCATCCAGGGCCGCCGCGTCCGCCGCGGAGAGCCGGCCGAAAGGTGAGATCTCGACCTTGCCCCTGGGCATAGCCCAGGTGGCGGCGGCCCGGCCGCGGACGAGCGCGAACGGCCGGAAGAGCCCGTTGACGGTGACGATTCCCGCGGCCGAGCCCAGGATCGGCTGGCGTGACGCCCAGCCGAGCAGCAGCGGATCGTACGGGCCGAGCAGCCGCGGTGACGGCAGCGGCCCGCGGTCCGGCTGCCCGGCGAGCGCCGCGAGGCCGTCATCGCGCGGGCCCAGCCGGGAAGCGATCGCCGTCAGCCCGCGACGGGCGTCGCGGAGCGGCAGTCCAGCCCATTTGGCGAGGTCACGGTCGGTGGCCGGGCCGTGCCCGGCCAGGTAGCGGCGGGCCAGCATGGCCAGCGCCCGGTCCCGGTCCACCGACTTGGGGGGCGCCCCCAGCCAGTCCCGTACCAGCACATACGCGTGCTCGCTGCCGACCATCGGTCCCCGCACGCAGACGCCGCGCAGGCTGGCGAGCATCAGGACATGCACCAGCGCCTGGCCTTGGGTACGCACCCCGGCCGCGCTGATCCGCTCGCCGAGCTGTCCCCGGGTAAGCGGCCCGTCGCGCTCCAGGGAGCGTTCGACGACGCGGACACCCCGGTCCGCCGCATCCGGGGAAACGCCCTCCTGGCCAAGACGCCGGGCGTTGCCGGCCAGCAGGGGCGGGGTCGTCAGCTGATGCAGCCACCAGTAGTCGGCGCTGCGGACGAGGTGCAGCGTGCCGCGGTTCAGCCAGGTGATCAACAGCGAGCGGTCGGCCGTGAGCGCCCCGTCGACGTCCGCGGCGGACAGCCCTGCGGTCCGCGCCCGGACAGCCAGCCGGGCTCCCCGCGGATCCTGCCCCTGCACCGCGAGCAGCCGTTCGGCGACGTCCACGGGGTCGCTGGCGCGGGGCCCGGACAGCAGTTGCGCGGCGCACCGTTCCGCGGTCACCGCCACTTCCCTGGCGGCCTCCCCGGCGGCGGGGGCACTACCTGTCATGGCCCGATCGTGCCACGGGCCGCCGTCAGAATGCCCTGCTGTGAGCCGGCCGGAGATCATCGGGCAGGATGGCCGGGTGGCTGGATCCGAGAGCAAGATGCACGTGAGGACGGCCCGTGCCGACGACGCGGCCGGGCTGGCCGAACTGGACACCGCCGCGTGGTCGGCGGAATCGGGATTCCCATCGATCCTCCAGCGGACCGCTGCATCGTTCTTCACGCCGGATAACCCGCCAGCCAGTCATCTGGTCTGCGAGATCGACGGCCAGGTCGTCGGGTACCTCGTGTTGCGGCCGCCCACCACGCTCCCGGAGAACGCGCACGTCATTGGGGTATTCGGGCTCGCCGTCGCGCCCGCGGCCCGGCGCTTGGGGGCAGCTTCCGCGCTGCTCGCGGCCGCCGAGCAGCGCGCCAGGGCCGCCGGGGCACGCAAGCTCAGCCTCCGGGTGCTAGGCACCAACGAGCCCGCCATCCGCCTCTACGACCGGCTCGGTTTCGAGCGGGAGGGCGTTCTGCGCGGGGAGTTCTTCATTAATGGCGACTACATCGACGATCTGCTGATGGCCAAGCACCTCGAGCCAGTGCTCTAGACAATCGACGGCAGCACGTCGAAGCCGGGAACGAGATAGCAGACCGGGATCGGCAGCAGGAACACAGCTTCTGCGGCCGGGCCGGCGGCCGTACAGTCAGGGCATGCCCGACATCCACGCGAAACGCCGCGAGCGCCTGCAGGCAGTGGTGGCGAGCCTCGGCGCCGATGCGGCGCTCATCACCAGTCTGGTCAACGTGCGCTATCTCACCGGGCTGGCCAGCTCGAACGCGGCGTTCCTGATACCCGCCGACGGACCTGGCGTGCTGGCCACCGACGCGCGGTACGCGCTGGCCGCCGTCCGGGACTGCCCGGATCTCGAACTCGCCGTCAACCGCCTGGTCGCCCCGGCCCTCGCGGGCCTCGCCGCCGACCGCGGGCTCGCCCGCCTGGCATTCGAAGCGCACGAAGTTACCGTCGAGGGCCACGCGGCACTCGTGGCCGCCACACCAGGCGCGACATTCATCCCGCTCGGACGGGCGGTGGAAGAGCTGCGGGTCGTGAAGGACGAGGATGAGATCGCCTTGCTCGCCCAGGCGTGCGCGATCACTTCGGCGGCCTTCAACGACGTGCTGCCACACATCGGTCCCGGCCTGACCGAACGCGACCTCGCCGCGGCATTGGAGCGTGCGATGAGCGACCGTGGAGCGGAAAAGCCGGCCTTTGACACCATTGTGGCCAGCGGACCCAACGGATCTATCCCGCATCATGTGCCGACCAGCCGTGCATTGTCCCGGGGGGACCTCGTCACGGTGGACTTCGGTGCCCGCTACGGCGGCTACCACGCCGACATGACCCGCACCGTCGCGGTCGGTGAGCCTGCCGCGTGGCAGCGAGAGATCTACGCGCTGGTCGCGGCCGCTCAGTGGGCGGGCGTGGAAGCGGCTACGCCCGGCGCTGATGTGGCGGATGTGGACGGGGCGGCCCGCGACCTGATCGAGGAGGCTGGCCACGGTGAGCATTTCACGCACGGCCTCGGCCACGGTGTCGGCCTGGAGATCCACGAGGCACCGATCATGGGGTACGACAAGACAGGTAGACTGGCAGACCGGGTCCCCATCACCGTCGAGCCAGGGATTTACCTTCCTGGCCAGGGCGGCGTCCGGATCGAGGACACCCTGGTGGTGCGTGCCGGCGCCGGGACTGCGGTACCCCGAGAACTGCTCACCACGACCACGCGGGAATTGCTCGCCCTCTGACCGGGGGCGGGTTTCCCCCCGCACGCAGGAGACACGACAGACGTGGCCACCACGAACGATCTCAAGAACGGCATGACGCTGAATATCGACGGTCAGCTCTGGAACGTCGTTGATTTTCAGCATGTCAAGCCCGGCAAAGGCGGCGCTTTCGTGCGCACGCGGCTGAAGAACATCATGTCGGGGAAGGTCGTCGACAGGACCTTTAACGCCGGTGTGAAGGTCGAGGTGGCCAGCGTCGATAAGCGCGAGATGCAGTACCTCTACCGCGAGGGCGAGGATTTCGTATTCATGGACACGGAGGACTACGACCAGCCGCACATCCCGGCGGCGACGGTCGGCGATGCCGCCGACTACCTGCTTGAGGAGCAGACGGCCGTGGTGGCGTTCAATGACGGAGTACCGCTGTATGTGGAACTGCCTGCCGCGGTGGAGTTGACGGTCAGTCATACCGACCCCGGCGTGCAGGGGGACAGGTCCACCGGCGGCACGAAGCCGGCCACGCTGGAGACCGGAGCGCAGATCCAGGTCCCGCTGTTCATTACGACCGGCGAGAAGATCAGGGTGGATACCCGCACCGGCGACTATCTCGGCCGGGCGTGACATCCCTCCGTGCCTGCGCGAAGCAAAGCCCGCAAGCGGGCACTTGACGTCCTGTTCGAGGCTGAAGTGCGGGATGAGCCCGTGCTCGAGATGCTGGATCAGCGAGCCGACGAGGCCAGCCCGCCGGTCCCTGAGTACGCCCGCGAACTCGTCCGCGGTGTCCAGGCGCACCGCGAGCGGATCGACGAACTGCTGGGCCAGTACGCGCAGGGCTGGGCGCTGGACCGGATGCCGGCGGTGGACCGGAACCTGCTCCGGATCGGGCTCTATGAGCTGCTGTGGGCCGACGACGTGCCGGACGCGGTCGCGATCAGCGAGGCGGTGCTGCTGGCCCGGGACCTATCCACCGAGGCGTCCCCCGGGTTTGTGAACGGCTTGCTGGCCCGCCTGCTCGATCTCAAGCCGACGCTGCAATTGTGACGCGGCCAAGCAAGCGCTGAGCCAGCAAGCGCTGGGCCAGCAAGCGGTGAGCGAGTTTCCTTGCTTGGCCCTCAGGCGGGGGCGAAACGCAGCCTGAGGCCGAGCCTGCGCAGGACCGAGAGGAACCACAGGGTGGACGCGCCGGTCCCGGCGACGACGAGCGCGACCGTGGCGGCGGTTGAGAGCATGAGGAACGTTTTGGTCGGCTCGGTCACCATCAGCACCGCCAGGCCGGCCGTGAGCAGCAGGAAGATTCCCGCCCACAGCCAGGTCGCCCCCTGGAAGAAGCGGTGCAGGCCCGGGTGATGGGTGGCCGGCTGCCGCAGCGCCACCACCTCGGCGGCCAGCCGGGCCACGAGCGGATTCGGCCCGCGCGCCGTCCGGGCGAACAGGACGCACATGCAGAAGTTCGCGAGCGGGAACTGCAGCAGGAAGAGCCAGAGCTCGCCGGTGGCGAGCACCACCGCGGTCTGCACCGTGAGCACCACCGCGGAAATCGTCAGCAGGCTGGGCACAGTTCCGGTCACGACCTTGCGGATGACCGCGGTGAGCCAGATGGCCGCCAGTCCCGCGATCAGGCCCGCGTTGCGGCCGTCGAGCCATGCGGCGGCCACGTAGGCCGCCACGGGCAACCCGACTGACTCGGTCAGGTTCCAGCCCGCTGTGAGAATCAATCGCAGCGGTCTGGGAATTTCCAGGTACCCGGCCATGCAGGCGTTGGCAGCCGGGAACGATGCGGCGCCGTCATGGCGTGCTCTTACCGTGGCCGCGGTCATCAGTCCCGCCTCGCGGAGCTACGAAATGCAGCGAGGCGATGCCGGGACTGGCGTATGGTCTAGACCGGATCGGGGACTCGTTCAGGCTGCCTGAGCAAGTACTCCTATGAGGATACGCCGTTATGCCCCCGATGACGGCCGCCAGAACCCGCGGCCCCTCCCATCCACTTCAGGTGCGGCCAAGCCGCCGGCCTGGGTCGCTTCGGGACCGGTCGGCCAGCCACCGCAGAGACCCCCGCTGCACTGACCCTAATCCGACGTAATTCACTCCGTGCCGAGAGGCCGCGCGGCGGGCCGCGCGTGACCATGCGGCCGGGCGTCCCGGGCAGTGCGGTGACCCCGGCCGGCAGGCTCCATCTGATGGCGTGGCGGGCAGCTGCGGCCGGGCCGCCTGGCACTGCGGTTAACGGGGCATCGCCCTGGCGGGACAGGGGCCGGTATCCGGCGTAGTGTCGATGGTGAAAGACCGGTGAACTCGCCGCTGGGTCAAGACCCTGCCTTGCTGCCGACGCAGGAAAGCGCCCGCCATGGTCAGTGTGGATCTGAGTACCCGCGAATGCGGCGGTCGCGTTGTCGTCGCGTTGGGCGGGGAGCTTGACAAAGCAGATGCCGTGAGTGTCACGGCGGTGGTTGCGGCCCGCAACCCGGAGGTAATCGTTGATCTGGCGGCCCTGGAGTTTATCGACTCCGGCGGCGTGGCAGCGCTGGCGGAAGCAGGCCCGGCACGCCGGGGGTAACCTGCTGCTAGCCGCCCCGCAGCAGCAGGTGCGGCGGGTCCTGGCCCTCACCCGGCTGATCGACGTCTTCCCTGTCCATGCCGGCGTGGGCGAGGCGGCCGGGAGCGCCGGACGCCCGCGGCGGGCAGCCGCGCTGCCGCCCGGAAGTCCCATCTTCCTTGCAGTGACATGACCTCGGGCCGGGTCCTCCGTGTCAAGGCCAAGGAATTGCAGCTACCGGAAGGACGGGGAGTACCAGGCAACGGGCGAGAGGGCCCACGATCACCGGGCGCCCTGAATGCAATCTAGCCCCGCCATCGAAGGCCGGCCCCCGCGCGGTCGCAAGATTCTCCGCACCGCCGCGTCAGCCGCCCTCATCGCGGCCACCTTCGGGTTCGCCATCCCGCATATCGCGTCCTACCACAGCGTGTGGGCCAGCATCCATGCGATGACCTGGCCGCACGCCCTGCTCATCGCCACCGCTGCCGCCGCCAGCATGGCCTCTTACTGGATCACGATCCGCGCGGTATTGCCCTCGATACGGCTGCGCCAGGCGGCAGCGGTCAACCTCGGCTCCAACGCGGTGGCCAACACCCTGCCCGCCGGTGGCGCCCTCGCCATGGGTGTCAGCTGGGCGATGCTCTCCAGCTGGGGCCTCAGCACCGCCGACTACGTCCTCTACACCCTGGTGACCGGGATCTGGAACGTCTTCACCCTGCTGGGCATGCCCGTCGTCGCCCTGCTGGTCCTGGCCACGGCCACCCGGCCCGATGCCACCCTGATCACCGCCGCAGCCGCGGGCCTGGCCGTGCTCGCGGCCATGGCCACCGGACTCGGCCTCCTCCTGCGCAGCCAGGCCTTCGCGCTCCGCGCGGGCCACGCGCTGCAGCGCCCCCTGGCCATCGCCAGCCGGCTGGCACGCCGGCCCCCGCCCGCTGACGCCGCCGGGTCGCTGTCCGGCTTCCGCGACCGGGCCGGCGCCCTGCTCGCCGCTCGCGGCTGGCGGATCACCGCCGCCACAGTGGCCAGCTACCTCGCCTTGTGGCTCGTCCTGCTGGCATCCCTGCGCGGCACCGGCCTTTCCCAGGCCCAGGTGCCCTGGCAGACGTCCCTCGCGGCCTTCGCGTTCATCCGGCTGCTCACCGCCCTTCCCATCACCCCCGGCGGCGTCGGGATCACCGAACTCGGCCTGGTAGGCATCCTGGCCGCCAGCGCCGGCCACACAGCCAGCGTCCAGGTGACAGCCGCCGTGCTGTTGTACCGGGCCGTCACCTACCTACCCCCCATCCCCCTCGGCGCCCTCGCCTGCATCACATGGCGGCTCGCCCCCGCTCTCATCAGCACCAGCTCACGCCACGCTCACCTGGCAAGCCCGCACCGCGATGACGCCTCCTGCCAGCCCCAGCGAATGTCACCACCGGATGAGGCGGCCAGCCAACACATGCCCGGCCAGCGCCGGCCGACGCTGGCGGCTGGGGCAGTTCTTGATCCAGAGGGTGCGCGGAGATAAGAAGAATCCGATGGCAGGGACATGAGGGCTGCGCCCTCGTTGCTCATATCGGCGGGCCCGTCGTCGCCGTCCTCATCCTCGCGGGCCTAGTAGCGCTGTTCGGCAGCGACTTCTATAGCGAGCGTGCAATGCGGCTACTCCGCTGCCCGCCGCCGTGCCGGCCCAGGACCCGCCCCCTCCGTCGTACGCCACGCCGGAAGCGGCAAGAGCGACACTGATTGCGCCACCGGGAAAGACGCCCGAGCGAATCGCAGAAACGCGGAGTGCGTGTCGATGACCGCCGCCGGGGTCAGTACAAACTCATTACGCGGTCCGGAAACAGCCGCGAATGACGGGTCTAACCAGCACGCCAACTTAGGGCATCCATCACTAACCGTAAGCGCAGACCATCGGATTGACTCGGCTGACCAGCGAGAACGCCCACATGCTGTTACTTCAGCAACTGCCGGGCCATCGTGACGCGCTGGATTGTCACGCTGACGCGCCGCATCAGGCCCGCGGCCGCCTGCGCCGCAACCAGCGAGATGCTGCAAAATCCCTGACGGCGTACAGAAGCACACACTCGCCAGAGTCGGGCTCACGCACGCGTTCCGGCTGACGAGTTCTCGAACCCTGAGCCCCTTGCGTCTCCCCTGGCATCCCGCAACGAGTCGATAAAGGGCATCAGCCGCTCTGACGACTCGGCCGAACCCACAGCACGCCATCTCAGGGGCTGTCGTCGGCTCGTGCCCGGCCATGCCCAGTCATACGATTCTGGCCGATGAGCGGATGCCGCGTGGAGATGGCGGATTGGCTGCCGGACCGATCACGCAGGGGCGACGGGGCGGTAGCCGAGACCTAACTGGTCGAAGAGGAAGGCGTGCCAGTCTGTTGTCTCGTCGATGGCCTGGTCGAGCGACCCGGCCAGGTGGCCTGTGGACTCCAACCTCAGCAGCACCGGCCGGTCCGAGGACGTTGCCTCTTGGAGTCGAGCCGTCATCTTCTTGGCATGCCAGGCATCGACCCGGGTGTCGTTCTGTCCGGCGGTCAGCAACACGGCTGGGTAGGCCGTCCCGTCCACGACGTTGTGGTAGGGCGAGTAGGCGAGCAGCACCGTGAACAACTCCGGATCTTCCACGGTGCCGTACTCGGGCGTGTTGAACCTCCCGTTGGTGGTGGTCTCGGCTCGCAACGAGTCCATCACCGGCACCGCTGCTACCACCGCACGGGCGATGTCCGGACGCTGGGTGAGCACGGCACCCATCAGCAATCCTCCGTTGGATCCGCCCATGATCGCCAGCCGCTCGCGACTGGTGATCCCGCTGCTGTGAAGATGGTCCGCGCAGGCGATGAAGTCGTCGAAGCAGTTCTGCTTGGTGGCGAGCCGGCCGGCGTGGTGCCACTCCTCGCCGAACTCGCCGCCGCCGCGGATGTTGGCCACCACGTAGACCCCGCCCTGCTCCAGCCACAGCAGCAGATCGGGATCGAATCGCGGTACCAGCGAGATGCTGTAACCGCCGTACGCGGTCAGCAGCGCCGGCGCGGTTCCGTCACGTGGCGTGCCGGGTGCGGCGATCACGTTGAGGGGGACACGGGTACCGTCCTTCGACGTTGCGAACTCGCGGGTCACCTCGTACCCGGACAGGTCGACGGGGGTAGCCGTCCTCAGTGCGGTTGGCCGGGGTGCTTCGCCGCGGGCTGCTACCCACCAGGTCGCCGGCTCGGTGAAGGACTCGCACGACCAGGCGATCCGGTCCTGTCCCAGCGTCGAGAGACGAGCGGAGTACGACGACACCGAGCTCATCGGCGGGATCTCCACCGGGGGAAGTGGCCCACCCTTGCCGTCGAAGGCGCGCACCTGCTGCGGCCCGCCGCCGGTGTCCGCTACCCAGACGGTGTCGCGAGTCACCGCGAGGTCTTCGATGACCGTGTCACCTGCCGGCACGATCTCGTTGGCGTCGGCGACCGTGGTGCCACTGGTCAGCGGTAGGCGGAGCACCTTGCCGTGCGGGGCGTCCCGGAAGGAAAGCAGATACAGGGCGTCCGTGCCGGGCACGGCATGCACGCACTTGTCGGGGATGTCTGCCACCTGCCACCACGAGCCGTCGGCACCCTGGCTACGGAGGAAGACCTGCCACTCACCTCCATCCCCCCTCTGCACCCGGTCCATCACCCAACGACCGTCGGGAGAGGCGGACAGGTAGTTCTCCGCGATCCTCTCGTCGGCGAAGGGGCCAGCGAGGTCAACGCGGTCAGGCGTGTCACCGAGCTCGCGGAACCACACCTGTTGCCGAAAGCCTGCGGGGTCAGCGCAGCGGGTGTACCAGAACCCTGAGCCGTCGTGACGCCAGGCCACCGATCCGCCCATCAGATTCACATGCGCGATCGGCTCGTCGACGACCTCCCCGCTCTCGACGTCGTAGACGTGCAGCGACCCGTCCTCGGTGCCATGCTCCGACAGCGAGACCGCGACCTGCTTGCCATCCGGGGACGGAACGAAGAAGTCGATGGTGGTCTCACCCGACGGGTCGATGACATCCGGATCCACGACAACACGCTCGGTCGCAGGGTCGTCAAGGTCGGTCAGCGCCACCAGGAACGGCTGCTGCCGTGGCGTCTGCACCTTCAGCGCGAAGAAGGTGCTTCCGCCGGACAGGAGCCGCTTGTACGTCGTCCTCTCGGACTTCAGCAACTGCCCGGCACGGGCCCGCAGCGCGTCTCGCCAGGGGATCCCGCCGAAGTAGGTACGGCTGCGGTGCTGCTGGACCCTTGCCCAGGCGATGGTCTCCTCCGAAGAGGCGTCCTCCAGCCATCGGTAGTCCTCGGTGACATCGACTCCGTGAAAGGTGTCTGTCACCGGGATCCGCGGAGCCCGCACCAAGGGGAACTCGGTCATGTGATCAGTCAACAACCGAGGCACGCCACGCACAACCAGACACGTGTCGTGGGTTCGTTCACGACCACATCGCCGCAGGCCGCTCATAGATCACGCAGGACGAGCCGCCCGCTCATGGCGATGAGGTATGCCGGAACACCGAGCGCTTGCGGGCTGAGCCGAGGTGCAATGGAGGCGGGTCCCAGGCTGGACGTCGGCCGGGCCGCCACGAACCATCGTGGTGTTGGCGCTGCGGATCTGGGTGCTAATCACGGAGGGTAGCCACTCGATTCGAGTCGTCCGCGCGATAGCCGCCGTTCTGCGTGGCCGACAGGCCGAGGAGGCATCAAGCCCTATGGACGCAGATCTGGCGGATCTGCTTGTCTGAGGATGCCCGGTCATAATGTCAATGTGCGGGTAGTGCCTCATACGACCTGGGTGACTTTGTAGGCGATCCCGCCGTCGACCAGGTACCCCGATCCCACGCAGACGATGTCGTTCAGCCATGCGTATTGCTCCGCCCCGGTCTCAAAGAGAGGGTTAGTCCGGAAGTAGTAGCGGGCCGGGTCGATGTGATATCTGTTGGCGGGGTTGGCCAGGTCGGCCCGCAGATCGGGCGGGAAGACCCAGCGGCCGCTGTAGGTCATGTGTACCAGGGCGTTGTCGTGGGTGCGCAGGGTCAGCCGGACGTCCAGTGCCATCGCGCCGTCGGGGCGGAACAACGCCCAGTCGCCGCCGCCCGGCAGCACCTCGCCGCGCGGCCGTGGCCCGTGGAAGGTGCCGCCGGCGGAGCCGAACAGGGTCCGCCGCCCGAGAGGGCCGACGCCGATCTCCAGTTGGGGGTTGAGGTCGACAACCATGTCGAACAGATGCCGAGTGGTGATCTCGCCGATGGCCTTGACGCGGGGGTCGGGGGTCACGAGCCGGCTCCGAACAGCTTCTGCCGGACCGCGTCGGTCGAGATACCCGATTGCGCGCACAACTCCGAGAGGTCGAAGAAGAACCGCTCGCTGGCGATCAGATCGTCCTTGAACGTGAACTGGATGAACACCGGCAGCTCAGCACGCCTGCCGTTGGGCACCACGCCGAACCGGTCGCCAGTCATCGTCATCCGGGCCGTACCCCAGCAGACCAGGGTGTCGCCGTTGCTGGCGTGGCCGTGCAGGGCGACGTCGTAATCGGGGAAGGACGCGAAGAACCGGGTCAGCGCCAGCTTGTTCTCGGCAGGGCCGCACGCCCTCGTCCCGAAGGCCGGCGACTCCAACAGCATCTTGGGGTGCAGCAGCCGCAGGGCCGCGGACACATCCTGGCGGCTCTTCGCGACCGCCAGATCATGCGCCAGCTCGAACATCCAGTGGCCATTCATGAACTAAACATACGGTCGACCGTACTTATCTGACAAGAGTGTGTGGCAGGATGGTGCCGATGAGCGAGGTTGCGCATGACCGGCGGCTGCTGCGCGGCGCGCAGTCCCGGCGGACGATCGTCCGTCACGCCGTCGATGTGGCGTCACTGGACGGGCTTGACGGACTCAGCTTCGGCCGGCTCGCCACCGACCTTGGGGTGAGCAAGGGAGGCATCCAGACTCTGTTCGGCACGAAGGAGAACCTGCAGGTCGCAGTGGCCGAGGCCGCACGCGAAGCGTTCGAGGAGGCCGTGACCCGCCCCGCGCGGGCCCAGCCGCCAGGTGCCGCGCGGCTGTGCGTCCTGGTCGACCGGTGGATCGCCTATGCGGAGGAACCGCTCTTCCCCGGCGGCTGCTTCTGGGCAGCGAACCTGCCCATCTTCGACAGCCAGCCAGGCCCGGTACGCGATACGCTGGCCCGCCAGCAGCGGGCCTGGCGTGGCCTGATCGCCGCCGAGCTGCGCCACGCGGCCGACACGGGGGAGATCGCCGCTTTCGACGCCGACCTTGTGGCTTTCCAGATCGACGCAGTTCTCACCGCCACGAACACCGCGCTCCGGCTCGGCGACGACAGCACCGTGGACACGGCCCGTCGCATCATCAACGGATTCCTCGCACCACCAGGTTGACCCGACCTCCCGCAGGAAGGACGGTGGTCGTGCTGTCGGCCACGCCACGCGACAAGGACACAGCTTGGCGATGCGCGCTCATGCATGATGCCGCGATGAGAGCGCCTGCCCGGTGATGAGACACGTACAGAACTGGAACATCTGCGTGCCGAGCCTGGACTGCAGCACCCGAGCGTCAGCCGCAAATACTCGGCGATCTGCGTGGCTGCGAACCATTGTTCAGAGTCGCCGTACACACGGTGAGTAGCCGGATCGTCAGGGCGGCACCCGAGCGCGGGGAGCCCTGCGTGGTTGAGCTCGCCGACACAATCGCCGGCGAGCAACTGGCCACCCTGCGGTCAATCTGAGCGGCGAAAGAGCCCTGGCCAGCCCTGCCTTGTCCGGCTCCCTGCGGCCAGCATGCTGAACCGCATCACATCAGCCTGCGCGCGAGCCGCCATCCGCTTGCCCTTGACGCCACCCCGGTGCAGCGTCCCGACCGGGAACACGGCGCAGGCGAACGGCTTCGAGCCCCGCGCACTGACAACACCCACCCCGCCAACTCCCCGAACGCTGCGGTGGCGGCACAGCCCTCCCCCGCCACCCCGGCGGCCGGAAAAGCTGGTCCCCCACCCTGTTCAACGACCATGGGCATCCCACTCGCCCGGCGTGCCAGCCACAGACAATCCGTGCTGCCCGGTGCCAGCTTTCCACAGCTACACCGGCGGTCAGATCACGGTCAGGCGATGCGCACCCAAGAGCCGACAACATCTTCGCCGACTCCTGTGATGTAGGAGTCCTGTTGCTGCCGTGAACTTGACCCGGTCGGGAGCCGGTCCCGTCCGGTCACCCTCGGGTTAGCCCGAGAGGCGCATTCATCAGGCCCGGAGGGGATTCTGCACTCGGACGCCGTCGTATCGTTGTTCCGCGTTGAGATCCTCAGAGAACAGCGTCTCACAGCCCAGGCTGGCCGCACTACAGATGATCATTGCGTCCCAGAACGAAATGTCGTACCGCCGGTGGCTGTCGATCGCGTTTAGCACGTCCTCTGAGCCCGGCGAATGCACGCGCCAGTGCGAGAGGTCAGCGATGATGGCCGCTGCGGCGAGGGCATCGAGCGGCTTGGGAACCTTGCGGGTCACGGTGACGAAGAACTCCTGCAGCACCTGGACGCTGAGGCATCCATCGCCGGACTCCCACAATTCCGCCAGCAGAGATCGTGCTCGATGATGCTTCTCCCCGGCGGTCTCGTCGTGCGCGTACACGAGGATATTGGTGTCCACGAAACTGCGGTTACCGCTCATGCAGGTCGTCCCGGCTCCACCGGGCCTGACCATCGGTGCCTAGGTCTCGCCCCTCTTCCAGCAGTGCTAGGCTCCGCGCTTTTGCGTGACGGTAGCCGGTCTCCTGGTCTGCTAGGTCCTTGATCATTCTTGTCAGTAGCTGCGACAGTGAGGTGCCGCGCTGAACAGCTATGATCTTGGCTCGCTGCAGGTCTTCCTCAGGAAGCGACAGCGTGATGTTCCGATTGCTCATGCCTACCTCCACATGAAACAGTGTAGCACGTAAAAGAGTGGAGACATGGGCGCACGGCTTGTCCTGCACGCACGGACATGGTGCGCGAATGGGCTGCCGCCGACGGGTCATCGCACAACAGGCCCGACTCCACCACTCCGATCGCGAGGCGGAGCAAGCCGTCCCCTCACTGGCGCCTTGAGCCGCCGCCAGTCGCCATGATCTAGAACAGACCACAGCAATAACGAGAACACGACCCTGACCGCCGTCGGGCCGACGGGAACCCCAGCAATGGCCACACGGCCTGGCGCTGCCCGTCGTGGGATTAAGGTCGGCCGACCTAGCTAGCTTGCAGGGGAATACGGTGGTCTGGTGCTTGAACTGAGCAGCCTTGATCTAGGGGAGATCGCCATCGCGCTGGCGGACCAGACCGGCTACGAGCACCGGTGGCTGATCAACCCAGAGACCGGAGAGATCGTTTTCTGGACATCCGACACCGGGATCGACGGCCACACCCCCGTTGACCTCGACGAACTGGACCTGATCGGCATACATCCGCTGCCGTCATACATCTGGTACCAGGACATGGCCGACTTCGCCGAGCAGGTCAGCGACGAGCGAGCCGGGCGGAGGCTGGCGCGGGCTATCCAGGGCAAGGGCGCCTTCCGCCGGTTCAAAGACGAACTGAACGAGGAGTACCCGCACCTGCTGCCCGCGTGGTATGCCTTCCGCGACGCCCGTGCCTGCCGCCGAGCTGTCGAGTGGCTCGCTGACGAGTCGCTCATCGACCACGACGCGGCCACGCGTTTCCTCGCCGAGCACACCGAGCCCGGCGTGCCGTGACCCGGACAAGCCTCTGCCGCGATGAGGTGCACCGGGATCATCAAGCGCCTGGCAGGCGGACCCGCTACACGGAGCGCGGACCCTGCCTTGAGGCGGGACATCGCCGACTCTCGCGGCATCTCGACACCAGGCCTGATGCCGACCACGGTGCGCGGTCAGACGATGGTGGATAACCCGTCCCACCCGCCGATCGGTGCTCTCGGAGGCGGAGATCGGCTGCTGGCAGTCGCCGCACAGATCTGTGCGTGCCGAGAATCCCGTCCGCGGCTCTGACCAGCAGAGTTGCTCGCCCGGCGCTCCGGCCGTGATGATCACTGATCATGTGCCTGCGGTTCGTGTTCCTCCTGATCACGCGGCTGGCCGCAGGGCTGGAGCTGTCCCGGCGTGAGGAGGCGTGGAAGACCGCCGAGATCTTGATCCTGCGCCACCAGCTCGCCGTCCTGCAGCGGCGGCAGCCGCGCCGCCCGAAGCTGAACTGGGCGGACCGGGCACTCCTAGCGACCCTGCTCGGCGTGATACCGAGAGCGCGGCGCCAGGGGCTGCGGCTGCTGGTCACCCCCGATACCATCCTGCGCTGGCACCGCGACATCGTCCGCCGCCGCTGGGCGGCGCGGTCCATGAGCGGCAAGACCGGCCGGCCGGTGACCCGCCGGAACATCCAGGTCCTGGTTCTCCGGCTGGCGCGGGAGAACCCCGAATGGGGATACCGCAGAATCCACGAGGAACTGGCCGGGCTGGGAGTAAAGATCGCGGCGTCGACCATTTGGGAGATCCTAAGGACCAACGGCATCGACCCCGCGCCGCGACGGACCAATCCGACCTGGTCGCAGTTCCTGCGTTCTCAGGCCGAGGCGATCCTGGCCTGCGACTTCTT
>ODAK010002839.1_pt1 | contig 18127 bp, 14 predicted proteins | sample 1539591 | NCBI WGS metagenome assembly ODAK01 (sample SAMEA3539303, study PRJEB22396) | soil metagenome | biome: tundra; feature: field; material: soil | place: USA | collected 2010-05 | depth 0.15 m | reverse complement strand
TCGAGCACCGCCGGACGCGTGACAGGCTGCTGCAGCAGGTCAGGTCAGACTGGAATTGCATCAGGATGTATCTGGCTGGGTTGGCGGTCAACTTCTGGAGCAGCACGGACGAGATTGCACGGCTGCGCGGGCCGGACACGATCTTCGAGCCTGATGCTGCCCGCAAAGACATAGAGGCCCGTCAGGCGAAATGGCGGGACGCCGTGAAACGCACCGCTGGCTGGAACAGTCGAGCCAGCGGCGGCTATACGGGAAAGTCGGAAGACCCACTGACGCGCTAAGCTAACCAAGAGTCCGCGGAGCCTGTCATTGCCCCAGCTTGTTCAGTTCGTCCTGCGCGGTCTTTCCGGTCTTGCTATTGGGAGCGAGCGAGATAGCCTTCTTCAGGTGCACTTGAGCTTCGCTCTTGTCGTTCAGCATGGCATCGGTCATACCCAGGTGCAGATTAATGTTAGGGTCATTGGGGAATGTCTTCAGGGCCTCCTCGAGAAGATCCCGTGCCGCTCTATAGTCTTCTTTGTGGTAGTACACCCATGCCAGTGTGTCAGCCGTCTCGGCCCGGTCCGGCAGCAGTCGCCGCGCGGTTTGCGCCAGTGAAAGCGCTACGTCCATATTCTCCCCATCTTCGACCATCATGTACGCGAGGTTGTTGGACGCGCTCCCGTTGTTTGGGTCGAGTTGGAGCGCCTTCTTGTAGTCGGCCTCCGCCTTTGGGTCGTCGCCCTTAGCCTCCTCCAGCGTACCCAGAAGCATTATCGCGTTTGCGTCGGACGGGTGCGTCTTGGTCCAGTTCTGCCAGGTGGCAAGCGCTGAGTCGACCTCGCCAAGGGCAACCTCAGCCTGGGTATAGACTTGCGTCGCCGGCAAGCTCGCGGGATTCAACTGCATCGCCTTGCGCTCAGTGTCCGCCGCATCTTTGACGTCCTTGGTAATCAGTTGAAGATATCCAAGCTCAGCATAGAAGTCGCTATTCCCCGGTTCTTTGGCGATCTGGGCCTGGACGCGCGCAATGGCCTTTGCGGGCTGCTTTGCTAGCATGTCATAAGATGCCAGGCCGTTTAGCGCAACAGACGAGTTTGGATCTTTTTCGAGAGCCTTCTCAAGCATGGCGTTGCCCTCGGGTATATGCCCCTGCACGAAGCGAAGCTGGGCCAGTTCTATATACACAGTGGAACTGTTCGGGTTGTTCTTCAGTACTGCCTGGAAGTCGGCTTCCGCCTTGTCATACTCCTTCCGGCCAGCCTCGGCCGTGCCTCTCCACAGGTAGGCGAGAGCGAAGTCCGGGTGCATTTGGATGGTTTTGTCCGCCACCTCGGAGAGCACGCCTGCGTCGTTGCGTTTGATGGCGATATCCGCCAGGCCGGTCTGGGCATCGAGGTTGCCCGGATTTATCGTGGAGGCCTCTCTATAGCTGGCTTCGGCGGTCGCCATGTCCCCCTTGGCCAACGCGACCCGCGCCAGCAGAAGCTGAGTCTGAGCGCTGTTCGGGTTGTCCTTGACAGCCTTTTTCAGCAGGGTGAAGGCGTCGTCGATTTTGCCGGTATTCAACAACAGCATCGCGTTTAGGGTTTGCACATCGGGATTGCCGGCGTCGGTCTTGGTCAACTGGCTCGCCAACGAGGTTGCCTGGGTGTAGTCCTTCTTTTCAAAGAGGATGCGAGCGTAGGTCAACTTGATGGCAAAGCTCTTTGGGTACTTCGAGTCCAGGTTCTGGAACACCGTTGCCGCGTGGTCCATCTGTCCTGTCTTGTTGTAATACTCTGCGAGAAGGGTGGACGCCCCTTGAACGTCTGGCAGATCATTGACGGTCTGGAGCAATGTCTGTTCGGCCTTTGCGTTGTCTCCGGTACGAATGTAGAGGGAGGCCAGAGACCCACGCGCCTGCAGATTCTTCGGGTCAGCACCGATTGCGGCAATGAGCTGTTGTTCTGCCCCTTGATGATCACCTTTTTTTTCGAGAAGCCCCGCTAACAAGAGATGCGGCGTTGGGCTCTTTGGGTCGAGAGAAGCTGCCTTAGTCAGCTCCTGTTCCGCGCCGGCCTCGCCATCGGGATTCCTGAACTCCAACATCGCCATTGCACTGTGGAAGCTGGACCGGTTGGGTTCAATCTCGAGGGCACGTTGGATGTTCTTAATTGCTTCGGCTGTGTCGCCCTTGCCCTGCGCTACACCCGCAAGCAGAGCATATGCGTCCGCATTGTTGGGATTGATGCCCAGTACGTCCCGTGCCTGGGCCTCGGCTTTCGGAATGGCATGCCCGGCAAGGTATATATTTCCCAATGTGATATGGGCATCGACATTCTGTGGATCAAGATCAATCGTCTTCAGCAGCGTCCCGTAGGCGGGCTGCAGACTATCCATCTTCAAGTAGGTCTTGGCCAGTTCGTAGTAAGCGGGGGCGAAACTCTTGTCCAACTTAATTGCGTTGGAGAACTGAATCGCGGCTTCCTTGTACTTGCCGCTGGCCTCATACCGTTTTCCGCTCTCCAGATACTTCTGCTTGCGAACATTTGGATCGCGATGGCATCCAACTGTGAAAACGAGCGCGAGCGATACAACTAACATCGCTGAAATCCGGACGATGTGCATTGGGCGTTGCTGTAACATGGGCGAACTCCTCATCCTCTGTCGTACGACTCTTTCAAGCGTTCGTTGCGGGCGAAGGGCTAAATGGTATCAATACTACCGAGTCGAACACCCTTCGCTTTGTCTAATCAGGTATATAGGTTGGCAACATTGGAGTGATCTGCTCGGCGAAATCGATCACGCGCTTGCGCGCCTCCAGCCTGTCTTCGGCCGGTCCCACCGGAGTGGTAATGCGAACCAGAGCCGCATCGGTGCGCCCGTAGCGAATAGAGTCTGCCAGGGTGTATAGCTTCGCCTTGTAGTCGCTTGCGATGCTGCGCCCCTGGATCTGATACCAATACAGGACCTCCTGCGTCTCGGATCCTTTGACAATGAGATAGTCTCCGACGCTATAGTGCTTGCCAGTGGGGTCGGTAAACACCGTCCTCCCCTTGGATTGGAAGGTCCATCCTGAACCGGGAAGGCAGTTTTGCGGGGAATGGATTGACTGCCCAGTTCGCTGCGTGGGAAAGTATCCAATAAAAAGTGCGATTGGCGCAAAACTGCCTGGATCATTCGTCCGGGTCCCGGGGGGCATCGTGTAGACCCGGGTGAGGAAGTCTCCCTTGCCCAGAACGTCCAGGGTTTCCTGATCCATGGGAATGTCGGTTGCCGTGCGCATTCCGATGATGACCGGCAACTCGTTGAGCGGCCGGCTGGGCGGGACTCGATCTACGTCCCCGCGTACGTTCAGCGCCACAGCCGCGAAGACCATCGCCAGAACGACGAACCAAAGTCGTGGGGATCTCATGCCGGGTGTCCGCCTTCCCGCACCGCCAGGCGCATTGCAAGATGCACGAGATAGAGGCATCCAAGAGATACCAGGAACATCAGCCAGCCGGAGAACTCGTGAAAGAACCCCATGGCTTTGTCCGGGTCCCAATACTGCACGCACAAACCGGTGCCGAAGATTCGGACCACGTTCGCAGTGACCGCAATGGGCAGAGCTGAGAGTGCAAGTACCCATCTCCGCCAGGTCTTCCTCTCCAGAAAGTAGCCGTAAATCACTGCGACGGTGAAAAGGCTCATCAGCGATCGAATACCGCTGCAGGCCTCGGCAACCTCCAGCGGCATTGCCGGCAACTGAATGATATTGCCCTCCTGCAGTACCGGTACATTCGCCAGCGGGAGCAGATCGCTGGCGAGTCGCGATGCCAGCAGTTGTAGAGGGAAAGTGATCTGGTTATAAAGGACGGCCGGCAGCGGAATTGCCAGCAGAAGCACAAACAACGCGAACTTCAACTGCACCAGCATCTTCTTGCCCAGCAGCGTCCAGATCAACCCGGCGAGGAGCAGGACAAAAGAGGTGCGCTGCAGGAAAAGGTCTGCGCCGAATACTCCAACTAACATCTCAAAGATGCCCAGGACGACCAACGCGGTTCCCGCCCAACTCGGCACAATTGGAATGCGGCGGAGTTCATTGCGCTGGTCCCAGAGCAAAAAGATGGCGAAGAAAGGGATTAGGAATCCGTGCGAAAAGTCCGGCAGGTTGTACCAGTCCATCACCAACTTGACGGCGATGTGGTGATAAAGGAGCACGAGAAGTGCGCCCATGAGAGCGAGTTGTCCCCAGGGCATTGGCCAGACCGTGCTTTCCCGCCCCCCACTGTTCCCTCCGGAAGACGCGGCAGGAACCTGACCAGCCTCCAGTGAGGCGGGTCCCCGCGGGTCGTTCGCGGACGTTGGGCCCGAAGAGGTCACAGCGACCACCGTATTATCCTGCATGAGGAATAAACTCCCTGAGCCTGTATAGGCAATTTCACAGCCTATAGGATTATGACACGCATTCAGCCCGCAGAAGCCTAATCTCGGCCGGACTTAAGTGGATTGAGTCCGCACACTTAAGTGTAATAACGGCAAGGGGGTAAGTGGAATAAGCTTACCCACAGATGGGTAAAGAAGTTCTCTTTTTTGTGACTTGGTTGTAACGGGTACGAATGGGCTTCGGCGGCGATAGTTGCCGGGCATCGCGGGTGTAAAATCACATGAGTTGCTTCTCCAATGTCTAGGGTTGAAAACAGCCATCGATGTTGGCCCACCAAAGCCCGCATCGCCGGAAATGGTATCCAACGTACCTTTATTCTCATGAGGGACAGTTTGTCGGAGGGCCTTGCCTTGGGGGGAATTGCGCTCCTCCAGAGATGGGGCCGGATATGGCCGACACAACAGAATCGGTAGGAATATGAATACTTTCCGTTTTATTGTTACTTCGATCTGCCTGCTCCCAGCTTTGGGGATCGGCCTGGCCCAGCCAACGGCTGGCAAGCCTGTGCTTAGCGCCGAACCAGCCCCGCCGCCTGCGCCCTCAATTTCTCCGGACGCGGGTCCACTGTCGCTGTCCCCCAACTACATCATCGGCGCGGACGATTCGCTCAAGATAGAGGTGTGGAAGGAGCCGCAGCTCTCAACCGCTCTGACCGTACGGCCGGATGGGAAGATTTCACTCCCATTGATCGACGACATTATGGCTGCCGGGTTTACGCCTATGCAGCTGGCTGCCGATATAACCACTCGGCTTACGAAGTTTGTCACTGATCCGGTGGTTAACGTCAGCGTGCTCGCGGTCAACAGCAAGCGTGTCTTCATGATTGGGGAGATTGGGCATGTCGGCCCGCTCGCCATCACACCTGGCATGACGATTCTGCAGGCTATTGCAACAGCCGGCGGTCTTACGCCGTATGCCAACAGGAAGCACATCTATATCCTGCGCGGGGAACCAGGCAAGCAGCAGAAGATTTACTTCGATTACACCAAGGCTGTGAAGAAAGGCGACATGCAAGGTGTCGAGCTGATTCCCGGCGACACCATCGTGTTCCCATGACGAACCTACCCCAATCCGTTATCCAGTCCGCTGTCCGGTCTGTCAGTTGGATTGCTACCCAGCCTCTGACCGAGTATCTCGTGCGGCCCGCTGCGCTCGCGCGTCTTCTACTTCTGGCTTTACTGTTTGTGACGGTCGCTCCGTCGATGTTGGGACAGGCTCTCCCGGCCGCGGAGGCTGCGCCCATTTCCACCGGCTTTGCGCTGCCTCGTGCCGCCGGCACGCTGAACTATGCCGTGAGTGCCTCGGAAAGCCTTTCGTGGGGCTACTACGGAAATCAAGGTGCTGCTTCCGGGACCAATCTGAGCGGCGATCTCGGTTACATTTCGAACAGTAAGTTGCACCCTTTCAGCGCGGTGTTCTCCGGTGGCCATTCCTGGAGCACGTCGGGGCAGCCATCCTACAGCTTCCTGAATCTTGCCATGTCTCAAGTCCTCAGTTTGAAGAGGTGGAGCATTGTAGTTTCCGACAGCGTCAGCTATCTGCCTGGAACACCAACGACCGGCCTGTCTGGAATCCCCGGGGTCGGTGATCTTGGCGTTAGTCTGGGTGCCGGCACCGGCCAGGGCGTCTTGACCAATTACTCCGACAGCGTCAGCAATACCGTCACGGGAAGTGTTCAGCATCCACTGACGGGAAAGACATCTGTCAACGCCTCTGGATCTTATGGCACTCAGTACTTCCTCGGTACCGGCGGCGAAGGTCTGGACAGTAACTCCACGACCGGCGGGGGCGGTATTAGCCATCAACTTAATCCGCGCACCTCATTCGGCGGTAACTACTCGTATTCGACCTATCAGTTCACAGGCAACAGCGCCGCGATGGCCGAGCCTGGTTTCGTAAGCCAGACCGCGAGTGGACAGATCACCCACCAATTCACTCGCAAGTTCAGTGTTAGCGTCTCCGCCGGTCCGCAATGGACCAGCTACGACTCCGCCGGCAGCTCGCAGGGTTTGAGCCTTTACGCCAGTGCCTCCGCGACGTACCAGGGGCATTTCTCACAGGCGACGGCCTACTATATGCGCGGTACCAATGCGGGATTTGGCGTCGTCGGCGGGTCACTCTCTCAGGGCGGCGGGGTTTCAGTTAGCCGTACGTTCGCCCGCGTCTGGAATTGCTCAGCCTCCGCGTCGTACACCCAATCATCGGGCTTACCTGGGGCAAACGTCGCTCCTTTTACCTTCGACACGACGGTGGCCGGGGTTCAGACTTCGCGCGCCATCGTGCGCAGCCTTTCGGCATACGCCAGCTATACTTTCGAACATCAATCATCGAACCAAGCGGCGACCACCGCAGTGGATGTATTCACCGGAAGCGAGCAGGTGGTTGGTTTCGGGTTGACCTACTCGCCCAGTTCAATTCACTTAGGACGTCAATAAGGAGTGTCTATGCTTGGTCATCGCACACTGAACGTAGAAGACTATCTCAACATACTCAAGCGCCGCTGGTGGATCATCGCCATCTCTACCATCGTCTTCACGGCCGGAGCGATGGGCTTTACTTATTTCGTCACGCCCAAGTATGTGTCTGAGACCCTCATACTGATTGACCAGCAGAAGGTGCCCACCAATTTTGTCCAGCCTGTAGCTACCCAAGCTCTCGACAGCCGCCTCGCTATCATCACGGAGCAGGTCCTCAGCCGGTCCAACATTCAGCCCATTATTGAAAAGTACAATCTCTTCGCGAATCAGCACCTTTCCATGGACGCCCGGGTCGACCTCATGCGCGATCCCCAGACCCTGAAGATTGAACCTGTTCACAATGAGATTGCCCGCTCCAACGGACTTCCGGGTTTCAATATAGCCTTTACAGCCAATGACCCGCAGACCGCAGAACAGGTGTGCTCCGATATTACGTCGCTGTTTACGAAAACCAACCTGCGCGCGCGGGAAGAAAATGCCAGGGGCACGACCGATTTTCTCAAGGAACAACTTGACGGGGCCACGCGGAACCTCGACGACCTGGATGCCAAAGTCGCTGCCTTCCAGCGTGAGCACGCCGGGATGCTTCCCGAAGATCAGACCAACAACATGAGCATCATGACCAGCCTGAACACCGAGCTCGAAACAACCAACCAGCAAATTCAGGCCATGGAGTCGAACCGGTCAGTCGGAGAAACTCTACTGGCGCAACAAGAGGCGGAACAGGCTGCTGTTGCGGTGCCGGGTGCCACTGCCACTCCGATCCGGACCTCTCAGGCTCAGCAGAAAGAGCTCGATGATCTGCTGGGCCAGAAAGCCGAACTCGAGGGACATTACAGCGCAGATTATCCCGATGTCAAAGACGTCAACCGCAAGATCGCGGATCTGCAGCGGCAGATGGCCAAGGCAGCCTCTGCTCCTGCGCCCGTGACTCCCGCTGCGTCTGCTCCCAAACGCGCCGATTCTGCGATCGTTGCGGAGCTTCGTGCTCGATTGAACGGCTATGATCAGCAAATTGCTGCCAAGCGCAAGCAGCAGGAACAAATCCAACAGGAAATCCGCACCTACGAGGGCCGCATATCTGCCGGCCCACAGGTGGAATCACAGTACAAGGAGTTGACGCGCGATTACGATACTGCGGAGGCTTTTCAAAAGAGAATACTCAGCGAGATCAATGAATCGCAGATGACCACTAGCCTTGAGAATCGCCAGGAAGGCGAGACATTCAGCGTCCTGGACGCGGCAAGTCTTCCCACGGATCCGATCTATCCGAAGCGAAGCTACTTCGCCGGAGGCGGCCTGGGCGCCGGCATTGCCTTTGGAATGCTTATTGTTGCTCTGCTGGAATACAAGGACACCGCGCTGCGCACAGAGCGGGATATATGGGACTTTACGCAACTGCCCACGCTTGCCATTATTGCCTGGTCCGGCGACGTGGCTAACATTCAACCAACAAAGATCTCCCGTCTGAAGCGGCTCTTCAGTCGCAAACCGTCTAAGGATCTGCTAGCCGACTCCACGGGATAACCATGTATAAGAGTTTCTTCCATCTCCAGACCAACCCGTTCTCCGGCAGTCCCGATCCGCGGTTCCTCTACATGATGCCGCATACGCGCGAGGCCCTAGCCACGCTTGAATATGGTATCTCCGCACATAAGGGGTTTATCGTTCTAACGGGCGAGGTTGGCACGGGCAAGACCACGTTGCTAAGACGTGCCCTCGCATCGCTGGACCAGAGCCGCGTCTTCAGCTCCTTCGTCTTCAACCCGCGCCTGGACGTGCTCGACTTTCTCGAGTTCATCCTCTCGGACTTCGGTATTGCGCCTCAGAACCGCACCAAGTCGGGAATGCTGATTCAACTGAACCGCTGGCTCATCGAGCGCTTCCGCCGCGAAGAAACGTGCGTCATCATCGTCGACGAGGCTCAGAACCTCGAGTGGGAACTGCTCGAGGAGATCCGTCTTCTAACCAACCTCGAAACCTCGTCCGAGAAACTCGTACAGATTGTGCTCTCCGGCCAGCCCGAGCTCGAAGAGAAGCTGCGCGCCCCCGATGTTCGTCAATTACGCCAGCGGATCGCCCTCTGGGCCCGCACCCACGCGATCACCGCCGAACAGACTGCCAACTATATCGCCCAGCGTCTGCTGATCGCCGGAACTTCGGAGCGCATCTTCCCGGACGATGCCGTCGCAGCAATCCACCGGGCCAGCCGCGGCATACCCCGCATCATCAACCTGATCTGCGAGCACGCCCTCATCTTGGCTTACGTTGAACAACTTCACCAGATACCTGAGCCGTTGATCCATGCGGTCGCTTGCGATCTCGATCTCGACCCGCAGCCCTTTATGGTCTCAGCAACTCACACCGGATTTTCACCAAACTCCACGCTTCCATCGCAGAAGCACCCAGAAAGGGAAGAGAGATGAGCAAAATATACGAAGCATTGCGCCAGGCGGAGTTGGACCGCAGCAAGACCGACACGGCCGAATCCGATTCCGAGTCGAGCCGACAAGTCACCAGTCAAGCCGTGCTCGAAGAAGCGCTCGGGCCCACTCATATCCCGGCGTTTTCCAATACGGGCCGTGCCTTGGCGGCGCTGCCGCCCGTTTCCAGGGTAAACGGCGGAAGGACATCTGTCGCGCCGCCTGTCGACTCGAGGATTGCCTTAGCCGGTGCTGCCGATGAGGAACTCGAACTATCCGATACCGACCTCGCCAGGATTCCCCAGGTCACTTGGAGCCCTTCGCTCGGGCAACTTCCCGCGCTGGAGGACAGAGGCAGCGCAGTTGAGCAGTTCCGTAGCCTGCGTTCGCGCATGCAGGAGTTTCGCGACCTGAATGCCCTAAAGTCCATTCTTGTCTCCAGCGGCCTTCCGCAGGAGGGTAAGAGCTTTATCGCTGCCAACCTGGCCATCTCCTTCGCCCGCCACAAGGCTGGCCGCGTGCTGCTAATCGACGGAGATATGCGCCGCGCCACTGTGCACAAATTGCTCGGCTGCCCGCAAGGTCCAGGTTTGACCGAATACCTTTCCGGCTCCGCTTCCATTGTTGAGGTCATGCAGCACCCAAGCCCCGGCAAGCCCGATCATCCGCTACCCCCCGGGCTTGCCTCGCTGACCATTATTCCCTCCGGCACTGAACATGACAAAGCCGCGGACCTCTCCGGCAACCGCCGCTTCGAGCGCCTCCTCAAGGCCGCCGGTCCTCACTTCGACTGGATCGTCGTCGACTCATCCCCGGTAAACCTGGTCTCCGATGGAGTCAACCTCGCGCGTGCCTGCGACGCGGTCCTGCTGGTTGCGCGCGGAGGTGTCACCAAGTACGAGATAGCCCAGCGTGCCCTCTCCGAGCTCAAGGCTTCGAAGGTGTTGGGGTTTGTGCTGAACGCGGTCAAGAGCCCGCCCATCGCCGGTGGCTACTACGGATACGATGGATACGACAAGATAGAAGAATGATCGGGGGCGGCCCAGGCAATGATCCGGTTCTTGAATGTTTATTACCCCACGCGGACGGTCCTTCTCCTGCTCTGCGAGGCCGTGGTCGTCAGTGGATGTTTTTTCGCCGCGACCTGGATGGTGCTCAGGGATCAAGCCATATTTGTGCTTCAGCTTGAAGATGGATTCCTCAAGATCGCCATTATCACCATCGTCAGCATGGTGCTTTCCTACTACTTCGATCTGTATGAACCGAGCATTGTTTCCGGCCGCCTGGAGATTTACTTCCGCGTTCTGCTGGTGCTCGGCTTCGATTGCTTCATTCTCTCAGCCGTTCTACTTGTAGACCCCGACGCCGCCATCGGCCCCCATGTTTATGTGTACGGCTTTGCCCTGCTCGCGCCCTCCCTTATTCTCCTGCGCAGAGGCTACGAATGGGTGGTCGGCCGCAGGATCTTCCGCGAGCGCATTTATGTCCTCGGAGCCGGAGACTACGCGCGCTCCATCGTCGACACGATCCGTGCGCGTCCCGACCTCGGCATGGAGGTTGTCGATTGGGAGGACGTACAGATGGAACCGTCCGAGCGAAAGAAAGTCTGGATCGAGGCCCTCGACAACATCTCCAAGGCGAAACTCCCGGTCCACCGCATCATCGTTGCCATGGAAAGCCGGCGTGGCGAGTTGCCGGTGCAGGAACTGCTTACGCTGCGCTTCCAGGGCATCGCGGTCGAAGAAGACGGCACTCTGCGGGAGCGCTTGTATGGCAAGATTCAGCTCGACGGACTTCGTCCTTCGAATTTCCTCTACAGCGAGGGCTTCCGCATTCGCGCCTCGCAACAGTTCACCCGCCAGATGGCCTCCATCGGCGCGGCGGCCTTCGGACTCCTGCTCTTTTTGCCGTTTCTTCCGTTTGTGGCACTGGCCGTGAAGCTGTCGTCCAGGGGACCCGTCTTCTTCCGTCAGAAGCGGGTTGGCATGGGTGGACGCATCTTCGAAGTCGTCAAGTTCCGCACGATGTTCACCGATGCGGAAGCCGATGGCGCCAAATGGGCCACGAAGAATGATCCACGGGTTACAAAGGTGGGTATGTTCCTGCGCAAGACCCGCATCGATGAGATCCCGCAACTTTGGAACGTACTGCGTGGCGACATGGGTTTCGTCGGGCCGCGTCCCGAGCGGCCGGAGTTTGTCAACTGGCTCACCGAAGAGTTGCCCTTCTATTACCTGCGCACGCTCATCCGGCCTGGCCTCACCGGATGGGCGCAGGTCCGTTACTCATACGGCGCCACCCTCGCCGAGACCAAGGAAAAGCTTGAATACGACCTCTACTACATCAAGCATATGTCCCTGGGGCTGGATCTGCTCATCATGTTCGAGACGATCAAGACCATTCTCCGCCGCCGCGGCGCACAATAGTGCAGGCATCGGTTCTCGTCTATTGAATCAGGTTGGTAGGTTCGTTTGCCGTTGCAAGGCCCGACCTCGACTTTGACCGTCCGGCTCCACCGTTGAGCTCCAATGCGTTGGTCCCACCCACATCATTCAGCTTGTAAAGCAGGGAACGATAGCTGATCTTCAGCCACTTCGCCGTCTTCTGGCGGTTCCAGTTATGGGCCTTCAGCACCTTAAGGATGATCTGCCGCTCCAATTCATGGGTGGCCTGTCTGGTAACCAGTTTCAAGGAGATCGGCTGGCTCACATCCACATCCGTCATCGCCCTCGATGGGGGCTTCTCTTCCTCGACCAACTCCGCGATCAGGGCCTCTTCACTGCCCATCAGCACATAGCTTCGTATCAGGTTGTCCAATTGCCGGATATTGCCGGGCCAATCGTGCTTCTGCATCAAGCGGACCGCATTGCGCGACAGAGGAACCGGATTGACGTGGAACGCGCGTGCATGAAGACCGGTCAGATAGTCCACCAATTGCGGCATATCTTCTGTCCGTTGCCGCAGTGGAGGCAGTTGGATGGTTACGGCGTTGATGCGATACAGAAAGTCCAGCCGGAACGACCCGTCCGCCACCTGTTCGCGCAAGTCGCGATTCGCCACGGAAACCACCCGGGTCTGGATGGTTCGTGTCTCGTGCCCGCCGACTCGCATGAATGAGCCGTCTTGCAAAACCTGCAGCAGCTTCGACTGGACGCCTATATCCAGACTGCCAACCTCATCCAGAAACAGGGTTCCCCCGTGGGCCTGCTCGAGGCGGCCGCGCTTGGTGGAATGGGCTCCGGTAAATGCCCCCTTTTCGTATCCGAAGAGCTCAGTCTCGATCAGCCCTTGGGGAATCGCCGGGCAGCTCACCTTTACTAAGTCGCCAACAGTCCGTTCCGAGGTTCCGTGAATCAGGCGCGCACACAGTTCCTTGCCGGTCCCGCTCTCGCCCTGGACTAGCACCGGCACGTTGGTCTTGGCGACCATCTCCAGCTTGCGCCGGACGAGCCGCATCTCCTCGGTTCGACCGAAAAAGACTTCCACAGGAGGGAGGTCGACCTGGGTTTCGTGCTCAGAGAACCGAACAGTAGTCATATTTTCCTGTCGCCGATCGCTCGCGGCGTGGCCCGAAACCGGGCAATCAATCCGCCGGGCAACGTATCCTAAACACCTGGGTTACTAAAGTATAAGCACGTTGGGTACCAAACTGACCATTTTGGGGGGCTTGCCCACCCCCTAAACTGCCCCAAAAAAACTTATTCTCTATTTCATGTAGATTTTTTCCCAACCTCGTGTAAAATTTCTGCACAATGGTAGGAATTTTATTACCACTTTTGGCAAAACAGCTCTGAGAATTTGGTGTTCGGCGTAGAAACTGGAATACCGGCGCATTGCCACAGCAATCTAGAGATATACGCGACCAGGACGCAGCTGTCGTGCTCCGATTTTCTAATTTATCTGCCACACACATAGACCAGATGCCGGCATGATCCGGTGTCGGTGCAATGGAGCCCAATTCATGGCGGCTAATGCTTCTTTCTCCCCAGCAAGACCGGTCCCGGTAAGCCGACGCTGCCTTTTCGTGTTCGAGTCGAACCTCAGGGTGCTCAACTACCTGAAGCGTACCTTCTCGGCACTGTATGACCTCCGGCTCTTTTCCGAAGAGCGGGCTTTCCTGCGCGATCTGGAAGCCATGCATTGGCCCAGCCTGGTTCTGCTGGCCTGGGACGGCATATCCCAGTCCCTGCCTTTATTCTCACAGGTCCGTAGCTCGCGGCCGGAGATTCCCGTCCTCATCCTGGCCACCGTAGCCGAGATGGCGGATTATGAGGCGTTTGCCCGTCTCGGTGCCAGCGGCGTCGTGCTGAAGCCCTTTGTCGACGACTCGCTGGAAGTCGCCATCGCCAAGCACCTGCTTGTCCACAAGCAAGAGGTGGGTGAGCCCAAGGAGATCCGGCTCGAAGGTGGGCACTCCTTCGTGCGATCCAGCAAGCGCATGTGCGAGATCGAAGCCCAGGCGCAGCTCGTCGCCCGCTCCGACATCCCCGTTCTGATCCTGGGCGAAAGCGGCACCGGCAAAGAGATCGTCGCAATGTACACCCATCAGATGTCCCGGCGCAGCGGCCGCATGTTCCTGAAGGTGAACTGCGCGGCCATGCCCGCCGACCTGCTGGAGAGCGAGCTCTTCGGATATGAGCAGGGCGCCTTCACCGGGGCCACCAAGAGCAAGCCCGGCAAGTTCGAGCTGTGCGATGGAGGAACGATCTTTCTCGACGAGATTGGCGAGATGCCACCCTCCCTGCAGGCCAAGTTGCTGCACGTCCTTCAGGATGGCACCTTCTCCCGCCTGGGAAGCCGTGGCCCTACCAAAACAGACGTCCGCATCATTGCCGCCACCAACGTCAATATGAAAGACGCGATGGCCCGCAAGACCTTCCGCGAAGACCTCTACTATCGTCTGAATGGCCTTTCGCTGATACTTCCGCCTCTGAGGGAACGCCTCGACGAAGTTCCCGCCATGGCTAACTACTTCATGCGCAAGGGAGCTAAGAAATACGAACTTCAGCCTCTCCCGATCTCTCCTGCTTTACTCAGCGCGTTTGAGCAGTACACATGGCCCGGAAACCTCCGGGAGTTGGAGAACATCATCAACCGCTACCTGATTCTGCAGGATGAGAAGACCGTGATCGCCGAGCTCGAAGAGGCGAGGAGTGCGCCAGCGTTACCGGACAAGGCGCAAGATCACGTAGAGGCCGGTGGTCTCAAAAAGCTGGTGAGAGGTCTAAAGGGTGAGGCTGAGTCCTCAGTCATTGCCGGCGTACTCGAGGAGACAGGATGGAATCGAAAGGCCGCCGCAAACGATCTGCAAATCAGTTACAAGGCCCTGCTGTACAAGATCAAGCAGTACGACCTGAGTCCCAAATCCGCGTGAAGCGGGAGGCAGTGGCCGAAGCTTCGCAACTGGATATGCTGGTCATCCAGTTCGGAGACCGCACGGTTAAGGGCTATGCGGAGAGAAGCCAATGGCCGCCTGCCGAAGACCTTGACTTCAACGCGGCCCCTCCGGTCTTCAAGCGGCTCGGCTCCGACAAAATGGAGCGGATCTCCCTCGACGGCGTGAAGGCAATCTTCTTCGTCAAATCCTTCGAAGGCAAGTGGCACGACGACCTGCGCTTTCACGATCACCTTCCGGCCCCGGACTGCCTGTGGGTCCGCGCCACATTCCACGACGGCGAGGTCATTGAAGGATTGATCGGCAACAACCATAGCTACGTCGTCCATCCCGGCTTTTACATGTCTCCCATCGATCCCGAAGGCAACAACTGGCTTATATACGTCCTCAAGAACAAGCTCAAGGATTTTCAGATTCTTGGATTGCGCGCCGCTCCAAAGAACATGCGCGGACTGAACTCGGTCAAGCCGGCGCCGGTCGAACAGCTCACGTAACCGTCCGGCAGGTCAGGTAAGGCCTCACATCACAGGTTTCTTGAGGAGTGCCTACGCTTCCGCCAGAGCGTGCCCGTAGCGCTTTTCCACATACTCATCCAGAATCGCCTGAAACTCTTCGACGATGCGGTCACCCTTCAACGTCGTATACAGCTTGCCGTCCACGTACACGGGCGCCTTCGGCTCCTCGAAAGTCCCCGGCAGCGAGATGCCGATGTTCGCGTGCTTTGACTCGCCGGGCCCGTTAACAACGCATCCCATCACCGCCAACTTCAGCTCCTCGACGCCCGCGTATTGCTTCTTCCATTGCGGCATCTGTTCCACCAGGTAGCCCTGGATCCGCTCTGCCAACTCCTGGAAGTAGGTGGAGGTCGTGCGCCCACAGCCGGGGCAGCTGGTTACCTGCGGCATAAAGCTGCGAATGCCCAGCGACTGCAGAATCTGCTGCGCGCACCGCACCTCTTCGCTGCGATCGCCGCCCGGAGACGGCGTCAGGCTCACGCGAATTGTGTCGCCGATCCCGGCCAGCAGCAGCGGCGCCAGCCCGGCGGTCGAGGCCACAACGCCCTTCATCCCCATGCCGGCCTCGGTCAGCCCCAGGTGCAGCGCATAGTCGCAGCGCGAGGCAAGCTCCGTGTACACATCGATCAGATCGCGTACGCCGGAAACCTTTGCGCTGAGCACAATCTGGTCGCGCCGCAACCCATATCGTTCCGCCGCTGCGGCATTGTCCAAAGCCGATACCACCATCGCTTCCATCATTACATCGCGCGCGGGCAGAGGATCGGCCAGCTTCGAATTCTCATCCATCATCTTGGTCAGCAACGCCTGGTCGAGCGAACCCCAGTTCACGCCGATCCGCACCGGCTTCCGATACTCCACCGCAACCTCGACCATGGTGCGAAAGTTGTCGTCATCCTTGCGCCCGATCGAGCAGTTCCCGGGGTTGATTCTGTACTTCGACAATGCCTGCGCCGCCGCTGGGTACTTGGTCAGCAGCAGATGCCCGTTGTAGTGGAAATCTCCGATAATCGGCGTCTCCCAACCCTTGGCGCGGATCCCTTCCACGATTGCAGGTACAGCCTTCGCGGCCGCCTCGGTGTTTACCGTCACCCGGACCAGTTCCGAGCCGGCCCTCGCCAGCGCCGCAACCTGCTGCACCGTGGACTGAACGTCCGCGGTGTCGGTGTTGGTCATCGACTGCACCACCACCGGGGCATCCGACCCCACCACCACCGAGCCGATCTTCACCGCAACCGCGCGCCGCCGCTCGATCTGAGGCATAATTTCTCCACCTTCAGTTTACCAGTTACACTAGGGTAGCTGGCCCGGTAGCTCAGTTGCATAGAGCAGCGCACTCCTAACGCGAAGGTCGCCGGTTGGACTCCGGCCCGGGTCACCACAGAATCAGTAGCTTACGAAGTGATAGCGTTTCGAGACGGTGAGGTTGTCGACCGAGGCCCCTCGGTGCTCCGCAATCGCCCCCAATCTGAGAGAATGAATCGTGCGCCCAGCGAACGGGACTTTTTTCATCGAACGGCAGTGGGAGTAAAGCGTGGCAAGGATCGGTGTGTTTTGTTTTCCGGCGACTGGACATATCAACCCATTGGCCGCACTGGCGCGCCGCCTCGAGCAGCGGGGTCACACCGTCGTGATCTTTGGGATTGCCGATACGGAGGCTCGGGTCAGAGCCACGGGAATTGAGTTTTCCCTGATCGGCCAAGACGACTACCCGCCGGGAACGCTCGAGAAACTCGACCAGCGATTGAGCGAATTGAGGGGTCTGGAGGTCTTCCGGTTCACTCTCGAGAGGATAAAGGACACCACGCGCATGGTGCTTCGAGATGGGCCGGAGGCGGTTCGCCGGGCCAAGGTGGAAGCCCTGCTGGTTGACGAAGCCGACTGTGCCGGCAACATTGCGGACTATCTTGGTCTGCCCTTCATTTCGATTGCAATCATTCCGCCCATGGTGTGGTACAACCAGATTCCGCCCTATTGTTTCGGCTGGCGCGCGGGCCAGGGCGTGGGTCTGCAATGGTTGAGGCGGTTGCGCAACGAAATCGCCATGCGTGCGCTCGCTCGCCTTGCGAATCCGATCTTCACGGTGGTGAATCGGCAGCGCACGGCGTGGGGAATCGAGCCCCTGGGACAATGGACCGACGCGCTATCGACGCTGGCCCAGATCGCGCAGTTGCCAGTGGCACTTGAGTTCGAGATCGTCCATCGGCATCCGCTACTCCATTACACAGGCCCATTTGTAGATGCCCAACAGCGGCCCAAGATCGCCTTTGAATGGGACCGGCTGGACGGTCGCCCGCTCGTCTACGCATCTCTCGGCACCCTGCAGAACGGTAAGGAAGAGATCTTTCGGACGATTGCCGAAGCATGCGCGGATCTTCCTGTTCAACTGGTAATCTCCCTTGGCGGCGGCATCGACCCGGATCGGCTTGGTGCTCTAAGGGGCGATCCGCTGGTGGTGAGGTACGCACCCCAATTGGAAATCTTGAAGCTGGCAACGGCAGTCATCACGCATGCCGGGATTAACACCGCGCTTGAGTCGCTGGCAGAGGGCGTGCCCCTGGTATGCATCCCAATCGGCAACGACCAGCCTGGGGTTGCGTCGCGCGTCGCAATGCGAGGAGCGGGCGTGGTTGTGCCCTGGCGCAGGCTGACTGCAAAGCGGCTGCGTTCAGCCGTACGCGCAATCCTGGAAGATGAATCGTATCGCCGTGCAGCCCGCAAAGTGCAGGCTTCCATGCTGCAAATAGATGGACTGAATCGGGCAGCGGACATTATCGAAGATGTGTTCAAGATCGGGGGGAAGCCAACGCTTAATCTCCAAACTACCCTCGATGACGGTCCATGTGCAGATAGCCTCAGCGCAGTTGGATCTGCGGCAGCCAGAGACCTGGGATGATCTCCGCGCTCTGGCAGGTCAGCTCGCGGCA
>ODAK010002838.1_pt1 | contig 18129 bp, 31 predicted proteins | sample 1539591 | NCBI WGS metagenome assembly ODAK01 (sample SAMEA3539303, study PRJEB22396) | soil metagenome | biome: tundra; feature: field; material: soil | place: USA | collected 2010-05 | depth 0.15 m | reverse complement strand
TTGAAAGAAGAACTTATCACCCTTACTCCATTGGAAAAACAAGAGAAATCCAGAAAAATTGGATACAAAATGCACCTAACTAAAAGTGGAAAAGAAGCATGGATCAATTTTGGTCGGAAAGCTGCGGGTCTTCCGCCAATATAGCATTCTTGATAGCTTCCAAAGCACTGTCGGTGCTATTGAATAATCCAGAGAGTTTTGGATTTGCCAACATTACATGAATGTTGGTTGAATTATAATAACGCACCAATCCATGATTGGTGAAGCGACCGTTGCCTGGATTTCGATTGTTCCAGCGAGTTCTTTTCTTATAAGTTTCAATATATACGTGGTCGTAGCATTTTAGCAAATCGGCCACTTTTTGGTAGAACCCTTCTACCACATTTTCGTTTTCTTTCATTCTAAATGGTATTTATCCCGTTGTGAGAGCTTTGCCAACCATTTCCTTGATTTTGCCATAATCAGGCATTTTATTGATTATGGGATATGGAATGGAATAATAGTTTGGCCCATCATTGCCATATCTGACAACGATTGTACCGGCGGCTGATAAATGTATGTAAACATCAACCACATTATGTGGATGTAAGGCGGTTGCGCCGCAATAGATGCATTTTTCGCAATCGTGTGTGAATATTGGCATGACCAGACAATATCATAAAATATCTCTTTGTGTGTTTAGATTATTTATGTATAAATAAAAGCATGAACGATTCTATAACACAAATGAGAGACATTATGATGATAGCAGAATATTATTCTCAGATAGAATCTCCTCAAAAGGAAGTAGAAATTTTAGTGGAAACAGAAATAAAATTACCAAATGTTTGTTTGATTGCCGATTTGAAAGAAACTGTATTCAAGTTAAGAGCGTTCACCGAAACAGAATCCAATGATGATTTGAGTTTCGGCACCGAACTTGGTATGCAACGGGCCGCTGATATGATTGAGAACCTAATAAATCGTTACGAGCAAAATAATGGATAAAAAATTTCGTAGTATTATTGATGAGTTATCAGATTATGTTCCAGATAATAAAGAACTATTCATAGAAGCTCGTGGCAGACAAGTTATAGCAAGTGCTTTGAATCTTGTTGCTCTCATAAAAGAAAATTTTGATGAAGAAACGGCTTCCGATTTAACGAAACGTTTGGTTCGTTCTATTCTTAGTGAAGATCAAGAGAAATTTACTCGTAAAGTCCGCCAACTAAGAGAGAGTCGTAAGAAATGAATAATGATTTATTAGAACGAAACTTTTTAGATACTGCTGGAACAAAAATTAAAAATTTTGGAAGTAGATTAGGCAATGCTGTGGTTGCTGGCACCGGACAAACATTCGGTGCAAGAGCAACAAAATCAAACTCTCGTTTGAGTATAAATATTATCGCCAATGAACTAACTCATAATTGGGAAAAATGGTTAACGGCAATGAGAGCCGGTGGTCATAATGTTGAAGGCGATATGAATGATCTTTATAGATATATAGAAAAATATTTTGGACAAGAGGCGCTAAATTGGATTAACAGCACAGGAAATCCAATAAATCAAACACGACAACAACCAAATCTGGCTGGTGGTCCTACGACAGCAAATGCTCCTAAAGCATCTGGTTTTGGTCAGGCAACAACTCCAACCAATACATTTGGTAAAAGAACGACTGCTTTGCCTACACAATCAAGCACAGCACCATCTTCAGCAGCACAATCACCACCACCATTTGGTTTACCATCTGCGCCTGTTTTTGGAGGAACACCTCCAGCACGCCCACCGGCTGGGCAACCGCCATCACAACAGGCACCACAGAAACCGGCGTTCAATAACCAACCACAACAAAACCGTTTTGGTAAAAGAACGACTCCTCACCAATCATCTTCTGGCTTAGAGGACGATGATATTCCGGCTTTTCTTCGTCGTCAAACACCATTGACACCGCCACAAGATAAAAATGATATAGCGGCCATTAATCAAGCATTACAAGTCGCAAAACCAGAACAACGGTCTGCTATAATAGCTAATATACGCAACAAAATAGCACAAGAGCCAGATTTTTTAACTAAGCATCCAGAGTTTTCTGTTTTTACAAAAACTACCGAAGCAAGAATGATAAAAGGAAATCTTGTTCTTATTGAAGCAGAACTAAAAGCATCCGAAGTGGATGTTGTTATGAAAAAACTTGCCGCATGGCATGTTGGTGAAGAACATTTGAAACAAAGAAAGAATAACAATAATAACAATACTACACAACAATCTCAACAACAATCTCGACAGTCTCAAGGCAATTTCTCCAATCCTCAAGGCGAGAAAAGTATTATAACTCTTACAAATTTTGAGAAAGCAGCAACAAATCATCGTATCGATTTTAGCGATGAGCGATCAATCAGAAATTTCTTAAAAAATCAAAATCCTCAACAAGCATCAATAGAAGAAATTAAAAAGTTCATACATTGGAATGACCCAAGCAGTCCAGGAATTTTATATCGTGCCATCCGTCCATAAATTTAGTTTCATAAATGATTTGTGCGAAAGTCGTCTTATTCCTTCAAAATCATCTTTGAAAGGTTGGGATGTAAAGAAAATTTCTGAACTTGTTTACTTATATTTTCTTGGATTGAGAATGCTTTTACACGATACCAACAGTCGTTCATGGGCACAGGACTATTGTAAGAAAACTGGTGAAAATGCTGATTTCGCAACATGGAGAACATCAGGAAACGATCTTTATGTTATGCTTTACGCATTAACAGGAGACCCTGATGATACTGATGAAAAAATAAGTTTGCCACATCGTATCAACATATCACCAAACATAATAAGACAATGGTTGCGAAATTCTACTAATAAAGGCGACACTCAAATATTTTTTAATCGGTTAGATTCTATGTTTATGATTGATAACTCTTCAATGAAATCAATGAGAAGATTGTTAACCAATATGGATGATATGAGTGATGGAGAAAAGAAAAGCTCTCTTGATAAAATCATTCAATTAATCACGTCTCGTGTTAATTCAGTATCCAATAGTGAAATTCTTTCACATTTGAAAGAACTTAAATTTGGTACAGACGATAAGAAAATCAATGAATATCTCACATTGAAACAATTTGAAAGCGCTTCATCAGGCGGAACTTCCTCTGCATCGGTTGCTACTGTTGTTGGAGGGTTGGGCGCTGGTTTTGATCCAGATGGTGATTGGCGTTCTGTTTATGGAAAAAAGAAAGCAAAGAAACCAATAATAATCAAAAGAGCTACTTAAAATTCTTTTCCGTCTTTATCAAACTGCGCATACATTTCTTTTCGGTGGTAAGTTTTCCACCATTTTCTTAAAGTTTCATCATCTAAAGACAAAACTTTTGGAATATAATTTTTGTATGTTTCTGGGTGTTCTTTTTTCGCATAAGATATCAACCAATTTCTAACTGCCGCTTTATCAAAGCCGCCTTTTCCAAATCGCTCAACAACTTGTTTGTTGCGACTTAAAAATGCTTTAAGTCGTTTTCCCATGATAACAAAATCTGGTTTGATTGAATATTCTCTATAGTAATCACCGGATTCAACTGTTTGTGGATGTTCTTCACGGCCATCATCATCTTCGTCACGATGTTCGAAATCTTCCGCCCCATGCTTTAATACAACAATGGCACCATATCGAAAAAAATTATCCGTGGTGTCTTCTATTTTGGATTGTTCCAATGCGCCAATAATTGCGCTTACACAGCTTCCTAAACCATCTTTGTCGGCTGCGAATACCAAATCAGGCAACTCAATACCTGCTTCTTCATATTCTTGATAAGCCTGTCTCGTGAATTCTCCAATATCCGGAACCAATCCTATTTGCATTATACTTGGAACAAATTGTCGTAATGTCCCATGATAAAGTGTTTTTGGCATACTTTCTTTGAGAAGTTCTTTGAATTTCATGACTAAACTCTTATTTTATATATTTATGTGTCAGCAATAATAGCTTGTATACTAAATAGTATTACAACAAAGAGCAAATGCTCTTAAATTATAAGGATTATAAACACATGGCAGATTTTTTATATGGTGTAGCCAACCAAGCAGTTAGCAATAATGTTACCGCCGCTGTTGAGACGGTAGGAAGTCACCAAGAATTCATTACTTTCACAACAAGTTTGGACCTTCGTTCGCTTGCTGATGTTGGTGGTACATCATTTTCACAAGCAAACCTCAACAAATTCATTCAGATTGTTAGCCTTCGTGGCCAACCAGTCATTATGGGCGATGTTGCGTTTTCCGCTGGTTCTACAATTTACATGATGAACGAGCACTATCAAGCATGGAATTCCGTGAATGCGGTTTCTAACGTTAAATTGGTTGACCGTGTTGCTCTCGATGGTGTAAACTTCGGTTTCGGTGATTTCGCTGGTACAGGTAGTATTACTGGTTACATTTTGACAATTACAGCAGTGACCTCTGGTTCAATTACTCTAGGAACATCAATAACTGCCTCGGGCGTTACTGGCACAGGTTCTTCAGCTTTTGTTACAGGAATGGTCGGAACAGCATTAGCTGGCCCATCTGTTGCTACTGGAACAGGCGGCGTTGGAACATATCTTCTTGCTACAACTTCATCTTCTACAGGAAGTGAAGCTGTTACTGGTCAGGCTCTAAACTCAGTTTCGATTACAACAGTATTGACCTAATACTTTTATCTTTCGAGATTAGGAAATACTCGGCAGGCAACTGCCGAGTATTTTTTTGTGTATATGACCGCATCATTGATAAATACTTTCACGTATATTTTATAGGGTATTGAAATGATTTTAGATGAGATTTTTGATCGTGGAATCTCGGTTGAGAAGACAGTTTGGAAAAAAACTGGAGATAACATTTCACGCCAAAAAATGAAACGTGTTGTCGCTACCGATATCAACCCACGTTCCAATATTGAAATAAAGGACATAAAAAATGAAAGCTGATATCGAAGATAAAGGTTTCATGGAAAGAATGAAAGAACTTCTTGGTATGGAACCAGAAGAGGTTGAAAAACTGTTGGATACCATTGATGCGGATTCATTGCTTGATTTAACCGATGCTGTATCAGAAAATGATAAAGAAGCAGCAGAGAAAATACTAAGCACCGATGAAGAAATCAACAGTTTGTTCACTACTAAACAAGAAAAAAGAAAAAAACATCCTGTAAAACCACCACACGATCATCAATTTATGTATGGAGACGATGTGGCAATAATCGTTAATAAAGATAATAAAAAAGAATTCGTTAGTGCGACAATATATAAACCAGACGCTCCAGGCAACACAGTAGGAGTCAAGATCGAAGGAAAACCAAAAATGGTAGATAAAAATAAAATTTATACGTTGGAAGAAAATGTTATGGGAATGATTGGTATTCCTAATCTCCAGCGTATGCAACAGTTGGCAGGTATCGGCATCTCACCATCGGAGCCAGAAACAGGCGTGGCAACAGAAGTTGTTCCTCCAGCGCAAGAAGAACCTCATTTCGTTCCACCAATAGAAAATACCGATTGTCCTGTAGAAAAAATAATGGCAGCTTTAGATATTGTTGCAGATGTATTGCCTAATATAAGACTTGCTGATTTGAAAGTTATTCGTCAGAAATTTTCTGATTTACAAGCTAAAATGAATGAAAGCATGACTGGAATGGGACGCCCAAAGAAGAAGATATGAAAATAATCGGTATATCTATAAATGAAGCTATCGATTGGACTCAAGATTTATTCTTGACTACTCGTCCAATAGCCGAAAAAACTCTGTTTTCTTTATTGAAAGATCGTTCAGTAAAAGAAACAGAAGAAGGATATGTATTGGTTGAAGAAGAAGGCGAAGAACCAGAAAAACATTTTGCTAACATAAAAAACAACATGTCGAAGAATTGGTCAAGAAGAACAAGAGTTAAATTTCATACCAAACGCAAAGGCATTCATATCCAGAACATGGAAAAAAAAGAACTAAGAAAAAAAGGCATGCATTTGGATGAATCTGATGAGGCAGAAGGTATGATGGTTGATGACGAGAGTTCGGAAAATCAAAAATGAGATATTTTGTTATTGAGTTTTTTATTTTGTTAATGCTATAAATACATTTCATAATGTTGCTCTCATATAAATATCAACTTCAACCAACACATTCACAAATGAAATCACTTGAATTCATTTGTGAAGAACAGCGTGTTTTATATAACGCAGCGTTACAAGAACGAATAGATTGCTATTCCAAAACAAATAAACCAATAACATATTATAATCAATGTAAATCATTGAAAGATATAGAACAAAATATACCAGTTAATCTACAAAGGTGGACATTATCCAAGTTAGATATCTCATTCAAGGCATTTTTTAAAAGACTTAAATCTAAAATAAAAGCAGGATTTCCAAGATATCGAGCCAAATCAAGATGGAAATCATTCGGTTTTGCTGAGTTTTCTGGTATCAGATTGAAAGAAAACAAGTTATATTTCAAAGGGTTAGTCAATGGATTGAAAATACATCTCCACAGACCTATAGGATTAGGAGATATAACAGGATGTGTTTTTACTAAAACGGATTTTGGTTGGTATGTCTCCATTCAAGTTAAATCTGTATCTCCACCTAAAAAAGAAATAAAAACAATGATTGGTATCGATATGGGTCTAATCCATCTCGCTACTTTATCAAATGGTGTTCATATACCAAATATCAGAACTACAAAGAGATACGAAAGAAAATTAAGAATAAGACAGAGACAAATATCCAGATGTCATAAAGGAAGCAACAGAAGAAAGAAAATAAAACTATCGATTGCTCGTATTCATCGAAAAATAACGAATACAAGAGATACATATTTACATCAAATAACCAACGATTTAGTCAATAGATATGATTTGATTGCTGTTGAACAACTTAATATAAAAGGAATGATTCAAAGCAATCTGGCTAAATCTATATCTGATGCTGCTTGGAATAAGTTTATACAATATCTTGATTACAAGGCTGAAAGGGCTGGTTCTCAAGTGAGAAAAGCAAACGCTTGGCGTTCTTCTCAAGAATGTTCTGGATGCGGAACTTTTATAAAAAAGGGTTTATCTGTACGAATCCATATATGTTATAGCTGTGGATTGGTTATGGATAGAGACGAGAATGCAGCAATAAATATATTAAACAGGGCTGTAGTTAGTCCTGAGTTAGCTAACGTAATCAATTATGATATGCGTTTAACTGGAGATTTTGTTCAATGAACAAAAAGCAAAATTACCGATATTTTGAGATTGCAAAACAATGAGATATTTCGAAATCTCGTCTGGTCTGCGTCTTCCTGTATATTCTGAGGAACAGGAGTTATTAGACACCATACCAAAAAACAAAACCATTGTTGACGATGATTTGGATGAAAGACAAGCAGAACTTGCCAGACTAATGGTTTCTCGTGGAGTTTTATCACAAAGAACCAAAGATGGTAAAATTCATTACAGACCCAATGCAGCAGAAGATATTTGGAGAGACAGATGACAGAAACACCGCCGACTCGTGGAGAAGTTAACGAAATGGCTGGATGGATGGCAGCTTTGGGAAATATTCCAGAGTCGTTGGCTGAAACTGCGAACTATAAACTTCCACCACCAGAATCAAACGCCGTTGCGCCGCCACCATCGATGGTAAGTGTAGGCGAGATTGGCGAAATGAAAAGTATTATGGAGAAGATTAATAACGCTTCTAATAATGTTTTAGCAGAGGCTCCAAAAGATAAATCGTTGCGTGAAGCATTGGTCATAAAGAAAACCAAATACGGCGCACGCATTGGTAATTGGGAAATCATCGTCAATGAAAACGGCAAGAGAAAATCCTATGATGTTATCCATGTTGAAACATCAGAAATCATCGCATCACAATTGCTGCTCTATGAAGCTGCTTGTGGATTGGCTCGTGCTTTGAATGAAGGAAACTTTATCAATTCAACGGATGTTTTAGGTTTGCTTCATGCGGAACAAGATTATGCCAATTCCGTAAGTGATATGATTTTATATAAACATCACTTGACAAAAAATCCAAACAGCAATCGTGCTGGTATCTATGAGACGAAATATAGCGAAGCCAAATATAAAGCCGTTGCTGCTAAAGGGAAAGTCGTAAAACTTTCAGAAAGTTTCTGATTCGTATCTTCGAGTCAAAGCTAAAAATTCTCTTTTATATTCATCGCTTGTATCATCACAATTAAAACGATTGAACAGTTCTTTTCTTGCATCACGCAAAGATTTTATATCACTCAGAATCGGAATCGGTTCTATATTTGGATTTTTTCTATCATCATTCGGTGGCCTCTGCGGTAAAATGATTGCAAAAACCACGACTCCGCATAAAAAAATACACAAATATATTAAAAACATAATTTCGTTGGAGTTAGAGTGGATCAAGAGTCTGTTCGTTTCGCTTCAGCTTTCACACCACGCTCGTAAGCCTCTTGCGTCAAGCGGTTGAACCACATGATAATGCGATCCTTGGCCTCTGGACCTAACACCCAAAGGTTGGTTTTGATGTCATCGCAAGCTTCTTCATACACTGTTTTATCGGCCATTTGCGTTTCCTTTTACTTGTTCAATTCGATGCATGTTTCTGAAACTGACGGCAATCCATACGCAGGCGATTGTAGCATGATTTTATAAGAGGCAAACACGATGGGTTTTTGATCGTTGCACGATTTCATGCTATCGAAGCCTGTGATCGTTGCTGGTCCGCCATGGGAACCACCAATCCAAATCAGCATCACAATGATTTTCATTTCGCTCGGCTCACGATTTCGTTTGAGTTAAGTTTTTCAGCTATCCCATTGCCAACGATAGAACCATCTGTTTTGACTTTGATTCTTACGTGGAATTGCTCATTAAGCTTCCCCCATGTTGTGCCATCTTGTCTCTTGTAAGGGACGATGTTTGGCATAGCAGAAAATTCACTGATTTTCATTTTAAACTTAAAATTCCAACAATACGGGATTTTCAATACCCATTTCTCTCGCACCAGCGACCATGGCATAGCGAGCAATCATTTCGTCCTGCTGACGGCCACGGCGTAAATCAAATACACCGTTGCGTTCAACCATAACGCTCCATGCGTATCCGCTGACGATTGCGTAAGCGGAACCAATATTCTTGCCAGCATCATCCAAAACAACTGCGCTCATGAATAATCTCCATGGTCTTCTGGCCAGTCGCACGAGTTCGGGCATGTTCTGGCAGCGCACATGCTGTATTCATCAGGGCGGCAATCACATGGATGCTGGACCAAATACGCTTCTTTGGCCGAATGTTGGTTTTCACGATGAACAACCGCACCATCACCGGTATGGCGATAATCTGGCGGATAGCAAGAAGGAATATCAAAAATGCGGTTATCGTCGGGATGGCTGGTTTCGTATTCGCCAATGACACGCTCGCACTTGGCCAACAACATAGCCGAAGCTGCCGCCTCGAAAACTCGAAGGTTTCTGGTCAACAAAGCATCAACCGCAAGAGCCTTCAAAAGGACTTCTTGCAATTGCACACTACCAGCACCACGATTGAGCGTCGCACGCTGCCGCAATGTGCCTTGAACCGTAGCCAGCAAGCCTTTCAGACCAGCCGACTTGAAAAACGATTCCACTTCCCGCAATTGAGCATCGGTCGAATTTTCATCGTTCATAATCGCAATGGCATCTTTGGTTTTCATTGTATCATCCTCTATATGTTATAAAATAAACAAAAGGTGGATGCTTGGCGTTCGCCGCATCCTGCCAGTGTTAGTCGAGTTATTTTACGATTAACCTTTTGCTCTCCACTTAGTAGTTTCTATGTAAAAAGTCACCATGAGTAGAAGGGACAACACCTTATATAACAGGGGAGTGTTGTCTCTCCTACCCAGGGAAAAGATGCCCATCCAACAATAACTTTCTTCACATACATAAAACCGTTATATGATGTTATCGCTTGGACAGGCACCTATCGGATATATGCTCAAGTCCTTCCTTTCTTCAGATGACCGTCCCTGTCGGTATGACAGTTCTAGGCCGATTTAGACTGGCGGGGTGTCCGCTTTCTGTAAAAGCCCTATCTGGGCTGACAAGACGGATATTAGCACATTTTCGGATAACGTCAAGGGAAAAATGCGTCTCAAAAAAGATTTTCAAAAACTATGATATAAAAAAGGTTTACGCCGCATGCTTCAGCATTACTTTGGAGACACCTTGTGCCTCAGAATTGGCAATAGCCTTTCTCAAAAGAGAGGCAGCATCGGAAGGATTTGCTTCTGCTTTATGCCATAACGATAGCACGACATGGGGCGCCACCGAATGCCCCACGCATCAACCCGAGAATCTCGGATGGAAGCTCGCAGATTGCAATCTGCTTGCGAACATAAGAAGGCGGTTTGCCCAACACTCTGGCAACGGTTCTTATTACCGTTTTTTCATCAAGCCCGCTGGATTCGCCAATAGACAATTCTTCCTTCACCAGCTTGGCCAAATCGAGATAGACCACATTAGAGAAGGTAGATTCTGTAACTACTCTCATAGTTTTTACTCCTCGCCACCAAGCCAGTCTCGATGAACTAAAACGATAATAGTTATCATATCATAAAGTTCAAGCAAGAAAATACCAATGATACAATTACATGAACTATTTTTGGAACATGAAAACCGCTTGACAATACGAAAAAATGTGCTACTATGCGTCTATAGGAGAGATAGTCATGGATATGGATTTTGAGGTTATGCAGGCTTCGATTACCGATTTTCCAAGAATGGTCGCCTCTGATGATGACCAGCAAATGGGATATTTCGGTGATGAACATCTTTGGGATGAACGCAAAGAAGTGGCTGATTTGGAAAATTTCCATAATAAGATGGATCGGGCGTATCGTTAATACGATGAAACGCATGAAACGCATTGCTTTGGTCGTGGTTGCGCTTCTTGTCGTGATCTGGCTTGGTGGAGCGGGCTACATTCTCTATAATGTGCCGCTAACCGATGGTGTATGCCATGTGCCATTCATGGTCTATGTATTCACATGGCCGCTTTATGCCTTGGGCGAACGCCATCTCGTACCGTTGGATTTTCTAATCTGGATTCAACTCAAAGCCCTTCATTTTTGTTAGGAACAAGACAATGAAACTTCGTTCTGTTTTATTTTTTGCTGGCGCCCTCGGTTTTGCTGGCATTCTCTATCATCAAAGTAATAAGCCAATCCCTGTAACAAACACAGGAGAAATGTTTGTTTTCTATCCGTCAAAGTGTGAGAAGCCAAGAGATTCAAGTCATTGCTCCAAACTGCCTGCCACATTTTATACAACGGATGGCAAGAATCCGACTTTCAAAAGCATGGACAGTTGTATGTCTTTTGGTAGCGAGTTTTTTAAACAATTTCCGCCTGATCCAACTGTCATGATCAGTTGTGAAAAAATGCGAGGAGCTTAATATGATACTCAATTTGACGCCAGAAGAAATCGATCAAATTTCAACACGGGTTGCACATGAAGCAATTCAAGAATATATTATGCTACAAATAAAATATTGTGAACATCAACGTTCCATTTGTCTTGAACAAGCGGTTGACTATCGAGACACCGCAATTTTGTCTAGGTCTTGTCTGAATCAAGCTGCCAGCTTACAACAGACAATCAACATTTGGAAGAATCGCCACTATAAAAGAAGCCATTAGACATTGTGGGATGGTATTAACAAACTAAACATAAATAAAGAAAGACATTATATTTCGAGGCGTTCATGACTTATCGCCATAAGGCGAATACCAAACCAATTGAACTTTTGCTTGATTTGATTGAGCAGAAGTTTTCTTTGCGTCTTCCTATTGAAGCAAATCATTTGAAAAGTGTTTGTGAACACTATACCACCAAACGCAAAATGATTTTATGGGAACAAGGCGAAGCAGCAGCATTGAAAAACGAAGATTATGCAAAAGCTGTTTTGATTTCTGAGACAGCACGATTGGTTTTGAGAGAAATTGATCCATGGCCGCGCCGAAAGAAAATTAAAAGGAAATGACCTTACAATGAGCAAAAACATAAATAAACCACAAGATAAACAAAATGGGTCAACAATGAAAGAAAATAATGATATAATGGAAAGTTTCGCACATCTAATAGAAAATGTGATGGACAAATCAGAAGTCGTTCTTGCCGCCGAAGCCGTGACCGATCAACTACAGGATATGGCGGAAAAATTGGCGATGATCCAGGCCAAGGATGTCATGCAGATGCAAGATAGTGTGACCACGGCCTTTGGCCAAGAGGTCGCTAATCAATTCAATTCTGTCGCATCCGCACAGATCACGCAACTTATCGCCGCCATTCAAGGTGCTAAATCCGCCATTGATAGCGAAACTCAGCGCATGAAACAAGGCGTTGAAGGCGGCGACATGTCAGACATAGGTATGATGGGAAATGAGCCTTCTATGGGGTCTCCAGAGGGCGACGAACAGCCTATGGATGCTGCCGGTGGCCCAGACGCAAACCTACCAGAAGTGCCACCAGACATGAGCGGAAACGTTGATGATGATGCTCTTGGTGCTGATGACAATTTTGCTGGCCGTGCCAGAAAAGAAAGCGCAAAACTCAAAGGCAAGATGATTGAAAGCAAATCCAATCCATATGATAGATCAAATCCAAAAGAAACACGCTTGCATGCGGCATTCAACAAAGGTTGGGATGGAGCTTCCGGCAATAAAACAAATCCATATGATGTTAAAACCGATGCAGATTTACACAAAGCATATAAAAAAGGGTATCAACATTGGAATTCAAAAGATGGTGGAATAAAAGAATCAACAGAAGTAGCTGAAGATTTCTTGGGTGCTAATGCCATGACTGGTATTGACGGTCCAGCACCTACACATACTCCACCAGCCGAACACAAAAGTCCATTCCACGATGACAATCTAAGCAACGCCAATGAATTTCATGGTGGTGCTGGTAAATGTGCTCATGAAATCGCTGCTATGGTTCGCAATGAACCTATTACAGGCAACGAACGCAAAGCATTGAGTAATATTCTTAGCCATTTCTGTTCTGTATGTCATGATCCATCGCATTGGGGTATTGATACAGAAACAAAACTCACAGCGGCTTTGAAAGCCAATGGTCTTTATGAAATCAACAAACCAGCGGTCGCAAAGATTGTTGATAAAATGCGTGAACTTGTTGGTATCATTTCACATGCTCACAGAAGCATGACAGAAAGCGCAATCAAGAGATTGAGAAAATCTGACAATCCAGATGCGATGATTTTTGAAACGTTCCGTAAGAAACTTACAGAAACTCGTGATGCTCAGTTGGCGGCTATCAGAACAGCAAGAACTTTTGCTATTGATATTGATGATGTTGTATCGATTGTGAGAGAAGCGGCAAAAGAAGCAGGCAAATGCTCCGCTTGTAAAGGAACTGGAAAAGTAAAAGGCCCATCACCATTTTATAAAGCCGGTGGAGGCCCTGCCGAAGGCGCCCCAAAAACTCATAAATGCGATGTTTGCAAAGGTTCTGGAAAAGCACCTAAAAAAGAAAAAGTAAAAGAAACCGCAAAGGTTGATTGTTCAGCATGTAAAGGAACGGGACATCACCCTGGTCAAGTTTTCATTGGAAAACATTGGACAAAAGCTGATGAATGCAAAAAATGTGATGGAACAGGAAAAGCGCCTGATAAATCTATGAAGAAAAAAACAGTAAAAGAAGAAGAAATGCTTCAGAATGTTCCAATGTATCCAGTTGGTGCTAAATCAACTACGGATATGTCTGGCGGAACATCGGCACAAACACCGGGTGCTAATGGAGTGCCACAATCTGTTGTTCAACAACCAACTAACCAAAGCAGTTCAACAGTAAAATCACAATCTCCTGAGGCTATGCGTATGCAACCAAATCGTTCGCAAGTACAACAACCAGGACAGCGTGGAGATACTGCTAATGCGTTGCGTCCAAAACCATCGGTTTATCAAAAACCACAACCAATGGTAGATGATGGAAGACACCAAACAATGGTTCCTCCGCAAGAAAAAGAAGAAGGCTCTGATGTTCCGCAAGAACAACGTCAAAGACCTTTTCCAAATAGACAAGTTCAAAAACAGCCTAATGCGCCATCATTTCCTGGCAAAGTATAAAGGATTGGGCGGGAACTAAAAATCCCGCCCAAAATATCATGAGATTATTTGAACTTTTCGATTCTGGCGGTCATATGATGGAGAAGATGCGTCAATCCGTTATGGATACGATCACTCCATTACTTAGCCAAGACGTTCCATTTATTACTGTTCAACAAGTAATAGATAGTCTTAGACATGTCAATTTAGGTGTATCTGTAGACCGTAGTTTGGTTATGCAAATCCTTGATCCAAATGAAGTGAAATCGATAGACAAGATAGAGGGCGACCGTATCTATTTGGCAAATCCTGATGGACCTTCTCACGAAGTTTCTGATAACGATGCTGAAAAAGAACAAGAACATGTTGGTGATATGGCTCAAAATCAAGCAAAAAAGAACATGAATGGGCAACAACCATCCATACCGACATCACCACAAAATTCATGAAATATCAAGAGTTGATCGAAAACGATAGTGCGCTACAACTCTATCAGACAAAATTGTTAAAAACAGAATGGGGGTTTTTCAATAAAGTTGTTAATGCAATTCTACAAATCTCGCCAGACACCACTGAAATACTACTCCATGGTAGCAGAGCTATTGGCGAACACAAAAGAACAAGTGATTGGGATTTTATCGCTTTTGTTCCAACTACAGAACAAAGAATAGAATTTTCTATTAAAGGAAGCGCTTTTGATAAACTACATCATGTAGATAGACGAAAAACAGATATTCAAGCCGAAACTATAGATAGCGAAAGCATGTTTGTAAAAATTGCAAGAGAGGAAGGTGTTGTAATATGGAAAGCTTAATTGACTTGATAGAACGTTCCGTGTATGGTGTATATTCAATTTTATAGAATATTTCATGAACCTCATAAATCGTTATCCTTACGCACCATTAGAAAAAATTACATATCCAAGTGGTTTCAGACATTATATTTGTCCACAATCTGGCGAAAAACTAGCAAGCGTCACAACAATTTTGGACAGCACTGCTGGTGATAAAAAAGAGTTGCGAGAATGGAAATTGCGTGTTGGCGAGAAAGAGGCGAATCGGATAAAAAATGAAGCTCTTGGTCTCGGAACGTTGATGCATCTCCATTTAGAAAAATATATTTTAGGAGAATCACGCCCAGGCGGAAATAATTTAGTTCGCATTCAAGCCGAAAAGATGGCTGACCAAATTATTGAACATGGATTGGTAAATGTTAGCGAAGTCTGGGGGTCAGAAATTCCATTGTATGTTCCTGAAGCCTATGCTGGAACTTGTGATGGAATTGCCGTATGGCACGGAAAACCTGCTGTGATTGACTTCAAAACAGCAAAAAAAATACGCACAAGAAAAATGATTGAAGATTATTTTTTGCAAATTTCTGCATACGGTATTGCTTTTAATGAACTATACGGAACAAAGATAAAAACTGGTGTCATATTTATGGTAGATAGAGATTTTAATTATAAAGAATTTATCATAGAAGACAGAGAATTTCATTCTTATGAGGATAAGTTTTTTGATAGGTTAGAGCAATTTATGAATATTCCAAACGTTTCGGAAGTATAAATACCCTTACAGTTCATAGGATTATTCGATGCCAACCATTCAAATTTCTAAATTACAAATGAGACGTGGCCCTGCTGCTGATCTTCCGAATCCGAGTTTGGACGACGGTGAAATCGGTTTTGCCGATGATTCTGGCAGACTTTTTATCGGTCAATCAACCCCACAAATGGGAAACCCAAACTATAATCGTGTTTCATTTCCATTTGAAAACATTGAAATTCTAACAGAAGCAAGCCCATTAGGTAAATTGTTGGCTCCTGTCACCAGTGATAATCAAATGGGTTTTATTGTTTCTGTACCATTGGTATCTTCCGCTGGTTGGCATGATTTTGACGTTTATGATTCCACACATACAGCAACTATTTTTCATGTTGATTTGCCAAATGGAGCAAATGCAACAATAAACTATTTCGTATATGATTCAAGCAACAATCCAATTAGACAAGGAACATTGAATGTTATTTGGAATACAAATATGGTTGGAGAACCGTTGTGCGATGATACCACCACAGTATCATCAGACACATCATATTCTGATATTTCATGGCAAGCAGTAGAAATTGGTTCGTATCCTAATCAACATGTTAAATTACAATATAAGAACATTGGTTCTACTCTAGGTCATTTCGTATATTTCAAAATTGATCGTCCATTGCTACCGTAATGAATCCGTTTCTTTTGTCTTTTGAAGAACGATTGCGTGTTTGGAAAGAACTACGTAAATCATTACCTTTAGAAGAAGAATCAATTCAATTTACAAAAATAGCTGAGTTTTGGTCGAAAGCACCATTGGTAACGATTGCTTACGATCCATCAGATGCTACGAACTGGCCAACACCTTGGGAAATGATCAGAAACAACGAATGGTGTCGTAGTTCTATCGCTATAGGAATGGAAAATACCTTGAGATTATCTGGGTTTTCTGCGGATAGATTGAAACTTCAACTCATCATAGATAGAGAGATTCAAGAGATGTTGTTGGTTTTAAATATTGACGACAAATGGATTCTAAATTATGATTGGGGCCATATAAAACCTTGCCAAAAGCACCATGTGATATTAAAAACGTGGCAATATATTGGTAAATCGTTTTCGCTTTTAGACTGATAAATCCGTCAAACACAAAAGGAAAAGTTTCATGATTGATGACCCACATCAAGAATTTGGTTGGTGGCCTGGAGATATTTATTATCAGATATGCGTTGAACCAGATTGTGATAATGATGTTATAGGCGGCAAACCAATAAACGGTGATATAAAACCTTGGCGATGCGAAGCGTGTTGGAAACTTCATGTTGAAAATTACGATTTTAGAGAAAAAGAGAAAACAGCGTTTCTAAAACTTATGAAAATAGAAAACTTCAAACCGCCGATAGGACCGAATACAAGATGATAAATGAAGAAAAACTTAATAACGAAATAGCAACGTTGTCTGAATGGTTGCAAAACAATCATCCTCATGTCGTTGACGAACAACGTCATTTGGATAATGGCGAAGAAAGAGCGTATTGGCATTATGGATATTTGATGGCATTGCGTGATATTCAAAACACGTTGATGAACTAATATCATCTTGATTTTGAGACCAAAAGAGAATATATGTTTATGACAATTAACTGTGAGGTTTTTGATGTTTGAAATAGACGAAGATTTGGCTCCGTTTAAACAAGGAGATAAAGTTCTCTGTATAGACGGTGTGGGCGATAGTGTTATCGGCCCAAAATCTGGATCACAATATATTATTGCTGATATTTTTTATTCTAAACCATTCAAACACTATCATGTAGATTTGTTTGAAATATCTTGCGAATACGGATTTTCTACACACCGATTCAACAAAATCTAAGGCGAAAATGTCTTATTTGCCATCGATAAAATGGTTTTTGTCAGAGTTGATTTCTAACGATCAACCTGATTTGACCAATAAACAAATGTGTATATTTTTATACGTTTATGATACAAAAAAAATATGCACTGTAAAAAGTTTGACAGAAGAGTTGAAACTATCAAAAGATGTTGTTTCAAGATGTGTGTCCAGATTGGAAGAATTGGATTTTCTTTCAAAACTAAAAAATCCAAAAGATAGAAGAGTGATAATAGTAGAAAAAACATTTACTGGTTTATGTTTTGCTAATACTCTTGTTTCTTCCTTAGACAAAGCTATTGAAAAATATCATACCATGTTATGGCATTCAGAAATCGAACGTTCTCAACTTCTCAAACAACTAGATGGAAATATATTATGTACGCATTGATTTTTCTTTTTGTTTTCCAACCAAACACAGTAATATTGTCGCCAGCCCTATATGAAAATATTGCCGCATGCGAACAAACAGGCAGAGACATTTTCAAAGTTGATACAGAAAAACAAGTAGGATACTGGTCATGTGTGCATTACGATCGACTCCTTCACCGCCTACCCAAGCACAAGGATCCAGGCCCTGGCTTACCGCTTCGGCGGGACTTGC
>ODAK010002837.1_pt1 | contig 18132 bp, 16 predicted proteins | sample 1539591 | NCBI WGS metagenome assembly ODAK01 (sample SAMEA3539303, study PRJEB22396) | soil metagenome | biome: tundra; feature: field; material: soil | place: USA | collected 2010-05 | depth 0.15 m | reverse complement strand
ACTCAAATCAGACGAACAACAGTCGACGGTGGCCGAGCGTCCCTTGCTTCCCCTGGCTGGCTCCCAAAATCAAGCCCCGCTCACCAGAACTACTGGAAGATGGAGTTGGCTCCGTATCGCTGTTCCGTCCCGCATAGCCCATCCTTGGACCCCGGCCCAAATTAGGGACCAGCCGGGAGGAGGGTGTCGCAGGTACGATTGCGAGGATGTTGCGCCGCAGCGTACCGGCCCATGCCTGCTTCCCTGGCGTAGACCCTGCGGAGAAACTGCTGTTTCCAGTGTACCGCAACCGGCCTAAGCCTGCTCGGCACACCGACCGCTCCCGCGCAACCTGCACGGCAACGGGTTCCCGATTCACGCGGAACCTACTAACAATATCAAGCTGGCAGCGCAGGGTCAAGCTTCATTCAGTGAATTTACGCTCCAAAACGCCGGGTTCCCCATGTTCGACGCAGCTTTTCCGCATCGAACATGGGCCTTCCGTCCCATGCTAGCCTTTTGGGCATGGGATTCCCCTCCTCGCAATCTGCGAATACAGCAATCCGGCGCCTCTTCGCCACCGCACTGCTACTCTCCCTGCCCCTGGCAGCCATTTCTCAGACACCGACCGCCAGGACAGAAGACTCGCGCATCGCCTCACTCCTTGAAGACCTCGCCCGCGTGCGGATGCCGTCCTCCGTCTCCATCTCGCCCGATGGCAACACTCTGGCCTGGGCATTCAACGGATCGGACGGCTCCGAGCTGCACCTCACCCCCATCGCGCCCGCCGGCTCAACCCCAAGTAACTCCGGCGGCCGCATCCTTTCGCCCGACACCATCCGCAACGTCTCCAACAGCACGCCCGGTGCATGCGCCGCCTCCCATCCCGCCTGGTCGCCCGACGGCAAACAGCTCGCCTTCCTCTCCGGCTGCTCTTCCAGCAACGGAAACTGGCAGTCGGATTCGCAGGACAACATCTTCGTCTGGACTCCAGCCACCAACGAACTGAAGCAGGTCAGCCACCTGCACGGCGCCATCAGCTCGCTCGAGTGGTCTCCCGATGGCAAATCCATCGCCTTCCTGTTCGTTGAAAACGCCACCCGCCACGCCGGTGCCCTCGACGCGATGAAACCCTGGAACGGCGTCTACGGTGAAGACGGCGTCGAGGTGCAGCGTGTCGCCGCCATAGAATTGGCATCCAGCGCCTTTCGCTTCGTGTCACCGGCAAATCTACACGCTTACGAATTCAGCTGGTCGCCCAATTCGGGTCAGGTCGTGATGGTCGCAGCCGCCCCGCCGGGCGAAAACAATTGGTGGGTCGCACGACTCTATGTCCAGAGCGTCGGAGGCGGTCCAGTCGAGAACGAACGGGAGCGAGAGTCCGTCTGTGGAACTAAACCCGGATGCGGCTATGGGTCGAGTGTTGGTTATCCGGCTGCGATTCTTGACCCGTCCCGAGTCTCCGGCCCCCTCCACGGCCTCCAGATAGCCGTCCCCCGCTTCTCGCCCGACGGCAAACAGATCGCCTTCATCGGCGGCCTCATGTCCGACCAGGGCTCAACCGGCGGCGACATCTACCTCATCCCCGCAACAGGCGGCGAAGCACCCACCGACGTCACCCCCAATCGTCCCTCCACGCCCGCGTATATCGCCTGGCTCGACGACCACGACATCGGCATCTCCGAGCACGTCGGCGGCAGCAGCCGCATCACCGCGCTTGACCTCACCACCGGCAAGGACGTTCCCGGCCTGGCCTTTACCTTTCCCGAGACCATCATCGCCGGCACTGACGTCATGAGCGTCTCCGTCGCCAGCCACTCGACCAACATCGCCATGATCCGCCAGTCCTTCGATCACCCTCCCGAAGTCTGGGCCGGCCCATCCGACAACCTCAGGCAGATCACCCACCTCAACGACGGGGTAAAGCCCGCCTGGGGCCGCTCCGAATCCATCGACTACACCAACGAAGGCTTCAACATTCAGGGCTGGCTGCTCTATCCCGCCAACTACGATCCCGCGAAGAAGTACCCGCTCATCGTCAGCGTGCATGGCGGCCCATCCGCGGCCGTCACGCCGCGCTGGCCCGGCGTGGGCTACGGCTCCGTCCCGTTCTCCGCGCTCGGCTACTTCGACTTCATGCCCAACCCGCGCGGCAGCTTCGGCCAGGGCGAGAAGTTCACCCAGGCCAACATCAAGGACTTCGGCTACGGCGATCTCCGCGACGTCCTCGCCGGCGTCGATGTGCTTGAGAAGCGCTTCCCCATCGATAAAGATCGCGAAGGCATCACCGGCTGGAGCTACGGCGGCTACATGACCATGTTCGCCGTCACCCAGACCACGCGCTTCAGGGCCGCCGTCGCCGGCGCGGGCCTCGCCAACTGGCAAAGCTACTACGGCGAGAACTCCATCGATCGCTGGATGGTCCCCTTCTTCGGTGCAACCGTGTACGACGATCCCGCCGTCTACGCCAAGTCCTCCCCCATCACCTTCATCAAGCGCGTCAAGACTCCGACCCTCATGGTCGTCGGCGACCGCGACGGAGAGTGCCCCGCTCCGCAGAGCTTCGAGTTCTGGCACGCGCTCCGCGATGAAGGCGTGAAGACGCAACTCGTCATCTATCCCAACGAAGGCCACCGCTTCGTCTCGCCCGATCACCAGCGCGACGTGCTCAAGCGCGCGCTCGACTGGTTTGAGGCGGAGATGCCGCCAAAATAGTGGCCCCGCGTATTTGCGTCTCCTCTTCGCAGCTTCTACACTGAGGTTTGTGAAACTAGCGTTCGCGGTGTGACCGTTCAGCTCTGTTTCCGGTTGGACGGGGAGGATTAATGCGTCGGTTTGTCACTTTGGCTGTTCTGCTTCTGTTTTCGATTCCATTCGGTGTCTCGATCTCGGGCTGCTCCCACAATGCCGCGCCTGTCTTCTGCAATGGCGGAGATTCTGGCGAAACCACCGGCCAGGTCACGACCATCACCTTGACACCCATCGTCTACGGAATCTCATTGAACTTCGCGGAGATAGGACAGATCAACACACCTTCTTCGACCGACTGCAAGGGAGCGAGCGCGTCGATCGGAAGCTACATCTACGGCACCACCGACATGACCATCGCCGACATCCAGCCCAACTCAGGCCGCCTGTGCGGGGGAACGTGGAATCGTAACTCCGGCGGTGGCATTCCCGACTACACCTACTGCATTCCCACCAACAAGTCGGGAGTTGCCTATATCTCCGCCAGTGCCGACGGCGTTACCAGCAACCCGCTGCCGATCTTCATCCATCCGGTGGTGACCAGCATTGTGCTCGGAGGTCCGTCGTCCAACTGCACGACCGATCCAACCACAGCATGTTGCCCGCTGGCGACCGTGGGTGCGGTTACGGCGCCGCCGTATCTGGCAAGCTCCTGCCTCTCGCAGGGATCCACCGCCCAGCTTGTAGCGCGGGTCTTCGCGGGCACGGGCGCCAACCAGACCAACATCAGTTGCCTGACCGGGCATCTTCAGTACACGGTTCAGGGCGCCTCTTCGCTGACGGCCGTCTCGCCGGTCGTCAGCATCGACCAAAACGGCGTGGCTACCGCCAATCAGCCAGGATCCGTGCTGATCTCGGCGAACATATCCAATGCAGCCAGTTCCGCCGGCTACTTCTCCACCTGTCCGCCGGCGTCCATCGCGCTGACCGCACCCGGTGCCCTGACGTCCGGCACTCCGACCAATCCGGTGGTTGTAAATCAGAACAACCCGCAGCCGCTGCAGATCACCGTCCTCGATACCAAGGGCAACCCCATCACCGGAATGACGGTTGAGTACGAATCGACATCGCCGACCACCATCCCCGCGGGTTCCAGCGTGACCCCGATTCTGGCGGGTGCTGCCTCCCTCTCCGCAGTCTGCCAGCCCCCGAACTGCAACTCTTCTGCGTATAACCAGATCGGCCTGTTCGGCAACGGCTTGCCCATCACCTCGAACTCCATTAACCTGACCGCGCCCGGCACCAACAGCACCGTGCTCTACATGGCCAGCACGCAGTCCCTGTACGTAAGGTCCAGGGACTTCACCCAAACAGGTTTGGCCCAGCCATTCCTGCTGCCGTATTTGCCGAATTCCATGGTCATCACCAATGACGGTTCAACCATCTACATGGGCAGTTCCACCGCTCTCATGGTCCTGAACGCCGTCAATACGCTGGCAATCACCCGCACCGATCCCACCTCGCCGGGCACCGTGCTCGCCGTATCGCCGGACGGCAGTATGATCGTCATCAGCGATCCGGTCAAGCAGGTCACCACGCTCGAAAGCTCCTCCGGCAGCGCTGTCACCACCTACGGCGGCGTCGGCACCCACGCTGAATTCTCTCCGGATAGCCAGACCGTGTACATTACCGCCGGCAATCAGGTGCTCATTTACTCCGCCTACACCGGCTGGACCAGCATCACTCCGGCGACGACGGCCGGTACTCCGGTGACCGACGTTGCGGTCACGGTGCCCGCCGTTGGAGCGTACTTCGCCGGCCCCACCACCACCGCGCGCGGCTACTGCCCGTCCAGCACCGCAACCACCGTTGGCGGCGTTGTCACAGAGACGAATGTCTTCTATCCGCCGGCCGACAACTCACCGGCAATCACTGACCGCATCGCAGCCACCAACGATGGCCTGCACATCCTGGGCGCAACCGTGACCCCGGCGCCCGCGCTCAACGACCTCCGGGTGGAGATCCCTGCCGGCAACGCCAACGGCCCGCAGGTCACCGTCGTCTGCCCCGTGGGCAATCAGGCCACGGGCTCGGGCGGCACCACCGGAACCACTGGCGGCCTCACTTTCTCGAACACCCTCTCCACCATCTCCCTGACCCCGGTAACGGCAACTGCGATCACCGGAGTCTTGCCGACCTCGGACTCAACCCTCGCGGTTGTCACCTACACCGGCTCGGGCGGCGTTCTGCCGGCCTACGTGCCATCAGCCAGTGGATCGGGCACCATCTCGTACATCAAGCTGTCGGGTACGGCCACGGCCCCCATCGCGGGCGTTATCAGCGCGGACAATTCGACGATCTACGTGGGAACCCTGAACGACAATCTGGTCCACCTCATCAACCGCAGCACGCTCTCCGACTCGTCGACGCTGGCACCCAACCTGACCGCCGCACCGGGCCTGACCGTTACGTTCGGGTCTCCGGTGCCAGTGAATCTTCTGGTGCAGAAGCCCCGCAGGACAACTTAGGGTTCGAATTGGCATGAGGATACGGCAGCGCCGATTCTTTTTGGCGCGGAGTCCCCGGCATGCGCCTATGATGTCGAGTAATACACAAGTGTCTCTCTCTTGACCTCCTGAGCGGCTTTTCTTCTGGGCTATGGACTACGGTACATTCTTCTTCACAAATATCGTCTCGATGACGGTGTTCACGTTGAGCGTCAGCCTTCTCGCCTGGCGCAACCGCACCGTTGTGGGGATGAGATGGTTTGCAGGTAGCCTAATTGCCTTGCTGGCCAAGCTGATTCTGCAGGGTCTCGAAGGCAAGGTGCCCGCGGTCATCGGCGACATGGCGCCCAACGAGCTTTATCTGGTCTCCTCCCTGCTGCAGTTGATGGGCTTTCACTGGTTTGTCGTGCGCGCGCCGTTCCGGCAAAGGTGGCCCTTCGTCGCCGTTGGACTGGCGCTTGTGGTCTACACCGCGATGTTCCTCGGCAGAATTCCCTACAGCGGCAACATCATCAACATCCCCAACGTCGTGGTGTGCGCCGCCTCCGCGTTGCTGCTCCTCAAACGCGGGCGCGCCGCAGTCTCGCGCGTCGCCGCGGTGATCGTCACCTTGGTGGCGGCCGTAATGGCCTATCGCGCCGTGCTCACCAACTTCCGCTATACGCGGCCGTGGGAGACGGCCGACGCGCAGACCGATCCGCGCTGGCTCTATTCGCTCGCCTTCGCCTCTTTTCTGGCCACCTGTATGGTCATGTGCTACCTCTGGTATCTGGTGACGGAGCTGAGCCGGGTGCTCGCCGAACAGGCGCGAACCGACTCCCTCACCGGGGCGCTGAACCGCCGGGCAATGGAGGAGGCAGCCCTGCGCGAAACGGCGCGCAGCATCCGGCACGGCCGCGGCCTGTGCATGATCGTCCTCGACGTCGACCAATTCAAGCACCTCAACGACACGCGTGGCCATGCCGCCGGCGACTGCGCCCTGCAGGCGCTTGTTTGCCAGGTCAAGACGATGCTGCGCACCAACGATCTCATCGCGCGCACCGGCGGCGAAGAGTTCACGATTCTGCTGCCGGAAACGCCGGCCTCCGCGGGCATCGTCGCGGCGGAGCGGGTCCGCAAGGGCATCGAAGCGCTCGAGGTGCGGTTCGAGAACGAGCCCATCCGCTTCACCGTCAGCGCCGGCGTGGCCCAGTTCGACCCCTCCGGGGGAGGCTGGGAGAGCATGATGCGGCGCGCCGACGCGGCCATGTACGAGGCCAAGGAGCACGGCCGCAACTCGGTCCGCCCCGCCGCGGAAAGCGACCAGGATAGATATCTGAAAAAAGACTCACTCCCCGTCGCTTGAACCGCTCCCGAGCGCCCGTTCAGGAGCGATTTCTAATCCCCGGCCGCACAACGAAGGCCGTCGATCGCATCCAGCCTGGGGCTTCTCCGCTCCTCTGCCGCTCCGAAACCCCGCTCGCTCTGCAGCATAGCTGCTGCCTCGTCGGCCTGGACCGGCTTGCTAAAGTAGTGCCCCTGGATCTGATCGCACCGGTGTTCCCGCAGAAAGAACATCTGCGATTCGTTCTCCACGCCTTCTGCAATCACTTTGATGTGCAGGCTCTTGGCCAGGCCGATGATGGCAATGGTGATCGCTGCGTCATCTCGCTTCGAGACAACATCCTGGATAAAAGTCTGGTCGATCTTCAGCTTGTCTACGCAGAAGTGCCGCAGGTAGCTGAAACTGGAATAGCCCGTCCCGAAGTCATCGATCGACAGCTTCAGCCCCATCTTCTTCAATTCCTGGAGAACGGAGAGCGTCACGCCCGCATTGGACAGCAACAGCGTTTCAGTGAGTTCCAGTTCCAGGTACTCAGGCGCCAGGCCCGTCTCCTGCAGCACTTTGCGGATCAAATCTCGGAATGCTTCCTGGCGAAACTGGACCGCGGAGACATTGACCGCGACCGGCACTGGGCACAGCCCTTCATCCTGCCATCTGCGCGCCTGCGAGCACGCCGTCCTCAGCACCCACTCGCCAATCGGCAGGATTAGGCCGTTGTTCTCGGCAATCGAAATAAAGCGGTCCGGACAAATCAGGCCCAACTCCGGGTGGTTCCAGCGAATCAGCGCTTCGAACCCAGTGATCTTTCCACTCTCAATGTCCAACTGCGGCTGATACACCAGGAAAAACTCCTTCCGTTCGAGCGCCTGCCGCAGGTTCTTATCCATCGTCACTCGCTCCACGGCCTGGGCATTCATCTCATCCGTAAAGAACCGCACGCTGTTGCGCCCACTGTCCTTGACGGAATACATCGCCGCATCGGCGTTCCGGATCAGGGTTTCTCCGTCCGCCCCGTGCTCGGGGAAGATGCTCACCCCAACGCTGCAACCCACGCTCAGCGATCGCCCCTGCACCGTGAAGCCCGCGTTGATCGCCTCAAACACCCGCTCCGCCGCAATCGCGGCGTCGGCTGCATCCTTGACATTGCTCAGCAGGATCAGGAACTCGTCCCCGCCCACCCTGGCGACGGTATTGTGCTCCCGCGTGCATTCCTTCAGCCGCCTCGCAATCTCCTTCAGCACGCAATCGCCGAACGAGTGCCCGAACGAATCGTTGATGGCTTTGAAGCGGTCCAGATCGAGAAACAGCACCGCAACCTTCTCCCCTCTTCGGCGCGCACCGGCCAAGGCAGTATCCAGGCGGTCCTGCAACAGTGCCCGATGCGGCAATTCCGTAAGCGCATCGTAAAAAGCCAGGAACTTCATCCGCTCCTGGGCGGCCTTGTGCTCGGTGATGTCTTCCACCGTGCCATCGAACAGCGCGACGTCGCCGTCAGCGCCATGGATGGCGCGCAGGTTGACCCTGACCCACTTCTTGCTGCCATCCTTGCGGTAGACCTCCACTTCGGCGCCGCGGACAATGCCATTCCGCCTCACACCGTGGGCCAGTTCCAACATCCGGTTGGGATCGACAGACAGGTCCCGTGCCACATTGGACACCTCAGCCATCATCTCTTCCGGCGATTCGTAGCCGTGCATCCGGGCATGCGCACGGTTGACGTTGGTCAGTCGTCCGTCCGGCGTGGCCTGGAAGATCCCGATCACCGCATCCTCAAAGATGCCGCGGTACTTCTCCTCGGCCTGCCGCACCGCATCCTCAGCCCGCTTCCGCTCGGTAATGTCCTGGGCAGCCACAAGCATGGATTTGACTCCATGAAAGTCCAGCGGATGCGAGACGATCTCCACGTCGATCAACTCGCCGTTCTTCTTGCGATGCCTCCAAATCCCCCGGGCCTCGAGTCCGAGGGTGCGCTTTGCGATGTCCTGCAACAGGCCCGGGATGTCTTGCTCAGGTCGTATCTCCGTAATCGTCTTGGCCAGAAACTCCTGCCTGGCAAACCCGTATTGCCGGATCGCCGCTTCGTTTACGGCGATAAATCGAAGCGTCTTACGATCGAACACCCACATCGGGACGGGGTTGCCTTCAAACAGCAGCCGGTACTGCTCGTCCGACTCGCGCATAACTGCTCCCGCAGGGCAGTCTTCTGCAATTTCCCGAATCGCGGTCGAAGATAAGACAGTATGTTTCCTGGAGCCATTACGCCCGGATCCGGGAAGATTAATCGTGGCCAGTGGGCAGCCTTCGGGAGTGGCTGATGCGCGCGTCCGTTTCGCCGTGGCAGGCCGCACCGCTGGAGTCTGCTTCTGCTGCGGCTTGCCTGGCGCCAATCCCATCCAAGAACCCCACATCCCGCAGACGTCGCAACGGCTTCAGTCTCGACTAGCCGATGGCTTGCATACAGAAGGCGCCCACAAGGAGCGCTCCTTCATCGTATGAACTGGGGACGTTTCCTAAGAATCCCCCGTTAGTTGCACCGTGCCGTGGCCCATCGCGCAGCAACCCCGGCGCATTTCGTTTTCAGTGACTTCTGGATTATGTATCGGCGCGGTCCAAGCGCTGCTTTAGCACCGCGCGCGCAATCGCGTCCAGCACCCCGTTCAGGAACTGCACCGACTCCGGCGCCGCGTACCGCCGCGCAATCTCCAGCGACTCGTTGATGATGATCGCGGCCGGCGTACTGGGATAACCGAGCATCTCCGCCACCGCCGCCCGCAGCACATTGCGGTCCACCACCGCCATCCGTTCCAGCCGCCAGTTCTGCGCGTGCGCCTCGATCAGCCCGTCGATCTCGACCTGCCGCGTCGTGGCCACCCGGTACAGGTCCTCGGCAAAGCCGCGCGTCTCTGCGTCCACATCGTCGCGCGACATCCAGAACAACCGCCGGACCTCTTCCGGCGTCTGTTTGCCCAGGTCGCCCTGGAACAGCATCTGCATCGTCAACTCACGAGACTTCCGCCGTGTGCCCATTTATTTCGTCACCACAGGCTGCCGCGCTTCCTTCCCCGCCAGCTTGCGCTGAATCGACACCATCTCGATCGCCGCCACCGCCGTCTCGAAGCCCTTGTTCCCCGCCTTCACCCCCGCGCGATCCAGCGCCTGCTCCAGCGTCTCGCATGTCAGCACCCCGAACGCGTGCGGCACGCCCGTCTCCTGCTGCGACTGGCCAATTCCCCGCGCAACCTCCGTGTAGATTGCCTCGAAGTGCGCCGTCTCGCCCCGCAGCAGGCACCCCAGCGTCAGAATCGCATCCGCGCTCTTCGCCTCCGCAATCGCCCGCGCCGCAGCAGGAATCTCCCACGCCCCCGGCACCCGCACAATCTGGATATCCGCCTTGGCCGCGCCGCTCCGCAGCAGAGCGTCCAGCGCCCCCTGCAACAGCCGGTCCGTAATCACCGCATTCCACCGCGCCACCACAATCGCAAACTTCATCCCCGCAGCCGACAGGTCCCCTTCCACCGCTATCGGCTTGCCGTGCAGCGGATTCTCCGACTCCCAGAACCCCAGCACCAGCCCGGGCTCCAGCGTCACCGTGAACAGCCGCGACCTCCAGTGCGTCACCGCCGCCTCCGTCAGTCGTTCCGCGATCTCCTCCGTACGGTAGTTGGCAATCATCCAGCGCTCAACCGCCGCCCGCACCTGGTCGATCTGCGTCACCTCGATCAGCACCGGAGGCACCGCCGGCAACCGGCCCGTCATCATCTCCAGGTTGCCCACCGGCGCCAGAAACGCCAGCCCGCGTCCGGTTCCATCGTCCCACCCCCTGCCCGGCTCAAAGCCCAGCGCGCCCAGCAGGCTGGCATACCGCTCCAGCGCCGCCGCCGAAGCCACCGGCGTCACCAGCGTAATTCCCTTGATCATGTTTCGATTGTATCGTCTAAGGAAGTGTCGCCCGCCGCAGGTTGTCGGTCGTTGGTTGCCGATCGCCGACGGCTGATCGCTGACGCCTGATCATTAAACTCCATTGCTAACCCGCTAACTCGCGGAATCGAGGACATTGCCTTGGCATACGAAACCTTACTCGTCGAGATTGGCGCACACGTCGCCACAGTAACCCTCAACCGCCCGAAGGTGCTGAACGCGCTCAACGCCGAATTGCTCCGCGAACTCGATGAGCTCTTCGCCGCGCTCGCCCTCGACGACACCGTCCGCGTGGTGCTGCTCCGCGGCGCTGGTGGCAAGGCCTTCGCAGCCGGCGCAGACATCAGCGAACTCGCCGACGCCGACGCTGCATCGGGCGAGCAGCTCGCCGGCCGCACCCACCGCATCTTCCGCCGCATCGAGACCATGGGCAAGCCGGTCATCGCCTGCATTGATGGCTTCGCCCTGGGCGGCGGCTGCGAACTCGCCATGGCCTGCACCATGCGCCTCGCCGCCTCCACCGCCCGCCTCGGCCAGCCCGAGATCAAGCTCGGCCTCATCCCCGGCTACGGAGGCACCCAGCGCCTGTCCCGCCTTGCCGGCCGGGGCGTTGCCCTCAAAATGATCCTCACCGGAGCCATCATCGACGCTGCTGAAGCCCTCCGCATCGGCCTCGTCGACGAGGTCATCCCAGCCGACCAACTGCCGGCCCGCGCTGCCGAGCTTGCCAAACTCCTCGCCGGAATGCCTCCGCTCGCCGTCGCCGCAGCCATCGAAGCCGTCGACCGCGGCGCCGGGTTGCCGCTCGACGAAGCGCTCACCCTCGAAGCCGCCCTCTTCGGCCGCCTCTGCGCCACCGAAGACAAACGCGAGGGTACCCGCGCCTTCCTCGAAAAACGCCCCGCCACATGGATCGGCCGCTGACCAGGCCTTAGCCTGTCAGTTCGCCGGAGTCACGTCCACAACCGCGCAGTCCACTGTTTGCATATTCATCACAGCTCCGCCCATCTGGAAGGGATTGAACGTTACGGTACCCCCAGGTGGAACCGGCCCATTACCATTAAGCGTTATTTTCGTCTGTGCCAGGTCCTTGCGTCCCGCGTTGAACTGATCGCACTCCAGCACCGCCGACTGCATCGCATTGTTCGCGTTGTTCTTCCAAGTCCCATTCGAAATCACAACATTTCCGTTCACCACCTGCCAGTGCCCGGCGAACGCCTGTAGCTGTGCCGACCCTTGACCGCCTCCAGGCACGGTCGGCGCAGCCCCCGGTTGGCTCGGCGCCGTTGCCGGCTGGGCCGGCTGCGGTGTCGGAGCCGGCTGTGTCGGTGCGGTCCCCGGTTGCGGAGCGGCCGGCGTTGCCTGGTACTTCTGGTAGTAATAGCCCCCCGCCGCCAACACCACGAGTACGATCAGCGTCGTCGCCCAGCTGTGTTTCATCGGCGCAGCCTGCGGCAGCGGCACCGCTACCGGCGGTGCGCCGAACGATGCATACGCTCCTGCCGCTGGATATGGCTGCATCACCGCCGCTGGATATGATGGCTGCACCACTGCAGCCACAGGCGCTGCCGGGCGGGGCCCGGTTGGCGGTGTTGCCGCCTCGTTCGCATCCACCGGTGCTCCGCACTTTACGCAGAACTTCTCATTGCCCTCCAAATGGGCGCCGCAATTCTTGCAAAATGTCATAGCCTCTCACCTTCCTTGCCAAGCCGATGTGCACTTGGTAATGAGTCTGTTGGGTCAATCGTGCTGAACGGTATGGATGGGTCTTTCGGACCGGCCACTCACCGTAAACTTCCCACGCCATTGCCGATCAGACCGCCACTGCCGCCTGAGGTGCCATCGACGCCTCTACTTGATTCAGCGTCGCCTGCAGATGCGCCTGCTGCTCGCCTTTCACCTGGTGCAGCCCCTGTTGCACGAGCCCGAACACTACGTACCACGACACGAGTCCCGTCAGCAGTTGGTTCCCCATCAGCGGAAGCTGGAACGGCGCGTCCCAGATCGCATGCAGCGCCACCGGAATCAAAAACGCCTTCAGGAAGTGCCCATCCAGCATCATCATCGGACTGAACGGCTTGTCGCCCTTCACTCTCCACAACGCGCCCGCCGCAATGGCCGTCCACGCTACATGCCCAAGCGGTGCCAGCACTCCGCGCAGCAGCAGAATCGAGAGCATCTGGCTCACGCCTGCCTGGGTCGCGGCGGCCGACAACTGTCCACTCTGCACCACCACCGGCAGCAACCCCGCCAGGAAGCCCTCATTCAAGGCATATCCTGCCGTCTCGAAGCACGCAAACCCCGCGCCCACCGTCGCCCCAAACAAAATCCCATTCAGCACATACTTGTACCGCACGCTGTGTACGAGGATCACCACCGTCAGCAGCTTTGCCACTTCCTCCACAATCCCCGCTTCCCACGTTCCAAGCTGGAAGATCGGCAAGCTATAGCCCAGCAGAGCCACGCCCAATGAAATCACCGCACCCGCCAAGAACAGCTTCCCGATCATATGCAGCGACACATTCCTCGGCGAATTCAGCTCAAAGAACAGCATCAGTGTCGCCAACGGCACTGCAAACGCCCCCAGAAACATTATTCCCGGAATGCAGTTGCTGTTACCCGTCGTTTCACAGATCACCGCCAGCACCACATACGCAACCACCAGCGCTGCCAGCAGCCGGAAGAACAGCCACGGCTTCGGCCAGCCCGTCTCCACAAGATCAATCGCCGGTGCATTCTTGGCGGTGCCCACCAGCAGGTAATCCTCTACCTGGTCCTGGCCGCGGCGCTTGAAAACCTCGGAGAACATCTGCTTCAGGCTGAAACCCTCCAGTTCCTCCGTGGAGGCCAGGCTCTGAATACGTCCTCTCAGGCCGTGAACCAGATGGTTCTGATGAACCGACTGCGCCAGCACCGCTGCCTGTTGGCTGACGTAATAAACCTGCTGCTGCGCAACCTGATAGGTAGCCGCTGAGACAAAGGGCGGCGGCGGCATGCCTGGCGGCGGGGGGGGCGGAGGCGCAGCGACAGCCACAACTCGCTGCGCGTCGCCGAGAGCTACTACCGCAGCTCCGCAGTTCTTACAGAACTTAAACCCGGGCACCAACGCGGTCCCACAGTGCGAACAAAACATGAAAATCCTCCAGGGCCGACAAGAATTGGGGAGAGGTTATGAAACGTAGCACCTCCGTACCTGCAAAGTAAAGGCAAATTAGCTGGGCCCCTTTTCACCAGCCTTTTCAAATCAATGTGATAGTCGACAAAACCCGCCGCTGGACCGAGTTTCGCGCACGGCGACACCCGCCGGATGTTACCCCAGCGCCGTCATGCGTCCCGCCGGCGCACCTGAATGTGGAAACCGCATCCAACAGCTTGGTATGCTAGTAGACGAGCCTATGTTCGTTCCTCCCCCTTCATCCTCCTCCGCGCGGTCCTCTTCTCGATCCAGGTTGGCGCTGGCTTCGGTCGTCTGCCTCGCGGTCCTGACGCCGCTGCTGCTCACCGGCTGCAACCGTGCCTCCGCAGGCACCACCACCACCGCCGCCAGCGCGCAGGCCATCGAGGCCGCGCGCGAGCAGTTGAACCTCATCCCGCCGCCGTCGAAGAGCCGCTACATGGCCGTCCACAACCTCTCCACCTGGGAAAACCCCTACCTCACCGTGCAGGAAAACATGGCTACGCTGCACGTGACCCTCGCCGACGCCAACCCCACCGATCTGGGCGCGGGCGACATGCTGCGCCCCGTGGGCGCGCGCCGCCAGGACCTTACCATTCGCCTCAGCGACCTGCCCGCGGCGCTCGATGCAGTGCCCGAAAACTCCTGGCCCTACGGCCGCGTGATTGCCGTTGAAGAGGCGCACGATACGCCGCCAGCCGACCGCCCCGCCGTTCGCCGCAATGTCGAGGCAGCCATCAAGACCCTCGGAGACCTCGGCGTGGTCGTTTACGAGTGGAGCGACGGCAGCTTTCGCTGATTCGCCAACCACGCACCCACCAGGCTCCGCTATGATGCTTCATGAACGCGCACCGGTCTAGGAGCCGAGGCCGAAGGTGGTCGCATGAGCAAGAAGAAAGTCGTAGTAATCCAACCCAGGTCGCTGGCCAAGGGACTCCTCGCAGGATTGATCGGCGGACTGGTGGGCGTTCTCGCCATGGCCGCTGCCGAGCGCCTGATCCCCCGGCACGCGCAAGCCTCCGCCGAACCTCCGGATCCAGCCCCCGGGTCGTTGTCGCTCGATGAAATGCACTGGAGCTTCGGCGCAGCCGTGGGTGCGGCCTACGGCGCACTAGCCGAGTACTTTCCTGCAGCAACCGCGAACGAAGGCGTCGCCTTTGGCATGGCGCTGGAGACCCTCGCCCACGAAGGCACATTGCCCGCGCTGGGCCTGCTTACCGGATTGTCCGCACGCGACACCGCCGGTGGGTTCACTTCCCACGTGGTCTACGGCGTCACCACCGAAGTCGTCCGCGGCTTCGTACGCAAGCGCCTCTAATCTCACCGCGCCGCCAGCAGAATAAGGGGTGAGAATGGGCGCATAGGAAATGGCGTATCTGGAACCCATGAAGATCTCCGGAGGAAGCAGCGAAGAGACCGCTGTGCTCCGAGAGTATCGCGCGGGCGACTGGGAGCGCATGCACGCGCTCGATGTGGAGTGCTTTGAGCCGGAGTTTCGGTTCAGCCGGAGGGTAATGCGGGGGTTTGCCGAGGATCCCGGCGCGATGACGGTGCTGGCGGAGGCGAGGGGGGATTTGGTTGGGTTCTGCGTGGTGCAGATGGAAGGGCAGGTGGGATACGTGGTGACGCTGGATGTGGCTGCGGCATGGCGACGGCGAGGGTTGGCGCGGCGGATGATGGAGGAGGTGGAAGCGAAGGCCCGCGCGGCAGGAGGTGCGGGGATGGCGCTGCACGTGTTCGCGGGCAATGCGGGGGCGATGCGGTTCTATGAAGGGATCGGGTATGGACGGGCGGGGAGGGTGGAGGGGTTCTACGGGCGGGGGCTGGATGCGCTCGTGTACCGGAAGCGGTTCGAGGGTTAGCGCTGGCGGAGCGAGGGGTAATCCCATGGGCACCCGGCGATCTCCGCTCAGGATGACGGCCCCATTTGCGAGGAGCTACTTGTAGTAGCGGGCGAAGCTGGTATCGGTTTCGAAGACGGTGCAGTCTTTGACGCTTACGCGGCCGGAGGTAAGGGCCTGAAGCTGGCGGCTGGTCTGGTCGTAGAAGTAGCGGGCGAGGTTTTCCGCGGAGGGGTTGATCTCGGTGAAGGGCGGGAGGTCGTTGATCATCTGGTGGTCGAGGTAGTCGACGACGGGCTTGAGGAGGGTTTTTAGGATCTTGAAGTCGAGCAGCAGGCCGGCCTGGTCGAGCTCGGCGCCGGCGAGGGTGACGAGCACACGGTAGTTGTGGCCGTGGGGTTTCTCGCACTTGCCCTGGTAGTTGCGGAGGTAGTGGCCGGAGGAGAAGCCGGCTTCTATGGTGACCTCAAACATTTGCGTTCGTTTCCCTTCCCTGTTGATTGTATCCGCGGCGTGGAAGATCAGGAGCGGCGGCCGCAGATTAGGAGCGACGGCCGCGGCGGTCGTCGTCGACGCGGCGCTCGGCCTGCTGGAAGAGCGAAGAGAGGATGCCGGCGAGCGCGACCACCAGCGCGATGAGGAAGAGCACCAGGCCCATGGTTCGCCACAACGACGCGTCGCCGGGAGAGCCCGGCTGCTGCGCGATGTTGGTATAGGCAACGCCGCAGGAGATGAGCGCGAAGAGGGTGAGCGATGCGGCGAGGATGTAGAGATTGCGGCCCATGGTGTTCCGGTTACAGGATACGGCAAAGGGCCGGTTGCAGACCGTGCAGAATGAGTCCTCTTTGAGTGCGTTGGGACGACCGATCAAGAACGGTCGAGCTGGCGCTCGATAACCCACCCTTTGCGATGAAACCGCAAAGGATGGGGCACCCGGCTATTCGTGGTGGAGCCGGTGGGGGAACGTTGGGGTTGGGTGGGGAAAATCGCTTTTGCGGAGAGCGACGCCAGTGAGGCGACGGTGTGCGCGTAGGCCATTGTGGCTAAGGGTAAATCAGTAAGCCGGAACAGTGGCCGGTTAGAGCTTGGGGAGTTGGGCGGTAGTCCAGCCGCCGCCGAGGGCTTTGACGAGCAGGATGCTGGCTTCCAGGCGGCGGCGGGTGATCTCAATGTCGTTGCGCTGATTCTCGAGTGCGACGGTCTGCGAAGTGACGACTTGCAGGTAGGTGTCGACGCCGCCCTCGTAGCGGGTGTTGAAGAGATCGAGCGACTGCTGGGCGGATGCGGTGGCGGCGCGCTGCTGCTCAGCCTCGGTCTCCAGGATGCGCAGGGCGGCGAGCGAGTCCTCGACCTGCTGGAAGGCGGTGAGTGTGTCCTGGCGGTAGGTGGCGACTGTCGCGTCGTACTGGGCGACCGCAATGTCGGAGCCGGCCTGGCGGCGGCCGTGGTCGTAGAGAACCTGGGTGAGCGTGGGGCCGACGGCGAAGAAGCGGCTGGGCCAGGTGAAGAGGTTGAGCAGCGAGGTGCCGTTGAGGCCGCCGGAGAGAGAGAGGTCGAGCGTGGGATAGAACGCGGCCTGGGCGATGCCGATCTGCTCGTTGGCCGCGGCCATGCGGCGTTCGTCGGAGGCAATGTCGGGACGGCGCTCGAGAAGCTGCGAGGGCAGCGCGCCGGGAATGATGGGGATGGCGGGTGGGTTGACGGTGACGGGCGCGGCGGCGAGCGTGAGCGCGGCGGGCGCCTGGCCGGTGAGCACGGCGATGGCGTGTTCGTATTGCGCGCGCTGGATGGTGACGTCGGAGTCCTGCACTTCGGCGGTCTGGAACTGGGTGCGGGCCTGGGTGGCGTCGGAAAGCGGCGCGGCGCCGCCGTTGTAGCGGTCTTCCGTCAACTGCAGGGCTTGCTGATAGGTAGCGACGGTGTCGTCGAGCAGCTTTTTCTGGGCGTCGTCGGAGCGCAGGCCGAAGTAGTCGATGGCGAGTTCGGCGTGCAGGCTGAGGCGCGCGGTCTCGAGGTCGGCGGCGCTGGCCTGGGCCTGCTCCTTTGCCGCGGTGACGCTGCGGTGGATGCGGCCCCAGAGGTCGATCTCGTAGCTGAGGTCGAGTGGCAGGAGGAAACTGCCCTCGCCTGCGCCGCCGGCGAGGGCGGTAGAGCCGACGTAGGGCTCGTTGGCGGATTGGCGCACCGCGCCTACCTGCGGTCCGATGCTGAGCGTAGGCGCTTCGTTGGCGCGATAGAGGCCGATGGCGGCGCGGGCGGCACGGAAGCTTGCGTCGGCGGCCTTGAGCGTCTGGTTGGCGGGATCAATCTGCGCTTCAAGGGTGTTGAGCTGCGGGTCGTCGAAGCTCTCCCACCACTTGGCGCGCAGAGTTTGGTCGCTGGGTTGAGCGGCCTTCCAGCCGTCGGTTGGCTGAAAGGTGGTGGGGCCGGGTTCCTTGAACTCCGGCGCCACTCCGGCGGCGGGCGGGCGGCTGTAGTTGGGGCCGACAACACGGCATCCGCCGAGCAGCAAGGTGGCGAACATGAGGCAAGCAGGAAGAACGATTCGCGGGCGACGCGAATAACCCACCCTTCCACCCCAGCAAGCAACGACGCTCGCCGGGGACCCCGGCCTTTCGATGGGGCCGAAAGAGTGAGGCACCCGGATTGGCGGCTCGGCAGGTCGGGTCATTGTGCGGATCCACTCCCCGCAACCGAGCC
>ODAK010002836.1_pt1 | contig 18137 bp, 15 predicted proteins | sample 1539591 | NCBI WGS metagenome assembly ODAK01 (sample SAMEA3539303, study PRJEB22396) | soil metagenome | biome: tundra; feature: field; material: soil | place: USA | collected 2010-05 | depth 0.15 m | reverse complement strand
TTCCGCTGATTTAAGCACCAGTTCGTTGTACGTTCTCGTGCCGCGAACGCTGACGAGATATATATCAACCCATGCCTACACTCGCATTTGCCATTAACAGATAGTTCATCGGTTCAGGCTGAGATGACCACACGCACAACAAACCACGCGGTGGTCCCATGCTGGAAGTTCCTTTCGCCGATGATACCCGGATGTTTGACGGGCTTGGCCTGCCGGAAGGTGAGGCCCCGCTTTACTCTTTCGCCTGGCATCCGCGACTGGTCTTACTGCCCAGTTGGCAATTGGACAGGAAAGCGCGACTGATCAAACGGCTCGTCGATGTTGGCCTGGCGCTGACCGCGTTGATCGTTTTCGCGTTGCCGGCGCTGCTCATCATGCTGGCGATCCGCCTGGAAAGTCCTGGTCCTGTTCTGTTCCGGCAACAACGCACCGGAAAGCTGGGACGGAGTTTCACCGCGCTGAAGTTTCGCTCCATGTACTGGCGCCCGGACAAGTCCGCGACAATACGGCAGGCGACGAGCCACGATCCTCGAGTCACGAAAACCGGACGTTGGCTGCGGCGTTATTCGGTGGACGAGTTGCCGCAACTCATCAACATTCTGCGCGGCGAGATGTCGATCGTGGGGCCGCGGCCGCACGCGCCTGGCACGCGGGCCGGCGGACATTTGTTTGAGGAAGTGACCAAGTGCTATGGCGCGCGGCACTTCGTGAAGCCTGGATTGACCGGCCTGGCACAGGTGCGCGGCTGGCGCGGCGAAACCGACACCGAAGAAAAATTACTCCATCGGATCGACTGCGATTTCGAATATATCGCGCATTGGTCGCTTCGACTTGATCTCGCGATCATCTGGCGCACCGCCCGCTCGGTGTTACGTATGGGTAACGCGTATTAGGCGGAATATTCGCTATGCCGAAAGAGCCACCACCAATCGCCGTGCGTCACGTCGCGGGGGCGCAGCGGCCGCCATGGGCCGCATACGACGCTGACGTGGTAATCCTGGCGCTCGACCGCGCCGATGAAACGGTGGCCGCGATCCACTCGGCCCTGAGCCAGACGGGCGTGTCACGGTATGTGATCGTCGTGGATCAGGGTTCGAGCCCCGATTCACTGGCACGTTTGGCGAGAACGGTGCATGGCCGGATCGATGCCACATTGATCACATTGGGTCGCAACCACGGCGTGCCAGGCGGACGGAACCTGGGCACCGCTCTGGGCCAGGGCCGGATCATCGCCGGTTTGGACAATGACGCGGAGTTCGGGTCAACAAATACTCTGGCTTGCATGGTGAGCGGGTTCGACGCCGATCCGGATCTCGCCGCGCTCGGCTGCCGAATCGTCGTGCACGCGACCGGCGAGGACGACATCTCTTCCTGGGGTTACCCGGCGGCGCTGCTGGCCAGCAGCCAGGAAACGTTCGAGGCGGCGACATTCGTGGGCGCCGGCCACGCTATCCGGCGCGCGGCCTGGGACGACGTTGGCGGCTACGACGCACGGCTGTTTTTCTGCTGGGAGGAATATGATTTCTGCCTGCGCGCGATTGCCCGCTTCTGGCGCATCCGCTACCGCGGCGACCTCGTGGTCCGCCACAAAGTGAGCCCCGAGCGCCGCGTCACCTGGTCTGGCGATCGTTGGTTTCATTTCGTTCGCAACCGACTCTATATCGGCCGTAAATGTGGCCATTCCTGGCTGGCGCTCGCCCCGCGCATGGTGGGATACTGCATCAAGGCCGCGCGCAACGGCTGCCTGTGGGAGACACCGCGCGCATTGTGGGCGGCGTTCATGATGTCACGAGGCGTCGTGCACGCCCCGTTACCTCCGGTGGCACGAGACTACCTGCACCGCGTCGACACCGTCTGGCGCGGGAGTTTGCTGACCCGTCTGCGGCGGGAGGTGTTGGCGGCATTACCTGGAACCGGCGGGAAACCGGTTCAGGCAACCGACGCGTCGATCCGTGCGATAAGATCTGAAGCCAAAGCGCCGGCCTCAGCCGCGGTGATGCACTCAGCCAGTTCCTGACGGTTTTTGACGCCCAGTACCAAGGTGTCGATCGGCAGTGACAACGCATAGCGATGCGCCAGGATCGCGGGGTTCTCACCCAGTTCGGCGCAAATCGCGCGGAACCCGGCAGCGCGCGCGTAGTCCAGCATTTCGGGATGATCCGCCGGCAGCGGCCGGTCGATCGCCGCGGTCAGCGCCCCGGCCTGCACCGCGCGGATGCCCATCACCGCGACGTCGTTGGCATGCGCCACCGCCATGATTTCCCGAGGGCTCGCCGGCTCGTCGAAGAACTTCAGTCCGCCAGGAGAGTCGAGCAGATTGGCGATGACCTGCACGGCGGCCGGTTTCGGGGCCTGCCCCAGTACGGTGATGATCGCGTCCGGATGGCCAATCCCGGTGATGCCCCAGGCGCCGATCAGCCCCTCCGTCACGAATTTTTCGAACAACGGCCGGATGGTGTCCTGAAACACCTCCAGCGGCACGAACCGGCTGGTATCCACGCGCCGCCACATGGCGTTGCCGCGCGGCACGATGTTGGAGTGCAGAAAAAACACATCCAAACGATCCAGTTGCGTCAGCCGCAGGCTGGCCTCGATCGATTGCCGCAGGATGCGTTCGATCCGCTCCGGCGGCGGGTTGCCGAGGTTGCACTTGCTGGTCACCCGCACGCCTGACGGCAGCCGTCCGCCGAATGCCTCGCCCACCACCTGCTCGGCCTTGCCGTCGCCATAGCGCGGCGCGAGGTCGATCAACGTGATCCCGGCATCCACCGCCGCTTTGACGGTAGCGACGCATTCCTCGCGCGTCGTCGGTCCCCAGAGCTGGCCCAGACCGCCGCCGCCGAGTGTCAGAACGGACACCGGCGCCAAACGCCCGAACGGTTGTGTCTGCATGGCCATGGCCCTCCCTCTGTCGTCGCATCATCGACGATGTCACGCTGTGTGGCCAGGCCCCTGTTAATGTCTCAGCTTGAAATCTCGCCACTGAGACCTGTACCGGGAGTGCTCTGAAAAGTTCAGGGCCTGGTTGGCGATGTTGGAGGCAAGGGGGCGGTGGGAGGCATCAGGATGACTTGTGGCGGCACTTGCTTCGCGGCATTGATTGCGTCAGCGAGTGTGCGAGTCAGGTCAAGCAGGTTCGCGCTGATTTTCGAGGGTAACCCCTGAACATCAGCGGCTATCGTTGTTGCCTTGCCATCGACGCGAGTGACCTGAACGCCAAGGAACGCAAACCCTCCAATAAGGATCGCGATTATCGCGGCGAAAAGTAGCTTGTAGGCGCTTATCTCGCCTTCAAGCCGGGCGAGCCGAACTTGCATGTCAGTTAATTGGGTCTCAGGGGAACCGCCGTCAACTCCTCCGCCTCCAGTAGGCGCGTTCTGATCAGTCCCGCCCGTGGGAGGATTTTGGGGCCAGGGCCCCTGTTCGACGTTATCTCCTCCACCTGACGAACTCACGGTTGGTTCCCAGAAGCGACGAGGTTGTGTGTTCCAAGCCAGCGATGGACGGCAGCTTTATGAAACCAGTTGGTATTGCCGCACCTCTGACAGCTTAACGCATAGAAATTATGCGTCACGGCCATGGGCGCCAGGCCAGCTTGTTGTACGGGCACACATAAATCGGCAACGATGTCGGTACCCTGTACATTCATTTGGAACTTGTCGTGATTGCAGAACGAGCAGTGCCAATTCGCGTTATGGGCCCAAAGAAATTCCGCGAAGTCTTTTGCACTGATAGGCATATGCCGGTCTATGCTCCTCTCGCCTTCAGCATTGGCGTGAGGTGTGCTTACCGCCAGGCCGGCGGAGAGTCGAGAGTGCGGAAAGGGCCGAACGGTCATGGCTCTTCCGCTATCGTCGCATCATCGGCGATGTCACGCTGTGTGGCCAGGCCAGGATGGATCCATGCTCGTCACCCTCGTTGCTCTGCTCGCCGCCGCCACGATCGCCGTTCCGCTGACCCGCCGGTCGGGACTCGGGAGCGTCCTTGGCTACCTGATCGCGGGCCTGATCATCGGCCCGTCGGGACTGCGCCTCGTCACCGACGTCGAGCAGATCGCCAACGTCGCATCACTGGGCGTGGTGATGCTGCTGTTCTTGATCGGCCTGGAGCTGCGGCCGCGCCGGCTGTGGATCATGCGTCGCGCGGTCTTCGGTCTGGGCTTCGCGCAGGTGGCGGTCACGGCGGTGTGCCTGGGCGGTCTGGCGCTGGCCGTCGGTGTGCGCCCGCCGAGTGCCGCTGTCCTCGGGGCCGGGCTGGCCTTGTCGTCGACCGCGATCGTGCTGCCGCTTCTGGGCGAGCGCGACCTGCTGACTTCTCCCGCTGGCCGCGATGCGTTCGCGGTGCTGTTGTTCCAGGACCTGGCGTTCATTCCGCTGGTGGCGCTGGTGCCGTTGCTGGCCTCCGGCCACGCCGTCGCTGGAGGCTTGCCGTGGCTCGATGTCGCCAAAGGCCTCGCCGCCATCGTCCTGATCCTGGGAGGCGGCCGGTACCTGATGCGGCCGCTGTTTCGCGCCATCGGTGGCGCGAGTTCTCCCGAACTGTTCACCACCGCCGCGTTGCTGATCGTGACCGGCACCGCGTTGGTGGCGCAGGCGGCGGGATTGTCACCGTCTCTGGGGGCGTTTCTGGCCGGGGTGATGCTGTCGGACTCCGAATATCGGCACGAACTGCAGGCCGATATCGCGCCGTTCGAGAATACGCTGCTGGGGTTCTTCTTCATTTCCGTGGGAATGTCGGCCGATTTGCACGCGGCCATGGCGGATGCCCGGTCCCTCGCGGCGGCGACCGTCACACTGCTGGTGGTGAAGACGGTGATCGCCTTTATTCTGGCGCGGCTCACTCGTTGTGACCGGACCAATGCGATCCGTTTCGGTTTGGCCCTCGCCCAGGCGAGCGAGTTCAGCTTCGTGCTTCTGGGCGCCGCGGTCGCGGTGGGTGCGTTGTCAGCGGACCTCGCGGCACTGGCCACGTTGATCTCGGCGGCGTCGATGCTGGCGACACCGATTTTGTTCGCGCTGTCCGAGCAATTCCTGATCCCGCGTTTGCGCCGCGCGCCGGAGCCGGACTTCGACACGATCGAGCCGTCCGACGCGCCGGTCATCGTCGCAGGCTTCGGGCGCATGGGTCAGATCGTCGGCCGCGTGTTGCGGATGCACGGCATCGCGTTCACCGCGCTGGAACAAGACGCGGGCCAGGTGGATGTGGTGCGCCGCTTCGGCGCCAAAGTTTACTACGGCGATGCCGCGCGTCCTGACGTGTTGCGCGCGGCGGGAGCGGATCACGCGAAGCTGCTGGTCGTCGCGCTGGACGATATGGAGCGCAACCTGCGCACCGTCGAAACCGCCAAACGCAATCATCCGAATTTAACCGTGCTGTCCCGTGCCCGTAATCGGCGTCACGCGCATTTGCTGATGGATCGAAACGTCGACGGCCTGGTGCGTGACACCTTCCATTCCAGTCTGCGCCTCGCCGAACTCAGCCTGACGGCACTGGGTGTCGAACCGGAGGCCGCCGCGCGCGCGATCGCATTGTTTCGTGATCATGACGAGGCAAATCTCATCGCCGCGCACGCGAATTATCGGGACGAAGCGCAGATGATCCAGAGCACGCAGCAGGCCGCCGAGGAACTGACCGCGCTGTTCGAAGCCGACCGCGAGTCACCGTAGGTGGCAGGACACCTGATGACCTGGTGCCACCTCCCGCAGTGCCGGCCGTTCGACTTCGCAGCGCGCCTCGGCGATTGGGCAGCGCGGATGGAAGTGACAACCGGAGGGTGGGTTGATCGGGCTCGGCACATCGCCGGTCACGCGATGTTTGGTACGTGACAGCGCCGGATCGGGCAGTGGCACGGCAGCGAGCAATGCCTCGGTATACGGATGCAGCGGATTGGCGAACAACGAGGCCTTGTCGGCGTATTCCACGATCCGCCCGAGATACATCACCGCCACGCGATGGCTGATATGCTCCACGACCGCGAGGTTATGCGACACGAAAAGGTACGATTCGCCCGAGATACATCACCGCCACGCGGTGGCTGATATGCTCAACGACCGCGAGATTATGCGACACGAACAGATAGGACAGTCCGAGGTCGCGTTGCAGGTCCACCAACAGGTTGATCACCTGCGCCTGGATCGACACATCGAGCGCCGATACCGGCTCATCGGCAACGATGAAGCTCGGATCGAGCGCCAGGGCCCGCGCGATCGACACCCGTTGCCGCTGTCCGCCGGAGAACTGATGCGGATAATTGTCGATTTGCTCCGGCCGCAGCCCGACCCTTTGGAACAGTTGCGCGACGCGGTCGCGACGTTCCTGTTTGTTACCGACACCGTGTACTTTCAACGGCTCGCCAACGATCTTACCGACGCGGATGCGCGGATTAAGTGATGAGAACGGGTCCTGGAAGACAATCTGCATCTGGCGCCGCAGTGGCCGTAATTCGGCTTTGCCGAGGTCGCTGATCTCGCGGCCGCGAACTTTGATTTGTCCTGATGTCGGCTCGATCAGACGCAGTACGGCGCGGCCGACGGTGGTCTTGCCGCAGCCGCTTTCGCCAACCAGTCCAAGGGTCTGCCCTTCGTCGATGGAAAAGGTGACACCATCGACGGCGAGCACGTTGGCCACGGTGCGGCCCAGGATTCCCTTGCGAATGGGGAAGTGTTTTTTCAGATTGGTGACTTCAATCAGCGGTGCCATGCGAATCGCCTCATGCCAACGCACGTTGGCGTCTGGTAGTACGCCAAACGTCGTGCTCGGGGCTGACCCGGGCATCTGTCGCGACCCCTGGTCGTGGAAAGTCGCCTCGAACAGGCGTTATGCGTGCTGATTGTGATCCTCGGGTCGAGCCCGAGGATGACGATGGGGAGCAGCACGTGGATGACGATGGGGAGCGGCCTGTGCCCACGCGCCGTCGCGCTCGAGGCGCAGCAAGCAAGTCAGTAAGGCTGTAACACGGAGGACACGGAGGCCACCGGAGGACACGGAGAAGGAAAGCATGGCGCTTCGCGCGGTATTGGGACGGACAATCGCGCGAAGCGCCCCAAAATCTTTCTTCTCCGTGTCCTCCGGTGGCCTCCGTGTCCTCCGTGTTAAAGTCTTGCTTACCTTGTTGTGGTCCGACGCGGAGTGCACCATCACGACTTTCTGGCCGTCGGCGCCAGGATCCGGGCGGAGTCAGGATGTGTGACTCTCGTAGGGCCGAGCCCGAGGATGAGGATGCAGAGCAGGCCGCGACCTTCTTGATGCACGCGCGGCCTGACCGGGCGATGACGGGAAAGGGCATCATCAGGTTCGCCAACAGGCGGCGGAATGATCCGGCCGCTTCAACTCGAAACCAGGCACGGCGGCATGGCACCTTTCCTCCGCCCGCGTGCAGCGAGGACTGAACGCACAGCCCGCCGGCAGATTGCTCAAGGCCGGAACGATGCCCGGAATTTCCGTCAGGCGTTCCTCCAGGCCCACAAGGCCACGGGCGCTGCCCACCTTCGGGATCGAGGACAACAGACCGGTCATGTAGGGATGCATCGGATTGGCGAACAATTCGCGCACCGGCGCTTCTTCGACCTTGCGCCCCGCGTACATGACGACCACCCGGTTGGCGGTTTCGGCGACCACACCCAGATCGTGCGTGATCAGCACGACAGCGGTCCCGAACTCCCGCCGCAGATCGCCGATCAGGTCGAGGATCTGTGCCTGGATCGTAACATCCAACGCGGTTGTCGGTTCATCGGCGATCAGGATCTTCGGCCGGCAGGCCAACGCCATGGCGATCATCGCCCGTTGCCGCATCCCGCCGGACATCTGGTGCGGGTATTCACGAGCACGCCGTTCCGCTTCCGGAATGCGCACGTGATGCAACATCTCGACCGCCCGGTCGCGCGCGGCACGCCGCGAGACTTTGTCGTGTATCACGACCATCTCGGCGATCTGCCGACCGATCGTCAGCAGCGGATTGAGCGCTGTCATCGGCTCCTGAAAGATCATCGCGATCTTGCCGCCGCGCATCTCCCGCATCGTCGCTTCATCCAGCTTTAGCAGATCGGTGCCCTCGATCCTGACGCTGCCCGACACGATCTCACCTGGCGGCGTTGGGATCAGCCGCATCAATGACAGCGCGGTGATGGTCTTGCCGCAGCCCGACTCGCCAACGATCGCCAGCGTTTCCCCGGCGTTGACCGAAAACGAAACGTCCCGCACCGCGTGCACGAGTCCGCCGCGGGTATGAAACACCGTGTTCAGGCCTGAGACTTCCAGGACCGCGGCCATTAGTCGCGCTCCCTTGGGTCGAGCGCGTCACGCAGTGCGTCGCCCAAAAGATTGGTGCCGAACACGACGAGGCTGATGGCGAGGCCGGGGAATATCACCAGCCAGGGCGCGGTCCGCACATATTCCGCCGCCGACTCGGACAGCATGCGGCCCCATGATGGCCAGGGCTCCGGCACGCCGAGGCCGAGGAAGGACAGCGACGCCTCGGTCAGGATGGTCGAGCCAAGCTGCGCCGTGGCCAGCACGATCAGCGGGGCCAATGTGTTCGGCATCACGTGGATGATCGCGACGCGCCATTCGCTCATGCCGGTGGCTTTCGCCGCCTCCACGAACGGCATTTCGCGCAACGAAAGAACGTTGGAGCGGATCACGCGGGCGACGTTGGGGATCAGCGGAATGGCGATGGCGATGATGGTGTTGGGCAGCGAGGGGCCGAGCGACGCGGTGATCACCAGCGCCATGACCAGCAGCGGCAACGATTGCATGACCTCCGCCAGGCGCTGCACGAGCAGGTCGAACCAACCGCCGACATAGCCGGACGCGAGGCCCAGAGCGGCACCAAATCCGGAACCGAGAAACGTCGCGCCCAGAGCCACGGCGAGGGAAATGCGCGCGCCGTGGATCATCCGGCTGAACACGTCGCGGCCCATCATATCCGCGCCCATCAAATGAACTCCACTGGGCGGTGCGAGCGACGCGCGCGGATTGGTGGTGAACGGATCGAGTGGCGCCACCCAATCAGCGAACACCGCGGCGAACACGAACACGAGCATGATGACGGCACCGCCGACCCCGAGAGGATAGCGGCGCGCGAGATACGCGATATCGTGTAAGACACCGTTTCCGGGACGCTCAATCGCGGTATCCACACGCGCGCTCATTGGCCATACCTGATGCGCGGGTCCACGAGCATGTAGGCCAGATCCACGATCAAATTCACCACGACCACCACCAGCGCGATGAACATCACCAGGTTCTGCACCATCGGATAATCGCGCCAGCGAATGGCCTCGACCAGGAAGCGGGCGACGCCCGGAATATTGAACACCGTTTCGGTAACGATCAGCCCCCCCATCAGGAACGCGGTCTCCACCCCGATCGTGGTGATGACCGGCAACACGGCGTTGCGCAGAGCGTGATCGAAGGTGACGGCCCCCTCCGACAGGCCTTTGGAGCGGGCGGTGCGAACGTAGTCCTGTCGCAGCACCTCCAGCATTGACGACCGGGTCAGCCGCATGATCAGTGCCGAACTACGAAATCCGACCGCCGCGGCGGGGATGACCAGCATCTGGATCCACGCCCAGTACGTCGCGGGTTGGCGCTCGTAGATTGGAATGGTACCGAAATAATGCACGAACGCCATCAGGATCAGCAGGCCAAGCCAGAACGACGGCATCGACAAGCCACTGAGACTCAGGATCCGCAGTCCATAATCCAGCCAGGTGTTTTGCCGCACCGCGCTGATCACGCCCAACGGTACGCCGGAGCAAACCGCGAACAGCAGAGCAAGCCCAGCGAGACGGGCGGTGATCGGGATGCGGGGAAGGATTTCGTCGATAACCGGCTTTTCCGAGACGTAGGAATACCCGAGGTCGCCGCGGAACAATCCGAAGATCCATTGGCCATATTGCACCGGCAGCGATTTATCCAACCCGAGATCGACGATGATCTTTTGCTTCTCCGCCGGATCGATCAGACCCGCGGAGTCGAACAAAATGTCGGCGATGTTGCCCGGCACGATCCGCAACAACAGGAAGATCGCGACCGACACGCCGAACAACGTGACAATCATCAGCAGCAGGCGGCGGATGATGTAGGACAGCATGGCGGCTCAGCGGTCCAGCCAAACGTCTTCGAAGCGCCAGTGGTTGTAGATGCTGTTGACCGCGAGTTTCAGTCCCTTCACGTACGGCCACCAGCATGTGCCGCCCTGCGACTGATACACCACGGGCCGCGCGCCATCCTCCTGCAACTTGCGATCGATCTCCCAGACGAGCTTTCGGCGCGCCTCCTGATCCTTCATCATGGATTGCTGGTGGAACAGCTTCTCCAGTTCCGGGTTGCAATACGCCGTGTAGTTGCGTTCCGATCCGCACAGATAATTCTCGAAGAGCATCACGTCCGGGTCGTCGATGCCGGTGCCCTGAACATTCATCCCGACCGAGTAATCCTTGCGCACCAGGCGAGCATACCAAACGGCGGAGTCCAGTGTCTCCAGCTCCGCCTGGATAAACACGGTCTTCAAATGATCGATCAGAATCACCGCCGCGTCCCGGTAATCGGCGATGTTCCGCGTTGACACTTTCAGCGGCAGCATCTTGTCCGGACCATAGCCGAGGCCTCGCATGATCTGGCGGCCTTCCTCGCGGCTTTTCTCCACGTCGGCGCCATAGCCCGGCACCGTCGCCATGAACTCCGGCGACCAGCCCCATATCCCCTCGGGCGGGGCCAGCATCGCGCCGCCGATGTTGTAAACGCCGCGGCTGAGGATGTCGGAGAAGGCCTTGCGGTCGATCGCCAAAGCCATCGCTCGGCGAATTCGCGCGTTGTCGAATGGCGGGCGCTCCCGGTTCACCAGCAGATTGCCCTGCGTGTTGGAGGGCTGTACCAGACACTGCATCTGGGGCACCTGCGCCTTGACGTCCTTCACCAGTTCCGGTGTCACCTCACCGGTCAGGGTCAGGTCGAATTTTCCAGCGACCAAAGCCAGGATCGCGGTCGAGCGATTGGCGATGATGTCGTATTCGATCGCGTCCAGATACGGTCTGCCCGGCTTCCAGTAATCCGGATTCCGCTCCAGCCTGATCGACTCATTCTGCTTGAACTCAACGAACTTAAATGGGCCGGTGCCGATCGGATGGGTCCGCATCTGCGCGGCGGGCACATGACACGGATAAACCGGTGAGAAGCCGCCAGCCAACATGACCAACAGCGATGGTTGTGGGTCGTTCAGATGGAACGCGACCTCCAGCGGGCCGTTGGTGGTGATCTCCTTGACGTTGAACCACCATGTCTTGCGCGGGTTTTTCCGCATCTTACCGTCGACCTTGCCGGTGACCATGTCCCAGGTGCACTTCACATCGGCCGAAGTGAACGGCTTGCCGTCGTGCCATTTCACTCCGTCTCGCAACTGGAACGTCAATGTCCGGTCATCGTCGCTGTATTTCCACGATGTCGCGAGGTCCGGCACGATCGCGTCCAGCCGGTTCTGCTTGCTGTCGGGATCGAACACCACGAGGTTGTTGAATACCGACATGAACGGCATATCCGTCGAAATCGTCGCCTCTTCATGGATCGATGTACTGGGCGGATTGTCGCGGTGAGTGACCCGCAGCACCCCGCCCTGCTTCTGCGCGCGCGCGGCATCGAGACCGGCACATAAAATCAGCAGGCAGGCCAGCATCAGCCGTGCGACAAAAGCCAACGTTCTCTCCCGGGTTACATCCAGTTACCGGCACTCTGACCATGCCGCCGCGAATTGGCAACGCCGCCCAGTGTTAATCGGCCGCCAATGCGGTGCGCGGGGTCGGCGTGTCCGTCAGTCCACGGTCCTGGCCGTTGATCATGCCCGTCTGCCTTGGTTTCCTGGCGCGGATCGCGGCCCTCTATAACCCGAACCGCCGGACTGATAGAAGCGGCCGACAAGAGGAGGGAGACGACCATGTCTTTGGCTCGCCGGACATTGCTGGCCGCGCCGTTCATCGCCGCCGCATCGCACGCTGTTGGGCAGACCGGGGATTGGGACAAGGTGATCGAGGCCGCCAATCGGCAAGGTCATCTGAACCTGACCCACAACATTCCTCCGCCGTTGGGCGATCAGTGGATCGCGGAATTCAGCAAGGCGTTTTCAAAGATCGCCGTCGAAGCGACCCGTCTCGGCAGTTCGGAGTTGATGCAGCGGTTCAACACGGAATATTCCGCCGGTGCGTCCAAGACCGATGCATGTCTCACGTTGTGGGATGATACGCTGATGACGTGGTCGTCAAATGGTTGGGTCAAGACCTGGCGGCCACCGGAAGCCGCCGCGTTCGATCCGAAGTACGTCGTGCGCGACCAGTTTTTCGTCATTCAGGTGATCCGCGCCACCATCGCCTCAAGCAAGACGAAAGTGAAGGAAGCGGACGCACCCAAAGAGTGGACGGATTTCTTCAATCCAAAATGGAAGGACCGGATCGGCATGGATCCGCCGTGGCGATCGGTGGCGGTGCAGCAAATGTTGGCGGTGTGGCATGAGCAGGGCATGACGGACGTCGCCAAACGATTGAAGGAAAATGGCGTCCGCTTCTTCAACGGCAGCGCCGGTGTGGTGCAGGCGCTGGTGCGTGGCGATATCTGGGTGGCGGCGGTAATCGAACCGCCCGTCATCAGCGCCATCGGCGATGGGGCGCCGGTGCGCGTGGTCTACCCCGCCTCCGCGATACCCGCGATCGGCACGCCTTCCTTCGTTCCCGCCAAATCACCAAATCCGGAAGCCGGCATGGTCTTTCTCAATTGGGCGTTGAGCGCCAAAGGGCAGCAGTCGCTACAGGACATCGTGGGCGCACCAGTGACGCGGCCCGGTATTGGCGACCCGAAGCTGGTGCCCGGTATCGCGAATCAGAAGATCGTGCTGAGCACGGAACTACTGAACCCCGAGAAGCAAAAGGCCATCATCGATGAGTGGCGCCAGGTCTTTGGCCTTCAATAACCAGCGTAGCGGCTGGCTGATTCAGGCGATCTTCGGCACGACCTTTCTCGTCACCGCGTTTCTGATCATCACCCCGCTCGCGGCGTTGCTGCATGGCAGTTTTCAGACCGGCAGCCCAGGAATGCCAACTGTTTTCACCTGGAAAAACTGGGCTGACCTCGGCAGCGGCAATATCATTCACACGCTGCTGATCACCTGCTTTATCTCAGTCGTGACCTCGGTGTTCAGCACGATCGGCGGCGCCGGATTGACCTGGCTCGTCTACCGCTCGGATTTCCGCTTCAAGCGCAGCCTGGTCGCGGCGGTCGGTCTCAGCTTTTTCTTTCCCGGCTTCATCCTGGCGATGGCATGGGTCATCCTGGCCTCACCTGGCGGCATCTTCAACGACGTCCTGGATGAGCTGTTCGGTATTGAATGGTTGCAGTTCGACATCTACTCCGTCGGCGGGATCATCTGGATCCAGGTCTTGCATATCATTCCGTTCGCGTTTTTTACCTTGCGCGGCCCGATGATCAGCATGGATTCCTCCCTTGAGGAGGCCGGATACATTTCCGGCGCCAATCCCTGGGCTGTCGTCCGCCGCATCACTTTACCGCTGATGATCTTTCCGCTGCTGTCGAGTCTGTTGCTTTGTTTCGTATTGTCAGTGGAACAATTCGCCATCCCGGCCATGGTCGGCATTCCAGGCCATGTGAATACGCTGGCCACGGAACTCTATTTGCTCACAAGCTTCTCACCGCCCAACACCGGGCTCGCCGCCTCGGTCGGACTGGCGATGAGCGCGGTCACCGGTCTGTCGATATTGTTTCAGCGGCAGATCATCCGGCGGCATAACGCGCCAACGGTGACCGGCCGAGGCTATCGCGTGCGCCCCATGACGCTCGGTCCCTGGCGTGCCGTGGCCAACGGAGTTTGCCTGTTTTACGTGGCGATGAGTTTCATCATTCCGGCACTGGCGTTGATTTACACATCCGGTATCAAGTTCTTCGTCGCCAATCCGTTTGAGGCGGCCTGGACATGGCGGAATTACCTCCAGATCTGGGATAGTCCCGGCACCATACGTGCTTTCTGGAACACCTTGGTCGTCGCCGGCGGTGGGGCCGTACTGGGCCTGACACTCGGCACCTTGATCGCGTGGTTCACGCATCGATTGAGACCGCGAGGGTATCGCGTGCTCGATGCGCTCGCGTCGTTGCCGTTCGGAATCCCAGGCATCGTGATCGGGCTTGGCTTTTTGTGGTCCTACGTCTACCTGCCGATCTACGGCACGCTGCTGGTTCTGGTATTCTGTTACGTGGCCCGGTTTCTCCCCTACGCGACCGAAACGGTGGGAGCGCAGGTGGTGCAACTCGATAAGGCGCTGGAGGAAGCGGCATGGGTGTCGGGGGCGAACCGGCTGGCCAGTTTCCGGCGGATTATCCTGCCGTTGCTGCGGCCCACGTTGCAAAGTGGATACTTTCTGCTGTTCATCGCGTATTTCCGCGAAATCGCCGCGGCGGCGTTGCTTTATACTGCTTCAACCCAGGTGCTCTCGATTTCCATCTGGGCGTTCTTTGAAAACGCCAACTGGGGGGTGGCGAGCGCGTTGTCCATCGTCGCAACGGTCATCACCGTGACGCTGATGGCGACCGTCATGCGCGCGCCGTTGAAAGTCTGACAATGGGAATTTCCGTCAAGGGCCTGGTGAAACAGTACGCCGGCAAACCGGTCGTCGATCATATCGATTTCGAGATCGCCGACGGGGAGCTGGTATCGCTTTTGGGCCCCTCCGGTTGCGGCAAGACCACGACTTTGCGCTGCATCGCCGGCCTGGAAACACCTGAGAGCGGCCGCATCGCGATCGACGGCGAGGTCGTGTTCGATGCCGACTCGGGCGTGGTGGTTGAGCCATACCACCGGAACATCGGCATGGTGTTTCAGTCCTACGCGATTTGGCCGCACATGACGGTGTTCGAAAATGTCGCGTTCCCGCTGCGGGTTCGCCGAATGGCCGCGGCGGACATCGAGCGCCGCGTCGGCCGCGCGCTGGAGAGAGTCGGGCTGGGTGCGTTCCATGATCGGTCGTCACAGCAACTCTCGGGCGGGCAGCAACAGCGTGTGGCGGTGGCCCGCGCCATCGTGCACGAGCCGGCGGTGCTGCTGTTCGACGAGCCATTGTCCAATCTGGATGCCAGGCTGCGGGATCAGACCCGGGCTGAAATCCGCCAACTGCAACGCGAGCTGCGCGTGTCGACGATCTACGTCACGCACGACCAAACCGAGGCGTTGTCTCTGTCCGATCGGATCCTGGTCATGCACGATGGCCGCATCCGTCAGCTCGGCACGCCGGAAGCCATTTATGCGCGTCCGAATGATATGTTCGTGGCGGAAGTCGTGGGCGCGGCGAATTTCTTCGACGTCACTGTAGATGATCGCGGTGCGGCGACCGATACCAGCGGCGCGACATTCCACACCGCTTTCGCGCCGCCCGGCTCCGGACCGGCTCGCGCGCTGATCCGACCTGACAAGCTGCTGATCGGTCCCGATCCTGGCGGAGACCTTGGCCCGAACCGGTTGCGCGGAACGGTTCGACAACGCCTGTTCATGGGTGGCTATTACGAATACGTTGTCGAAACGAGACTCGCTTCGCCTCGCGTGCTGTCATCGGCCGAATTTGCCGAAAAAGCCCAGGTGGTGCTGTCATTCGATTCGGGTGACTGTATTTTTTTGTTGAAGGAATAGCGCATGGGCCTGACCGCCACGCTTTGCGAGCGTATCGCCGCGGTTCGTTACGAGGACTTGCCGCCCGAGACGTTGGCCGCCGCGCGCCGCCTGGTGCAAGACGGCCTGGCCGTTGGCATCGCCGGCGTGGCCGAGGAAGACGCCATCCCCATCATGGCCCGTGTCATGCGGCAACTTGGCGGTACGCCCGACGCGACGGTCATCGGATGCGGCATGCGGATCGATCCGGTGCGCGCCGCGGCGTTGAACGGCGCGGCAATGCATGTGCTCGATTTCGAACCGATGTGGAGTCCGGCGACCCATGCTTTATCAGTCACGTTACCGGTTGCGCTGGCTCTGGCCGAGGCGCGCGGTCTGCCGGGCCGCGAGGTCCTGACAGCGCTGGTCAAGGGCATTGAAATTCAGGGATGGCTGCGCGAGGCGTCCGGACAGTACACCCCCGACGTGCTGAAATTCCATCCACCAGGTTTGGTTGGACCGATGGGCGCGGTGGCGGTCGCGTCGCATTTGCTGAGGCTCGATCCGAAACGCATGGCGAACGCGTTCGGTATCGCCGCATCGCGGGCCGGCAGCGTGTTCAGCAATGTCGGAACGATGACGAAATCGACGCATTGCGGTCACGCGGCGGCGATGGGACTGGAGGCGGCGTTGCTCGCGGAGGCCGGGTTTACCGGCGATCCGGAAACCTTTGAGTCGCCGTTGGGATACGCGAACACGTTCTACACCGGAACGTTCAAACCGGATGAAATGCTGAATTATGGACGGCCACCGTGGCGGGTCGTGTCCCCCGGTTATGCGATCAAGATGTTCCCCAGTCAGTTCGGCACGCATTTTGCCATCACGGCGGGGCTGGCGCTGCACGGAAAGATTCCCGATCCCTCCGAGATTCGCGCGGTCACGTTGACGGCGCCGGTCATGGCGTATGTCAACCGGCCCTCACCCGAAACCGGCCTGTCCGGAAAATTCAGCTTGCAATACACCACGGCGAGCGGTCTGCTGGACGGGAAGGTTGGCATTCACACGTTTACCGAACGACGTCTGCACGCGCCGGACATGCAAACTCTGCTGCCCAAAATCACCCTCGTGATGGACAAAGCCATCCCCGCGCGGTTCGAAACCATGCATGTCCGTTTGCGGGTCGATCTCCAGGACGGCCGCGTGCTGGAAACACGATGCGACGGGCCAGCCGGAATGTGGGGTCAACCACCGATCAGCGACGAGGCGCACGGTGTGAAGTTGCGCGACTGCCTGACCACGCGGTTGACCGCGGACGCCGCCGAGCGTTGCATCAGCCTCGCGGGCTCGATCGATACACTGCAAACCATCAACGACCTCATGGCGCTGGCCGCCTGAGACGGGAGGAGACCGTGCCATGACCTTGGCCCACCAGATCGCCGAACGCATTCATGCATTGCGGTATGAAGATTTATCAACCACCGCGTTGGAATGGACCAACCACGCTTTCATCGACACAATCGGCTGCACTCTGGCGGGCATGGCGGAGGACACGCCGCATATCCTGATGGCAGTTCCAGGAATCGCCAACGGGCCAGGCCCAGCGACGATCTGGGCGAGCGATCGAACGACCAGTGTGCTGGATGCGACGTTGGTCAATGGCACGGCGTCACATGCGCTTGACTATGACGATGTCGCTGGCGTGATGGGCGGCCACCCCTCGGCCATGCTTGGTCAATGGCACGGCATCACATGCGCTTGACTATGACGATGTCGCTGGCGTGATGGGCGGCCATCCCTCGGCCATGCTCATCCCATCGATGATCGCACTGGGCGAGAGCCTTGGCTCGTCCGGCCGCGATCTGGCGCTGGCATATGTCGTGGGTTATGAAACCGAATGCCGGATCGCGCGTGGCGTGCATTTCCATCATTACGATAAGGGCTGGCATCCCACGGCGACGATCGGCATTTTCGGCACTGTCGCGGCCGCGTCACGCCTGCTCGGTCTGACGATCGACCAGACCGCGGCCGCACTGGGCCTCGCCGCATCGCTGGCATCGGGCCTGAAGGCGAATTTCGGCACGATGACGAAACCGCTGCATGTCGGTCACGCTTCGCGCAACGGTCTGTTCGCCGCGTACATGGCGCGTGCCGGTTTCACGGCCAATGCGGGTACCTTCGAACACAAGCAAGGGTTCCTGGAGGTGTTCAACGGCCCAGGAACGTACGATACCAGCAGGATGTTGGGGGATTGGTATGCGCCGCCCGAATGCGAAGGGTCCGGCGAACCTGGGCTTAAGCCCTACCCGTGTTGCGGCAGCACGCATGCGTCGATCAATCGCATGCTTCATTTGGCGAAGACACACGACCTCCGCCCGGATGAGGTCGCGACGATTGAAGTGATGCCGCATCTTCGCCGCCTGCCGCACACCGATAACCCCGATCCGCGCACACCGCTCGCCGCGAAGTTCAGCATTCAATACTGTGTCGCCCGCGCCCTGACGGA
>ODAK010002835.1_pt1 | contig 18142 bp, 18 predicted proteins | sample 1539591 | NCBI WGS metagenome assembly ODAK01 (sample SAMEA3539303, study PRJEB22396) | soil metagenome | biome: tundra; feature: field; material: soil | place: USA | collected 2010-05 | depth 0.15 m | reverse complement strand
CGCGAAAAGAGCGTTTGTGGCCAACGCAGGCGGCGAACAGCCTTGGTACGACGGTGCGCAATTCAGCGGAGGGCCGGATCGCGCCTACAACCAGCTTTACGCCGCGTTGAAGTCGTGGGGCCGATACGAACTCGTAGGCGCTCCAGCCGACGCCGATCTGCTGTTCGAAATACAGTTTATTTGCCCTCCCTCGGTGGCCGCAGGAAATCAAGGCGGCGACAGCCTTGCCGGCCGGCCCTATGATCCACAGCTTCGATTGGTGATTCGCGACCCGAAGACGAATGCCTTATTGTGGACGTTTACCGAGCGCGCTCAATGGGCCGTCCTTCAAGCAAACCGTGACAAGAATTTCGATCAGACCTTGGTGAGAATCGTAAGTGACTTGCAGGGCCTAATCTCGTCATCAGAGAGCGCAAACAAGCCTTAGCCGCAGGGCAAGTCAGAAAGGGTAGCTGGCGATCTGTAGCCGGGTCAGTTGGCGTTAAATCGCGATTACGCTCAAAACCCCAGCTGACGGGCGAACAGGCGGCGCAAGCTGATGCTAAGGCGCGATTTCAACAGCTGCAGCACTTCCTATCGTCTGGTCTCAGTGATCCTGCAACGGCGTCGTCTGCCAAGCTGGAATTTACTGCGCAGGGTTAGGTAGACCCGAGGAGACTGTAGAGCAAGATCGAGAAGACGATCACGGTGAACACAACGTACATGCGGTCGCGCTCTTGCGCAAACCCAAAGATCGAAAAAGCGACTCGTGCTACGGGAGTTGCGATCAGCAGTAAGAGTCCTAACTGGATGATCCCGCGACCATGCATTGCCACTGTGTCGCCGATGATTCCGCGGACGTCTCGAAGGTCCGCAGGCTCGCCACGGAACACGCGGAAGTCCACGGGCGAGTGACCATGCCGCAAGAGATAAATAGCGCCGCCAATCGAGACCACGAGCGCAGACAGAAGTACCCCTGCCCGCAGCAGGTTCCCAAGAACATTTTCAATTCTCTGATCGGTCCAGCTTCGTTCCGGAAACACTTAGATCCTCCCCGCGAGGCCGTTGTAGAGCATCTCAATCGCCAGAAGCACAATCACCAGGCTGAACCCCAGGCGCAGCCACTTGGTATGCACCCTGACCAAAATTCTGGCTCCCAACAAGGAACCAGCGAGAACCCCGAGCATTACTGGCATGGCAAGTCCGGGATCAATGTAACCGCGGCTCAGATAAACGCCAGCGCTCGCGGCGGCGGTGACGCCGATCATAAAATTGCTGGTGGTGGTAGAGACTTTGAAGGGGATCCTCATGGCTTGGTCCATGGCAAGAACCTTCATAGCGCCGGAACCGATGCCCAGCAGGCCCGACAGAGCGCCAGCACCAAACATGAGGCTCCATCCTGCGGGGACATGCTGCACGTTGTAAGTTCTCTCGCCATCGACATCAGGGAAACTACTGTTCTAGCGCAAGCGAGTAGCCAGCGGATCGGGTGGGACGGCACGTTCGGCCAGTGATCGAGGCTTCCGGGAAAAATAGGCGGAAAACAGCAGCACCACTCCAAAAACAATAGCGATCGCATGCGTAGACACTCGGGTCGCCAGAGTTGCGCCGAGCAGCGCCCCTATGGTTGTCGCAATCTCGAGGAACATCCCAATCCGGATATTCGAGAAGCCTTCTTTCACGTAAGCTGCCGCGGCCCCCGAAGAGGTTGCGATCACCGATACCAACGAGGCACCGATGGCGTAACGGATGTCCACCTTAAAGAACAGGCTGAGCAGAGGAACGAGGACGACGCCTCCGCCCAATCCGGTCAATGCACCTACCAGGCCAGCGATGAGCGAACAACCGCATACCAGCAGGCTAAACTCCAGAACAGTCATGAAATCCTTTCAGTGTCTACAGCGCAGAACAACAGAGTCTAAATGCAGTAGAGGAGGGAAGCTTCGGTTTTCTGCGCGCGCAGCCACTGCTGTTCGACTGTCGCGACGAATGATTCGATTCTCTTTGAGCGAGGAACGTACATCTTCACGCAGTGAGCAATTCCGCACAGACTCGCTGCCGCCGAGAATGTCCTAATCATTGCGAGGGGATACCAAAACGGAAGCTGTGGGTGTACCGTCGGCCACGGCGGGGAACCAGAATGCGAGGGAGCCTTCATGACCGATGCCGAGCAGAAGCGGATGCTAAGGTTTTTACAAACCGTTGAGTGCTTGTTTTCTGAAAATATGGCTTTGAAAGCTGTGCTGCGTTCGCATCAAGTGCCAGAGCCAGTGTGGCATAAGGAATGCGACGATCTGATGAACGATCCTAAACTTTCGCCGCTAGTCCGTGCAAAATTTCAGCACCTCTATCGTGAAATTGAGCAAGCTCGCGATGAATCCGAGGCATTTGCAGCACTTTTGCAAGACCTTCCAACGCCGAGGAAAGCGTGGTGGAGCTAGTGAGAAACACTTCTGGCACACAAGCTCTACAAAGAGTTTAGTGCGGGAGGAAAGTAAACCTGATCGATTCCGGAGCCAATACCACCGCCGGTGGCCCACCTTTCGAGCGGTGTTCCGTATACACCATTTCATCTGAGGGTGCCCCATCCTTGCGTTCTTTGCAAGACCCTGCCCTGGCGAAGCCGAAGGGGTGGGCGGGCGATGCTGCCGACCTCGAATGCTTTAGAAACACCGGGAGAGACGAAGACAGGCGGCTAGCGAACGTGAATAATCGCACGAAAGTGCGCGAAAGATCGGGCACTTACCCAGCCAGCAGCGCCACTCCCGCCGCCACTAGCATGGCAGCGATCCATCTCCGCTGGTCCACTTTTTCATGCAGAAAAACCTTCGCCGCGAAGGCGTTCCCGATAAACGTAAGAGACGCGGCGGCGGGAGCCACCAGACTCACATCTCCCCACGACAGTGAAAACAGCAGGCTAAAGAACGCGACCGCCATCGCCATCAGGCCCAGAAAAAAGTTCGAATTGCCCAGGATGCGTGAAACCACCGTCCACAGTCCAGCACGGCGCCACAGCGCGTGCACATCGCCTACTTGCTTCATCGCCCGCGCCAGCAGAACGTCGCCCACCACCGACGCGAACACGATGACCAGAATTCCGCCCCAGGTGTAAGCACTCTTCATCGCTGCACCCCACCAGAAACCACCTGTGTGTCATCCTCAGCGGGTGCCCCATTTCTCGCCGCGTCTTTTGCGGCGAGAAGCTTGTCCTGAGCGGATTCGAAGGATGGGGATTCTGGATGCTCGTGATCGTGTGCCGTCAGCGCCGGTCCGCCCGCCACAAATCCAACACCTCCCGAGATCAGCGCGATTCCCAGCCAGCGCATCGGGCTCACATTCTCATGCAGCGCGAACTTCGCCACCAGCGCCAACAGAACGTATCCCAGCGAAGTGGCCGGCAGTACATAGGTAAGGTCAGCCCAGGAGAGCGAATTCATGTATGAAGCAAAGAACGCCAGCAGAAGAAGAATACCCACCGCGACAAACGGATTCCGCACCGCGAAAATGACGCCTTGCAGATGACGGAGGGAAATGTTGCCGGTCTGCTTCATCCCGTGCGAAAGCATGGAATCACCAGCCGCTGCAAAGACGGTGACTCCAGCCAGCACCAGATACTTGCGAAAGGTCACTGAGACTCGGGTTTCAAGGTTTCAAAGTTTCAGGGTTTCAAAGACGCCAATGGATTCAAGAACACCTTGAAACCTTGAAACGTGAAACTTTGAAACCTGCCGTTGCTACGCTTTCACCGGCTCGGCCGCGGCTGCCTCTTGATGATGCTTCTTCACCATCTTGTTGCGCGCCGACCGTAGCTTCAAGAAGCTCTTCGCCTCTTTGTACAGCCGCTTGCGATCGTTGCTGTCAAACACCGCTCTTCTCAAGATGCGGTACACGGCTTTTGGACGGAAATAATATTCGTCATAGAACCGGTGGACCGCCGACATGATGTCATCCGCCGGCAGCCCCGGATATTGAATCTGGGCAAGTTGATGTCCGCCTTCGTCCACCATCTTGTTGTCGCCGACCATGAATCCGTTGCTCACCGCATAGTCGTACAACTCCGTACCCGGATACGCATGCGCGACCGAAACCTGAATGGTCTCAACATCGAGTTCCTTGGCAAACGCGATGGTGTTGTTAATTGTTTCGTGCGTCTCGCCCGGCAAGCCCATGATGAAGTCGCCGTGGATGACAAGCCCCAGTTTGTGGCAGTCCTTGGTGAACTGACGCGCCCGTTCAATGGTCGCGCCTTTTTTGATGTTCTTCAGAATCTGCGGGTCTCCCGACTCGTAACCCACAATCAGCAGCCGGCATCCCACGTCCTTCATCGCCTTCAGAGTTTCGAAGTCGGTGGTCACGCGCGACGTGCACGACCAGGTCAGCCCCAGCGGCTTCAGCTTGGCGCACAGTTCGATCGTGCGCGCCTTCTGAATGTTGAACGTGTCGTCGTCGAAGAAAAATTCCTTCACTTCCGGCCACATCTCTTTGGCCTTCGCCATCTCGCGGGCAACATCGTCGGCGGAGCGTTTCCGCCACGGATGTCCGCTCAGCGTCTGCGGCCACAAACAGAACGTGCACTGCGCCGGGCATCCACGCGTGGTGTAAAGCGACACGTACGGGTTCAGCAAAAACGGCACGTTGTAATTCTTCACATCGAGATCGCGCTTGTACACTTCCGTGACGTGCGGCAGTTCGTCCAGATTCTGAATCTGCGGAGCGTCAGGAGTGTGCACGATCTTCTCGTCTTTCAGATACGACACACCCGGAATATCGGCCAGCGGCTTGCCCTTGGCGTAATCTGTCACCGAGTAGTCAAATTCCTTGCGGCAAATGAAATCGATCTCCGGGCAATCGCGCAGAGACTTTTCCGGCAGCACAGTCACGTGCGGTCCCACAAAGGCAATCTTGATCTTCGGATTCGCCTTTTTGATCGCCCGCGCCAGCAGGATGTCCCCCGGGAATCCCGGCGTCGACGTGAACAGCACCAGGAACTCATACTCCTTGGCGATGTTGATGGTCTCCTCGCCCGACACGTGGTGCGACGGCGCATCCAGCAACCGCGCCCCCTCCAGCATCCCCGCCGGATAAGCCAGCCAAACCGGATACCAGAAACTTTCAATTTCGCGGGTGGCGGGCCAACGGGAGCCGGCGCCTCCGTCGAAGTTTTCAAACGATGGGGGATTCAGAAAAAGTGTTTTTAGAGGCATAGTGGGTATTCTTTAATTTTAGCATTCAGACAGGGATATTCCGGGATTGACCCCGTGTTTCTGCAGGTTCCCGTTTAACCCCTGGTACATGACCTAAGCGCTTGATTCCAATGTACTAGCCCAGCGACGAAAAAGGAATGTCGATAGGGTGAATGAGCAGTTGGATGCAGTGAAAGGGGAAACGGTGCGCTAAGCGGGAGTAACTATGGTTTGATGCGGAGCAGTTATTGGGCTTCGCCGGAGGCTGGAACGCGGAAAGTCAGGCCTCGATCGTCGTTCGCTTTCGTAGTGGCGGGAAGGTCTAAGTCTGACAACGGAATCTTTTGGGTGTGCTGCGGAGCGAAGTTCCAAAGAGTCTGGCCGACGATCGCGTAGTTCTTGATTTCCTGTTTGTGCTGGTCGCGGAAGACCAGAACCGTGTCCGGCAGGACTGGCGCACCTTCCGCCTCGCGCTGCGGCGGACGTGGGGCGGGATCGGAACGCGCGTAGATATCCTGATCGCCGTCGGCCTCTTCCTGTTGCCGCATGCGCTGCTCTTCGAGACTCTGCTGGTTCATCTCGTTGGCGGTGGCTCGGTCGCTCGTGTAATCTTCGTCGTAAGAAGAACCGGAATCCCACCACCAGGGATCGTAATATCCGCTATACGCCCACGGATATCCATAGCCGTTGCGATACCCTCGACACGCATAGCCGTAGCAGTTGTTGCGGAACCCGTAGGTGCGAATGCGGGGACCGTGGAATCCATTGTGGAGATACGGCTGATGCGAGAAGCCGCGTTGGGAATAGGAAGGACCGTGTGCAAAACCGCGAGAAGCAGCCGGGCCGGATCGCATCCCGCTGGAGACGTGGCCGCCACCGCCGCTGAAGCCTCCGCCACCGTGGCCTCCGCTAAAACCTGCGTGACCGCCAAAGCCTCCACCATGTCCGCCGCCGGCGTGACCTCCGCCATGCTGCGCCCACAGGGGCACGGCCAGGAAAAGCGCGAACGCCGAAATGGCCATCAGGCGGCGCATAGCTAAAGTATACGCCTGATCACAAGGAGTCACTTTGTCAAATTCTGTTGCCGAGGCGGACAAATCGGACAGAATGCCGTTTACGCGATCTCGGTCCGAACTAGGGTTGTGAGCGTAATAGAGATTTTACGTCAATTGACCTCAAAGGCTCTTTGACACGGAGGTGTACGATTCTCGATGGTATAGCCCACATGCCTCTCGCTCTTGCGAGGGGTCGAGAGAAGGGGATTTATGAAGGGCGAAACGAAACTACAGTTATTCCTGTTGTTGGTGATAGTAACGGCGTTGTTCTCCTTTTCGGCGTGCAGCAGCGGCGGGAACTCGACGACCCCACCTCCAACCACCTACACAATCGGTGGCACCGTGACAAACCTTGCTGGCACCGGTGGCGGACTGGTGTTGCAGGACAATGGCGGCGACAATCTGCCGGTCAACGCAAATGGAAACTTCACGTTCGCCACTCCCATCGACAGTGGCGGCACTTATAAGGTCACGGTTCTCACGCAACCTTCCTCACCGGCGCAGACTTGTGGCGTGACGCTCGGCACTGGGACTGCAACAGCCAATACCACAAACGTCGCCGTCGATTGCGGGCACAACGAATGGACGTGGGAGAATGGCGCTAATGTCATCAACCAACCGGGGACGTACGGGACTCTAGGGACTGCTGCACCGGGTAACGTTCCCGGAGCGCGAGGGGGGCGCGACAGTTGGACCGATGCGGCCGGAAACTTCTGGCTTTTCGGGGGCGGGGGCGTCTCGACGGCCGGGACCGTCGGATACTTCAACGACCTGTGGAAGTACAGCGCGGGCGAGTGGACGTGGATGGGCGGGTCGAACATTGCCAACCAACCGGGGACGTACGGGACTCTAGGGACTGCCGCACCAGGTAATGTTCCCGGGGCACGATTCGGTGGCGTTAATTGGACAGACGCGACTGGAGATGTCTGGCTGTTCGGTGGATATGGTTTGGACTCCGCCGGGACGTCCGAATTCCTCAACGACCTGTGGAAGTACAGCGCGGGCGAATGGACGTGGATCGGTGGAGCAAACGTGGTTGACCAGCCTGGTACTTATGGGACTCTAGGGACCGCTGCACCGGGTAACGTTCCCGGAGCGCGTTCAGGTGCTGTTGGTTGGACCGATACGGCCGGCAGTTTCTGGCTCTTCGGTGGATTTGGTTTCGACTCCGCCGGGACAAAGCAATTCCTCAACGACCTGTGGAAGTACAGCGCGGGCGAGTGGACGTGGATGGGCGGATCGAACCTTGCCAACCAACCGGGGACGTACGGGACCCAGGGGACGCCTGCCCCGAGTAACGTCCCTGGGGCGCGATTGTTTCATGTCAGTTGGACCGATGCAGCCGGAAACTTCTGGCTCTTTGGCGGGCTCGGTTACGACTCGGTCGGGAACAACAGTTACCTCAACGACCTGTGGAAGTACAGTGCGGGCGAATGGACATGGGTTAGCGGCGCGAACCTTGGCAACCAAACGGGAACCTACGGGACTCTGGGGACAGCCGCCCCCAGTAATGTTCCTGGAGCGCGAAACTTAGTTGTCATTTGGACCGATGCAGCGGGAAACTTCTGGCTCTTCGGTGGCGAAGGGTACGACTCAACTGGGACAGATGGATTCCTCAACGACCTGTGGAAGTACAGCGCGGGCGAGTGGACGTGGATGAGGGGGTCGAACATTGGCAACCAAACTGGGACGTACGGGACCCAGGGGAGGCCTGCTCCCGGCAACGTTCCCGCCGGGCGAGTAGAAGCTCTTGGTTGGACCGATGCAGCCGGAAACTTCTGGCTCTTCGGTGGCAGCTTTGCGTCGTCGTCCGGGACTTCCGAATTCTTCAACGACTTGTGGAAGTACGAGCCCTAGTTTCTAAAATCAGCAACCAGCGAGCCGCCCAAACTTCGGGCGGCTTTTTTTTATGGATCAGGCGGAAAGGTGAAAGGAGGATAACTATCATTACCAGGCCTTATCACAACTTTGCGCCTTTTGCGCCAAATAGACGAAAGGAAAGGGCCCACCTCGGGGTTGCTGGTTCGCGTAATCAAGAGCATGGGCCACCGCTCCGATTACCAGCCCATTTGGCGCATCCGCTCAAGGATGATCGCGCTGTACTTATTCATGCGGTCGGGGCGTCGCTTCAGGGGAGCCGGCAGAATCGCGGCGAGCCGCGCCGCCTGTTCGCGGCCGACATTCCGGGGCGCGGTTTCGTCGTAGTAATGACAGGCCGATTCTGCTCCATAAATGCCGGGGCCCCATTCGACGACATTGAGGTATATCTCCAGAATGCGCTGTTTGCCGAGGACGAACTCGGCCACCGGTACAAGTGAGGCCTCCGCCCCCTTGCGGAGGAAAGAGCGGCCGGTTCCGAAGAACAGGTTTTTTACGAGTTGCTGTGTGATGGTCGAAGCTCCGCGAGTGCGTTCGCCCTCCAAATCGTCTTCGGCGGCGATTTGGATCTCGTGCCAATCGAATCCGTGGTGCTGGTAGAAGCGCGAGTCCTCTGCCGCGATTACAGCGTGCTGCAGATCGGGCGAGATTTGCCGGAGCGGAATGAATTTGTAGCGTTCGCGATACGGAGTGTGGTGAATCCTGGCTTGAAAGCGGCGCTGGATGTGCACCGCGGTTGTCGGCGGGTCGATCCAGCGGGCGGCCAGGAGGGTCAGGGCGGCAGCGGACCAAAGAAGTACTACGCCGATGACGATCCATCGAATCAGGGATCGGAGGGGGATCCTCCGAGGCGGGGTCTTGGTGTCTGTGTTCGGCGTTACGGTCACGTCTCAGAATAATAGCCGGGGCCGGGTTGGGCGAGTGGGTAAACGAAGCGCGGGGCGCGATGGGAGTACGAAGAGTCGCCTGATGTCATCGTCCGTGGTACCCACCCTTCGACTGCGCTCAGGGCAGGCTGCTTCGAACCCCGCGAAGCGTGGGGCAGCCATTCTTGTGTCGCACGTGGCACCAGACCTCAGTCCGTGCGGAGCGCTTTCATGGGATCGATCGACGCTGCTCTGTGCGCCGGTAGGAACGCGGCCACCAGGGCCAGGATCAACACGAACACGGCAGCCAGGGTCAGCACCAGCGGATCAAATGGGCTTACTCCGAACAGAAACGACTGCATTATCCGCGAAGCCGCGGCGGCGGCGAGCAATCCCACGACGCAGCCCACGAGCGCCAGTTTCGCGGCTGAGCGAAACACCAGGCTGAGAATTCCTGACCGTTGCGAGCCCAAGGCCATGCGGATGGCCATCTCCTGCACACGCAGGGCAGCCGAGAACGCGATCACGCTGTAGATGCCGAGCGCCGCGAGCAACACGGCCGCTCCGGCGAAGGCGGAGATCAGTACCGTGTTGAAGCGGCGTGGCGCCTCGCTATCGGAGACCGCCTGCTCCATCGTCTGAACCTGGGACAGGGGCAGTTGCGCATCGATGGAGCGCACGACTCCGCGGAGGCCGTTGGTCATCTGCGCGGGATCCATGGCTGTGCGCAGGGCAACGTAAACATTGTTGCCATTCAGATCCGTCGGCGAGGCCAGGGAGCCAACGGACTTTTCAAACTGTTCGACCGGCTGATACCACTCTTCCTTCGCCGGCTCGTCGGGCGACGACTCCATGACATCGGCGACTTCCCCAACAATGGTCAGCCATGGCGTCTGCACTTCCGGTGTTCCCAGGCGAATGCGCTTTCCGATGGGATCGGAACCGGGCCAGTAGTGCTGGGCGAGCTTGTGGTTGACGATGGCGACGAGCTGCGTCTCCGAGGTGTCGGCCGACGTAAAGAACCGGCCGCTCTGCAATGGAATTCCCATCGCTTGCAGATAATTTCCGTGCACCGCCACGAAGGTGGCGAGGTTCATGTTGGCGCCTTTGGGAGCAACATAACCCTCGGCGACGAAGGTGGAGTTACTGAAGTTGCCCACAGCAGGCAGATAGGTCGTAATCCCAGCAGACGTCACGCCCGGCAGTTGCTGCAGCCGGCGAAGCAGTTCGTCATTGAATCCATCGACCGCCGCTTGGGTCGCATATTGCGGACGCGGCAAGGAGTATGCAGCTGTCAGAGTATGGTCGGGACGGAACCCGAGATCGACAGCTCGCATCTTCTCGAAACTGCGCAGCAGCAAGCCGGACGCGACCAGAAGCACAAGAGCGATGGCGATCTCGCCGATGACCAACGCGGAACGCAGGCGCGCATGGCCGCCGCCGGCGGAGCCAGAACGTCCCCCTTCCTTGAGAGTGTCATTCACGCTGGTGCGCAATGCGGCGAAGGCCGGAGCCAGACCGCAAACCACGCCGGTAATGATCGCCAGAGTGATCGCGAACGCAACGACTTGCCAGTCGAGACCGATCTCGTTGATGCGAGGCAGCGTCTCGGGCAACCAGCTCACGCCAACGCGCAACGCGATGGCGGCCAGGGCCAAACCCAGCAGGCCTCCAGTCACGCTCAACACCAGGCTCTCGAGAATGGTTTGCCGCAGCAGCACCGTGGCGCGCGCTCCCAGCGCCAGGCGCATGGCGATTTCGCGGCGGCGGCGGATGGCGCGAACCAGCAGTAATCCGGCCAGGTTGGCGCAGGCGATGAGCAGCACCACCACAATCGCCAGAAATAATGTGCGGACTAACTGTCGCGCCTGCTCTACTGTTTCCTCGTGCAGCGAACGCACCACGGCATGGATGTGCAGACTCGACATGAAAGGCGGATAGCTGCGCATGATCTCTTCGGCTACGCGCTGCGCATCGCTCTGGGCTTGCGCCGCAGTGATTCCTGGCTTGAGGCGTCCCACCATATTGAAATTCCACCCGGAGGCACCGCCCGGACCGAGCTCCTGCTGGCCGAAGCTCATGGGGATCCATAGCTCGCTGCTATTCATGTGTCCCGGCGCCAGCGGAAATTCGAAGTTGCGCGGCATCACGCCGATTACTTCATACGGCTTTCTGTCGAGCAGAATCTTCGTCCCCAGCACCCGCGGGTCGCCGTGCAGGCGGTCTTGCCAGAGCGAGTAACTGAGCACGGCTACCTGCACTTTATTTTCATCTTCCTGCTGGGTGAAGAAGCGGCCTATGAGAGGCGCAACCTGCAGCGCCGGAAGCACGCCGCTGGAAAGCCGGGCGGCATTCACCTGCGCCGGGTTCCCAATGCCCGATAGTTCGTAGCCTGTTTGGATGTACCCGCCCAGACTCTCAAAGCTGTGGGTATCGCGGGTGTAAGCCTGAATGTCGGGGGCGGTGACGCCGGCCTCGCCGTTTCCTCCCACATCCGCGCCTTGCAGAATGTCTCCGATCTGGACGAGCCTCTCGGAATTCGGAAACGGCAGAGGCCGCAGCAGCACGCCCTCGACGATGGAGAAGATTGCGGTCGTGGCTCCGACTCCAAGGGCGAGCATCAGCACCGCCGTGGCCGTAAAGCCCGGCGACTTCAACAGATGGCGGACCGCGATCCGGAGGTCATGGAAAGGCATAGGCATCCCCGTGAACGGACTGAGTCGTCGGATCGACAGCATCTGATGGCCCAAATGCTGGGTTCGCCTAAGTGATTGTTTGCTCGATGTCTACGGGGTAAAGAGTGGATGAGGAATCCGCCAAAGCGTCCGGATTCCGAAAGGCTCTGTCCGCAGGTGGACACCGCTTCGCCGGTGGAGGGGTGATGGATCTGCGTTGTGCAAGCAGTCCGGATTCCCGCCCTTCGAAAACTGCGCGAAGGACTGCGCACCCACGGTCTTGCTGATGCAAGGGAGGCCAAAACCCCGGGCTGCCGTGCCCTACTTCTTTTTCTTTCCTTTGGCGGGCTTCGGCGCGAGCTTAGGGGCGGGCTTGTGCGCCGCAGGCTTTGCGGGCTTATGTGCGGGCGCGGCGGCCTTGGATTTTTCGGGAGCTTTCGCTGGTGCCTTCACGGGGGGTGCTGCGGGCGGCGCTGATGGCGCCACTGCAGGCGCGGCCTTACCCTTCTTCCCTTTTGGACCGGGCTTGCCTGCCGGTGCCACTACAGCGGGCGTTTCAGCGGCGGCCTTGGCGGCGCGTCCTCGCCGCGGTGCTGGCGGCGGAGGAGGCGGAGGAGGCGCAAATGGCTTCAGGAATTTCAACGTCTCGGTGCGCGAGCGCAGCTTGCCGTCGAGCAAGAGCATAAACACGTCATGCGCCAGCTTCGGATACTCCGGCAATTGCGGCGTGATCAGCAACTCCGTCATCTCCGGCAACGGAATCTTCTGCTGCACCTGACGCCACTTGGTGAGGTAGTTCTTGATCTTCTGCTCGACCGACTGCTGCTTCGCCGTGACCGCCAGGAACAACACCATCTCCGGACGGGCTGACGAGAGCAGTTGCCACGTACGCGACGGAGTCGCTGCCTCTTTCCCCATCAAGCGTTTCGCCAGTTCCTTCGCGTGATCTTCAATATCGCGCCAGGCCTCGACCAGATCCTTGCGCGGAATCATCTTCTGAATATCCGCAACGTCTTTGTCGGAGAAGTGTGAAGTCAGGAAGTACATGAAAGCGGGGCCGGCGTCGGGAGCGTATCCCATGTCGACCATTTGCTGCCGCGTCTTCATCAACTGCGTGATGCCGTTGGTGTCGACCTTGGCGACGGTCCAGTGGTCGTGCAGGATCGTGAGCCAGCCTTCCTTCTCGAGCATCTTCACGACGTGCAGCGGATCGTCTTCGTGCGCCAGCGCGGCGATCTCGTGGCCGATCGACGAGCGCAGAATGTGGTCGATGTATTTGCCTTCCTTGGCAGCGTCGTAACGGGCCTGCGTGCGCTCTTCCAGCACCCAGTGGAAGCGCGCGGCAAACCTCGTCGCACGGATGAGCCGCGAAGGATCTTCCAGAAACGAATAGTTATGCAGAATGCGGATGACTTTGGTCTCGATATCCGCCACGCCGTTGAACGGATCGAGCAGCAGGCCGCGCGATCCTTCATTCAGCGAGAGCGCCATGGCGTTGACCGTGAAGTCGCGGCGGCGCAAGTCGTCGTGGATCGTAGCCGCCGTAACAATCGGAGGCTTGCCCGTCTTCTCGAAGCGCTCCGTGCGCGCCATGCTGATCTCGGCGCGGGCATTGCCCGGCAGCGAGATGAAGATGGTGCGGTTGTCCTCTTCGACGGCCGTAATCTTGGCGCCGACCTTCTCCAGATCCTTTTGGAGCTTGAGAGGATTTCCCTGGACGGTGAAATCGAGGTCGCGGATGGTAAATCCGCTGATGATGTCCCGGATCGCGCCGCCGGTGAGGTAAAGATTCATGCCCGCGGCGCGGGCTACGTCTTGCACCAGGCCGACGCCCTTGAGTTGGTCCGGCGTCAACCGGATTTCCATCGTGTAAATGTAATCAGCCATTCGCTTTAGGCGGCGGTCAGGGCCTGTATCTGGGCGCGATCCAGATGCGATCGCGACCGGGGGAGGACCGAACAAGCCAGTAAAACTAGCCAACTTTCCACAAGATTTCCACAGCCCTGGAGGCCGCACAATCTGGCCCCTCAGCCACCCGGATGCAAGTGGCTTAATCCAAAGTACTTATGCGAAGTGAAAACTTTGCGGCAAGCTAAAGAAAATAACACAACGTTTACATTTTGGCTACTGCCAAGGCGGATTCCGCGAGTTTCCCCCGAAAAAGTGCGAGAATCAGGAGCGGCCTTCCCAGGGGAGCGGTGGAAGAGCGGCGCTTTAGCGCCGCGTAAAAGCGTTCCGAATGAACTTGGGCTTTAGCCCCTGACCGACATCGCAGCGCGAACTATGCCCTCAACGCACAAGAAAGTGATCGTCCGCAAGATGGACCGGGATTCTGTCTCGGGCTACGTGTCGCCGACCCAGTTCGTCCACGAGGGCAAACTCGAGCTTCTGAATACTTCCGGCACGGTCATCACCATGGACCTGCGCGAGATCAAAGGTGTCTATTTTGTACGCGAGTTCGGAGACTCGGAATCACTGACCCGCAAGACGTTCACTTCTCGTCCGCGTTCTGAGGGCTTGTGGGTGCGGCTGCGCTTCAAAGACAGCGAGATTCTCGAAGGCCTGATGGCCGCCGACCTCACGCAAACCACGCCCGAAGGATTTTTGGTGAACCCTCCCGACCAGCGCTCCAACACGCAGCGCATCTTCGTGCCGCGGACGGCGCTGGAGTCACTGACGGTGCTGGCCGTGATCGGCGCCACGCGTCGGCAGCGGCGCGGCGGGACGCAGGATCAGCGGCAGGTGCCGATGTTCGAGGAGTAGCTCTCCGACCGCCTCGGACTCAAACGCCGCTGCATCACCAGCGCCCTCGCCCAAAACGCGCGAACGCTACACCGCCCGCTCCGACGAACCCCTCGTCGCTCTGCCATCCGCCCGCAGTGGATCCAGATCGTCATCGGTATTCACAAGGAGGTGACGCACCCGCCCGCCCGCCGCAAATGTGGTAAGGTGTCCACACTCCGTGAAGTCCTAAACAGCGGTCAGGAGTCCTTCCGTGCGGGAAGAGACTCCTCCAGAACCAATCTGTACCTATTGCAAGTGTTCGATCACCAACAAGCAGTGGCCCTACAAGACCCTCAGCTCCGGTGAGAAGGCCCACCTCGCCTGCTACCTCGAACACATGGAAGACGACGAGACGAAACCCGCGCCCTGACGAGCACGCGTGGGGACTGACCGGCTCAACGAGCGTAATGGCGATATTTCGCCAACAACCGGCATAGTTTCCGGTTTGCTGACGATCCAACCGGTGTCGCTAAATACCTCGCCACTAGGCGGATGGACTAGCGATCTGCAAGCTTCAGAGCGAGATCTAGCTGCTCATCAATGCCACGGAGCAGAGCGGTGATTCTGGTTTTCACCACATAATCGGGAATGGTCCCCCTTCGTTTCCCGCCATATCCGGGGACCGCATTCCAGTACCCATACACGGGCAATCTCATCTGCAGCCTGGAGTGGGGCAGTGTAATGGTAGGCATCTTGCCCGAACTGTTTCCGTAGTACCCTCCGCCCGTCTCCTCTCCGATGAAGGTAGCTCGCTTCAAGTGGTGCAGCACAGCGCAAAAGTCGGCGGAGCCCGAAAAAGTGCCGCCGTCAGTCAGAACCAGCAGCTTGCCTGTAAACGGATATTTTCCCGGCGTTTGCTCTGTCAGAGCAGGATGCATTTTTGCAGTCAAAGAGTAGTTGCCCGCCGGGTTCGGCGTGACGTATTCCCGCAGCCGGTCCTCAAACTCTACGCTCCAGCCAAATTGCTCCCCGAGAGACAACGTGGCTGGCCTCACATCCACATGGTCGAGGTAACGAAACGGCTTGTTCGTCAAGTACGACAGGAGCATCGCGACATTCATATCGTCACCGCCCCCGCTGCCGCGCAGGTCGATGATCAGATCTTTCGTCCCCTTTTCGCGTAGAACCTTAAACGTGTCCTCGACTTGCCTCGGAAAATCGTCCCCGGTTAGATGCCCGATACAGATCTCCGCAATCTCCGGATCTTTGAGAAAGCGCACCGAGAAGTTGTCGCGCGACCAACCCATCAATTTGGCAATGCTGGCATGAATCGTGTCATTCGCTGGATTACGATTTGCTCTGCTTTCAGCATCCGTCACGCCCACGAGTTTGGCGACCACCGGCATCCCTGTCGCATCTTTGGCTTTGACCGTGAACTCATCTGTCTGCTCGAAGAACAGCCAGTAGTACTTAGAAAGCTCGCCGAAATCCCTCCACTTACCCGTTTCGATGTCGCCATCGCCCGAGAGCGTGGGCCAGATGCGCCGAATGATCTCTGCTGCGGGATGCCCGTTGACTTCAGTGATTTCCATTCCGGGGCGGATCGTCCCGTTGTCCGGGGTGTCATTGAACAGAACAACCAGCCGCTTGTCCTCCACTAGAATGCGCAACGGGAATCTCCGAGCGTTCTTCATCGTCGCCTGCGTCTCATCATCCGGGATCATCTTTGTGTGGCCGCAATGGATGCGCGCGATGATCTCCGATGTCACTGCCAGAAATTCCGTTCTCGTCAAGGAACGGTCCAACTTCGCACGTTGAGTGGCGAACGTTCTATCCATTTCCACCTTCGTCGAATATCTGTACAGGCCGGGGTGGGCCTCCTCCAGCATCATGCGCATCAGATCGAAATCTGCCTTCAGCTCAGCTGGCGTCAGGTCCCCAGTTGCTCTCGGCGTTTGAGCTACGGACTGGACCTGCGCGAAAGAAATAGCTGGCTGAGCTACTACTGCTGTAGTCGCAATAAATGCAAGCAGAATAGAAAGGACGACTGTCGGCGCATACACTGCCGTAGGTGTGGCTGGTATCCGTGATCCCAAACGACTCATCCGTGGACTTCCTCCCTCTCGTTTCTAGGCAATACGTCAAGCAGGTCGATCTTGTTCAAACTTTGTTTGATTGCTGCAGCAAGGATTTCTCCTGAGTGGACATGTGTTGTGCCTGAGGGCGCATCACGGCTATTTGGCGAGGAATTAACCATCGCTAGTACGCAAACATGTGCTACTCGCAGATGGTGGAGCTGGGATAGCCCCTGGATGTCGGGCAAACCGGCATTAACTGTTGTAACCAGGCGTGGCTGTTGAAAAACTCCATTCTTCTCAAAACAGCAACAATTTGGGGGATAGAAAATGTCTAGGAAAATCAAGAAAGTCGTTTGTAGAGCTTCGTAGCGCAAAGTTTCTTCGACCAGTTTTGAGAGATCGAGTTTTTCAACAGCCACAGGCCATTTCACTCAAATGGAGGAAAAATGCCGCGCCGCTATAGAACATGGCTCGATGGTAACCACCCTACCGTTACGCTGACTTCTGCGCGGATCAGATTTAGCATGGTTGCAGCAAAATCAGGCGTTGCGAAAGGCACCACCAACGCCCCAAGTGCAGGTGTTGAGTAGAGATGAAAAATGGGCATCATATTTTCGCATTTTGTCTCCTTTCCTTAGCCTGCTCCTACGGTCAGATGACCATCATCAGTGCCCCGAGGAAGGATCCCGAGGTGAGGCCTGAGCAGCGAACCGCGCCCATTGTGCATTACGAGAAGATGCGGCTCACAGCACGGAGAACCATTGGTGTGTTGGCGCTTGCCCTGCAAAATACAGAGGGCGGTCCAACCGCGAGGTTGAACGAGGCCATCAACAGCGAGCAGGATATCGTGGACTCGGCGAACTTGTGCATTCTGGCTTTGCGCGACAAAACAGCGGACGCCCTCACATGTGCCTTGCCGACCGGCCTGAGTGATGGAGCAGCCTCAAAAGGGGTCTGTCAGGTCGCGGAAAGTCCCCTTGTACACTCGCGTTGTTCTCAGCGGCCCCCATCTGCAAAACGCAGCGAATCCACTGACTAAGACGCCAAATGTTGCAATCAGGCGTGGCTGTTGAAAAACTCCGTTTTCCTGAAAACGGTCGAAATTTGGGGGATAGAAAATGTCTAGGAAAACCAAGAAAGTCGTTTGCAGGGCTTCCTAGCGCAAAGTTTTTTCGACCAGTTTTGAGAGATCGCGTTTTTCAACACCCACAGGCCATAGCACAAGTGAGCCAAAGGAAAACTGTTTTCACTCACGATAGATGAGTGAAATGGAGATTTATCGCCCCTTGAGGCCGCGTCAGGCTAGGCTAGTCCAAATTTCCGGTGTGTGCCAAACACAGGTGACCCAAGTCACTGACATGACGTGCTCATCCGCGCAGCATGGTCTCGAATACAGTCTCGCCTCCCCGAAGAGCAGTTCCCATCAATTGGGATGCAGCACCCCCGTAGGCGACCTAGGATTCTCACAACGTCCTTAACGGAAAGCGGCTGTACACGGAGGTGCGTTATGCACCGGCAAGAACGATGGTCAATGCTACTTCTGTGCCTGATTCTTCTGCCGGCTGTTCTCTTGCCGGCAGCTCAGAAGCAGGATAAGACGACGCCGTCGGCGCGTGACACCGTCGAGGGAGCGAAGATTTTTCAATACCACTGCGCCGTATGTCATGGAACTGATGGACGAGGGCATGGACCAGACTCCGTCGT
>ODAK010002833.1_pt1 | contig 18145 bp, 15 predicted proteins | sample 1539591 | NCBI WGS metagenome assembly ODAK01 (sample SAMEA3539303, study PRJEB22396) | soil metagenome | biome: tundra; feature: field; material: soil | place: USA | collected 2010-05 | depth 0.15 m | reverse complement strand
TGTCGATGGTCCGCCTCTCCCGTCAGCTGCGTCGGATGGACCCGTCGGAGCTCACGATCGCCCAGTTCTCCGCGCTCGCCACGGTGGTCCGCAACGGCCCGCTCGGTGTCGGCCAGCTCGCCGAGATCGAGGGCCTGCCCTCCCCGGCCGCGACTCGACTCGCCGACAAACTGGAGATTGCAGGCCTTGTTGCCCGCCGGATGAACCCTGCCGACCGCCGTGGAGTACAGCTCGAGGCAACACCCAAAGGCGCGGAACTGCTCGAGCGGCGCGCCCAGATTGGTAACGCCTGGCTTGCCGGACACCTGAGCGCACTCGGAAAGGCCGACAAGCTGGCGGTGGAACGAGCTGTGACCGTGCTCGAGTCGTTCGCGACAGAACGATCGGGGGAGACGCCGACGGTGGTAGGGGAATACCACGACTCTGAGGAGACTCCAAGATGAGCATGCTGACGATGACCCGGTCGACGCAGGTAGGGCCGCGCTACAAGTGGGTCGTTCTCTCCAACACCACGATCGGAATGCTGCTGGCGACTCTCAACGGGACGAGCCTCATCATCGCCCTGCCGGTCATCTTCAGGGGTATCCACCTGAACCCACTGGAGCCGGCCAATTTCCCGTACCTGCTCTGGATCATGATGGGCTACATGCTGGTGTCGGCCGCCGTCGTGGTGACCGTGGGCCGCATAGGCGACATGTTCGGCCGCGTGCGGATGTACAACCTCGGCTTTGCCTGGTTCACCGTCTCGGCGATCCTCTTGTCGACGGTCTGGAGCACGGGTTCGAGCGGAGCCCTGGAGCTCGTCATCCTGCGGATGGTCCAGGCTGTCGGCGGGGCGCTGCTGATGGCGAACTCGGCGGCCATCATCACCGACGCCTTCCCCGCCGAAGAGCTCGGCTTCGCCCTCGGGATGAACATGGTCGTCGGGATCGTCGGCTCCTTCTTGGGCATCCTCGTCGGTGGTCTGCTCTCGCAGGTGGGGTGGCGCTGGGTGTTCCTCGCGAACGTGCCCGTCGGGATCTTCGGGACGATCTGGGCCTACGTGAAGCTGAAGGAGATCGGCATCCGCATCAAAGCCAAGCTGGACTGGCTCGGAAACCTCTCCTTTGCCGCGGGTCTCGCCATGCTCCTCACCGGCGTCACCTATGGCATCAAGCCTTACCGTCACTCCCTCACCGGCTGGGCGGACCCGTTCGTGCTGGAGATGATCTTCGGCGGCCTCGCACTTCTTGTCCTCTTCGCCTTCGTCGAGACGAGGGTGGCCGACCCCATGTTCCGCCTGTCGCTGTTCCGCATCCGGGCGTTCACGGCCGGCAACGCGGCGAACTTCCTGGGGGGCGTCGGGCGAGGCGGCCTGCAGTTCATGTTGATGATCTGGTTCCAGGGCATATGGCTCCCCCAGCACGGGTACAGCTTCGCAAGAACCCCGCTGTGGGCCGGCATCTACATGATCCCGTTCATGCTCGGCTTCGTGGTCGCCGGGCCTGTTTCCGGCAAACTGTCGGACCGCTACGGCGCCCGGCTCTTCGCCACGACTGGGATGCTCCTCACCGCCGCCATGTACGCGGTGATGATGACCTTCCCGGCCAACTTCTCCTACTTGCCCTTCGCCACGGTGATGTTCGTCTCAGGGATCGGCGGTGGCTTGTTCGCTTCGCCGAACACGGCCTCGATCATGAACTCGGTCCCGGCTCGCCACCGCGGGGCCGCTTCGGGCATGCGTGTGACCTTCGCCCAGACCGGCCTGCCGCTCTCGATGGGGCTCTTCTTCACCCTGCTCGTGTTCGGGCTGAACAACAAGGTGCCCTCGGCGATGTTCCACGGCCTTCTCGCACACGGCGTCCCCGTGGCCGCCGCCACCCAGCTCTCCCACCTGCCGCCCCTCGGCTACATCTTCGCTGCCTTCCTGGGCTACAACCCGCTGAAAAGCCTGCTCGGCCCGGCGGTTCTCAACCACCTCCCTGCGGGCCAGGCTGCCGCCATCACCGGGCGTTCCTTCTTCCCGCAGCTCATCGGCCCCCCGTTCAAGGATGCGCTGGTCCTCATACTCTCCTTCGCCGTGGTCATGTGCGTGATCGCAGCGATCGCTTCGGCGCTTCGAGGTGAGAAGTTCATCCACGTGGACGAGGAGTCGATCGCCCAGAAGGCACACCTCCACCACGGTCACGGATTGCGGATCCACCACGATCGCGATGGCAAAGCGGTCCCGGACCCGCTCGACAGCGCGGCCCAGGGCAGTGGAGCGAATGGAGCGGCCGACGAGGCCGGCGCCGCGCAATCGCCCGGTGAGCTGATCGGATCCGCCCTCCCCGGCTCCACGGCGCCCGCCGCGCGAGAGTAGGGCATGAGCATCAGAAGCATCGTCGTCGGGACGGACGGTTCGAAGCCGAGCTACCGTGCCTTCGCGATGGCCGTCGGCCTGGCGGTGCGCGAGCAGGGCTGCGTCCACGCCTGTTTCGTCTCCCACGTGCCCGGGGCGGCCGCTCTCGGCGGGTTCTTTGCGCCTGTGCCTCTCGTCGGTGACGCCGAAAGCGACGATAACCTCGCACGCTTCGTGGCCCAGGAGCTGGGCCAGGCAAGCGTTCGCGGCGACTTCACCTGCCGCAGCGGTGAGGTTGCCGCCGAGCTCGAGCTACTGGCGGAGGACTGCAAAGCCGATCTCGTTGTCGTGGGGCGCTCAGCCCACCCGGCTCTTCACCTCGGCGGTGTCCCGCGACAGCTGCTTGCACGGGGCCGCTTCCCGATTCTCGTCGTGCCCTGAGCGGGTCCCGCTTCGCTGACGGCAGCTGAGCCCGCGGCCCAGCGTCTCGACTGGCAGCTCGTGTCACGGCCGACATCAGCGCAGCGGAACGGCGAAGTCGCAGTCCGGTACACTCGCAGCGGTCACCGGGGAGGAAGTGAGGAAAGTCACCCGGACACCCAGTTCGCTCGCTTGCCGGTCTCTCTCGGCGCCCCAGGCGCGGAGGGCCTCGGAGACGAGCTGCCACTGCGAGGAGCTGATCTGGTTTCCCGGACCAACGTGGACGAATGCCTCTTCGTGAGCGGGCTCGGTGCGCAGGCTGAACTCAGGAAACCCTGCCGCGAGCTCGTCAGCCTCGTCCTCGGGCACCGGCCGGCACCATTCGATCGGACCGTCGCTGTCCTCGCTGACCTCTCCGTGGTAGATGCAGAAGGCAGCGCCGGCGGCACCTTCCATACGCGGCAACGGGCGGTCCTTGAAGATTGCGACGAACTCCTTGCCTAGGGCCCAGGCCCCCGGCTGATCCACGTTCCGCTTGAGACACAGCACACTGCGCGCCGGGATCTCCCGGGTAGCGACCTCGTACATGACCGACCTCTTTCCGTTCAGGCTGTTGACGATGTAGTTGGCCAGGTCCCGACGGGCCGCATGGTCCCGCTCGACACCAGACCAGTATCCGGCCCCCTGCCGGGCGGCGACTTGCGGCTCCAGACCGATTACGACCTTGATCTCGGCAAGTGGGACCCCGATCTCGCGAAGCGTCGCCACCAGGCGGGCCCGTTCCAGCTGACCGATCTCGTAAGAGCGATAGCCCGAATCCGGATCGACACGCGCCGGCAGCAGAAGGCCGAGCTCGTCGTAGAGACGAAGTGCCTTCTGCGACAACCGGGACTGCCGGGCGAACTCACCGATGCTCATCAGCTCCACGGTCGACTCCCTCGTTCCGGGCGGTTGCCGGTTACATCAACTGTGCGGCCTCCCAATGGGATGTCGCAGCCGCGAGAGGTCCCGTCGCCGGCATGGCGATCACTGAGCCGATGACTGCTGCGATCGCCAAGAGCGCGCGAGCTTTCACAAGCGTGATTTTGGCAGCGCAGCTGCCGGTCCGAAGCGCGAGCCCTGTTTCGTTGATGCGACGGGGTAAAGTCGCTGTCACGTCTTCGAAGAGGCCAAGGAGCTAGCTGGATGCGCATCTTGTTCATCGGCGGGACCGGTCTCATCAGCACGGCGTGCTCTGCTGCGACGGTGGCAGCCGGTCATGAGCTGTGGCTCTTGAACCGCGGGCGGTCCAGGCTTCCGACGGTCGTCGCTCCAGAGCGCGTACTGACGGCTGACGCCGCCGCCGAAAGCCAGGTCAGGACGGCCGTAGAGGGGCGCGATTTCGACGTCGTCGTCCAATGGGTCGGTTACGAACCGAGCCAGGTCGAGCAGGACATCCGGGTCTTTGCCGGCACCGGCCAGTACGTGTTCATCAGCTCGGCATCGGTGTACGAGAAACCGCCGTCGCACTGGATGATCACCGAGTCGACGCCCACGGTGAACCCGTACTGGCAGTACGCGCGCGACAAGATCGCATGCGAGGAGATCCTTCGGCGGGTATTCGGCACAACGGGATTTCCGGCGACCATCGTCAGGCCGTCGTTGACCTACGGGCCTTCCCAGATCCCAGTCGTCATCGGAAGCTGGCAGAAGCCGTACACGATCGTCGACCGCATGCGCCGGGGAGCGAGCGTCATCGTTCCCGGTGACGGGACCAGCATCTGGACCTTGACGCACAACAGCGACTTCGCCAAGGGATTGGTCGGACTATTCGGGTGTCCCGACGCCATCGGCGAGGACTTTCACATCACGTCGGAAGAGAGCCTTACCTGGAACCAGATCTATGCGCTTGTGGGCAGGGCTGCGGGTGTCGAACCGAAGATCCTGCACGTCCCGAGTGACGGCATCGTTGCCTCAAACGCCGAGGAGGAGGGCAATCTGTGGGGGGACAAGGCCCACAGCGCGGTGTTCGACAACGCGAAGCTGCGCAGGCTCGTGACCGATTACAAGGCCACTGTTCCATTCTCGGCAGGGATTCAAGAGACGGTCGCCTGGTTCGACGCGGACTCGAGTCGCCGAGAGATCGACCACGCGGCGAACGAGCGCTGGGATCGTCTCGCCCGCGTCTACGAGGAGGCCCTCCTCCAGGCCGCCGGCTAGTACCGGATCGCCCAACTCTTGGAACGGGGACCACTCACTCCCGACTATCGGCGGCGCTCAGCGGTCCCTGCCGGTTCAAAAGCTGTGGGTCTTGACGAACTCGATCACGTCTGACAGCTTGGCCTCGGCCATCGAAACACAGGTGTCGGCACAGCCGTAGTAAAGACGAAGCGTCTCATCTGGTTCCATCACCGCGGCGCTGGGGAAGCACACGTTGGGGACGTCACCGACCCTTTCGTAGCTCTCGGTCGGCGCAAGCAGGTAGTCCTTGGTGCGGTAGAGCACCTTCCAAGGCTCGTCGAGATCCAAGAGCGCGCCGCCGATGCAGTACAGGTAGCCGCTGCAGCTTCGCCACACTCCGTGGTAAATGAGCAACCAGCCCTCATCGGTCTCGATGGGCGCAGGACCGGGGCCAGTTTTCAGACCCTGCCAGCCGCCCATCGGTCCGAAGACGAACCGATGGCAGCCCCAATGCACGAAGTCAGGGCTCGTCGCATAGAAAATGTCGCCGAACGGCGTATGACCACGGTCAGAAGGCCGGTGGAAAATGGCGTACTTCTCATTGATCTTGCGGGGGAAGACGACGCAGTTGCGATTGGCCGGGGGCAGCAGGTCCTCGCCTTGGGTGAAGGTCTTGAAGTCCTTGGTAGTGGCAAACCCGATTTTCGGGCCCTGGAGACCAGCGTTGCACCAGGTGAGATAGTAGGTGCCTTCCAAAAGCGTAAGGCGAGGGTCGTAGCTGTAACTGGTGACGAAGACCTCAGGATCGTTGCTCTGCATTTGAATTGGCTCGGGGTCGATGTCCCAGCTGATCCCGTCTCTGCTGAACCCGACGCGGAGCACGAAGTCCATGCTGATCTCGTCCACGCGGAACACGCCCGCATAGTCGCCTTCACCCCTCTTGACGATTGCCGAGTTGTGGATGCTGTTGGCCCGGGGGACAGCGCTCGCGGTCACGATGGGATTGCCGGCGTAGCGCTTGAAGACAGTCTCGTTAGCCATGGTGTGCCTTTCCTCTTACGCGCCATTCGGAGCCAGCGCTCATATGAACCGGTCCAGAGCCTACGGTCTGTCGAGGTGTCGGGTGCGCCAATTCGACTGCCCGACTCGCGCGAGAGATCGTTACCTGCGGTCCACCCGGCCTGTGGCCCCATCCTTCACCTGGAGACTGCCACATGGGTCATCGACCTGATCGGGCTACACTTTCTCAGCGACTTCAAGAAGGACGTCGAACTCATCGTGCTCGGCCAGCCAGCTCGCCCTCATGCACTCCAGAGCCCACTTACCCGTTTCACCTTCCTCCCTGGTGACAGGTGCAGGCCATGACGGCCTCTAGAGCGTTGCATCAACGTCCGCCGGCATCGCGAGCTGGCGGACAGGAGGAAGTTCCAGTGACCCAGAAGACGAACCTGCGCCACAGAGTGACGATCGCCGACATTGCGCTTCGCGCAGGGGTATCGAAGGGCGCCGTGTCGTACGCGCTCAACGGCCGGCCGGGGATCTCCGAGGTCACCCGCCAGCGCATCCTCAAGATCGCCGACGATATCGGCTGGTACCCGAACAGCGCGGCTCGGGCCCTGTCGGGAGCACGCGCCGGCGCGTGCGGGCTCGTGCTGGCGCGACCGGCCCGGACGCTTGCTTTCGAGACGTTCTTCATGGAGTTGATAGCCGGCATCGAAACCGAGTTGTCGAGTCGCTCGGTCGGCCTCACACTCCAGGTGGTCCACGACCTCGAGGCCGAGATGGCCGTCTACCGACGCTGGTGGGCAGAGCGGCGCGTCGACGGCGTGCTCGTCGTCGACCCCCGCCTGGAAGACCCGAGAGTCGAGCTGATCGAACAGCTCGGGCTCCCGGCCGTCATCATCGGCGGTCCCGAGGGCATCGGTAGCCTGTCGGCGGTCTGGAGCGACGACGCGGGCGCCGTCGTCGACGTCGTCCGCTACCTCGCACGCCTCGGCCACGAGAGGATAGCCCGCGTAGCAGGCGTCCCGGAGTTCCGTTCTACCGAGGTCCGGACGGAGGCGTACCTTGCCACTATGGCGGAATTGTCGCTCCCACCAAGGGTCGTTACGACCGACTTCATGGCCGAGAGCGGCGCCAGGGTGACCCGCCAGCTCCTCGCGGACCCGCTCCCTCCGACGGCGATCATCTACGACAGCGAAGTGCTCGCCGTCGCCGGCTTGGGCGCAGCCCATGAGATGGGACTGTCGGTCCCGCGTGACGTCTCCCTCGTCGCCTGGGACGACTCCACCTACTGCCAGGTGGTCCACCCTCCGCTCACCGCGGTGAGGCGGGACATCCCCGCGATGGGCTCCCACGGCGCGAGTGCGCTCCTCGCCCTGATCGACGACGGCGTCATCACCCGCACAGGTGAGGCTCGAGGCCAGCTCATGACCCGCGGAACCACCGCCCGCCCACCGCATACCCCTGTCGCCTCGTCGCGCGGCACCGGCGGGAGTGTTTGACTCAAGGCTTGCAGTGACTCGTCGGGCGGTCGTGGTTGAGCGGTTCAGCAAAGGCACCTCCCGCACCACGGGGGGCTCGAGAGGTGGACAGGTGAACCAGCGTGGTCAGGGACGTTCCTGGGTCGGTGTCAACTTCTGGTCACGTACCGGGGGGCCGCGGATGTGGACTCGTTACGACGCGGCCATCGTCCGACAGGAATTGGCGGTGCTCGCCGAGCACGGCTGCAACGTCACTCGCTCGTTCTGCTATTGGCCCGATTTCGTTCCCGAGCCCGAGCACCTCGAGCCGTCCGTGCTCGAGCGATTCCGGGACTTCCTCGACGCCCACGTGGAGACGGGCCTCGGCACGATCCCCACCTTCATCGTCGGCCACATGTCGGGCCAGAACTGGGACCCTGCATGGCGGGCCGGCCGCGACCTCTACCGCGACGTCTGGCTCGTCTCCCAGCAGGCCTGGTTCGCCACCGAGATCACTCGCCGCTTCGCAGCGCACCAAGCCGTAGTCGGTTGGCTGATCAGCAACGAGATGCCGCACTACGGCGGGCCGGCCACGAGCGATGAGATCACCGCGTGGGCCCGCATACTGGTCCAGGCCGTGCGCGCCGGAGGCGGGCACCAGCCGGTCTCACTCGGGGACGGGGCGTGGGGCATCGAAGTTACAGGCCGCGACAATGGCTACTCGATCCGGGCTCTCGCCCCCCTGGTGGACTTCATCGGTCCGCACGTCTACCCCATGTCGGACGACCTCGTGCGCCAGTCGATGGCGGCAGCGCTCGCCTGTGAGCTCTCCGCGTCGTTCGACCGCCCCGTGGTGCTCGAGGAATTCGGTCTGAGCTCCGACTTCGCCTCGGATGAGAACGCGGCCCACTACTACCGCCAGGTGCTGCACACGAGCCTCATCGCGGGCGCCAAGGGGTGGCTCGCGTGGAACAACTGCGACTACGACGACCTCCTCGACCAGGACCCCTACCGGCACCACCCGTTCGAGATGCACTTCGGCCTCACCGACAGGAACGGCAAGCCGAAACCGCAGTTGGCGGAGATCGCTCGCTTCTCGCGCCTCGTAGCCGAACTCGACGAGACCGGCTGGGAGCCGATCGCCGGCGAGGTGGCGATCGTGGTACCGGAGCACTTCGAGCGGGTCCTCTATTTCACGACCGTGGATTACCGCAAGGACATCCGGGACAACCTCCTGCAGGCCTATATAGCCGCTCGAGAAGCCGACTTGCCGGTGACCTTTGTGCGCGAGCTCGACGGCCTCGGCGGAGCGGCGAAGCTCTTCCTCCTCCCGTCGGCGAAATTGCTCATGGCTCCGAGTGCCGCACACCTCGTCGAGCTGGCGGAGGGAGGAGCAACGGTGTACCTCTCCTACTTCGCAGGCAGCGCCCCCTCACAGATCGGTCCCTGGGTGCCGTGGCTCGGGGAGCTCTTCGGGATCCGCCACCAGCTGCGCTACGGGCTCGTCGACCCGATCGAGGACGACGAGGTGGTGTTCAGTTTGGTCGAGGCCGTCGGCGATCTCACACGTGGCGACGAGCTCCGTTTTCGGGTGGCGGGCACCGAGAGCTCGCGCGCCTTCCTGCCGGTCGAGCCTGCTGGCGCGACCGTGCTCGCGGTCGACGGGCACGGGCGTCCCGCGCTGCTGCGCCGAAAGGTTGGCGATGGAGCCATGGTGCTGTGCACCTACCCGATCGAGCACATGGCGGCGCGTGCACCTCGGGTCAACCCGGAGAGCACGTGGCGCTTGTACTCGGCGCTCGCCACCTCGGCAGGCGTCGATCGTCCACTGACAGTTCGCGACCCGAGGGTTATCACAGGCCGCCTCCGCACCCCCGTCGGCGAGCTGGCAGTGCTCGTCAACGCCTCGCCGGATCAGGTCGAGGTGACCCTTACGACAATCGGGGCGGCGAAGTACGGGCGAAGGCGAGCTGAGCCCGGCAAGGCCCTCTCTCAGCTCACGCTCCCACCGTTCGAGGTCGAGGTACTCGCGAGGCTCGCCTGAGTTCGACAACGCCACCCGGCTCGAGGCGACGTGGGACTGAAGAGACGCTGGAACCACAAGACGGTCTTATGCGTCCCTGCCGCGCCAGGCGAGCACGGCAATCCCGTCCCCCGACAGGGCTACGTCGAACTCGAACTTGTCAGCCGAGTACCTCGGCACCCCGGCGCTCCCACCGGCTATCGACCGGACCTTCTGGTCGCCCAGGAGTTCCCGGCCGCCGCTCACGATGACGTGATCGATGGACGTGTCGGCGGTGACGAACAGGAGGCGAGAACGTCCCGACAATCCGGATCGCCACTGCAGGAGTTCGCCGTCGGCCGGCGAGATCGTCAAGGTAGGCGTCACGCCTCGAGCCCTTCGTGCCGGGCCCGCGAGTACCCGAAGCCGGCGAACGTGCCGAGCGCGATGACGCAGCCCGCACCGACTTGATGCCGGGTCGCCACCGTGTCCCCGGACGCAGAAGTTCCGAGAACCTCCGCATTGCTCGTATCGAGCGCTTCTAGCCAGACCGCCGATGGAATCGTCGCCCGACCGGCTCCGGTGCCTATGGACAGAGTGCCCTCCTCCTCGAGGATGCGCCGTCCGAGGCTGCGGATGCCGAGCGCCGAGGCCATCGGCCGGTCCTCGGGATATCGATAGAAACCCTGCTCGTCGAAGGCGTCGAGCTCGGACTCGGTCACGAGCGTCCCTCCCGCCCTCACCCACTCGACTATTGCGGCGGCCATCACCCGCGGCACCACGAGTGGCCAGGGCATGACGAGGAGGCGGATGCCATCGAGGCCGGGCGGCCGGTTACTGTCGACGACCGCGTACGGGAGCTGGACCCGCTCGAACAAGCTGAGCCACCCGGTGACGCTGCCACGGGCCTGCTCGGCGCTGTTCCCGTTCTCTGCCCAGTCCAACTGGTAGCTCCCCTGGGAGAACAGGACAGCGATCTCGGGCGCGTCGGGACGGTACCCATCGAGCAACGCCTCGTGCTGCCTCAGGATGCTGCCGGTACAGGCCAGGCGTTCCAGGCGGCCGGCACTTTGTCCGTCCGAGCCGGTGATCCCGAACCCGGACGACTCGCGGCCGAACACCTCGTCTCTCCAGCACCAGAACAGGACCGCCTTGATCCCCCGGCCGTAGGCGCCCCACACCCAACGCTGTTGGGTGCCCGGATCGACGGCGGGCCACACCCCGAAGCCGGCACGGGAGCCGCCGCCCTGGAGCTCGGACACCCAGGCCGGCTTGTCTCCGGTCGCTGAGCGGGTCGCCTCGATACGCGTTCCTAGCTCGCTTGTCGAGATGTTCTCCCAGGCTGGAAAGTGCGAGCAACCGAAGCCGTCGAGGACCTCGGCCAGGTCGAAGTCGTTCCCACGCGACACCGCCTGCTCGTAGTCCATGCCGCTCGAGTGGACGGCCGGCTTGCCGCAGTGAGCGAGGACGGGGTGGTTCGAGTCGGACCGACGCAGGCAGTCGGCCCGGAACGCCGCATGCCCGGCGGCACGGAAGGTGAGGAACGCCTCGAACTCTACGAGGTCGGTGTAGGGACGACCGGGTTGCTTGCCGGGGACCACGTCCTCCCACGAGGCGTAGCGCCGATGCCAGGCCTCGCCGAGCCCGTCGAGGTCGCCGTGACGCCCGGCGAGCCACTTACGGAAGGACTCCACCGTTGCCTCGCAATGGCAGACGTACCCGTCCCCGTGGACTGCCCACCGCGTCTCGTTCCAGCAATCCCATGCAATGAGCGCTTCTGAGCTCGAGTACCGGCGCCCGATCGCCTCCAGGAACCCGCTCATTCGCTCCCGTACTTCGGGGTGGTCGAAACAGGCCCCCGGCGTGAGACCGACGTTGCACTCCCTCCTCGCCGAGGACCGGACGGCGTGGCCCATGTGGTCGACAAGGTGTGCGCCAGGGAGCTCACGATGAATCCAGAACGGCTGGATCTCGGCGATCGTGCTGATCACCACGCGAAGGCCCGCAGCCGCCGCCTCCTCCATGAGCTCGTCGTAGTCGTCGAATCGGTAGCGTCCCGGCTCGGGCTCGATCCATCCCCAGCACGCCCAGAGCTGGACCGTGTCCAGCCCGGCCGCCACCATGCCGGCCAGGTCGTTCCGCCACAGGTCACGCTGGGGAAACGGCGGTCGATAGTACTGGGTACCAAGAATCATCGTCTTCGCGCCTCCGCTTCTCGCCACTGTGCCCGTCGTCCCCCGCGGGCGCATCTCTCTGCCGGTTGGTTCACAGAGGTCACGAGCGTCGGGAACGGCCCTTCGTGGCGATCTGCTCCTCTGCGTCGGCGAGCGTTCTCACCACCGAAGCGCCGAAATGCACGTCACAGGGGTGCGAGCGCTCGCCGGCAGAGACGTTGTCCAGGAGCTCCCTCAGCGCAACCCCATACGCGTCCTCCGGTGTCGAAGTGCCCCGTGGCATGGTGGACAATCCGCTCGGTCCCCAGAGGGAGAGCTCCACGTTGATCGCTGCTGACGGCGCGTTGAGCGTCAACGAGGCGGTGCTCGTGGCTCCCGTCACATGGCGGAAGATGAGATGGACGAGATCGCCCTTCCCGCCGTCCGCCGTCACGGCTTCGACCGGGCCGAGAGCGGCCGTCAGCATGGACAGGGCGTGGGGACCGACGTCCCAGAGAGCGCCCTTCTCCCTTCGCCATGGGGAGGAGGCGTAGGGGCTGTCGGGAGCGAATGCCGACACGATCCAGCGCGCCCAGGCACCCTCCCAGTCGCCTCCGTCCACCGTCGCCAGCCATTGGCGGTTGGTCTCCGCGAAGCGTCCGGTGAAGAAGACCACCGTGGAGACTCCAGCGCGATCGACCGCCTCGACCAGGCGCTGCGCGTCGGCGACGGAGGTCGCGATCGGCTTGTCGAGGAGCAGATGCTTGCCTGCCCCGGCAGCCCGGGCCCCGAGCTCGGCTTGGACGTCCGGCGGCACGGCGAACGCCACCGCGTCCACGTCGCTCAGGAACTCGGTGAAGTCCGTGAACGCGTCGATGCCGAACTGCTTGCCGAGCGCCGCCGTCTTGTCGGCGTCGCGTCCCCAGACAGCTGCAAAGTCAACCCCGGGCTCACGCGCCAGCACTGCTCCGTGCGTGACCCGAGCCCAATACCCCGTACCTACGAGCCCGAACTTCAATCGCCCTCCCAGTCAGCTCCCGAACAGTTCCCCCGCGAACGGCTCAACAATCCCTAGGCCTTTATCAGTCCTGCTTGTATGTGACTGGCCAAACGACCAACCGAGCGGTTCTGCAGATACCCAGGTCTCAGCTCCGCAGCCAGCAAGATGGCGCCGACAACCCCGGCGGCGTCACCGAGCCCGGGTCCGACCACAAGTTCCTCCATTCGTCGTGCCTCCGGGAAGTACACCGGGTCGAGCAGTTCGCACGTCCTCTGCCGGACCCTGGGCAGTAGAGCGACTTCGTGCATCACGCCTCCACTCAGAACGACGCGCTCGGGGCGATACGCGGAGATGAGATTCACGAGGCCGAGGGCGATGTACTCGCTCTCCAACACGTTCGCATCGGGCGGCTCCAAGCCGGCCTGTGCCCAGAGCGCCGATCGCCGTGCTCTCGCGGTGCCTGACGCCAGGCCTTCCCAGCAATTGCCGTGGAAGGGGCAGTTCCCGGTCCACAATCGTTCGGGAGCAGCCGGCTGACGATCGGTGGGATGTTGGGGAATCCGCATGTGCCCCATCTCGGGATGCGAGCGCCCATGAACCACCGTCCCGTTGACTATCGCCCCGACGCCGATTCCAGTACCGATTGTGACGTACAACAGGTCGGAGCATCCTTGAGCCGCCCCCCAAGCCCGCTCCGCGAGCGCGGCTCCGTTGACGTCGCTGTCAAGCTGCACGGGCACGCCGAGAGCCTGCTCAAACTTCGCGCGAAGTGGCCAGCCCCGCCACGCGGTCTTGGGGGTTGCTTGCGCGACGGCACCGGCCCCAAGATCGAGGGGGCCAAAGCTTGCAACTCCCAGGGACAGAAGTGAGCCCGACTTCCTCTGAGCCTCGCGGAACCAGTCGATGGCCGAATCGGTCGTTGTCTCCGGATCGGTCGTGGGGATGACTGTGTCGATCCAAGCGTCCTCCGAACCGTCGCCTACCGCGCAGACGCATTTCGTGCCGCCGAGCTCAATGCCGCCATATGGAGCCACGTCGTGTTCCTTCTCTAGGCCAGCCAGTACGTGCCCGAATCAGATGCCGTTCTGTACCACGTCGTTCGAAGCCGTTGTGCGTTCATGGGTGATCACTCGTCTTCTACGATTCCAGCAGGCTTCGGGTGCGCCATGATGGCTCGGTCGAGGGTCTTCCTCGCAACCGTCATTTCGAGCTCAGCGTCGCGGCCGGCGCTCAGGATGAGGCCACCCGGACGAGCGGCTTCAGGACTGACGGATCGCGACGTGCCGCGGTGAGTGCTTCTTCGCTCGACTCCAGTGAGAACCGTGCATCGACGAGCCCTTCGAGATCGATCGCCCCGGCGGAGATGAGCGCGATCGCCTCAGGGTAGGTGTTCGCGTAACGAAAGGTGCCGGTCACGCGGATCTCTCTGTTCTGGACGCTGGAAATGGGGAAGGACACCTCAGAGGACGGGCACATTCCGACGAGCACGGCGGCTCCCGCCGGGCGTACGCACCGGATGCCGTCCACGATCGCGGCCGGCGAGCCTGAGCAGTCGACGAAGACATCCGCGTCAACCGCCTCCTCCGCAAGACTCGACGACGACGTGTCGACCACGGACGTCGCGCCGATCTTGAGCAGGCGCGCTCGACGCGCGGGCACCGGGTCGCTGATGATGACCTCAGTCGCTCCGGCCGCTAGAGCGACGAGGGTGACTGCGGCACCGATCGGCCCAGCGCCGGCGATCGCGACGCGCGCCCCGACTGTTATCCCGGCCTTGCGGCAAGCCCACAGCCCAACCGAGAGTGGCTCGCAAAGGGCGCCGGCGTCATCGGTGACATGGTCGGGCAGCCCGAACGCGAAATCCTCGTGGATAGTCACGTAGCGAGCGAGCGCGCCGTCGACTGGCGGCGTGGCGAAGAAGATCATGTCCCGACAGAGGTTGTAGTGGCCGGTGCGGCACTCCCGGCAGGAGCCGCATGGCACGCCCGGCTCGAGCGCGACTCGCTGCCCGAGCTCGTGCCGTCGCGCTGAGTCCCCCCTGGCGACGATCACCCCGGAGGCCTCGTGGCCGAGCACCATGGGTGCCCTGACTACAAAGTCCCCGATCCGACCGTGCTCGTAATAGTGGACATCTGATCCGCAGATGCCGACAGACGCCACCTCGACGAGGACCTGCCGGGGACCTGGAACCGGCACCGGGCGGTCCTCGATCCGGAGATCACCTATTCCGTAAAGCACGGCCGCTTTGTTTGACATTTTCAGCATCGCTATTCAGGTCCTTCCTCGCAAGAGCCGATATAGAGACTAGCTCCACGTGACACAACTGCTCAGGTGCCCAAGTCAGCTGCGACGTGAGTGGGTGGCGTGCCTCGGGCTCGACCGACCGCACTAGTAGCTAAGCTAGGAGGACAGAGAGCCGGGAGAGCAGATTCTCATCCCCAGGTCCTGGTCTTTGTGCACAAGGTCCAGATTGCTTAAGGGACGATCGATGCCTTCATGCAGGACGGATCGTTTCGCAATGCCTCGAGGGCGCGGTCGTAGGCGCCAAGGTCGAACTCGTGGGTGACGATACCCTCGGTACGCACGCGACCAGACCGAAGCACAGCAAGAGCGCGATCGAAGCAATGAGTCTGAGCGAAAGAGCCCTTCACCGTCAGCTCGCGCCGGAATATCTCGTAGGGATGCATGGAAAGAACGGCCTTCTCGTCGGCCATCCCGTAAATCAGGACGGTGCCGCCATCGCGGGCAAGGGGCAGGCACAGCTCGCCGACCACAGCGGCGCCGGTCGCCTCGACGACGACGTCGTAGCCGTCCGGCGCATCGCCGCGCAACGCGGCAAGCGAAGCTCCGGGATTCACCCGGTCGATCTGCACTGTCGTGTCGACCCCGTAGTCGCGGGCCAAAGCCAGCTTGAACTCCGTCGGGGCGGCTACGGTCACACGTGCCGCCCCACCGTGCACGAGCAACTGCGCCAGCACGAGTCCTGTCGGACCCGCTCCGAACACCAGCACATCCGAGCCTGGCCGCAGATTGAGCACGTCCATTCCGTGTATGGCGCACGCGGTCGGCTCGGTCATCACCGCAGTGCTCAGACTTAGGTCGTCTGCCGGGAAGCACTTCTCTGCATGAACGATGACGAATTCGGCGAACGCTCCCGGCCCGTTCACACCCAGTGAATAGAAGTTGCGACAGAACAGTGGCTCGTCGCGCCGACATGACGGGCAGTGGCCGCACAGCACGGTGTTGTCGGCGGCAACCCGCTGGCCGACCGCGAGCCCGTCGGCTGCTTCCCCGACCGCATCGACACGACCGACGATCTCATGGCCGGGCGTCAACGGGTACTTCGAGAAGAAGCCCCCGTCATGGATATGGAGGTCGGTCCCGCACATGCCGGCCATCTCGACTGCGAGGCGGACCTCTCCTACGCCAGGCTCCGGCGTCGGAACCGTCCGTACATCGAACTGTCGCGGTGCACTATAGACGACGGCTCTCATCTCGCGAACGCTGTTAACGCAGTGTAGGCAGCGAACGCGCTCACTACCCGTGTCGGTCTCGTATTGTGAGCCTATCATGGAGGTTGTCCCACAAGAAGATACGAGCTGAGTGCGGATCAATTACGACCAGAGCGATTCCGAACATCGCATGAATCGCGAGGGAGATAGCGCCGTTGCCGATTGCCCAAGTGACGCTGTTGAACGATCCGGAGAAGTAGTTCCTCGGGTGCGCTCCGGGGTGTTGCTTGGGAACCTTGACATAGAGGTTCACGACCATCCCAATGGCTATCTGGACCGCGACGAGAATCGCGGCCCCAAGCGTCATGCGACGCGACGCAACAGTGTCCACACGATTGATGGTTTCAACTCCTCCGACTTCAGGCTCCGTCACCTGCTCGACGCTAACCAGGGATCTGCTGCGGGCGTCGGCGCCGATCTATCCCTCGATGACGGGCGACGCGCTGCGCGTGACGTCACTGTCGATCTTGGCAACGCTGCAGGCTGAACGTCGTCATCCGGACAACGACTGTGGAGCTCATCGGACGTTACTCGAACCCCTTCGAACAGGGAGAACGTCTTCGGGACCTCGTAGAAATGGTGCCGAAAGGGTCCCCAGAAGTAAGCGCCGGTCCCCGAAAGCAGGTTCATCGACGGCTTCGTCCGGCCGAGATCGAGGAGCTGGTGGCCGGCTATCAAGCCGGTGCCACGGCTTGCCAGCTTGCGGACCGGTTCCGAATCCACAGAACAACGGTGTTATCGCTCCTCGAGCGCCAGAGCGTCGCTCGGCGTAATCGTTCCCTCTCTTTCGCCCAGGTCGTTCAAGCCAGAGAGCTCTACGCCGCTCGTCAGTCCCGGGCCAAGGTTGGCAAACAGCTCGGGTGCCATGCGAGCACCGTGCGGCTCGCCCACCTAAAAGCTGGCGTGCGAATGCGGGCTGGTGGTTCGTCAGGGTGCAAGGATGTCGATCCCGTGGGTTCGTGCAGCGGCGGCGAGGAGCCCGGTGTCTCGTGGAGAAAGGTCTGGGGGTGGCAGGGTCAACGAACTCGCCGAGGATCCACACGTTCTGGTGAAGTCCTCGAATCCGGCGGGGGTGAGCAACAAGAGGAAGCGGGCCTCGGTCGAGTCGACGCGGAAGCGGTGCTCAACCATGCGGGGACCGAACACGAAGGCGCCGGCGGAAGCGGTGCGCTGCTCGTCGCCGAGCCAGAAGGTGAGATCGCCGTCGAGGATGAACCACGCTTCGTCTTCATGGTGGTGTCGGTGGCTCGGCGAGCCCGAGCCCTGCGGTGCGCGCACCTCCGCCACCGCCAGGTTTCCAGACGTCTGGTCACCGGTCGTCTTGTAGGTGAGCAGACCTCCGGAGAACCAGAGCGCCTCCCCCGACCCGGCATCGAGTAGATAGCCGCCGGGCGCAACGTTCAAGGTCATAGTTGGCCGCTAACAGAGTTCACGGCCTCGGCGGCGCTCTTGAGCTGCTGGAGCGTGTGGCGCATGCCTTCGAGGAGTTCGCGGTGCCGGTTGGTCGGGACGTCGAGTATCCGGGCCCAGACCGGGATTCGCTTGACGTCGTAGGACTCGGTGACCCGAGTGCCCCCCTCGACGGGTTCGAAGCGGTAGCGCCACACGGTGGACTCGCGGCCGCCCTCTTCTGTGGCGAAGGCGAACTCGCGTCCTGCGTCTGCGGTGAGGACGCGACCGCGACGAGACCAGCGCATGAGGCCTCGCGGCCCGCCCCGGTTGTGACCGACGAACCTGGCGCCTTCGGCTGGCCCGGTGGCGCCGTCCTCCCATTCGACGGCCTGGCACTCGGGGCTCCACTCGCCCATTCGGCGCAGGTCGGCGACCATCTGATACAGGCGCTCTGGGCTGGCGTTGATGACGATCTGCTCGCTGTCGTGGGTCAGCCACCACCGTTGGTTTTTCGGGGCCATCGGGTCCTCCCTCGTCGTTGTCAACATGCAATGGATAGGCTATGGTGCTTAGCCTTAGCTGTCAAGACTTGGATTTGCTATGATCGGAAGCATGACGGGAGCCACGGCAGAGAGCCAGGCGCCGCGACCGCTTGATCGGCGGGCGCGGCGTCGCCAGGAGACCATCGAGGAGATCCTCGACATTGCCCAGGACGTGATGGCCG
>ODAK010002832.1_pt1 | contig 18152 bp, 16 predicted proteins | sample 1539591 | NCBI WGS metagenome assembly ODAK01 (sample SAMEA3539303, study PRJEB22396) | soil metagenome | biome: tundra; feature: field; material: soil | place: USA | collected 2010-05 | depth 0.15 m | reverse complement strand
CGACATCTCGCGCTGCGCCGGGTCGATCGTCGAGACGAAGCCGATGCCTTCGCCTTCGCCCTTCAGGTAGTCGTAGCCCCACTTCCACTGGATCCCGGTGACCTTGATCGTCAGGTCGGGAGAGCTCGTGTCCTTCATGGCGATGACGGTCTTCGTCGCCGGCAGCGCCATGAGGATGACGATGATGAAAGGGACCACCGTCCAGGCGAGCTCGACGGTCGTGCTCTCGTGGAAGTTGGCGGCGCGCGCCCCCTTCGACTTGCGGTGCATGACGATCGAATAGAACATCACGCCGAACACGATCAGGAAGATCACGAGGCAGATGGCGAGCATGAAGTTGTGCAGCCAGAGCTGCTCGACGGCGATCGGCGACGCCGGCGCGTCCAGGTAGAACTGATTGACCGCCGGGCCACCCGCCAGGTCGCCGACGGCGAAAGCCGGCAGCGCGAGCATCGTGCCGAGGGTCAGGGCGAGCCGCCCCGCCGCACGCCAAAAGGATCGCATCGTCATCATCTGTGTTGCCACGTCAATTGTCGGATTCTCTTCAGGCCGCGCCACAACGGCGCAAAGCCGCACGCAATTCGTCGGCCAGGGCACGGCGCAATTCGGGACGGACGAAGCGGCCGACGGCGATTTGCTGGCCTTCGCCCGAGATTTCGATGAGCGAGCGATCGCCGTAACGCGGCTCGACGCGCGCCCAGGCCGGAGCGAATTCGGCCTCTTCGGTGCGCCGGCCGAGCCGGCATTCGACGCTGAGCTTGCCCGGCCGCAGGACCATGCGTTCGCGGTCGGCGGCATGTCGGGCGTAAACGAGAACAGCGGCGCCGACGGCGAGCAACTCGGCACCGGCGAATGGCAGCACGAAGGGGGCGCCGCGCCACCAGAAGAAGGCGGCGATCGCCAGCGAGAGTACGCACAGCGACGCATAGAAGCCGAGCAGCTGACCCGGCGCGATCGAACAATTGCGCCTGAGGAGCCACTGCACGGAACCGTCGCCCGAGGCCGCGGCGCTGCCGAAGCGAAGACCGGGTGCCGGCGATGCGAGGCCGCGTGGGGCTTGAACAATGAGAGCTGACATCCTGCGGTCGTCGCCTGAAGAGACCCTGTCGATGCGCCACGCCGCTTGGGCTGAGCCCCGGGCCTGCGAAAAATCGCCGCGGGCCTTCGATACCCTCGACAAAAACACAGGATTTTAGCGCACGCGCTCAGCGCGAGCCGGGCGGCCGGCGCACCATGGCACGCATGTCTTCGAGCGAAACCGCCACCGGTTCGCCGGCGCGCCCCCGCGGCGCTGACTTGAAACCGTGGCCATAAGCGACTTCGAAGCTGAGCGCAATCCTGCCGTCGGCGCTCGCGCGTGCGCCGAGCTCGCTCACCAGACGGCGCCGCCACGCCGGCGTGCGCAAGCCGCAAAATCGATCCGGCGCGGCGTTGCCGCCGAGCTGATGCAACTCCACGAGCAGCGCCTCGGCACTCGGCCACGACAGCACGAGCGTCTCCTGATCCATGACCGGTTCGGCGAAGCCCGCGGCAACGAGCATGTCGCCGAGGTCGTGCATGTCGATGAAGCCCGGCGTCGGGGCCGGCCAAGCCATGGCCGCGTACAGTTCGCGCAACTCGCGCAGGGTGCCCGGCCCGAGGCACGAGAACACGACGAAGCCCTCGATATCGAGCAATCGATGCCACCGCGCGAAGAGCGCCGGCGGGTCGACCACGCCGTGCAGCATCATGTTGGCCCAGACGAGCTGGGCGTGGCCGATAGACACGTCGTCTTCGCCCGCGACGTGCGCCTCGGGCGCCGTGCCGCCGAACCACCGCCAGGGCTTGCGCGCCCGACCGCTGCGACGACCCAGCCAGCGGGCCTCGGGTTCGACGGCGACGATCTGCGCCTTCGGATAGCGCTCGCGCAGCACCGCCGCGCCACCGCCGGGCCCGGCCCACCAATCGAGGATGCGCGCCGGCTGAGCGCGAATCGGCGCCAGCCGCTCGCCCATCCGGCGCGCGACTTCGCGGTGCAACCACGGCGGCTCGGGCGCAAGGGCAAGGCGGCGCAATGCCGCATCGACCGCCACGGCATCGAGGCGGCGCCCGCTCGCGCGATCGTTGTCCGCCATGCGGGCAGTATATTGAGGCGATGCTTTCGACGCGGCTGCCCGCCGCATGGCGCGGCCTCTCACCTCGGCGCTGGCCGAGCCAGTGCGCGGTCTGGCGTGGCTGGGGTGCGGGGCGTGTCTGTGCCGACTGCGCCTCGCGCTTTGCGCCGGCGGTGCCGCGCCGGGAACGCTGCGCCCTGCCGGTTCAGGCTGGTATCGCGGTGTGCAGTGCCTGCATCGCAGCGCCGCCGGACTTCGACGCGGCGAGCGCTCGCGTCGACGATGGATTCCCGTGGGATCGCCTGATCGCGGCGTTCAAGTTTCACGGCGCCCTGGAACTTGCGCCGGCGTTCGCCGAGGCGATCGTCGAGGCGCTCCGGGTCGTCGCCCGGACGCCCAGGCCCAAAGACGGATAGGCCGTGTTCCACATCGTTCTCGTCGAGCCGGAGATCCCCCCGAACACCGGCAACGTCATTCGCCTCGCCGCCAACACGGGCGCGCACCTGCACCTCGTCGAGCCGCTCGGTTTTTCGATGGAAGACCGGCTGCTCCGCCGCGCCGGGCTCGACTATCACGAGCTCGCCGAAGTGCGACGCCACGCGTCATGGCCGGCGCTCGTCGCGGCGCTGCGACCTGACCCGAGCCGCCTGTTCGCATTCACGACGCGCGGCCCGACGCGCTTCGCCGATGTCTCCTGGCGGCCCGGTGACTGGCTCGTCTTCGGCTCGGAGACCGCAGGCCTGCCGGCAGCGGTTCGCGAGTCGATCCCGGCTTCGCAGCATGTCCGCCTGCCGATGCGACCCGGCCAGCGCAGCCTCAATCTCAGCAACGCCGTAGCCATCGGCGTGTTCGAAGCGTGGCGGCAGAACGGCTACGACACGGGCAGCTAGGGCCTGTTCACAACAGGCCCTAGAGCCCTTCGGCGCGCGCGTCGCGACGCAGCAGCTGCTCGAGCGCCTGCTCCGGAGCCAGCCGCCCGTCGAGTACCTGGACGACGGCATCGACGATCGGCATCTCGATGCCGCGCGCATGCGCGCGCTGCAGGATCATCGGCGCGCTCGAGATGCCTTCGGCGACGTGGCCGAGCTCGGCCACGATGCGTGCGAGCGGCACGCCTTCGGCGAGTCGCAGCCCGACCCTGCGATTGCGCGAGAGATCGCCAGTCGTCGTGAGGACAAGGTCGCCGAGGCCTGACAGGCCCATGAAGGTCTGCGCCTCGGCGCCGAGGGCGACGCCGAGGCGCGTCATCTCGGCGAGGCCGCGCGTGATGAGCGCGGCTCTGGCGTTGAGGCCGAGCTGCATGCCGTCGGCGATTCCGGTGGCGATCGCGAGCACGTTCTTGACCGCGCCGCCGACCTCGACGCCGATCGGATCCGCGGATGTGTAGATGCGCAGGTTGGCCGCATGAAAGGCCGCGACCGCCGCTTCGCGCAAGGACGCGTCGCCGCTGGCCGCAACGAGCGCGGTCGGCTGCCCGCGCGCGACCTCGATCGCGAAGCTCGGACCCGAGAGGACGCCAACGCGAGCATCGGGTGCAGCGACGCGTGCCACTTCGTGGCCGAGCCAACCGGTCCCGCCCTGGAAGCCCTTGCAGAGCCAGAGCAAGCCGGCCTGCGTCTCGGCGCCCGCCCGGCGCAGCATCTCTTCGAGGCCGGCCATCGGTGTAGCGATAACGACGAGGCCGTCGCGCGCGTGGCGTAGTGCGGCGCTGAAGTCGGCCGTGATCTGCAGTGCCGGCGGCAGCGCGATTTCGGGCAGGTAGACGGCGTTGCGGCGCAGCGATCGCATCTGCGCCGCCTGAGATGCATCGCGCGCCCACAGACGGGTCGACTGCGTGGCCGAGGCGTGGACGGCGAGCGCGGTACCCCAGGCACCCGCGCCGAGCACCGTGAGATTCATGCGCCGCAGGGCTTGTGGGCTAGCGCAGAGCGCGCACCGGGGGTCAGTTGACCGTGCCGATCACGCCTGAGCCGTTCGTCACGGCGGCCGCCCGCGCTTGCGCCTGCTGCGCCTCGTACATCGCCTGGAAGTTCACCTCCGAGAGGACGACCGGCGGAAAACCCGCGCGGGTGCAGACGTCGGAAACGACAGCGCGCAGGTACGGATAGACGATGCCCGGGCAGGCGATGCCCAGGATCTGCCGCCGCTGCTCATCGGCAATGTTGCGGATCTCGAAGATGCCGCCTTGCTTGGCCTCGACGAGGAAGAGCGTCTTGTCGTTGATCTTCGTCGTCACGGTCGCAGTGACGGTGACTTCGTACATGCCATCGCCGATCGTCTCGGCGCCGAGTGTGAGGTTGATCTCGACCTGCGGCGAGCCCTGCTCGAGCAGCACCTGCGGCGAGTTCGGCTGTTCGAGCGACAGATCCTTCAGATACATCCGCTGGATCTGGAACAAGGGAGCATTCGGAGTGTCGTCAGCCATGCGGAAATCTCGAGGTGGAAGGGGCGCCGCGCCGTCGGCGGCGCGAAGGAACCCGGCAATCGTGCCGGGGCGGCGATTATCGCGTGCCGGCAAGCAGCGGCTCGAGCCCGCCGGCCCGATCGAGCGCCATCAGCTCTTCGCAGCCGCCGACGTGCGTCTCGCCGATGAAGATCTGCGGCACGGTTCGGCACCGTGTGAGGCGGACCATGGCATCGCGCTCGCCGGGCCGCTCGTCGATCCGAATCTCGTCGATCGCCTCGACGCCGCGCTGGCGCAGCAGGGCCTTGGCGCGCAGGCAAAAGGGGCACGTCGCCGTGCTGTACATCCTGACGGCTTGCATCGGTGGTCTCAGGCGGTCTTCTCGACCGGCAGATTCGCCTTGCGCCAAGCCGTCAGGCCGCCGGCAAGTACCTGTGCGTTCTCGAAGCCGAGCTTCTTCAGCACGGGGACGGCGCGCGATGCGCGCGAGCCGGTCGGGCAGACAACGACGACGGGAAGCGACTTGTTCTTCGGCAGGTCGCGCGAGGCTTCGAGGCTCGCCAGAGGCACGCTCTTGGCTCCGACCGGATGCGCGGCCGCATATTCCTCCGGCTCACTGACGTCGATCAGGACCGCCTTTTCGCGGTTGATGAGCCACACCGCGTCGGTGGCCGAAACCCGCGCACCGCCGCCGACCCCGGTGAGCATCGGCCAGACGAGCATGGCGCCCGAGACGAGCGCCATGGCGAAGAGATACCAGTTCTGGAGGACGAAATTCAAGGTCGTCGTCGAAACGCCGCGCAGCGCCCGCCCGAGGAAAACGTGAATTATAGAATTCGACCCTTCGATGCGCGGCACAGGGTCATCGCCATGCGCAATGCAAGCCTGCCTCGCCGTCACTTCCCGCCCGACCCTTCGATGCACAAGCTCGTTCTCATCCGCCACGGCGAATCGACCTGGAATCTGGAGAACCGCTTCACGGGCTGGACCGACGTCGATCTCACCGCCCGAGGCGTCGAGCAGGCCAAGGCCGCCGGACTTCTGCTGAAGAGCGAAGGCTACGAGTTCGATCGGGCCTGGACCTCGGTGCTGAAGCGGGCCATATGGACGCTCTGGCACGCGCTCGATGCGATGGACCGCACGTGGCTGCCCGTCAGCAACGACTGGCGGCTCAACGAGCGCCACTACGGTGCCCTGCAGGGGCTCGACAAGGCCGAGACGGCACGAAAGTTCGGCGGCGCGCAGGTGCTCGCCTGGCGGCGCAGCTACGACGAGCCGCCGCCGCCGCTCGCCGCCGACGATCCGCGCAGCGAACGAAGCGACCCGCGCTATCGCGCCCTGCACGAGGGCGACGTGCCGCTCACCGAATGCCTGAAAGACACGGTCGCGCGCGTCCTGCCGTTCTGGCACGGCACGCTGGCGCCGGCGATTCGCGCCGGCGAACGCGTGCTCGTCTCGGCGCACGGCAACAGCATGCGCGCGCTCGTCAAGTACCTCGACGGCATCTCCGATGCCGACATCGTCGGCCTCAACATTCCGAACGGCATTCCACTCGTCTACGAGTTGAACGACGAGCTGATGCCGATCCGCAGCTACTACCTGGGCGACGCCACTGCGGCGGCCGAGGCGGCCGCCGCGGTGGCGCGTCAGGCTTCGGGAAGCTGAACGCCGAGCGCCGCCGCAATATCCGCGCGCAGCCACTCGGCAAGCCGGCGCCGCCCGACGCCGCCCGACTCGCGTGGCGGCAGCAGAACCAGCCGGGCGACGACGCCCTGTCCGCACGCCGATCGCCACAAGCTTTGCAGCAGCGTCGTGGCGCCGACGAACTCGAGCGCCTCGCTGACCGCATGCGTCGCGTCGGAAAAGCGCAGCGCCACCGGCTGCACCGGTGTCGATGTCGAGATTGCGGCCTGCAGGAGATTGGCGTGGAAAGGCAGAAGGCCGTGGCCGGTCGAAGTCGTGCCCTCGGGAAAGACGGCGACGGTCTGGCCGGCGCGCAAGGCATCGGCCATGACGTGGATGACGCGCAGCGCATCGCGCTTGCGTTCGCGTTCCAGGTAGAGGGTGCCGGCGGCGTCGACGAGGCGCGAGATCAGCGGCCAGGACTTGACGTCGGCCTTCGAGACGAAACGCGCTTCGGGAACGACGGCATGGACAACCATGATGTCGAGCCACGAAATGTGGTTGGCCACGAGAAGGCTCACGCCTCGTACCGGCGTGCCCTCGACGCGCACCTCGATGCCGATGGCCTCGAGCATCTTGGCCGACCACCAGCGGATCCGCGCCTGCCGCTCGACGAGCGACAGGCGCGGAAAGCGCAAGAGCACGATGCCGACGCCGTGCAGGCCATGCACGACGCAGCGAAGCAGGCGCACGACGGCGCGAAGGCGGCGCATCCGCGAAGCGCCGCGTCGGCTGGTGCCTGTCAAGAGCTCCTAGTCCCCGGCGGCATCCACCGAGCGGTCTTCATGCGCGACGCGACCGGCGACCAAAGTCCAGCGAATGCGGCCGCGCAGCTCATGACCGGCGAACGGTGTGTGGCGGCTGCAGCTGGAAAGCCGATTCGTATCGACGGCCCAAGAGCAATCGGCGTCGAAGACGCAGAGGTCGGCCGGCGCGCCGATGGCCAGACCGCTCGGCGCCGAGGCATCACCCAGACTCGAACGCACGAGCACCGCCCCCGGCCGGCTGGTCACGGCGGCCAGCGTCGAGGCAAGGTCGAGGCGCATCGATTCGCCCCACTTGAGCGCCAGGCCGAGGAGCAACTCGAGCCCGGTCGCGCCCGGCTCGGCTTCGGCGAACGGCCGATGCTTCGCATCCTCGGTCACCGGCGTGTGATCGCTGACGAGCGCATCGATCGTGCCGTCGGCAAGGCCGGCGCGGATGGCGTCGCGGTCGCGCTGCTGGCGCAGCGGCGGCACGAGCCGCGTCGCGGCGTCGAAGTAGCCCATGTCGACGTCGATCAGATGGAGCTGGTGGATGCTGACGTCGCAACCCACGGGCAGGCCTTCGGCCTTGGCCCGGCGCACGAGCTCGACGCCGGCAGCACTGCTCAGGCGCGAGAGATGAACGCGCGCGCCGGTGTCGCGAACCAGCTCGAAGAGGGTCTCCATGGCGATCGTCTCGGCGAGCACCGGCACGCCCGAGAGGCCCATGCGCGTCGCCAGCGGGCCCTTGGCCGCGACACCCTGACCGAGCCACGCATCGTTCGGGCGCAGCCAGACCGTGAAACCGAAGGTCGCCGCGTACTGCAGGGCGCGATGCAGGACCAGCGTGTCGCGGATCGCGACGTCGGCCTGGCCGAAGCCGATGCAACCGGCTTCGGTCAACTCGGCCATCTCGGTGATCGCTTCGCCGCCGAGGCCGCGCGTCAGGGCGCCGAGCGGAAAGACCCGCGCCAGATCGAGACTGCGGGCGCGAAACTTGAGCATCTCGACGAGGCCCGGCTCGTCGAGCACGGGGTCGGTGTCGGGCGGGCAGACGACGCTGGTCACGCCACCGGCCACCGCTGCAGCGAGCTCGGACTCGAGCATGCCCTCGTGCTCGTGTCCCGGCTCGCCGAGACGCGCGCAAAGGTCGACGAGGCCGGGGGCCACGACCGCGCCGGCCGCGTCGATCGTGCGTTCGGCCGTGAAATCGTGCGGCGCGCTCCGGCCCGCGGCGACGATGCGGCCATCGGCGAGCGCGAGAACGCCGCGCTCGTCGCGGCCGCTTCGCGGATCGACGAGCCTCGCGTTCGTGATCAGCGTCTGCATCGTGCGCTGCTCTGCGCTCATGCGCTGTTCCCGGCGATGATCGACATCACGGCCATGCGCACGGCGATGCCGAAGGTGACCTGCGGCAGGATCACGCTCTGCTTGCCGTCGGCGACGGAAGAATCGATCTCGACGCCGCGGTTGATCGGCCCCGGGTGCATGACGATGGCATCGGGCCGGGCGAGGGCGAGCTTTTCCGCGGTGAGGCCGAAGGTCTTGAAGAACTCGCCGGCGCTCGGCAGCATGGCGCCGCCCATGCGCTCGTTCTGCAGGCGCAGCATGATGATCACGTCGGCGCCGCGGATGCCCTCGGCCATGTCGTGGCAGACGCGAACGCCCATTTCCTTCAGGTCGCCGGGTACCAGCGTTTTCGGACCGACGGCGCGGATCTCGGGAACGCCGAGCGTCGTCAGCGCATGGATGTCGGAGCGCGCCACGCGTGAATGGACGATGTCGCCGACGATGGCCACCGTGAGCTCGTGGAAATCTCGCTTGTAGTGGCGGATCGTGTACATGTCCAGGAGGCCCTGCGTCGGGTGCGAGTGCCTGCCGTCGCCGGCGTTGACGACGTGCACGTGCGGCGCGCAGTGCCGGGCGATGAGGTAGGGCGCGCCGCTTTCCGAATGGCGGACGACGAACATGTCGGCATGCATCGCCGAGAGGTTGGCGATGGTGTCGAGCAGGCTTTCGCCCTTGGCCGTCGAGGAGCGCGCGATGTCGAGGTTGATGACGTCGGCCGAGAGCCGCTTGGCGGCGATCTCGAAGGTCGTGCGCGTTCGCGTCGAGTTCTCGAAGAAGAGGTTGAAGACGCTCTTGCCGCGCAGCAGCGGCACCTTCTTCACCTCGCGGTCGTTGACGCTGAGAAACGTTCCGGCGGTATCGAGGATGTGGTGGACGATCGAAGCGGGCAGGCCCTCGATCGACAGCAGATGGATGAGTTCGTCGTTGCGGTTGAGCTGGGGATTGCGGCGCACGAACATGACGTCTCTATCGGATCTCGAAGCTGAAGCGGCCCGCGCTGTCGCGGGCCAGCGAGAGCCGCTGCGACGCCGGCAGCTCGACCTTGACGACGGCGCAAGCCGCCTCGATCGGTAACTCGCGGCCGCCGCGGTCGACGAGCACGGCGAGCCGCACGCTCGCCGGACGCCCGAAGTCGTAAAGCTCGTTGACGACGGCGCGGATCGTGCGGCCGGTGTAGAGCACGTCGTCGACGAGGACGATGTGCCGGCCTTCGATCTCGAACGGCAGCTTCGTCACTTCGGCCCCGGCGCTGAGACCCCGGCGCGAGAAGTCGTCGCGGTGCAGCGTGCTCGAGATGACGCCCGCTTCGCCGGGCAGGCCGAGGTCGCGCTGCAGCCTCTCGGCCAGCCACGCGCCGCCGGACCAGATGCCGACCAGCGCGCCTCCAGGCTTGAGCAGGCCGCGCACGCCCGCGAGCAATCCGGCATAGAGCGATTCGGCCTCGAGCCCGGCGATGCTCATGACCGCCCCGCCAGGTATTGTTCGAGGATGAGCGCGGCCGCCGCCGCGTCGAGATCGCGAGCGCCGGCGGCGCGAGCCTCGACCGTCGTGTAGCGCTCGTCCACCTCGTGCACCGGCAGGCCGAAACGCGCGCGCAACTGGCGGCCGAAGCGGCGCGCCCGCCCGGTGTTGACGTGCGCGGCCCCGTCGGGATGAAACGGCACGCCGACGACGAGTGCGGCCGGCCGCCATTCGGCGATCAGCCTGGCGATGGCATCGAACCGGGCCTCGCCTTGCGCCGCGATCGTCGCCAGCGGCGCTGCCGATTGCGTGATGGTGTTGCCGCCCGCGACGCCGATGCGGCGGCTGCCGAAATCGAAAGCGAGAAAGGAAAGGGCTTGCGGAGGAGAGGGCGCCAGAGCCGGCCTCACGCGTGCCCCGCCGCCGAGCTGAGCATGCCGGCATCGATGCCGAGCAGCGACAGCGCCTTGTCGTAGCGCTGATCGACGGGCGTGTCGAAGATGATTCCCGGCTCGGCCTCGACGTTGATCCAGCCGTTCTTGCTCATCTCGTCCTCGAGCTGGCCGGCGGCCCAGCCGCTGTAGCCGAGCGTCACGAGCACCCGCTTCGGGCCGGCGCCGCTGGCCAGCGCTTCCAGCACGTCCTTGCTCGTCGTCATCTCGAGGCCGCCCTCGATCCTCAGCGACGAGTTGTAATGGCTTTCGTCGTCGCCCGAGCCGCCGAGCGGTTCGTGGAGCACGAAACCACGCTCCGTTTGCACCGGTCCGCCGAAGTAGACCGGCGCCCCGGCAAGGTCTTCGCGGTCGAGCGACAGCTCGACCTTCTCGAACAGGTTTTTCAGCGTGATGTCGATCGGCTTGTTGATGACCAGGCCGAGCGCACCCTTCTCGGTGTGCTCGCAGAGGTAGATGACGGTGCCGGCGAAAGGGCCGTCACCCATGCCTGGCATGGCGATCAGGAACTGATTCGTCAGATTGATCGGCGAAGCGGACATGACGGCATTTTATTCCGGCTCCGCCGGCCTCGCGCGTGTTCCCGGGCCGAACCCCGGGCTTTTCGGCACACTGCAAGGCCATGGAGAAGGCCCTCGACACGGCGCTGGTCTGGTTTCGGCGCGACCTGCGCACCGAGGACCAGGCGGCGCTCTTCCATGCGCTGAAGGCGGCGCGCGAAGTCTGGTGCGCCTTCGTCTTCGACCGGGAGATCCTGGACACCCTGCCCAGGGCCGATCGACGCGTCGAGTTCATCCGGCAAAGTGTCGAGGCGCTCGATGCCGATCTGGCCGCCCTCGGCCGCAGCCACGGGGCACACGGCGTTCGCCTCGTCGTGCGTCATGGCAAGGCGGCCGACGAGATCGTCGCCCTGGCGAGCGAGTTGCACGTCCAGGCCGTCTACGCCAACCATGACGACGATCCCTATGCGCTCGCCCGCGATGCTGCGGTGCGGGGCGCCCTCGCCGACCGCGGCGTGGCCCTGCATACGTCGAAAGACCACGTCATCTTCGAGCGCAGCGAGATCCTGACCGGCAGCGGCAAGCCGTACGGCGTCTTCACCCCCTACAGGGCTGCGTGGCTGGAAAAGCTCGACGACTTCTACCTGAAGCCCTACCCGGTCGAGCGCTACGCCGCGGGCCTCGCCGCGCCGCCAGGAGGAGCGGCGGCCGACGTGCCGACGCTCGCGGCGCTCGGCTTCGTGAAGACGAATCTCGAGGCACTGAAGGTGCATGGCGGCAGCGCCGCTGCCGAAGCCCTGCTCGCCGATTTTCTCGGCCGCATCGACGAGTACCAGGCGGCGCGCGACTATCCCGCCGTCAAGGGCCCGAGCTATCTCGGCGTGCACCTGCGCTTCGGCACGATCTCGATCAGGAAGCTCGTCCACATCGCGCGCGAACAAGCGGCGCACCATTCCCGGGGATCGGGCCACGGCGCCGAGGTCTGGCTCTCGGAGCTGACCTGGCGCGATTTCTATCAGCAAATCCTGCATCACCTGCCGCACGTCGTCGGCAGCAGCTGCAAGCCCGAGTTCGACCGCGTCCGCTACGAGCACGGCAAGCTCGCCGACCGATCGTTCGCCGCGTGGTGCGAAGGGCGTACCGGCTACCCGCTCGTCGACGCCGCGATGGCGCAGATCAACCAGACCGGCTACATGCACAACCGCCTGCGCATGGTGGCGGCGAGCTTTCTCGTCAAGGATCTCGGCATCGACTGGCGACGCGGCGAGGCCTATTTCGCGGAGCACCTGATCGACTACGAGCTCGCCTCGAACAACGGCGGCTGGCAGTGGGCCGCGTCGACGGGCTGCGATGCGCAACCCTGGTTCCGCATCTTCAACCCGCTGACGCAGAGCAGGAAGATCGACCCCGAAGGCCGCTTCATCCGCCGCTACCTGCCGCAACTCGCCCGGCTCGGCGACGACCTCGTCCACGCGCCGTGGCAGGCCGGGCCGATCGATCTCGAAGCGGCCGGCATCGTCCTCGGCCGTGACTACCCGGCGCCGATCGTCGAGCACGCCGAGGCGCGAACAAAGACACTCGCCCGCTACGCCGCCGTCAGAAAGTCCGGCGCCAGCATGCGGTAGCGGGGCTTCAGGGCCCCGGCCCTAGGCCTCGGCCTTGGCCTTGGCCTTGGCGCTCGTGTAGCGCGCGATCAGGGCGAGCAGGTCCTCTTCCGAGTAGGGCTTGCCAAGGTAGTGATCGACGCCGAGCTCGACGGCGTGCTCGCGGTGCTTCTGCGCGATGCGCGACGTGATCATGATGACCGGCAGGTCGCGCCAGCGTGCGTCGGCGCGCAGGTTGCGAACGAGGTCGAAGCCGTCCATGCGTGGCATCTCGATGTCGCACAGGACGACTTGGGGCACTTCGTCGGCGAGCCGCTCGAGGGCGTCGAGCCCGTCCTTGGCGAGGGTGACGCGATAGCCCTCGCGCAACAGCAGGCGCTGGGTGACGCGCCGCACGGTGAGCGAATCGTCGACCACGAGAACGAGCGGCGCCAGGGGCGTTTCAGGCGCCGCGGCCGAGGGCCCGAGCGGCGCCTGCGCGTCGCCCCGGCGCATCGCCGCCAGCGTCGCGGCGCGCGCTGCATCGCCGTACAAGGTCGCCAGCGCGACCGGGTTGTAGATGAGCGCGACGGCGCCCGACGCGAGCAGCGTCATTCCGGCGAGGCCCGGCAGGCGCGAGAGTTGCGGCCCGAGGTTTTTGACCACGACTTCCTGGTTGCCCAGCACTTCGTCGACGTGGATTGCAACGCGCTGCTGCGCACTGCGCACGACGACGATGGCGCGCGTGCGCAACTGCGTCTCGGCCGGCCGCGCGCCCATCTGCAGCAGGGCGCCGAGCCAGAAGAATGGCAGCACGCGGTCACCGAATTCGTACGAGCCGCTGGCATACGCGGCCTCGACCTCTTTGGGCGTGGCGCGCCGCACGATCTCGATCAGCGTCGACGGAACGGCCACCCGGCTGTCGCCGCATCGCAGCATCACGACCTGCGTCACCGCCGTCGTCAGCGGCAAGATGAGCTTGAACGACGTGCCCTGGCCGGCGGCCGTCGCCGTCTCGATGCGGCCGCCCATGGCGATGACGTCGGAGCGGACGACGTCCATGCCGATGCCGCGCCCGGCAAGTTCGGTCACCGTCTCGGCGGTGGAAAAGCCCGCGGTGAAGATGAGGTTGGCTAGCGCGGCATCCTCGTGCGGCAGGTTCGGGTCGATGAGACCCATCGCGACGCCCTTTTCGCGGATGCGCGCGAGGTCGAGGCCGGCGCCGTCATCGCGGAACTCGACGCCGACTTCGTTGCCCTCGTGCGAGAGCGAGACGACGATGGTGCCGATCGGATCCTTGCCCGCCGCCGTGCGCTTCTCGGGCGCCTCGATGCCGTGCGTGACGCTGTTGCGCAGCAGGTGCTCGAAGGCGCCGGTCATGCGGTCGAGAACACCGCGGTCGACTTCGATCGAGCCGCCGACGATGTCGAGCCGCACCTGCTTGCCGGTTTCCTTCGCTGCCAGCCGGACGACGCGATAGAGGCGATCCGACAGGCCCTCGAACTCGACCATGCGCGTGCGCAGCAGGTCGTCCTGCAGGTCGCGCGTGAGGCGCGCCTGGGCGACGAGCTCGTCTTCGGTCGTTTCGAGCGAACGCTGCAAGGTGCGCTGCACCGTGGCGACGTCGTTGACCGACTCGGCCATCATCCGCGTCAGCTCCTGGAAGCGCGTGAAGCGGTCGAACTCGAGCGGATCGAAGGCCTGCGACGCGGCCTTGGCGGCCTCGAGGCGCGACGTCATCTGCACCTCGCCCTGGAGTTCGATGTCGCGCAGCTGCCCGCGCAAGCGCTCGAGGTTTTCGGTCAGGTCGGAGAGCGACCCCTTGATCTGGCCGACGCCCGATTCGATGCGCGAGCGCGTGATGCTGACCTCGCCGGCCTGGTTCACGAGGCGATCGAGCAAGGGCGCGCGAACGCGCACCGCCGATTGCGTTGCCGCCTGGGCACGCTCGGCCGGCTTCAGCAGCGCTGCTGCCGCCCGGTCGGTGAAGCGCGACCAGTCGATCGCCGGCAATTCGGCGACCGGCTCCGGCGTCGCCGGGCTCGGCGTCGCCTCGCCGGCGCCGATTCGGCCCTTGCGCGATCCGCCCTTGCCGCCCTTCTTCGGATCGGGCTCGGCAGGCGCCGGTGCCTCGGGCACCACCACCCAGCCGCCGGCCGGCATCGCCGGTGTTTCGGCAGACGGCGACACGACCGGCTCGATCGGAGCTGCCGGCGCGACGACGGGTGCGGCCCGCGCGATCGTCGAATCCGGCGCGACAGCCGCGGCCACTGCGTCGGCATAGGCTTGCGCGTCGCGGCTGCGCAGCGCATCGAAGGCCTGCGTCATCGCATCCGAGCGCGCCTGCAGCGTTTCGACGTCGCCCGCGTCGACGCTGGCATCGCCAGCGGTCAGGCGCTCGATGCGTGTTTCGAGGCGGTGCGCCATCTCGCCCAGGCGCATGGCGCCGGCAAGGCGCGCTCCGCCCTTGAGCGTATGCAGCGTGCGCATGCAGGCAGCGGCATGCGCGGGATCGGCCGGCTGGCGGCCCCAGTCGCGCAGCTGACCCGCGAGCTTCGGCAACAGCTCTTGAGCTTCTTCTTCGAAGATCGGGAAGAGCTCGAGGTCGACCGCGTCGACGGCGTCGATATCGTCATCGACATCGGCGAACGTCGACGCACGCGGCGCCTGCGCCGTCCGTGACAACTCGGTCGGTGCCGCGGCCAACGGCTTCAGTTCGGAAAGGCCCAGCGATCCGAAGGACGTCAGCGAACCGAACGAGGAGGGGGCCGCTTCGCTGCCTTCGTGGTCCGACGATTCCTGCCATGCAGGATGGACTTCAGGATGTGTCTCGCCGGACGTGGCGAGCGCACCGATCGATGGCGGCGCCGTTGCGCTGGTCGCCGCCGTGTCTTCGACGATCGTCGTGGGCGGGGTCGGCTCCGCCGGTGCCGGTGCAGCGAACGCCAAGGCGGGTGCTGCCGCCTTGCTCGGCGGCGACGCCGCGGCGGGCGGCTGTTGTTCATCGTCTTCAAGGCTCAGCAATGGCTCGACGGCCAGTGCCGCGTCTGGCGGCGATTCACTCTCGGCGCCACCCGCGAGCTCGGAGGCCGCGGTCACCGCTTCGAGGCGTAGGGCCGAACTCAGCTCGTGCTCGGCGAGGCGCGCCATCAGCTCGGGTGCGGGTTCCCTCAGGAAGCCGGCCGCGAACTGGTGCAGGAGGCGGCGGATTTCCTCGGCCGCGTTGACGAAGAGGCGCGCCTCTTCTTCGGTGCCGTGGCCGATGACCTGCGAGCGCGCGAGGGCGTGCTCGAGGGTACGGGCAAGGTGCGACAGGTCGGCGAAGCCCACCGTCGCCGAGCTTCCGGCGAGCGAATGGGCGAGCGCGATCGGCGTCTCGCCGAGCGGCCGATGCAGCTCCATCGCCCACTCGGCAACTTCGGTCATCAAGCGGCGCGACAGCTCGTCGGCCTCGTTGAGGTAGATGTTGAAAAGGGGAATGCCGATGCGCAAGGACCCGACGACCTTGACGTGCTCGTCGCTGGAGGCAATCGCCTCGCCGGCCTCGACCGCGGCCGGCGAAGCGGCAGCCTCGACATCGAGGTCGAGCGGCACCGCCGCCGTGCTCGTGGCGCGCGCCACCGAAGGCAGCGCTTCGCCGCTCGAAAGATCGAGCAGGAGGCTGTTCGGCCACTCGGCACTGCCTTTGTCGCCCTGCCCGCTCGGCGCCAGCGCCTCGAAGAACGCGGCCGGTTCGGTCGGGCTGCCGAGATCGAGATCGATCGGGCGGCTCGGCATGTCGATCGCGAACTCCTCGTTGGCGAGCGTCGTCTGCGTCACATCGTCCCGGGCGTCTTCGAAGCGATCGAACATCGCCGAGGCAGCGACATCGAGCGTCGGAAAGTCCTCGACGGCCGGCGGCGCTGTCGCCTCGGAGGTGTCGAGGCCGAAAAGGTCGAGCTCGAAAGCCACTTCGGATGCCGGCTCGGCCGGCTCCGGCGCCACCGGTGGGCGCGAGAGCTCCAGGTCGGCGCGGCTCGGCAGGTCGGGCGGCAGCCCGATCGGCAAGGCGATGTCGGAGCTTTCTTCGCCCGTCTGCAGCCGACGCGTCACCCGGTCGGCGGCGACCTTGACTTCGCCCTCGCTGTGATGTTCATCCTTGTGCGCGGCGATCTCGTCGACCCAGTGGCCGAGATAGTCGAGCACCCAGCTCGTGAACTCGACGAGCGGCGGCTCGACGGCGCGCTGCTCGGCGAGCTGCGTGTTGTAGACCTGCTCGCAGGCCCACGCCGCCTCGCCGAAGGCCTTGAGGCCGACCATGCGCGAGCTGCCCTTCAAGGTATGGAAGGCGCGCCGGATGGTGGTGAGCAGGCCAAGGTCGCCCGGCGCATGCCGCAGGTCGGCGCAGGCCGCCTTCGCACTGGCGATCACCTCGCGCGCTTCCTCGAGAAAGACCTCGCGCATCTCCTCGTCGTGCTCGAGATCGCCGACCAGGGCGATCGGCTTCATCGGCGCCGGCGCCATCTCGTCGACGACCGGCGCGAGCCCGGCCGGCTCGGTCGACGTCGCGACGAAATCGACGAGCGCTTCGGAGAGCTCGCCCCGCGCCGTCGTCACCTTGACCGGATCGTCGGCGGCCTCGACGAGCGCCTCCTGCGCCTTCAGCACCGCCGCGGCCAAGGCCGGCTGATCGGCGGCCTGCGCTTCATGCGACAGGCGCTCGAGATCGCGCGAAACGTCCAGCAGCGGCACGTCGTCGCGCACCGAGCTGAAGGCGAGCATCTGTGCCTGCTCGATGAGGCGGGGCTCGACCAGCGCCGCCTGCTCGGGCTTGCCCGTGCTGCGCCCCATCACCGGAGCCAGGGTGCCGGCTTCGGCGTCGTAGATGAAGAGCGACTTGGCGAGCTGCGGCTGCACGCTCAGCATGTCGATCATGAAGCCGAGTGCGCTCAGGTTGCCGGCGAGGCGATGGAAGACGCCGGCCTGCGCGATACGCTCGGGATCGACTTCGGTCGAGACGAGGCCGTCGACTTCGTCGCGCATGCGCAGAATCGCCTGCGACGCCTGGTCCATCCCGAGCACAGAAAGCACGCCGCGCATCGCCGCGAGCTGGACGGGAACGGCGACCAGAACGCCCTGCTCGGCGGGGTTGCGGAAGAAACTGTCGATCGCCTTTTCCACCTCGCCGAGCGAAGCGCGAAGCTCCTGGACGACGCTGCCCATCGTCTGGCGATCGGAGACGCGGCGATACAGCTCCTCCATCCACAGCTCGAGCGGCTCGGGCGGTGCTTCCTGACGAACTGCCGACAGGCGCTCGGCGAGGCGACGCACCCGGCCGGCATGCGCGGGGTCGTCGAAATCACCGTCTTCGAGGGCGGCCTCGATGTAGAGCAGGCTGGTCGCCACCTCCATCGCCAGCGCCGCCGGCGGCGCAGCGTTGGCGTGCTGCGTCTGCGTCACCGCCGTCTGCAGCTCGGCGGCGAACGATTCGCCGAAGGGAAAGAGCTTGCGCAGCGAGTCGCCGACGAGCGCGAACTGCTCGGCAAGGCCGGCGATGCGGTGCATTTCTCCGCCCGCCGCCGCCGACCAGGCTTCCTTCGCTGCGGTGACGCGCTTCTTCGCATGCAAGATGACGGCCGGATCGAAGCGGCCGAGAACGCTCAGCGAATAGTCGGTAGGCACCTGTTCGGGCAGGCCGAACGCGGCGCGCACGGCATCGAGCCGCGGCACGCGAATGCCGCGCCCGGCCGGTGCGCTTTGGGCGCAGAAAAAGAGCAGGTCGCGGGCGAGCCGCTCGGAGACATCGGAGTCGCCGCGCTGGAGGATGCGAAACTGGGCGAGCAGGCGTGAAGCGACTCGCTTGGTGAAGATGTCGAAGCCGAGCAGGCCGTGGTGCTGCGCCTC
>ODAK010002829.1_pt1 | contig 18168 bp, 18 predicted proteins | sample 1539591 | NCBI WGS metagenome assembly ODAK01 (sample SAMEA3539303, study PRJEB22396) | soil metagenome | biome: tundra; feature: field; material: soil | place: USA | collected 2010-05 | depth 0.15 m | reverse complement strand
CCAAAGCAGTCGCGCGATCTTCGCGCTCCGACCGATATGGGCGGCCGCCATCTGCCGGCGGGTGCGATCCTGATTGGGCCGGCGCTGGCAATCACCGGTCTTGTCGGTATCCGCGGCGTTAGTCGTCGTTGCCCGTTCACCCCAGTTCGCTGAGGGCTTCGGTTAGTCGCGTGATGTCGTTGCTGCTGTTGTGGAGGTGCGGGGCGACGCGGAGTCTGCCTTCTCGCTGCGCGATGCTGATGCGGCGTTGTCTGAGTCCTTCCGCGATGCGCTCGTTTGCGGCGGGGTCTTGGTGGCTGAGATAGACGAGCGTGGAGCGTTGTTCGCCGGAGGCTGGGCTGAGAAGCTCGTATTTCGACCTGTCGAGGCTTTCGATCAGTTCGTCGATGAGCTGTTGGTCATGGGCTGCGATCCGTTCGATGCCGATATCACCGAGCATTTTCACGGCGGCGGCAAGCGGTGCGTAGTTGAAGAAGTTGGCGTTGCAGAACACGTCGAATGCTGTTGCTGTGACGTTGTCGGACAGCGTGTAGTCGAGCACGCGGTTGAGGCCGCGGGCGCTCTGCGCTCGTAGCCAGTGCGGCTGTGGATAGTCGAGTTGTGCGCGCAGCTCCGGGCGCAGCCAGCCGAAGCCGGTGGCGTAGGGCCCGCAGAGCCACTTGAAGCCGCAACAGGCCAGCGCGTCAATCTCCAAGCTCGTGACATTCAGCGGGCGTGCGCCGACGGCCTGGGAGGCGTTGATCACACACCACACGTCGCGCTCTCGGCACGCGCGCGCGATCGATGCGATGTCGACGGCGTGGCCGAAGAAAGAGAACACCCAGCTCAGGCAGACCACTCGGGTCCGCGGCCCGATCGCTGCGGCGACCGTATCGGCGTCGATTCTGGCGTCGCCGTCGCCGATCAGGCTGACGCGGACGCCTTTGTCCTCCAGCGTCCGCCACGGCAGGACCGTGGCCGGGAAGTCGCCGTCCACGCAGACGACCTCATCGCCAGCTCGCCACGACAGTCCCTGGGCGACGACGTTGAGCGTGTAGCTGGTGCTGTTGGCGAGCAGGACATCGTCGTCGTTTGCGCCGATCAGTCGTGCCAGCGCGCCGCGTAGACGTGCGGGCACTTCGGTGAAGGCTTCATCGGTCATCGCCGCTGGTGCCGTCTTGGCCGCCACGGCGTCCAATGCGGCGTCGCGTGCGGGGTGCGGGAGCGGGCCTTGGTGGGCGCAGTTGAGCCACACGCCGCCGTTGAAGGGTCCGAAGCGGTAGTCGAGCGCCTCGGTCATTGGCCGAGCGCCGTGGCTGCAGCGTCGACCGGGCACGGCTGGTCTTGTCCGCAGGCGTCGTGGTCGCACAGCCGGCAGATGTGTCGCGCGCCCGCTCGATCGGTGGTGAGCGCGCCCAACATCTTGGTGACCAGGCGCTGAAGCTGGGTGCGCTCGCGTGGCGAGAGCGGCGCTATCGCTAAGGCGATGGTGTCAGCACGAGCACTGAGGAGCTCGCGGGCCGTGTCCTGGCCGGCGTCCGTCAGCTCCAATTCGACGATCCTCAGGTCCGCCGCAGATGGGCAACGACGTACTAGCCCGGCCGCTTCGAGGTGATCGGCCAGACGCACGCAGGTCGAATGAGTCAGGCCGAGGATGCGCCGCAGCGCCTCGATGTTCATCGGGCCGCGCACGTACAGCGAAGCCAACGCGACCGCACCCGAGGATCCACTCCCGGTTCGCTCGACGAACGCGCGGGTGATCCGGTCGTGGAGAGCTAGGCTCAGCGCCCCGAGCGTGTTTTGCACCTGCATGTATGCAGCATACACAGACACTCCGGTCGTCGCCGTGTGCTGGAGCGGCCAGCTTCCGCGGTCGCTGGCCGAGGGTTGACAAGCGCATTGTGCAGTGAGATCCGGTGTTCTTCCAAGCCGGGAACGCGGGGCGGTGCCCGCCGACGCTCTTCCCTTCGGCTCGTGAGCGAGCGGGAGCTGTTGACTCGCTCGCCGAGCGGACACGGCCGACGCTGATAGCGGGACGTTTGGGACTAGGTGGTCTCGATCGGCTCGAGCAAGCGGTGCGGAACGCGCAGCGCGATCGCAACCGGGTCGTCGCGGAGCGAGCCGCGGCCACGGTGCGGCTCGGTGATGATGTCAGCGACGTCTGGGGTTGTCTTGCAACTGGGACAGCCGGAGTCCTCGCCCAGCTTCGTTCCACAGCTGGCGTGCTTGAACGTGCGGCTGTTCGCGTGGCGGTGGTGGCCGCCCCAAACGAGTAGGGCGTGCAGGACCGGCCAGAGCTCACGTCCGGCTGCGGTCAGCTCGTAGAGGTGGCGTCCACGATGGTCCGGGTCGGGCTTGCGCTCGAGGATCCCGTGCTCTACGAGGCCGCCCAGCCGGTCGGAGAGGACTGCCTTGGGCACGTCGAGGTGGGTCTGGAAGTCAGTGAAACGTCTGACCCCGTAGATCGCGTCGCGAACGATCAGCAGCGTCCAGCGTTCGCCGACGACCTCCAGTGAACGAGCGATCGAGCAGTCTTGACGTTCGTACTCCTTGCCCAGCATAGGAGCGAGGATACCAGGTTAGTTCAATGATCGAACCCACGTGCTAGCCTACCCCCGGTTCGATCATTGAACGCCAATTAGGAAGCATGATCTTGGCCCGTTCTGCCCCAATCTCGAGAGATGTCGCGGCTTCCGCGTCACGGATGGCGTGGGTGCCGCCTGTGGCGGTGCTGCTGGGCACGGGCTGGGGGTCCAATCAGTTCACCCCGATGCTGCTGGTCTATCGCCACACGCTCGGCCTGGGCACGGGGACGCTGGAGGCGATGTTCGGCGCTTACGCACTCGGTCTGATCCCGGGATTGCTGCTCGCAGGGCCGTGGTCTGACGCCCGCGGTCGACGTAAGATCGTCATACCCGCCGCTGTGCTGGGGCTCCTGGCGAGCGCGGTGCTCGTTGCCGGCGCTGACAGCGTGGCGCTGCTGTCCCTCGGACGTCTGCTGGCCGGGGTGAGCAGCGGCGCGGTATTTGCCGCGGGTACTGCATGGCTGCGCGAAACCTCACTGCCCCCGTTCGGGACGGCCAGCCGTGCCAGGGCAGCGCGGCGCGCCGCGATCTCCATGACTGCGGGCTTTGCGCTGGGCCCGCTAGTGGCCGGGATGCTCGCGCAATGGGCGCCCGCACCGAGGATCGTGCCCTATCTCCCACACATTGCGTTGATGACCGTCGTGCTGCTCTTGTTGTCAAAGGCCCCCGAGACCGTCACCGGCGGCGCCGGCCGTGCTGTGCGCTGGGCGGTGCCCGGTATACGCAGTCCGCGCTTTCGCTGGGTCGTGGCGCCGATGGCCCCGTGGGTGTTTGCCGCTCCCGCGATCGCCTTCGCGCTCCTGCCGAGCGTCGTCGGTGCTGACCACGCCATCGACGGCATCGCGCTCGTGGCCGCGATCACGACACTGACCGCAGTCGCCGGGGTGCTAATCCAGCCGGTCGCGCGGCGGCTTGAGGTGAGCGCCGCGAGCAATCGCGCCGGGATCACCGGCCTGCTCGTGCTCGCCGGCGGGCTAGCGCTCGCAGCGGCCACCGCGCAAGCCCAGCGAGACTGGCTACTGGTGCCGTGCGCAGTCGTACTCGGGTGCGCCTACGGCCTCTGCCTCGTCGCCGGGCTAATCGAAGTCCAACGCATCGCTGACAACCACGCGCTCGCCCGCCTGACCGCGGCCTACTACGCCCTCACCTACCTCGGCTTCGCCGCCCCCTACCTGCTCGCCCTCGCCGCCCACCTGGCCAGCTACTCGCTCCTACTGCTGATCACCGCCGCCCTCGCGCTCGCCACAGCGGGCCTCGTCGCGCGCCACTCCGCCCGGCACCCCGAAACCCCGGCTCACGACTAGATCGACCGCCGAGCCGTTTGGCTCGAAGTTGTTCCCGAAGTGGCACTCGACGCGGTTGTTGCGGACTGACCCGTTGAAGGCGATGATCGTCGGCGCGTTCGTGCGCGGCCTGTCGATGCGTGACGTCGGGTCGTGGTGTGAGCAGGCCGGCCCGGGAGACTCTAAGTCGACCGCGGCGAGGATCTGCTCAGACTGCACGAGCGGTTTCTGGCGTTCGGACGCCCGATCTGTTCGAGATCCGGGTAGCTTCACCAGGGCGGCCCGCCAAGGTGAACGTCCCCCCGGCCCGCGGCGTGAGGGCCCAGGACCGCCTACTCGAGCACGAGCTCGGGTAGGACCTTCGACCGGCCGGCGCGCTCTGTGCGGCTCGCCGCGGTCGGCGCCCCCGTGACGCCTGCGCCCAGGCTGCGCTCGCTGCGCGTGTGTTTGCCCCGTTCATGCGTCGTGGCCGACATCGACATCGGCGACGACGCCGAAGTGGTCGCTAGCCCAGACGCCGTTGACGGGTTTGTCGAATGCGACGGTGGCGGCGCGAACCAGGCAGTGCGCGTTCGGGTGCGCGTGCCACGAGCCGGTGAACACATAGTCGATCCTCCGCCGGTGATCCGGCTGCCGGACGATCTGGCCGATCACGGACGCGGCGTTTGGGTTATCGACGGTCCAGGTGTGCCCGGGACCGTCGCCGGCCACAGCCCACGCGTCGTGATAGTGAACGCTGCGGCCACCGATCGACTGTAGGCCGGTCAGGTAGCGGATGCTGGCCGCGTCAGGGGAGGCGTTGAAGTCGCCGGCGATGATGGTCGGAAGAGCGCCGCGGTGACGAACATCGAGGTCCGTGAGCGCGACTGCCTGCCGCTCTCGGGCGGACTCGGCCTCAAGGCGCCACGACGCCGTGGCCGCGATGAAGAGAAGGTCACCTTCGTCCGGGAGTGGGATCGAGACAGCCAGTGTGCACCAGGGGACATCAGTCGCGTCCAAGAGTCGTAGGTCGAGGACCTCGACAATGCGATGAGGCCAGCGCGTTGCCACGGCACTGCCGCCATACTGATCTGCCCACGGCGGCGTGTATGCCATGGCCTGAGCCTGGTGGGTGCCGTGAAGGTCGGTGCCGTCGAGAAGCTCGTCGAGCTGGTGGCGTTCGGGAGTGTGAAGGACCTCTTGGAGAGCAACGACATCGGGGTCGAGTCGCCGCAGCTCGCTGTTGATGCGAGCGACACGTCGAGGATCACCCTCGTCGTTCTGGACGTTGATCGTGAGAATTCGTAGCTGCATGAATCCGTGCCTCCGGATGTGTGAGTAGGTCGGTGCTGGCATCATCTGTGACGGAGCTGCGCCAGCCCAAATACTTCGTCGCGGTGGCGGAGGAGGCCAGCTTCACCTTGGCGTCCGCCAAGGTGAACGTCGCCCTCGACTCGACTCGGACACGACACCAGGGGCTCGTCGGACGGGGCTAGCTGCTCATGCGATCGCTGTCGAGGCGTTGGGACGGCGCACAGAACGGTCAGTTTGCTGCCACCCCTTCGGGCGTGGGCCCCAGCACGCGGCCTCCATCTGGTCCTACGACAGCCATGCATTCGAGCCGGACGCCGCCTGTGTGTTCGTGATACGCACCTGGCTCGAGCGTCACTACCATCCCCGTCCGCAGCCTGGATGGGTTGTGCGGGATGAGCCGGGGTTCCTCGTGGTGGCGCGCACCGATGCCGTGACCGGTGTGGTGTGCATAAGATCCGCCGCACGCGCCGACGGTTGCGCGGACCTCGGCATCGACATCTGAGGCGCGCCGTCCCGCGCGAAGGATGTTGAGTCCTTCCTGAAGACCGGAGGCAGCGGCGCGACGAAGCCGAAGCCACGGCTCTGAAGGCTCACCGATGTTGAACGAGTCGCAGGAGTCCCCCCAATAGCCTCTGACTCGCGCTGCTAGGTCGATCAGGATTGGCTGGCCGTCTCGGAGTGCTCGCGGCGTCGGTAAGGCGCCGCCTTTTGCCGTGCACCGTACACCGGTGACGAGGTCTGCAGTGACCGGCACCCGTTGCCCTCCTGCCAGTTCCATTGCGGCGCGCGCTTCGGCGAAAAGCTCCAGTTCGGTCATGCCGGGTTTGGCGATGCGGCGAGCCGCCTGCTGTCCGGCCCAGACGACCTCTGCTGCGCGCTCGAGGAGTTCTATCTCTGTCGGGGTTTTCTCTGCGCACGCGTCTTCCCACTCGGCGTCGACAGCGAGGACTCGCGCGAAGTGTGGTTCGGCCGCCCATAGGGTGTGGTGGGGAATGTGTCGTGACTCGATCGCGAGCGAGCCCGAGGCGCGCAGGCGGCGGAGCGCTCGTTGAACGGCCTCGACGTAACCTGTCGTCTGGTCGATGAACGGGGTGGTCGAGGAGCCGGGGTAAAGTTCCACAACGTCGATGTCTGCGAGGTCCGCGCCTCGACCTTCTCGCGCCGTGAGCACTAGTGCTCGCGCGCCATGAGCCGACAAGAGGACGGTCGTCGGACCTCCAGCGAAGAGCGGCAGAGCTATTTCTAGCGGTGGCTCGACGCCGGCTACTCGCATGACCGACTCTGGGGTCGTGAACAGGGCCCAGTCGGCGCCTGCCGCCGCGATGGCGGCGGTCGCTCGCCCGACGCGATCGTCTTGCGGAGAGATGATGGTCCACCGAGAATTCATCGAGAGCTCAAATGCGTACATCTCGTAGGAGCATGCGTCGCCACCAGGGGCGTTGAGGTCGAGAGGTTGCGGGTTGCGTCATATTTTTGGTTGCTGCTGAGCGTCGACCTTCTGCTGACGGTGGCACGATTGCCCGATGATGCTCTCTCGGTTAACGGCTTCCTAGATCCAATCTTGCCTGATTGGGCTGGCGCTAGCGCATCGCGATCCGTGTAACCGGACGTGTGTCGGGTTACGCGATAGCAGACAGCTGTGGTGATTGTCGCGGCTTCTCCCCGCCTGTGTCCGCACCACAACGGCTCCGGATTCGGTGCCAATGGAGCGAGATTGGTCCTTGACATTGCCGGGCTCTGATCCCAAGATGCGGGTGGCGTAGAGACCGGCCACCACTGTGGCCTGAGCAGCGGAGGCACGCGCATTGTCCGACGAGGTGATCAGTTTTTCGATCGATGTTCCGGAGTCCGAGCTCACCGACCTGCGTGAGCGGCTGCGACGGACTCGCTGGCCGGAAGCTGCGACCGTCTCGGATCGGTCGCAGGGGATGCCGCTTACCTACATGCGGGACCTGTGCGCCTACTGGGCTGAGGAGTACGACTGGCGAGCGACCGAGGCGCGACTGAACGCGCTGCCCCAGTTTCGGACGCAGCTCTGTGGGCTTGGGATCCACTTCCTGCACGTCCGTTCTCCGCAGGCCGATGCGCTCCCTCTGATCATCACTCACGGGTGGCCGGGATCGATCGTTGAGTTCCTCAAGGTGATCGGTCCGCTGACCGACCCGACCGCGCACGGTGGGGATGCGGGCGATGCGTTCCATTTGGTGTGCCCGTCGCTCCCGGGTTACGGTTTCAGCGATAAGCCGGTGCTGGCAGGCTGGGGCGTGGAGCGGATCGCCGCCGCGTGGATCGTCCTGATGGCCCGCTTAGGCTACGGGCGCTACGGCGCACAGGGCAGCGACTGGGGCACCAGCGTAAGCGCGAGCATCGGTCAGCAGGACTCCGGGCACGTCGCCGGGATCCATCTCACTCCGCCGCTCGCGCCGCCAGACCCGGCGACCTTCGACGACCTCACGGAGAGGGAACGCGGCGCAATTGCCTCGATCAAGCACTCCGCCGAATGGGACTCGGGCTACTCGCAGGAACACGCCACCAGGCCTCAGACGATCGGGTACGCGCTCGTGGATTCGCCGACTGCCCTGTGCTCGTGGATCGTCGAGAAGTTCTGGTCTTGGACTGACTGCGACGGCCATCTCGAGAACGTTCTCACGCGCGATGAGCTACTCGACAACCTGATGCTGTACTGGCTGCCGAGAACCGGTGCCTCCTCAGCGCGCCTGTACTGGGAGAGCATGAGGCAGGTCAACGAATTGATCTCCGGGTCCATCCACGACACGGTCACTGTTCCCACGGGCTGCTCGATCTTCCCGAAGGAGCTCCAGCGCCCGTCGCGCCGATGGGCGGAGAAGCGCTTCCGTGACATCCGCTACTGGAGCGAGCCCGACCGGGGCGGGCATTTCGCCGCGTTTGAGCAGCCCGAGCTGTTCGTCGAGGAGGTGCGCTCGTTCTTCCGGCACGTTCGATGACGTTTTGGTGCTCATCCGCTTCGTCTGACTGGGCCGAGACCTCCGTCGGTGGTGCTAACGGCAGTCATTCCGGGAGCTCCAAGATCACTCAGTCGGTGCGAGCTCTCGTCCTCCAGTGGCTCGGTCAGAGGGTGCGTTGCTCCGGCCAAGTGTCGGCCGTGAGCACCCAGGATGCTCGGATCGATTTAGGTGCGACACGACCTGCCGGCGCTGAAGGCGCTTCTTCAGGCCAGTTCAGGACGAAGGCACCGCCCGTAATCGCGACGGGGTTTGACTGCACCGGTTTATCCCCCGATCGACGGTCAATATGGTGAGATTGGAGTCAGAAGACCAGCACGTGAACGGCGCCGAGGGTGTCGACGTCCTTGGTAACTGGGCTGCGGGCCCAGGCCCGCTTCACCGCAAGCTGGCCGACGGAATTCGAGCCGCGATCGAACGCGGCGAGCTGCGAGTGGGAACGCGCCTGCTTCCCGAGCGGAAGTTCGCGAGGCAGATCTCAGTGAGCCGCAGCACCGTCTTCGCTGCCTGGGACCAGCTCAAGAGAGAGGGATGGCTAGAAAGTCGACGTGGCAGCGGGACGTGGGTCCGGCTGCCCGACTCGGCCAGACGACCCGGCAGCGGCGTAGATTCGATGGCTTCGCTTCGGGGAATCTTCCGGGGCGGAGAGGACAGCGAGCCGGTCGATTTCACAACGGCGCAACTTGAGGGCACGCAAGTGATCGAGGATGTGGTAGCCGAGCTCGCGGCGGACGGACTGGGCAGCCTTCTCGCGCGTCAGCACCTGTGGCCGCAGGGCCTGGAAGAGCTCCGAGAGGTCGTCGCAGACCGTTTTGCTCAGGAAGGTGTGGCGACCCGGCCGGCTGAGATCTTGATCACGACCGGCTACCAGCAAGCCATTTCGCTCGTGGCGGCCCTGTTCGTCCGTGCCGGGGATACCGTGGTGGTCGAGAACCCAACGTCACTTGGGGCGCTCGACGCGTTCCGCGCGGTGGGTGCCCGGATGCGTGGCGTTACCGTCGAAGACCAGGGGTTGGTGGTCGAGGAGCTGGTCGAGCTGATGGGCACGACCGCGCCAAGGCTTGTGTACCTCATCCCGACGTTCCATAACCCGACCGGCTCGGTGCTTGCAGGTCTGCACCGTCGTCGTATCGCCCGTCTCGCTGGCGAGCTGGGGATTCCCGTGGTCGAGGATCTGAGTCACGCCACGATCCGCTTCGAAGAACCGCCACCGCCGGTGGCGCATTACGAGCCCGGCGGACCAATCATTACGGTCGGATCGATGAGCAAGCTTTTCTGGAGTGGCCTGCGGATCGGCTGGGTGCGCGGCTCGGAGCAAGTGATCGCGCGGCTTGGCCGGATGAAGACAGTCGCGGATCTAGGCACGCCTCTTCTGAGCCAGCTTGTAGCCGTACGACTCCTCGACCGCTATGACGAGGTCGTAAGGGAACGCGAGCAGCAGGTCCCGGCGCGACTCACGCGCCTCGAAGAGGGGCTACGCGCCGAGCTGCCCGACTGGGAGTGGACGTCGCCACGAGGCGGGTTGGCGCTATGGGTGCGGATACCCCGGGGTACTGCGGGGGCCTTCGCACAGCTCGCGCTGCGCTGTGGCGTGGTGGCGTTGCCTGGCACACTTCTGTCGGTTACCGAAGGTCACGAGGATCGGCTGCGCCTCTGCTATCACCTGCCTCCAGCGATGATCGATGAGGGCGTGGATCGTCTTCGCCTGGCGTGGTCGGAATATCAGCGCCGGTCCACCTGAGGCTCGATTCGTGCGGATGGTCGGCTGCCGTCGGAAGCGATGTCACCGCGGCGGCGGCGGCACCGAGGAGTGCAGCATCGCTTCCGCATTGGCTTGGCTCGATCACGATGTTGCGATGCGCGCGCGCAAACACATGGATCCTCAAGGCACGTCGTGCCGGTGCAAGCAGACGCTCGCCAGCACAAGCGACGCTCCCTCCGATGACCACGACGGCTGGATCGAGAATCGTCACCACGCTGGCGAGTCCGACGCCTAGCCACAGCCCTGCCTCCTCGATGACGCGGGCGGCCAACGGGTCTCCGGCCTCGGCCGCCTGGACGACAGCCTGGGCGTCGATCTCGCCTGGCAGACCGCGCTGCGCCGAGTAGGCCTGACCGACTGCGGTACCTCCGGCAAGCGCCTGAAGGCATCCTCGATTTCCGCACGCGCAAGCCGGACCGCTGCGATCGACGATCAAATGGCCGATTTCGAGCGCCATGGCTGCGGCACCGCGATAAGGACCGTGATCAAGCACGAGGCCTCCCCCGATCCCCGTACCGACGGAGACCATGAGCAGAGGACGAGGCCCGGGCCCACGCCGCACGTGCTCTCCCCATGCCGCCGCGTCGCCGTCGTTGATGACACATACGGGGGCATCGAGCTGCGCTCGCAGCTGTTGCGCCAGCGGCACTCCGCCCCAATGGATGCAGCTGCCTGCCGCCACACTGCCATCCACGCGAACAAGCCCGGCTGCGGCAACGCCAACCGGCGTGCCCGGGGGCGCCACGCGTCTTGCGTAACACGCGATTCTGGAAGCGATCGCGGCAGGGTCTTGTCGTGGTGTCGCTAGCTGGATGCGGTCGCGCAACGAACCAGTCGCGTCGAGACGGCCAAGAGCGATCTTGGTCCCTCCCACATCGCAGCCCACAGCAACGGTCAGCGACATATCAACCGCGGACCGAAAGTGCGATACGCTCGAACGCGCCCTGCTCCGCCGCGTTGAGCTTGTGTCTCAGGATCGTGCCAAGCGCTTCGCTCCATCCTTGTATGAAGAGCGTCCACCCGTCGTACACCTCAAGCGACTGCCGTCTTGTTGCTGCGCGCGCGTCAGCCAGCATCGGAAGCTGACCGCGGTAGTTGAGCTCCCAAACGATCGCGCGGTTCGGCCACCGGGCCGGCAGCGGCACCGGTGATCCCGGCTGGTCCTTGCCAAGGCCGGTCGCGTTGACGATCAGCGAGCTGGGTGGCAGCGCGAGCAGCGTCTCGGTGACCAGACTCGGATGCGGGACCCGGACAGAAACGCCTGTCCGCCACGTCAGGACCGATTCCTGAAGCGCTTTGGCTCGGGCAGCGTCGATATCGATCAGGTGCACGACTCCGGGAGCGTCTCGCGAAGCCGTGAGGGAGTCATAAAGGCACGCGAGGAGCGCCGCGGCGGTTCCGCCGGCACCAAAGATCAAAAGCTCGCCGCCGGTGGCGCCCCAGTGCCCGGGTTCTAGCATCCGCGCAAGGGTGGCTTTCACAGATCTCGGCTCGACCGCGCAGCCGACGAGCTGGCCGCCATCCCGGCGCACGACGCTGACCTCATGGCACAACCGAGCGAATCGATCCAAGCCGTCCAGCTCGGAGCCGGCGGACTCGAACAGACGTGCTTTGTGCCCAGTGATCACCGCACCGACAACGTTGTTGCACGATCGCAGGCGCCGCAGGAGATTGCGATACCCCGGTGCGTCAGTATCGAGGGGCAGGTCGACGCCTTGGAGCCGTATGTCTTCTCGCAGCACACCCATCCAACCTGGGAACGCGCTAAGTGCGGCGGAGCCCTGAGTGCGGACGCCGACGAACCATATTCTTCGGTGATCGACCTTTAGCTCGCCTGCGCTTTTCATTCGAGGTTCGAGTGCCGGGCGCTGAGCTCCGCATCGGTCTGATGCAGCTGCTGCTGAAGCATCGCGCAGACCACGTCGAACAGGATCTGAACTGTCTGACAGAACAGCGTTGTCGCATGCTGCTCGGATTCGGGACCGCGGGGCGGGCGGGTTGGGACTAGTAGCCGGAGCTCGGAAAGGTCAACCAGATCTCCGGACTCCATCTCGGTCAGCGTCACGATCGTGGCCCCAGCCGCCTTGGCGTTGGCCGCCTGACTGACGGTGGTCTCGGTGCGGCCGGACGCAGTAACTGCAATGAACACGTCGGCTGCACCCACCGCCGGGCTGATGATGTCACCAACCGCGTATGACTCAAAGCCAATGTGCATCAGGCGCTGCGCGAATGCGCGAGCCACGAGGCCCGAGCGCCCTTGTCCGGCCACATAGACGCGTCGAGCCCTGAGCAGCGCCTCGTCAAACCGCGCGACGTCGCCTGCCGCGACGGCCGACGTAGCGAGCTGGACCTCGGCCAGAACAGTGCGCAGCCAGCGCCCGACCTCGGCGGGCATCGCGGCATCCTCCGCGCCGACGTCCTCGGCGAAGCAATCAGCCATGACTCTTGACTGCGTGGCCGCCTACCTCTTTGCGTGTCGCAGCAACGGCACGCATCGCCGGCGATTCGTCCTGCCGCGAACGAAAACGCGCCTGCAGTGCCGCGGTGATGACTGGTGCGGGCACGCCGAGCCGCACGCTGTCGGTCACGGTCCAACGGCCCATCCCAGAGTCCTCGACCCAGCCCCGGGCCGAGTTAAACCCGCGATCACGCTCAAACGCATCCGCCATCCGTTCCAACAGAAACGATCGAACCGAACACGCCCGCGACCACACCGACAGCGTGGCGGCGACGTCAACGTCAAGCTCGCCGGCCTCCAGCAACTCATACCCCTCGGCATACGCCTGCATCACCCCGTACTCGACTGCGTTATGCACCATCTTGGCAAAATGACCGCTCCCGGCTGGACCAACGTGGGCAGCACCGTCAGGTGATGCGATCGCTTCCAGCGCTGGCCAGACCCGCTCGATCGAGGCGGCGTCACCTCCGGCAAGCACTCCGTATCCACTGTCCAACCCCCACACGCCCCCACTGACGCCAACATCAACAAAATTGAGACCTGTCGAGGTGTACTCCGCGGCGTACCGGACGGAGTCGCCGTAGAAGGAGTTCCCACCGTCAGCGACCAGGTCTCCGGCAGCGAGCATATGCGGGAGAGCCCGAAGCACTTCTTGAGTTGGCTCTCCCGGCGGCAACATCAACCAAATCACGCGCGGCAACGCCAGCGTCGCTACGAGGCCTTGGATGCTATCCGCCGCTCGAAGATCCGGGACCGCAGCGAGCGCCTCGGGGGCATCGTCATAGCCGATCACAGCATGTCCGGCCCTCATCAGCCGGCGAGCGACGATCCCGCCCATTCGTCCTACGCCTATAACGCCGATCTCCATTTATCTCTTCTCCGTGTTGCCAAACGGGTCGGATCCATCCATTAGCGCCTATCATGCTCCGGCGCTTCAGGGACGTGTTGGTCCAAAACCTCGCTATTGGCTTGCTAAATGCGCGAGGCTCGGTCGCCTAAACCACGGCGACTGGTGTTCGCGGGACTTGACCTCTCGGTTCCCGAGGAAGCCAAGCTCGGCTCCACTGACTGCCGCCGCGCCGATCGAGCCACGTGCAATGCGTCACTTGTGTGAGCCAATTTGACGGTATTGGATCTGGTCACACCAGGTCGGGGCGGGAAGATACCTCCGACTCGTCCCGTGTCCGTCCTGGGCATTCAGCGGCGAGCGCGAAGTGCCGAAGCAGTGAGGAGAGTGGAGTGAATGCAAGAGAGCATCGACACGCCCGGCGGCTCGCAGGAGACCCAGCACGCTATTAGCCGTAGGGCGCTGCTGGGAACTGCCGGAGCTGCCGGCCTCGGAGTGGCGCTTGCAGCGTGCGGAGGAAGTACCTCATCCGCGGCGGGCACTTCCGGACACGGCAAATCAGCTTCGAACTCCGTCTTCTATTGGATCTCACACGGCGCACCCGGAGACCAAATCTGGGTGCTCGCGGACCAAGGCGCCACAAAGGCTGGAACGGACCTCGGTGTAACAATCCGAACCTCGCTGTTGAACAACAACGTGGCACAGCAGGAAGAGGCGATCACCTCCGCGATCGCTGCACGCGCCGCCGGGATCGCGACGACAAGCCCGCAGCCGGGCGTCCTGGGCCCGCTCTTGTCGAAGGCGAGGGCTGCTGGGATCCCCGTCGTGACCCTCAATGTGGACGACGTCAACTCTGGTCGGCTCGCGTTCGTCGGGCCCGCCTCCACCGATGTCGGGAAAGGGTGGGCGCAGTATTTGGTGGAGAACAAGCTCGTGAAGTCCGGGGACACAGTATGGCTCCCGGTCGAGCAAGTCGGAGCCGCATATCAACTACTTGAAACCAGCGGCATCAATTCCGTTCTTCAGCCGCTCGGAATCAAGACGGACGTCTTCCAAGCGGGGGCCGACCCCGCGGCGTCGACCTCCGCCATGACGAACTACCTCAGAGCGCATCCGAATCTAACGGCGATGATCGGCCTCGGTGACCAGGTCACGAGCAACACCGAACACGTGTTCAACGGGCTCGGATGGTCGCCAGGCAAGATCCCAGTCGTGGGTTGGGGCAACACGCTGGCAAGTGCCCAAGCCGTGCAGCAGGGATACATTCGCGCCGCGTACTGGCAATACCCAGACTCACAAGGCTACATGCCGATCGTGCTTCTGCACATGCTCACGCGCGGCCTGGCGATCGGTTACGACATCACCACACTCAAGCTCTACGACAAGACGACCGTCGACGCCTTCGTCAAGTACCTGCACTAAGGAGCGACGTGAAGAAATTTCTGTCCTCGCTCTCGCGAAAGGACGTCCGCGCTGGCGAGGCAGCAGAAACCCCTCAGCCCACACCAAATGCGCCGGGCGTGGTCCAGGGATGGCGACGTCGAGAGCTGCAGCGCCTAGCGTCCCGACCCGCCATCATCCCATTCTGTCTGCTGGTACTAGTCACTGTCATCTTCTGGCAGGCAAACTCGGCCTTTGTGACCGGGCTGAACATCAGCGGGATGCTCGCCTACGCGCCCGAACTCGGACTGGTCGCACTCGGGATGACGCTGTTGCTTACCGCCGGTCAGTTCGATCTGTCCGTCGGTGCCGTATTCGGTGCAGTGCCGCTACTGGTCTTCGTGCTCGTCAACAAGTTGGCGATGCCGCTTGTGCTCGCGATCCTGATCGGACTATTGCTCGCAGCGGCGATCGGAGCAACCAACGGCGTCCTCGTCACCAAGTTCGGCATTTCCTCGTTTCTCGTCACGCTTTCGACCCAGCTGATCGTCGGTGGCGGAGCCTTATACCTATCGAGCGGGTTCCCGCAAGACACGCTACAAGACAAGTCCGCGGTTCGAAATCTCATCTCCGGGACGGTTCACATCGGCAACCTCACGATCTACGCCGGGCTGATCTGGTTCCTAGTCCTCGCGCTTGCGTGCGCGTACCTCCTCACCCAAACACGCATCGGCAATTGGATCACCGCCTCCGGCGGAAATCGCGAGGCCGCCGAGGCGCGCGGTATCAACACCACGCGACTAACCATCGCTCTCTTCATCGCGGCGTCCTGCTTCGCAGGCCTTGCCGGAATCATCAGCGATTCCCGGTTGGACCTCGCCTACCCGACAGCCGGAACCGGGTACGAGCTGCAGGCGATCGCGATCGCGGTCGTCGGCGGGACCTCCCTCTTTGGGGGATCTGGCACGATTACCGGTACCCTCATCGGCGCCCTCTTGTTGCAAGAAATCAACAACGGCGTAGTGCTCGTCGGAGTTCCCGGCCTCGCGTACAACATGTTCGTCGGCGCGATCATCCTGATCGCAATGCTCCTCCAGTCAGGGCTAAAGAAGCTTCAGGTGGACGGACGTGCCTGAGGTGGCCGTCTCACAGCCACTGGTCGAGATGAAGCAGATCGTGAAGTCCTACGGAGGCGTCCGAGCACTCGACGGCGTCGACTTTCACATCCGTCCCGGCGAGATCGTCGCGCTCCTCGGCGACAACGGTGCCGGCAAATCCACCCTGATCAAGATACTAGCCGGCGTAACGCGGCCCGACAGCGGCGAGATCTGCATTCGGGGGCAGGCCCGTCGGTTCGGTAACGCTCGCGACGCGATCTCGGCAGGGATCGAGACCATCTACCAGGGTGCCGCGCTCGTCGACCAGCTCAGCGTCGCGCGAAACCTATTCCTCGGCCGCGAACCGACGATGCGCTGGCTTGGCCTTCTCCCCCGAATCGACCGCCAGTACATGCACAACGAGGCGCGATCACTCCTCGCAAGAATGGGTCTCGGCACCGACATCGACCCAGCCCAACGGATCGTCCTGCTTTCCGGAGGTCAACGCCAGTCGGTCGCGATCGCTAGAGCAATGTTCTTCCAAGCCGACCTCATCGTGTTGGACGAGCCAACCAACAATCTCGGCGTCGAGGAGACGAGGCGCGTGCTTGAGTTCATCCGCGCGACCCGCGCAGCAGGACGCTCAAGCATCTTCATCACGCACGCCATCACACACGCGCTACAAGTGGTCGACCGCGTCGTCGTGCTGAGGAGAGGTCGCGTCGCTGCCAACCTGGAGGTCGCCGACACGAATCTTGCCGACGTCGAGCACCTGATAACGGACTAGCGGAGAGCGGCTTGTCGTGTGTCGGACCCCGACCGTCGCGGCACAGCGCGCCCGCAACCGCGCGAGCCTGCTTACTGACACCGAGAACGAGCTCGACAAGGTCTCAGCGAAGGTCGACGGGGAGCGCGGAACCTGCGCAACGCAACCGCGGGCAGATCGCCGGCAAGTTCGTGGGCAGGTACAAGATGGCCAAGCACTCTGAGCTTGAAATCGCCGACGACTCGGTTTTTATCATTGCAAGAAACCAGCAGATCGCGACCGAAGCTGCGCTCGACGGGCTTTGCGTGATCCGCAGCACCGCCCAACACCCAACGCTCACCACTCAAGGCACCGTCCGTGCCTACAAACAACTCAAGATGGCCGAACACGCGTTCCAAACGATCAACGACACGCTCCAGATCCGACTGATCCGCCACCACCTCGAGACCCGCGTCCGCGCGCACGCGTTCCTATGCACGCTGGCCTACTACATCTCCTTCGAACTGCGCCAGCGACTCACGCCCTGCCGCCGGTCCGTTTCCTATCCGACACATTAAGACACTATCGGCGAGGCCAGCTGCCCTGTGCGACACGACTGTGAACGGACCGAATTCGGCCACGAGCCCGAACCAGAGCAGCAGCGGCTGCTTCTGCATCGCTGATGCAGAAGCCGTGGCAGCCGAGCTCGATATACGAGCAGCAGACCTTCTTCCGCAAGCGGATCCGCTTACGGCCCGCTGGCAGGGGGCAAGCATGGAGCGCGATTCTCTGGCGAGCCCGACCTGCGCGATCCTTGCCAGTTCATCTGCGGCCAACTTATTTGTTGCCGTGACGGGAAGCTCGATCGCATCACGGTTAGTCGCCTTCCAACGTGGATAAGTGCGGTGACTAATCGGCGGGCGGTGCGTCTCGGGGGAGCAGCGGCTCCAGCAGGCGATGGGGGCCGCGCAGCGCGACTGCGACGGGATCCTGTCGGCGGCCCTTGCCGCCGGGGCGTGGCTCGAGCATCACGTCGCTGGCAGGCGGCGTGACCTGGCAGGTGGGACAGTCACCACGCCCGGTCAGCTCGGTGCCGCAGGCCACGTGCTTGAAGGCGAGTCGGTTTGTCGATCGGTGCTCGGATCCCCATGAGAGCAGCGCATGCACTGCGGGCCACAGCTCTCGGCCGGTCTGGCTGAGTTCATAGAGATGACGGCCGGCGTGGGCCGGGTCGGGCTCACGCCGCAGGATCCCCTCGTCGACGAGGCCGGTGAGGCGCTCGGACAGGACGGCCTTCGGGATGTCCAGATGCATGCGGAAGTCGTTGAAGTTGCGCACGCCGTAGAACGCGTCTCGGATGATCAGCAGTACCCAGCGCTCGCCGATCGCCTCGAGCGCCCTCGCCAGTGCGCAGTCCTGCTCGCGATAGTCGCGGTTCGACACAGCTTGCAGTGTAGCTCTTAGGTTCGGAAAACGAACCCACAATGTGCTACGGTGACTCTTGAGTTCAGAAAACGAACCAAACGGAGAGAGCATGCCGAGTCATACCTCAGCCCTCGAACGTCCGATCTCCACCGAGGACGCCAGCTATCGCAAACACGTGCACGTCCTGGACACCGACATGGCATACGTCGACGTCGGCGAGGGCGACCCGATCGTATTGCTGCACGGGAACCCGACGCCGTCGTACCTGTGGCGTCATGCGATTCCGTATCTGCTGCCCTTCGGCCGCTGCCTGGCGCCCGACTACGTCGG
>ODAK010002828.1_pt1 | contig 18172 bp, 8 predicted proteins | sample 1539591 | NCBI WGS metagenome assembly ODAK01 (sample SAMEA3539303, study PRJEB22396) | soil metagenome | biome: tundra; feature: field; material: soil | place: USA | collected 2010-05 | depth 0.15 m | reverse complement strand
CGCGCGCCGGACGGCAGTCGCGAGTGCGCCGGCGGGTACAGTTCGCGCCTGGGCGATGAGGGATCGGGCTACTGGATCGGACTCCATGCAGTGCGCCGGGGCCTCCATGCTCTTGATCGCGAACAGCCGTCACGGGTCCTGGAGACCGTCGGAAAGATCTGGGGCACACACACCTTCGAGGAACTTGTCGATCTGGGAAACGATTCGCCCGGACCGGACTTTTCGGCACTTGCGCCGGCCATCAACGAATTGGCCGAGGCGGGAGACCCGGTCGCCGTGGGAGTCCTGCAACAGGCCGCGGCCGATCTGACCGACTTTGTCCTGCTGGTCCGGGACAAGTTGCGCCGCAAGCACGGCCTCACCGAAGAAGTTCCCCTGGTGTGGATCGGTAGTATCATCGGCAAGTCGTGCATGGTTCGCGAAGCGTTCTTTGCCGGAGTTCGTGCCGCAGCGCCCCTCATGCCCATAGGCCAAGAGGAAATAGTAGGCATCGATGGCGCACTATGGCGTGCAAAACAGATGGCTGAGCGCGCAGTTTAGTCCCCCACCGGCTTCGCTGACCCGCGGATAGATGAAGCTCGGGCTCGCCCGATGCTTTCCGCCAACTTGCTAACTCGCCAACCCCGCGTAGCGGGGGCTAACTCGCCGCATTTAATTGAAGAGTCCTTCGCTGGGTGCCCCAGGTCTCGATTCTGAGACCTGGGAAACCACATCTCTATTTCCGCCCGTTGAATTCGTGTACCGCATCCAGCATCGCGACGATATTTTCCACCGGTGTCGCCGCCTGCACATTATGAATGCTGTCGAAGACGAACCCCCCGCCCACAGAAAATATCTCGCATCTGCGCAGAACCTGCTCCCGCACCTCGGCTGGAGTGCCAAAGGGAAGTACCTTTTGCGTGTCGATTCCTCCGCCCCAGAAGGTCAGGTTGTCCCCGTAGTTCGCCTTCAGTTGCTCCGGCTCCATTCCCGTTGCCGAGCACTGCACTGGGTTGAGAATGTCGAATCCCGCCTCGATAAACAAAGGCAAAAACTTGAAGACCGAACCGCACGAGTGCTTGAATGTCTTCCACTCCGTGTGCGCGTGAATCCAGTCGTTGACCTGCTTGTAGTAAGGAAAATACAAGCTGCGAAAAGTCTTCACCGAACAGAAGGATGAAGTCTGCGTGCCGAAATCCGTGCCGCACACAAACACCGCCTGCACGCTGTTCCCGATAGCCGCGTAAATGCGCTCCAGATTCTGTAGCGCAATTTCGCACTGGCGCTCAAACACCTGGTGAATGTAATCCTGGCGGCTGCTGGTAGAAACATACCATTCCGTAATATCGCGGATGCCCTTGGGGTGTTTAAGCATCGGTCCCGGGACCAATGCGATGTCGCCGAATGCGGTTCCGCCCAGGGAGGCAATCGCGCCGCGCCCCGTCTCCTGCGCCGCCTTCGCCGATCGTGCAAGATGGTCCAGGTCCTCTTGCGTGATATAGCCGAACTCCTGCAGATTGTCTTCCGGGTCCAGCTTGTCCTCATCCAGCGGCTCCTGGCGGATGATACTGTCGAAGAAGTAGCCGTCCTTCGGCATGCGGGCGCTGGGCGGCGCCGCCATATCGCCTTCGGGGTAAATCAGCGTGTCCCCTTTGGCGTCAATGCTAATGTTGAAATCTCCCGGCACAAGCACTTCCACGCCGTTGAACATCCAGCTTTTCCACCGCTCCGCCGGAAACCCGAACATGGTATTGCGCCCGAAGACGCCCACCACATCCAGCCCCATCGCATCGAGCAAATCGTCTTCCAGTGTGCCCAGCATCTGGTAGGGCTCATGGACAGGCACCGGTCGCTTTTCGAGACCGTAGTAGTCCCGCAGCGCCGCAACGCAACTGACATGCACACCGGTAACCGCCGTTCCGCCAAAGTCGATCGGAATGCGGTCCGGCTGTTTGTGATTCAACGTGGCGATGAGCCGCTCGCGGCTCGTGATTGTCTCCGTTGCGCTAACCATCTCTTTCACTCCTTGGTGTTCATTCCAGTATCACCGATGCAGGCCTGCCTCAGGGAACACTTTCCACCTCGGGAAAGGTCATGCAATTGGCAAATTCATCTTGAAAATTAGGATCGCTGGCAAGGCTGATGTGCTCAATCTCGGGCAGAACAGGCTCTTCCGCCGCCAGCAGCAGCATCTTCGCTCCGCGCAGCGCCGTGTTGCCTGCTGCGTGAACCAGTTCTTGCGGCACCTCGATCAATCCGATGTCGATTGCGCTCTCAATCTGAACATAGTTTCCGAATGCGCCCGCAAGATGGATATTTTTGAGCTCCCGTGCGTTGGCGTCCAGGCGATTGAGCAGCAGCTTGAATCCAGAGGCAATTGCGCCTTTTGCCAACTGCAGTTCGCGAATATCCGGCTGGTAAAGAACCACCGGCCCGGCAATCGGAAACAATTTGGTCCCGTTGGCCACGCGCCCTGAAGTAAGAATCGCCCCGCTCTTCAGGCCCGCCGCAACCGCGTCCACCAGGCCGCTTCCGCAAATGCCCCGCGGCTCCGTGCCCCCAATTACTGTGGCATGTATTTCGCCATTGGAAAGCGACACATACGAGATTGCGCCGGTAGCCGCGCGCATTCCCATGCGAATGGAGCCCGCCTCGAACGCCGGGCCCGCCGCCGTCGACGCACACACAACTCCATTGCGATTCCCGATGGCAATTTCGCCGTTCGTGCCAAGATCCACCAGTGCTACCAGCCCTTCACCGCGAGTCATTCCGGTAGCAACAATTCCCGCCAGAATGTCCGATCCTACAAATCCGCCCAGGCAGCGTTCAAAGCGAATTGCGCAATTGACGGGCAGCGTCCAGCCCAGGTCGGCCGGCTTGAAGCGTTGCACGCCTAGATTCGGCGAATGGAACGGCGCATGCGCAAGCGGCTCCACATCAAGGCCGCAAAACAGGTGATGCATCACCGTGTTCCCGACCAGGATCACCTCCACAACTTCCTTTTCGCGTCCATGCGCCAGGCTCGCAATCATCTGCCCCAGGGCCCCGCGCACAACAGTCGTCAAATCGTCGCCCGCCAGCGCCGCCCTGATTCTGCTCATCACATCCGAGCCAAACGAAGCCTGCGGATTCAAATTCGTCTCAACCGCAAGAACATCCCCCGTAGCAAGATCGATCATCTGCGTGGCAATCGTCGTCGTGCCCAGATCGATGGCAATTCCCAGGCCGGTTTTTCCCGCGCCCAACATGCCGGAGTTATCTGAAAGCACGTCCATGTGCCACTGTCCGCACTCCAGCACAAGCGGCATTTCGGCGCGCGCCTGGCACGCAAGCCGCCATCCGTCGGCGATTTGTTCGGTTGTAAAGTACTCGAGGTCGGGTTCCGTCACCGGCAGCGATCCCGCCACCACGCGCACGCCGCACCCCCCGCAGGTGCCCGTCCCCCCGCACGGAAATTCAATGCCATGCCCGGAAAGCCCGGCGATCAGCAACTCGCCACGCGGCGTCTCCAACTCAACCGCAAGCGGCTCCAGCCGAATGGTTACATTCTCCGCGCTCATATGGCTTCCACAATCGTTTCGTCCATGGTGGCGCGCACTGTGGCGCCCGGCGGCACGACCAGGAAGTCAGCCGCGTCCCAATCGCCATTTACCAGCCGCTGCAGCAGCGTCAACGAACCCTTGAACTCTTCAAAGGTCCAACCCTCTTTCTTCGCCTCGTCGCGAGCCTGATCGAGAAACTCCTCTTCGGGTCCAACGCCGGAAGAAATATAGGTCAGCCCAGTGTAGTTCTTGCGATAGGAGCCAAACTCCTCATAAAGGAATTTTCCATTCTCCTCGCCATATTGGGCGATCAGGTCCTCGAGGCTGCGCCGTTCCCCCAGCGTGTCCTTTGCTTGGGCGTACGCCGGAACCAGCGTCTGCCCCGGCTCCTGGTACTCAATCCAGCCCGGCGAGCGATAGTACACGCCCGGATGGCCCTCAAAATAAGCCTCATACGCCTGGCGGCTCCCCATCAGCAATCCAATGCAGTCGTGGGCGCGGGGAAGAACCAACTGCGTCTTTCCAGCCCGCAGGCCTTCGGTGCCCCTCCCGCACAACGCGTATCCCATGAGGATTGCGTCATATCCGGCGCCATCAGCCGCATCGATGCTCGCCTGCAGATTCGAGCGCATCGACGCGCCCAGGCTGTGCAAGCCCATGGTCAGGTTCTCTACCTCGATTGTGTGCGGCGACCGGGAGATCACGTACTCCATCTCCCGCGTGAAAACCTGACAAAGAATCGTTTTAAATCGCATCGTTGTACCCGCTAAGGAATAGGTAGATTATACCGTTCTTTTGCTTTTACCGAATCGCGCCCCGCCCACCAAATCGCGTAGGATGGATTCTGACAGAATCCCTTAAAAACCGAGTGCCTTATTGAGGAGTGTGGGTAGGTGAGCGTTTCCATAAATCTGCGCTATATCATTTTGCTGGGTTGTACCGCCGCGTTGGGCGGCCTGCTGTTTGGATTCGACATCGCCATCATCACCGGCGCAGGTCCTTTTCTTTCCAAAGAATTTGCTCTCAGCGACCTGGGCCTCGGCTGGGCATTCAGTTCTCTGCTCTTCGGCTGTGTGGTGGGTTGCTTCATCGCCGGCAGGCTTACCGATCGCTACGGGCGCAAGAAGCTGCTAATCGTAGTGGCAATCCTCTTCGCCGTCACATCGCTTGCCACAGCCTTGGCGCCCACCTTCACACTCTTTGTCACTGCTCGTTTTTTGGCAGGGTTGGCAGTCGGCGCGGTGTCTCTGCTTTCTCCCATGTATGTCGCCGAAGTCTCTCCGCCGGCCATTAGGGGCCGCATGGGGACTCTTTACCAGATGTCGATTGTGGTTGGCATCATCATATCTTTTGGCTTCAACTATCTTCTCCGCAACGCTGGCGCAAACAACTGGAGATGGATGTTTGCCACCGGAGTTGCGCCATCGGCAGTGTTCTTTGTGTTCGTCTTGCTCGCACCCGAAACGCCGCGCTTCCTGGCCATGAAAGGAAAATTCCAGGAGGCCTTTGACGTGCTTGAACGGACAAGCGGCACAAAAAGCGCTCAGGAGCAGATCACCGAGATCAAGGCAAACATGCACCAGGCCGCGGCAACGTGGCGAAGCCTGCTGCGTCCTGGAGTGCGCCGTGCGCTTCTAGTAAGCGCCGGCCTCGCAATTCTCATTCATGTTTCAGGAATCAACACGATCATCGACTATGCACCAGCAATCTTTCAGTCGGCCGGCTGGAAGGTGGATGCCGCCCTGGCTTCTACAATCATTGTTGGGCTAACCGAGTTTGCGTTTACCCTTGTATCGTTCTGGGTGATTGACAAGTATGGTCGCAAGCCACTCTATATGGTCGGGTCGCTGGGCATGGCGCTCTCTCTTGCAGTGCTGGTGATTACTGTGCTGGGTGGCTGGTTTCATGGGCCAATTGTTCTCACATTTATCATGATCTACCTGGCCTTCTTTTCTGCCTGCATCGGGCCGGTATTCTGGACGCTGGTACCGGAGATCTTTCCCAACGATGTGCGCGGGAATGCGATGATTGTGCCTGTCCTTATGCAGTGGGGGGCCAACGCCATGGCCGTACTCCTCTTCCCCTACGCGTTTAACGTGATCGGCAAAGCGCTCACGTTAGGCTTTCTCGCGCTCATGGCGCTTGCGCAAGGCATCTTCACATGGCTCTACGTTCCTGAGACCAAGAACAAGCGCCTTGAAGAGATAGAGGAATATTGGGTCAGCTCGAAGCATCCTGTACCTGTCGAGTAAGTTGAAACAGAGCAACCGATCTTCAGGCAGCACTTGAAACCGGGGTGCCTTGGCACTTGAAGCCGTAGCGCTTTGAAGGGTACGGGCTTGACAGGCTGCGGAAAAACTCGATCCGGGGAACGGGATTTGTTCGCTTTGAAAGGGCACGACTTCAGTCGTGCCGATAAAGCCAATAAAATCAGTGGGGCTTTAGCCCCTGAGGGACGCTCTTCGGGATCTTCTTCTTGAATTCAAGCCTTTTTCCGCAGCCTGTTCAGCCCGTACGTCAAACCAAGTGTTAAAGCCGCGGGCTTTGGCCCCTGAGGGAATGGGAGATTACCCTGTGAAATTCCATCGGACCGGAAGCTGAAGTTTGTCTCAAAAGACAGCACGAACCTTAACGTAACAACGAAACTTGTCCCGCATCGTCTCGCTCCCCAAATACCACCGCTGTAAACATGAAGATGTCGGTATTATCATCCTTCCAGCAGTCTGATTTCATGCCCGCCTTCACGCAGGTTGCTTCCAGAAACTTCTCTCGTCCCCATCCTTGTTCCACCGGCACCTGCGGAAGCAGGACACCTTGGTGATCGCCGTTCTTCATGAGCAAACCGTGTTCGCCCACAATGATCTGCTGAACGTCTGTAACCCGCCGCAAAGGCGACAACACCGAGATCTCATATTCAAGACCCGGCAACTCCGATGCGGATACTGGCTGGAAGCGGGGATCCTGCAACGCGGCCAGCGTGGCGGTGTCTCGCACCGTGATGTAGAGAGGCTTGGTCGCCAGCGCGTAGCCGACGCAACCGCGCAGATCGCCCGATACGCTCAACGTCACAAATGCGCCGCGCTCATCGTTCAGTGCTTCGCTGTTACTTGCAGGCGGGGCAAACGCTTCCTTCGTTGTAACTGCGTACTCCACCGATTTTCGAGCCAGAGCCAATAGTTCGCTCTTCTCATGCTCATTGAGCGAGAAGGCCGACTGCCGTGCCTTTCCATCCGAAGCTCTCACAAAGATATCGGCGCTGTATCCCACCACGCGCGAACGATCTCCTGTCGCGTCGCCGGAATTAGCGTACTTCAGCACCTCACCCTGGTTCGCTCCCATGCGCTCGGCGGCAATCATCGCGGCAACCACGGGCGCGCCACCGCAGGCTTCCCACAGTCGCGAAGGAAAGTTGCGAGCCATGCTGAAGTAGTCCCACGCTTCGAGTGCGCGTAGTGTCTTATGGTCCATCCTCTCCGCTTCGTCATAAGAATGAAAATGCGACAAGTCGGAGCTTGCGACGATCAAAGTAGCGTCCAGAGTATCGCCAGACTGGATCAGTTTTGCCAGCGCAACCCCCAACGCCCGGCTGCTTTCGTAACTCTGGTCTCCCATGACGATCGGCACTAACTGGAAATTGCCCAGCACCCGCTGCAGCCACGGCAACTGGACCTCGATCGCGTGTTCACTGCTGGCCGCCTTCGTATCGTGTCCCAGGCTCGAAAGCCTCAACGTGGGACTTATCTTGACTAACCGCCCGGCAAACGCCTTGTCTACCCTGACTAACCCGAGCGGTGTCGAATAACCATCGCCATCGTAGACCGAAGTGAAGTCGAAGGACTCGTAGTGCGACGGCGCAACGACCACCACGCGCGAGAATTGTCGCCCTTTCAGCGCAGCATACGTAAGGGCGGCAACAGGGCCGGAGTACTCATAGCCTGCATGTGGAGCCACCACAGCCAGAATCGGATCGGTGATAGGGAGCAAAGATGCTTGCGCCAGCATTCCATCCATCATCGCGGCCAACTCTCGAGGATCGGCCGGATAAAATCTGCCTGCAACTCCGGGTTGTCTCACCTTCTTTGCATCTGCTGCGAAAGCGCTCTGCAAAGGAGTAACGGCCAGGAGCGCGAGAAGTGGAGCAGTCAGGCAATACATGGTGAAACACCTCTTGTAATTCATTTGCCGAATCACCCCGGCGCCGTTATTTATGCCAAACCCCAGGAATTGGATGACCGCAAAACGCGCAACCACCGTCGTGGATATGCATCTGGCCTGAAATGAATCCTGCGCGTTCGACCAGCAATCGACTGCACCGCGGGCAGTAAGTATTCTGTGCTGCATGTCCTGGGACGTTTCCTATATAGACATAATGCAGTCCCTCCGCGTCAGCAATTGACTTGGCTCGCTCCAGTGTTTCAACCCTGGTAACAGGCAAATCCTTCAGAAGGTACTGAGGATGAAATTGAGTGAAGTGCAGCGGCACGTCTACACCAAGATTCGCTTTGATCCACTGCGCCAGCCCGAAGATTTCGGCATCGCTGTCATTCATCGTCGGCGTCACAAGATAAACGATCTCTATCCACTTGCCCATATTTTGCAATGTGACCAGCGAATCAAGCACCGGTTTCAACTGTCCCGCAACCACGTCTCTGTAATAGCTTTCGGAAAAGGCCTTCAGGTCAATTTTGACAGCATCCATCTTCCCGTATACAGATTTCAGAGCCTCTTCCTGTATATAGCCATTCGAAACCGCCACGCTGCTGACGCCCGCGTCGTGACCCGCATCGGCTACATCCATAAGGTACTCGCTGAAGACGGTTGGTTCGCTATAGGTAAATGCAATGGTCGGACAGTCGTAGAGTTTCGCCAACTCCACAACTCGTTGCGGTGGAATGTAATCGGCCCTGACCTCTTCCGGGCGCGCTTGTGAAATTTCCCAGTTCTGGCAGAATTTGCAATTGACGTTGCAGCCTGCAGTCGCCAGCGAAAAGGCAACCGTACCCGGCAGGTAGTGAAACATGGGCTTCTTTTCAATTGGATCCACGTGCGCCGCGCACACCCGCGAGTGAACCAGCGTATAGAAGATGCCGCCGTCATTCTTTCGTACACCACAATGGCCGCGCTCCCCGTCCCTCACCACGCACCCGCGCGGGCACAACTCACACTCTATGATCTGTCCGCGTAGCTTCTGGTAGAACTTCGCTTCCACCCTGAATCGGGAATCCTGTGCAAACGACATGTCGAATCCACTCTTTCCTCACTTGCGGCACGCTGTGTAAGGCAGAGCGGCACAAGGCAAGAGTCAACCCAACGAGCGCAATTGTTCAGTGACGGTGGGCACCGGCCATCCAGGGCCATGAACCGCCCGCGGCGAAATGCTCGGCCACGAAGCAAGCGTTCAAATATGCTGCAAGCCCCTCATAGCCCAAGCTGAGCAAACATTCTTAAATTAGCGGAAAGTTCAACTCGCAGCTCAAGCAAGCATTCATAAACGCGGATTTATCTGCCGAATCGGCAAGATTTAAGAAAAATTTGCGTTTGAGCAAGGTGTCGTGGGAGTCATCCAGAAAATACTCGCTGGCAGCATGAGGAAAGACGGAAAGATGCACCGCCATCAGGGGGTAAGACGCCGCTGGCGGAAGGAGGAGAGCGCAATGTCGAGCAAAATCGTAGGCACTTTCGTGCTGGCGCTAATTGGGGTTGCCGTACAGCAGGCAACCGCACAATCGTTCAGGGTTCAGTGTCCAGCCAGCACGATCACTCACCCGACCGCTGCCAACAACAACTCAGAGCCAGCTTATACAGCCGCAACAACATTTGTATCAACGAACCCTTCAGCGCCCGCGAATGGGTACCTCGTGCCCAGCGCTCATGTGAATGGCGCCATCAAGTGTCAGCAAATCTCCGGCGGTGATGGCTACGCTTCAATGGGCGACGGCACACAAACCTACATGTTTTCGTTCGGGCCGCTGTCTGGGCTGGCGGACATCGCCAGTGGCAATCCCGGCACAGAGTTCCCGAACACTTTCAACACCACCTATCCGGGGACGCTGGTGCCTGGCGATCCTGCGACGACCCCTGGCTTTACCTTTAACGGCGCAGTGGGCCTGACTCCGGACCTCGATTGCGTATCCGGTAATACAATCGCAACCGCTGCCGGCTCAGCCCTGCCGTGCCCCAACCTGCCGGCAAGCGGCCTGGATGGGCATGTCGATCCCCGCGCAATCATGGACGTCGGCGTGATGAACGGAAATATTCCCGCCCCGTTGATGGCCATTGATGAGGATGATGAATACTTCCTCACCCTCACCAACGTGGGCATGATCATGCGGCCGGACTTGTTCGAGCAGCACACCGTTCACTTCCACGGATATCCCAATGCATCGGCGTTTTACGATGGTGTACCGGACGCCTCGGTCGCCATCAACATCGGCGGCAGCTTCACTTATTACTACCTTGCTCCGGATGCCGGTACCTACTTCTGGCATTGCCACATCACGCCTCCCGAGCACTTGCAAATGGGCATGGTCGGGCAAATCTATGTGCGCCCGCGGCAAAATCGCGTTCCCGCCACCACTTCCCTCTACTCAGCTCTTCAGGTGCAGCAGGTAGATCTGCGTACGGCTTGCAGACGGCCCAATGATGGTGTGACTCCCGCAGTTACCTCCGCCACCGACATCTTGTGCACCAACCCCCTGCCTGCCGTGCAAACCGGCCTTAACGGCGGTGGCAAATACGCCTATAACGATGGCGACGGATCCACCCGGTACGATGTCGAGTATCCGATTCAGATCCACGGCTTCGACCCCAACTTCCACTTCGTCGGCATGACCTTCAACCCGGAAGGCTTTGCGGATATGAAGGACAAGTACTTCCTGCTGAATGGGCGCAGCTATCCCGACACCGTTACACCGGGTTCGATGGAGACGGAATCGGCGGATAGCGTCAAGCACTTCTCGCAGCCTCTGCCGGCGATTATCAACATCACACATGGACAGAAAGCGCTCCTCCGCATCTCCGACCTCGACGTAACGGAGTATCAGACATTGGCCTCGCTGGGAATTCCCATGCAGGTCGTCGGATACAACGCCAAGCTCCTCCGCGATCAGGCCGGCAATAACTTGTACTACACCACCAACTCGATCACGCTCGCCGGTGGCGAATCACTCGATGTGATTCTGGATGCCACGAACAACACCACAGGCCAGGTGTTCTATCTCTTCACCCCACAACTCGACCACCTGTCAAACGACGCCGAAAACTTCGGTGGGCTCATGACAGAAGTTCACATCAATTAGGAGAGCAACGATGAGGCCGATGAATATGAAAAATGTGCTTTTGAAGACACGCCTGCTTCTTGCGGCTATAGTGGCAGTGGCTTCGCTTTCGGCGACGGCTCACGCTGCGGCTCCCGGAATCACTGGCCCAAACTTCACCCTGACTGCGCAACCCGCTTACCTCACTCAGCCGGATGGTCAAGCGATCTACTCCTGGGGATACGGCTGCACCCGCACGCCCGCCGGCTTCAAGCCGTCCGCGACGTTGATGCCGGGCACTGCTTGTCCGACCATGCAGGTTCCGGGGCCTACGCTGATCGTGACGCAGGGACAAAGCGTCTCGATTACCCTCACCAACCAACTCCCCACCGCGGCAGGCAACACTTCGATTCTCTTTCCCGGCTTTAATGTGACACCCGCCGGCGGAGTAGCAGGCCTGTTGACAGAGGAAGCGATACCCGGTGGCACCGTCACCTACAACTTCGTAGCCTCGACGCCGGGAACACACTCCTATTACAGCGGCACGCAAAGTGACCTGCAGATCGAGATGGGCTTGTATGGGGCTATCATTGTGGTCCCGTCCAGCGCCCCGGCAGTATGCACATCTCCTGCGATTCGTTCGAACCTGTATGGGGCCGCAGGCGCCAATCCGGAAACGGACTTTCGGCTGGCAACTGCCGCCTACAATCACGCCAAGACCTGCTATGACCGGGAATATCTCTTCCAGTTTGCCGAGATGGATCCGAACATTCATAACCAGGCGCTGGCGCAGGTAACTGCCCGGACCGGCTGCGTTACAGGCGCTCCGGGGTGCAGTCTGGAAGTGCCCACGGAGCCTTACCATCCTGCCTATTTCCTTATCAACGGGCGTTCAATGCCGGATGATATGGACGCCAACTACTCACCCATGTATCCGCATCAGCCTTACAACGGGAACCCGCACATGCATCCGGGCGAGAATGTGCTGTTACGCATCATCGGTCAGGGCCGCTGGCAGCACCCGTTCCACGAGCACGCCAACCACGTGCGCATCCTGGCTCGCGACGGAAACCTGATTCTCAGCAGCACCGATCCGACAAGTCTCGCTGGTCCCGCGCTGTTTACCACCACAACCACTCCAGGTGTGGCTATGGATGGAATCTTCTACTACACCGGCAGGGGCCTGAACTGGGATATGTATGGCCACAATCCCGCCTCTACCGATACGAGCGCAAAGCTTACTTGCACGCCGGACGCCAATGGCTATAACACTGGCCCTGCTGCCTACTCCGCGATCAACTACTTCGAGTGGTGCCAGGACCACAACAAGCCCCTTCAGGCCGCTCCCTTCGGCGACGTCGCGGGCGGTGGTCCTGTAACTCTGCCGGACGCGAATATCTTCACCAACGGCGCATGGTACGGCGGAAGTCCCTATCTTGGGCCGGATGCTACCGTACGCGCCACCGGGCCCACCGGAGTTACTCCGCCATCGGGAACGATCGCCAACTCGCCAGGCGGCGAGGCAGGCTTTGCGTTTATGTGGCACTCGCACAACGAGCGCGAGATCACAACCAACAACGCATTTCCGGGCGGAATGATGATGATGATGCTAATCGATTCCCGGGAATTCACGATTGACGAATCCAACTAGCCAGGAGAACAGGAATGCGAATCAACTATCTCAAAGCGACTCTGAAGAAAACGGCGCTTGTCTTGACTGTTCTCCTTCTCGGAGCGGGCATGAAAGTCGCCCATGCGCAGGTCAATCTAACTGCGGGGCCAACCGCCGCCATTTTGCCCGATGGCTCATTGGTTCCGATGTGGGGCTATTCTTGCGGCACTGTCGTTACTGGCGCCACGGCGACGTGCGCCAAGTTGAATCCCACCGCCACCGGCTGGTCCCCGGTCGTGATCACCGTGCCCACGGGACAAACCCTCACAATCAACCTGACCAACAGCCTCATCTTTGGAACGCATTCGGTTCCCACGTCGATCATGATCGTCGGCCAGGTCGGTGGTGGTCTCGGGACCGTCGGTGCGGGTTGCACCGGCGGCGCAACTTGCACGGCCGCGCCTAGCCACGCGAATGCCCAGGCGGCCAGCACATGGCCCATTGCGGGAAATGCTCCGGGGGGCACCCCGCCGGTCCAGGGCAAGCGTGTGCAATCGTTTGCGACGGAAGTCGGGGTGGGAACCACGACCCCGCTTTCATGGACAAATTTGCGCCCTGGAACCTACCTCATTGAGTCCGGAACGCACCCGTCCATTCAAGGCCCAATGGGCTTGTACGGAATCCTGGTTGTGACCACTGCTCCTGTGGGAACGACTGCGGGGACGGCCTATCCTGCCGCGGGGACAGTTCCCGCCGTCACCTACAACGCGGAAGTTCCGCTGCTGTTGAGTGAGATCGACCCCGTCCAGAACAACGCAGTGGCCACTGCCGTCGTCCAACTGAAATTCAATGAGACAATGGTGTGGTCCGGGCTGCCGGGCGGATGCGGTAATCCAGCCACCCTCTCCACCAGCGCGACACCTTATCGCGCCTGTTATCCGCCAACGGTCAACTACACGCCTCTCTACTACATGATCAATGGCGCGGCATTCAACAAGACCGGCGCCGCGGCCTCGTTGTTCCCGGCTTTACCGGCAACGACGGCCACCACCGGCAACGTATTGGTGCGTTTCGTCAACGCTGGCCTGCACATGCACGTCCCTGCCATCGTTGGAGCGCAAACCGGTGCGACGCCGGCCTCAGGTTTTACGCTCATCGCGGAAGACGGCAACCCGCTTCCTGGGATCGCGCGCGTACAAAACGAAGTGTTCATGGCCGCGGGCAAAACCTATGACGTGATGATGAACGCTCCTGCTGTCGGCACAACCGCCTTGCCCGTGTATGACCGCGAGTTGAGTCTGTCGGGCAACAAAATCGAGCGCGATGCCGGCATGCTCGCCTACATCAGCGTCAATGGCTCTCTCCTCCCTGCCGCCGCTCCGCTCGCGGCTGCTGTGGCCCGCGCGGACACTTATGCTTCCGTGGTTACGGGCGTCACGCTCACAGTCTCCGATCCCAGCAAGGGCGTCCTCGCCAACGACACTAACGTCTACGGTGTCAAGATCGTGGGGACAGCACCAGCCGGGTTGACTCTGAATGAGGACGGAACGTTTGTCTACACGGCCGGCACACCGACGTCCTTCACGTATTGCGGGAACGGCACTCTTACCGGGGCGGCCTGCGCCCTGGTGACCCTGGGCGCCGCGCCGGTTGAAGCCGGTACCGGCATTACCATGGGGAACCAAACGTACACGTCCACCCTTTCCACATTTCTCAAGATTGCCTCCCCCGGTCTGCTGTCGGCAGACAGGGACTCCGCGGGCTATGCTCTTACTGTCGCCCCGGGAACTGTCGCCGCCGGCCCAGCCACGGCGCCGGCACTAGCTTTGGCGCCTTGTGCTGCGGGTGCAAGGTCGAATTGCGTCGCCGTAGATGCGTCAGGCGCTTTCAACGCATACGTTCCCGGTGCTGGTACCTACGTCTTCAATTACAAGGCGCAGAACACGCAGAAAACGGTTAGTGGCACAACCGCCTCGGTTACGCTTATCTTCCCGGCGGCAACCGGTCTGCAAGTGTCGGTTGTGGACGGAGCTGACAAGACAACCGCCATTACCGACTATCGCTGGATCATCGAAGAAGACCGTACCTTCTTTATCGATCCCACCAAAACCACCAACACTGGCGGTACGACCATTGTTCCGACCTTTGGAACCAACTTCCACACCAGCTTTATGCCGGTCGTGGCAACAGGCTGTACCGGAGCACTGTCCTGCGAATCCGGCCAGACCCTCTTGGGCCAATTTGCGGTTTGTGACGTGGGCAACGGCGTTTGCAGAACCACCGGCACGCAGAACGCTCCGGTGTTTCCCAGCCAGGTCCACCTGGATCCCACCAAACGCTACTACCTCTCGATTCTGCCGGGTGACGCGGCCAACCCGTTTGATGCAGGCAACGTCACAGCTACCTGCACAATCAAAAACGCGGCTTCCACTTGCGGCCATGGCATGGGCGGCGCTCCAATTGCTGCCGGCCAGACCGTTGTGAAGGTGCTGGCTCAACCCACGCCCTTCCCACCGTCTAAGCTCTCGGTCTTCGTCTTTGAAGATGACTTCCCGCTCAACGGCGAAAACGACGCCGGTGGCCAGGTTGTCGACACCGCGCTGGCGACACAGGAGCCCGGGCTCGGCCAATTCAACATCACCATCATGGACGATGCCGGCGGCCCCGGCGATCCAACCGGCCAGGTTGACTACGACATGTTCAATCAGCCGTTGTCGAACGGCCTGGCTGGAACCAAGGATCCATCCACAGGTTTGGATGCGTGCCCCATTGGGCCACATTCGCAGATCGGTGTGGGCGATCCCAACCAGACGGGCATCACAGGCACAATTGTCACTTGCCCCAAGTACGAATCGGACGGCGTCCATGAGTCCCCACTGGCCGGTCAGGCCGTGGTCAACAATATGATGCCCGGAAGGTACGGCATCATCGCGACCCCGGGGGCCGACCGGATCGGCAGGGGAGAAGAGTGGCTCCAGACCAACACGCTGGACGGGCAGAAGGCGCACGATTCCTTCCTGCGAGTCGGCGAGCCCAGCTTCTTCCAGGAGTACGGGCCGGCTGGCTACCATGTGACCATTGGCTTTGCCAACCCCAAGATCATCCAAAGCCGATTGGCGACTGTCTGCAGCGGCAATGAGCCCACCCTCCCCGTCAGTGGTGGGTGCCCCAACACCATCACCGGCAAGGTCACAACCGAGCGCATGAGCCGAACTCCGGACGAGAGGCTCTACAGCAGCGGCTCCAACGACAGCTTCGGATTCACCCAATGCTACGTCAGCTTTGGTGATCCGGACGGCGAGGATTTTGCCTTCACCAAGTGCGCCGCCGATGGAACATTCTCCATCGCGGGTCTGCCTAATGGCGACTGGAGAGTAACCGTCTTCGACCAGTGGAACGACATGCTGGTTGACGGTCTTTCCACCCCTGTCCGGCTTGCCGGCGGAACAACGAACCTGGGCGACATTGCAACCAACCAGTGGCAGGCCAACATCTACACCCGGACATTCCTTGATGTCAGTGGCGACGGTGTCTCGCAGGCCGCCGAACCTGGCCTCGCTCTGGTAAAGACAAACATCCGTTTCCGCGACGGCAGCTTCTCTAACCGCAACAACACTGACCTCGACGGTTTTGCCAACTTCAACGAGGAGTTCCCGTTGTTTAGCTGGTACGTCGTTGAAACCGATGTCACCCGTTACAAGAACACCGGAACCCACGTGGTCTACGACGCGGGCGGTCCTGCGGACGGCACACCCTGCGGAACGGCCGTCGGAACTGCGCCTTGCGGAACTTCCACCATCGGTAAATTCAAAGCAAACACGGTAGAACAAATTCCCTTACCCACGAATCTGAGGGTACCGGGCGGCGTCTATTGCAGCAATGCGGACTGCACCGGGTTCTCGATCGCCACTGGGCCAATTGTTGGCGGTTCCAGCGGTCCCGCGACGGGAGTTTCCACAGGCCGCATCGATCCGCCCTGGGTTCTCACCGAGGCATGGCAGGGATTCTCCGGCCAGAACAACTTCCTCGAATTCGGCAAGAAACTCTACGCGGTCGGCGAGAACGGCGGTGTCAGGGGCCATGTCGTTTATTCCTCGACACGTCCCTTTGACGATCCGCAGTTCAACACTCAGAACGTTTGGGAGCCGCTCGTTCCCAACGTCACCATCAACCTCTACCGGGAAGGGACTGCGCCGGATGGCACCACGTCTCTCACCCTGGTTGATACCACCAAGACCAGCAGTTGGGACGATTGGGCCCAGGGCTTCCGGTCAGATGGCGTCCCCAACATGAACTGCCCCGGGCAGGGAACAAACACCGGCACGGATGCGGACATTTTCTTCTTCTCGCTGTTCAACCAGCCGGACTACCTCGACGCCTACAACAACGGAGGCGTCCCGGCCCACACAATTCCGTTCAACTCTCAGTACAAGTGCTATGACGGCATGCACAACTGGAATCAACTGCAGCCGGCTCCCTACGACGGCATGTATCAGTTCCCCAGCGTCACGGGCCGTAACCCGACGACCGGCAACACAACCGGCACCAACTGCACCATATGCGTCAAGAATCCTGACCCGACCGACACGGCCCGGTTCGGCAAGGAAGATATGCTGCCCAAGGGCAAATACGTCACGGAAGTGGTTATCCCTCCAGGCTATGAACTGGTGAAGGAAGAGGACAAGAACATCCTCATCGGCGATAACTTCATCGCGCCGATAACCCAGGAGATCCCAGGCCTTGGATCGGCGATCTTCATTCTCCCCGACCAGGCCGAAGTCGCCTCCACCTGCAACGCCAACAGCTCCTCCCAGAACCCAACCTGCAGTTTGGGGAGGAATCAACAACTGACAAGCCACGAGGGCGACACACCGACCGTGGACACCTTCTGGCCTTGCGTCGGCACGGCGCGCGTCGTGCCCGACTTCATCAGCCTCTTCCCAGGTTCGGCTGAAGTAGCGCCGTTTGCCGGATCGTTCCGTAACCTCTGCGACCGCAAGGAAGTTACGCTCGACGATCAGACCTCAGCCCAGGCGGAGTTCTTCGTCTGGACCGAGACCCACGCCGCTGCCCACTTCACGGGCGTAATCACGGATGACTTCACTTCGGAGTTCGATCCTTACTCGCCTCAATTCGGCGAAAAGTTTTCGCCCCCCGATATGCCCGTTTCCATCAAGGATTGGAACGGAAATGAAATCTCCCGCGTGTATGCCGACCACTGGGGCTCCTACAACGGCTTGACCTATTCAACATGGGAAGTCAATCCACCCAACCCCACTGGCTACTCCCCCACGATGATGATCACCTGCATGAACGATCCAGGCACCGGACCCACGCCTGACCCGTTGTTCAACCCGCAGTATAGCCAGTTCTGCTACGAAATCCCGTTCATGCCTGGGCAAACCCAGTACATGGATACTCCGGTTGTGCCCACCTCCGCCTTCGCCGGCGCAGGGTACAACAACCCTGACTGCTCTTACCCAGCCGCCACGCCCGCCATCAAGGAAGTCGATGGCAGCGGAATCGGACCTTGGGTCAGCGCTGCCGGACAACCCCTCACCATCACCGGCCTGGGTAACCAGTTTGTGCCCAATAACGCCTATGCCGGGCCTCAGGCAACCACGTCTCCCTACAACCTGAAGACCATTCCTCGTCATTACGGGTTTGGCGCCACCAAGGGAAGCGTCACCATCGGTGGAACTGTCGTTCCTTCGGCCAGCATCACCACATGGTCCGACGAATCGATCATTCTCACCGTGCCCACCGGCGTGCCGAATTGCACC
>ODAK010002826.1_pt1 | contig 18177 bp, 17 predicted proteins | sample 1539591 | NCBI WGS metagenome assembly ODAK01 (sample SAMEA3539303, study PRJEB22396) | soil metagenome | biome: tundra; feature: field; material: soil | place: USA | collected 2010-05 | depth 0.15 m | reverse complement strand
CTGAGTCGCGGCTGGGGCCCGGCTCGCTGACCCGATGGAACATAGGGCCGGTTATAACCGGCCCTATGTTCCATCGGGCTGCATCAGATCCCGGCGCGGGGGTGGTTGCTGGGCGAGCCAGGCTTCGTAGGCGGGGCGGCGGGCTTCGGGGAGGGGGAACAGGCCTTCGATGGGGTCGCCCTGGGCGACCCGGGAGGCGATGAACTCTTCCTGGCGTTCTTGTTCGGTGGCGGCGGCCAGGACCTCGGCCGCGAGACCGGGCGGCAGGACGACCACGCCGTCGGCATCGCCGACGATGATGTCGCCGGGCTGGATGGTGACGCCCGCGCAGGCCACGGTGACGCCGGTTTCCCACGGGACGTGGCGCCGGCCGAGGACGGCCGGGTGGACCGCGGCGTGATAGACGGGGAGCTCGAGGGCGGCCAGCGCCACGCTGTCCCTGATGGCGCCGTCGGTGACGATGCCCGCCGCGCCTCGGACCTGGGCGCGCAGCGCGAGGATGTCCCCGATCGTGCCCGCGGTCGTATCACCGCGCGCCTCGATGACTAGCACCTCCCCCGGCCTGATCTCCTCGATCGCGCGCTTTTGCGCGTTCATCCCGCCGCCGTACGCAGCGGACAGGTCCTCACGCAGCGGCAGGTAGCGGACCGTCCGGGCGTACCCGGCCATCCGCGCGCCGGGCCGGGTGGAGCGCAGCCCGTCCAGGGTGAGCCCGTTCAGCCCGCGCTTGCGCAGCACCGCCGCCAGCGTCGCGGTGGACACCTGGCGCAGCCCGGCGAGTATCGCCTGCGGAGGATCGACCGGATGACCAACGGCGCCGGAAGCGGCCCCGCGCGCAGCGCCATAGGCAGCACTGCGCTCGGTATCGCTGGCGCGGGGCATGGCGCCGGGAGGCTCGAGACGGTAATCGGCCTCGACGACGGGGCTGCGCAGCCGGCCGGACGACTCGGGTCCCGCGGTGACCTCCACCTCGACGACGTCGCCGGGGTTCACGACGGTCGAGCCGGCCGGCGTGCCGGTCAGGATCACGTCGCCGGGTTGCAGTGTGACCAGCCGGGACAGGTCGGCGACGATGTCCCCGAAGCCGAACAGCATGTCCTGGGCCGGCCGCGCGTCCTGGGCCAGTTCGCCGTTCACCCAGGTGCGCAGCCGGAGCGCGGCAAGGTCGACCGCCCGCGCGTCGATTAGCCGCGGGCCGACCGGGGTAAAGCCGTCGAGGCCCTTCGACCGCAGGTTGGAGCCTTTGTCGGCGTAACGCAGGTCGTAGACGCCGAAGTCGTTGGCGGCCGTGATCGCGGCCACGTGGTCCCAGCCGTCCGCCCGGCTCACCTGGCGGGCCCGGCGCCCGATGACCAGCGCCACCTCGCCCTCGAAGGCCAGCAGCTCGCAGCCGGGCGGCCGCGCGACGGGATCGCCGCTATCGGCCAGCGACGAGGAGGGCTTGAGGAAGTACGACGGCCAGGCCGGCATCGTGCCGCGCTCAGCCGCGCGGCTCCGGTAGCTGACATGCACCGCGACGACCTTGCCGGGCACACGGTCCAGGGCTGCCATCGTGTGCAGAATCATATCGGGCCAGCCATCGTCCAGCCAGGCCCGTGCCGCTAGGCCGTCGGGATCGTAGGGCGAGACAACGTGGACGGGGGCTCCGGCGGGACGGCCGTTCGGCTCCGTCGGGTCCACAGCCAGCTGGCCGCGGCGATCAGGATGCCGCCGCGGAGCCAGATGTCAGCCAGGTTGAACGTCGGGCCGTAGAACCAGACATGGATCCAGTCGACCACCGCGCCGTGCAGCCCGCCGGGGGCGCGGAACAGGCGGTCCGCGAGGTTGCCGGCCGCACCTGCGGCGGCCAGTGCGGCGCCGGTTCGCTCGAGGGCGCCGGCCGCGAAGCGCGCCCACAGGGCCAGCAGGACCACCCCGGCGACGCTGACCGCCACGATGAGCGGCTCGTAGGGTGCGCCGAGACCGAACGCGGCGCCATGGTTGAGGACCAGCTGAAGCCGCGCCAAGCCGCCCGCGAGCGTGATCCGGTGTCCGTCGCGGAGCGCGGCGGAGGCCCACGCTTTGGTGGCCGCGTCAGCGGCCAGGCTCAGCAGTGCGATCCCGGTCGGCAGCAGGACCGGCCGGTTCATGCTGCCTAGCATGCCTGCCCGGGGGCTTGCTGACGTCAGCTGGGCCAGACGCTAGAGTCAGCGCTATGCGATTCGGCACCATCCGGACTGACGGCGGGACCACGGCGGCACGGCTTGACGGGGACGTCCTGATCCCGCTGGACGCCGCCGACGTCGGCGAGATGCTCGCCCGGGGCGGACCGGGCCAGCCACGGACCGGAGCGTCGGCGGTACCGGTGGCGGAGGCGGACTTCGCACCGGTCGTCACGCAGCCAGGGAAGATCATCTGCGTGGGGCTGAACTACCGGGCGCACATCCTGGAAACCGGGCGGGAGCTGCCCGAGTACCCGACGCTGTTCGCCAAGTTCGCCGACACCTTGCTCGGCCCGCGCGACGAGCTCGTGCTGCCGTCGGTGAGCGAGCGGGTCGACTGGGAAGTCGAGCTCGGTGTCGTCATCGGGAGCCCGGTGTACCGGGCTACCCCCGAGGAAGCCCTGGCGGCGATCGCCGGGTACACGGTGATCAACGACGTGTCGATGCGGGACTGGCAGCGGCGCACCCTGCAGTGGCTGCAGGGCAAGATGTTCGAGCACTCCACGCCGGCCGGCCCCTACCTGGTCACGCCGGACGAGGTCGGGCACGCGGCTGACCTCGAGGTCAGGTGCGAAGTCGACGGCGCCGTGATGCAGCAGTCGCGGACCTCGGACCTGCTGTTCAGCCCGGCGGAGATCGTCGCCTACGCGAGCCAGGCGATCACCTTGAAGCCGGGTGACCTGATCGCCACCGGCACGCCGGGCGGCGTGGGCAACGCCAGGAAACCGCCGGTCTACCTGCAGCCGGGCCAGGTGCTGCGCACCTGGATCGAGGGCCTCGGCGAGTGCGTGAACCTCTGCGTGGCGGAAAAGGCGGGCTAGCGGGGTTAGCGGGCTGGTCCCGCCAGGGCGATCGGCTGCGGGTGCGGCACGCACCACGGGCCGTTCGGGAAAATTATTCTTCGGACAGGCCGGTGGCGAGTTCCACGACCACGTCCAGCTGACCCAGATGGCGGGCGTACTCCTGGACCAGGTGGAACAGGACCCGCTCCAGGGTTGGCGGGTCGGCACCGTCCCAGCGCTCACCGGGCTGGCCCACCTCGTCGAGATCGTGGGAAGTGATGATGACCCGGCTGCGTTCGGCTTGGTCGCGCAGGCCAGCGAGCAACGTGGCAGGGGTTTCCTCGTCGGCGACAGCCCAGCGATCGCCGTCGCTGTCGGCCCATGGGTCACCGACGTCGCGGCCTTCGAAGCCCCACTCAAGCCAGCGCCGCTCGACGTGGCGCAGGTGCTTGAGCAGCTGAAGGGGCGTCCAGCCCGACGGCAGCCGGGTGCGCCGCCACTCAGCGGCGGGCAGCGCCTCGAGCTTGGCGGTCACCCGGGAACGGAAATAGTCGAGGTAGCGGAGGAAGACCTCGGTACGCGAATCCGCCGGGCTTGTCGCCTCGGGAAACGGCTCGGACACGCTGCACCTCCCTGGACCGCCGTCTGGGCCATTATCCCGCGGGCACGTCGCGCCACAGGCCGCCGTTCAGGTTGAGGTTATTGCCGCTGTCCTTACCTGGGGCGCTGTCGCCGATGTAGGTATACAGCGGATGCCCGTCGTAAGTGGCCTGCGTCGAGCCGTCCGTCCGCTTGATCGTGCCGAGCTGCCCGGTGACCCCCGGGCCGGCCGCCGCGTTCCCTGGTACCGGCGGCCAGTAGGCGGCGCAGGAACCGTAGCAGGCCGACTTGGCCGGGGTATCGGGGGCGAACGAGTAGAGCGTGAGGCCTTTGGCGTTCGTGAGCACGGTCACGCCGCTGATCTTCCTGGCCTTCAGCACCTGCGAGCCGGCCGTGACAGAGGCGGCGGGCGCGGCCTTAGGCGTGGCGACGGCGGCGCCGAGTAGCGCGAGCGCGAGGACCGACACGGCCGCGGTCGCGGTTGTGGTCGAGGCCGTCCGGCGTCCATGGCCCACGGCGGGGGCCAGCACGGCGGGGGCCAGCACGGCGAAGGCGGCCACGTCGATGATCGCAGCCACGATCCCGGCGGTGGTGCGCACCTCGGTGAACCCGAACAAGCCGACCTTCAGCGACAGCAGGTACCCGACGAGGGTCCCGAGCGCGAACGCGGCGCCGGCCGCGGCGGCCAGCCGATAGCGGGTGACCGCGATCGCCAGGGCCAGCGCGTACGCCGAGATCACCTGGAGCAGGAACAGCCAGCCGATGGTCGGTATCGACCTGTAGCCGGTGAGGTACAGGTCCAGGTGTATCGATCCCGAGGCGATCAGCAGTGCTGCCCCGGCGATCGCAGACGCAGATCGCCGGGGCAGTGACGTCCCCCTCATGCTCCCCACAACCCTGATCACGGCCCGGCTGGCCCATCGGTTCAACGGTCTTTTGTACCGAAGCCGGTACTTTTGCCGCATCCAGAACTTATCGGTCTGATCGGGGTTGGCTCAGGCGCTCGCGTAGGCCTGCTGGAGTGCGGCGATGTCGAACTTGGTCAGGCCGAACATCGCCCGGGTGACCCGGGCCGCCTTGTCCGCGTCCGGGTCGGCGATCATCTCGAAGAACACCGTGGGGACGATCTGCCAGCACAGGCCGTACTTGTCCTTCAGCCAGCCGCAGGCGATCTCCTGACCGCCCTCGACCAGGTTGCTCCAGTAGTAGTCGACCTCGGCCTGGTCCGCGCACGGGACCACGATCGAGACGGCCTCGTTGAACGTGTACTGAGGGCCGCCGTTCAAGCCGGAGAACTTCTGCCCGTTGAGCTCGAACTCGACGAGCATCACCGAACCTTCCGGGCCCGGACCGGCCTGGGTGCGGCGGTGCACCCGGCCTAGTTTGGCGTCCTTGAAGATGCCGGTGTAGAAGGTGGCGGCTTCCTCGGCCTGGGTGTCGAACCACAGGCAGGTGATGAACGACTGGTCAGTCACGGCTCCTCCTTGCTTGCTTTTACTCGTTGTAACGGGCGCCGAGGCGCAAACTTATCCGTCCGGCGGGAGATACTTCGCTCGGTTTGCTGGGCGATCTAACGCCGCTTCACTTCCTTGAACGATCAAATGCAGGTCATCAAGGACCTTCTGTTTTCTTTTCCTGTCATCGGATCCCGCGCCCGCCAGATTGAATAGCACTGGCCGGTCCTAGGCGGGAAAAAAGTGCGAGTCACGGCAGCAGAAATGATGGCAAATATAGTCTTATACCAGTATCTAAATCTGCTGGGACCGGCCTCAGACACCGGGCCCGCCATGGTAATCCCATGCTCCGGAATCTCATAATTAAAGTTTTAATTCAACATATACGGCAAAGATAGCTCTTATTTTATTTTGACATTCTCATTAAGGTGCCAGCTTGGAATTAAGGGCAGATTTTCTGCTCTACGGAAACTCCGCTAGGAGTGAGTAAAATGCGAACAAGGATAATTGCTACTGCCGCCGCGTTGTTCATCGGTGGAGCAGGGGTACTGGCCCTCGGAACACCGGCGTTTGCGGCCACGGCCTCAGACACCCCGGTGACGGTGGAGGTCAGCGGAGGCTCACTGAGTATCAGCGCGCCCACGGGGTCGGTGGACCTTGGATCGGTGCTGGCCAGCACGAGCGCCCAGACCGTCAGTTCTCCGCTCGGTGTCGTCACGGTGACGGACAGCCGGGCGGGCACCCTCGGGTGGGTCGCCACGATCGGCGCGGGCGACTTCACCGGGCCTCAGGTTATCTCCGTCAGCACACCCGGCTCGGTGACCTACACTCCCGGAACGGCCACCGTGACCGGGACGGCCAACGTGGCTGCCACCAACGAAGATCACCTGTACCCGACGGTTCCCGTGCAAACCGCCACGGGCGTGAGCGGGACTAACACGGCCGCATGGAACCCGACCATCGCGGTGACGATCCCGGCCGGAGCGCTGCCGGCACCTACAGCAATCCAGCGACGAGGACGCCTTGTAGACACCGGGTGAGAGTGACTGGCCGGCGCCGATGAAGGCGCTGACCGCCGCTGGTGGCGTCCGGCCGGCCGCGTCGTTGTAGGCGGTAGTCAGGTCGGCCTGGGCACCGGCCGCGCCGGCCGCTGTGTACACGGTCCCGTTGCTCACGATGCCGGGCGGGAAGCCGGTCACGGCGGTGCCCGGGCTCACGCCGAGGTCTCCGTGGATGTGGCTCTGATCTGATCGGCGTGATACGACAGAGCGGTGAGCGCGAAACGGCAGATCATCAAGGCGATGGCGGTCATCAGGCGGCCGCGGGACGGGGCGCTGCTGGTGTCCGAGGCGCCCGACGGCTCGTTCCAGCGACCGCTCGGCGGCCACGTCGAGTTCGGCGAGTACGCGGTGGACACGCTCCACCGGGAGTTCGGTGAGGAGATCGGGCAGCGGCTGACCGGCGTGCGGCTGCTGGGCGTGCTGGAGAACATCTTCCCCTGGCAGGGCGGCACCGAGCACGAGGTGGTGTTCATCTACCGCGCCGCGTTGGCGGACGAGACGGCTTATGAGATCGAGGAGCAGGTCATCGCGGACGACACCGACAGTCGCGTGATCTGGCGGGCGCCGGGGGCGGTCAGCCCGCCGCTTTACCCGGCCGGCCTGACCGAGCTGATCGCGGGCGAGTGATCGTCGCTGGTCTCGGCGGGGATGGTCTGGGCACGGGCGGTCCGGCGGTCGATGCGGGTGAGGGCGGGTAGGGCCAGGATCCCGCAGATCAGGGTGGGCAGGCCGCCGATGACCAGGGCCCACCGCGCGCCGACGCTCTGCCCGACCCACCCCACGATGGGGCCGCCGATGGGGGTCGATCCCAGCCAGGCCAGCCCCCACAGCGCCATGACCCGGCCGCGCATCTCCGGCTTGGCCACCAGCTGGAGGGTGGTCTTGGCCAGGGAGTTGAAGGTGATGCTCCCGTAGCCGACGAAAACCAGGGCCGCTAGCTCGAGCGCCATGGTCGGCGCGGCCGCCGCGGCCAGGATGGCGATGCCCCAGCCGATCGCGGCCAGGCACAGAGCGCGGGCCCGGGGCCGCGGGCGCGCGGCCGAGATCAGGCCGCCGACCACGGCGCCGGCGCCCATGACAGAGGCCATCACGCCGTAGGCGGCGGCCCCGCCGTGGAAGACCTTGCTAGCCATCAACGGCAGCGTGACCTGGAACTCCCAGGCCAGGGTGCCGACCACCGCGATCATGACCAGCGGGATGAGCAGCTCGGGGGTCGAGCGGACGTAGCGCAGGCCCTGCCGGACCTGACCCTTCTTCCTGGCCACCCGCTTGGCCGGGAAGAGCTCGGACTTACGCATCGCCAGCAGCGAGATCAGCACGGCCGCGAACGACAGCGCGTTGCAGGCAAAGCACAGGACCAGGCCGATGGCCGCGGCGATCACCCCGCCCAGCGCCGCGCCGAAGACGCGAGCCATGTTCATGGCGACCGAGTTGAGCGTCACCGCGTTCGGCAGGTCGCGGGCTGACACCATCTCGGAGATGAAGCTCTGCCGGGCCGGGTTGTCGAACACGTTGACAAAGCCGAGCGCGAGCGCCAGCAGGTAGACGATCCACAGCCGGATGGACCCGGTCGCGATCAGGACGGCGAAGGCCCCGGCCAGCAGCCCGGCCAGCGTCTGGGTGACAAGCAGCACCCGCTGCTTGTCCCTCCGGTCCGCGAACAGGCCGCCCAGCGGACCGAACACCAGCATGGGGAGGAACCTGACCGCCGTGGTCAAGCCGAGCTGAGTTCCGCTGTGGGTGAGGTCCAAGACGAGGAAAGACTGCGCGACAGTCTGCATCCAGGTGCCGGCTACCGAGACGAGCTGGCCGATGAAGAACAGCCGGTAGTTGCGCTGCCGGAGCGAGGAGATCATCTGTCCCGGCCGGAATTGCGGCCGGTGGCCGCCGGAGGCGAAGTGCAACGGCTCCCTATCGTCGTCGTCTGGGTCCGTCGTCCACCATATCATTAGCTCTGCTAAGGAGTTTCCCAGGGAGCCGGTCCGGCACGGGGTGGCTAGAGGGTGGGGAAAACCCCAGGACGCGACGGGGGCTAGCCGTATTCCGGTTACCTGCCTGAGGTCCGTACCGTTTCTGCAGGGGTTGACGGAACGTTCGGAGGGCATGATGGCCACAGATAGCCAGGCTGAGATCGCCGCCTCGGTGGCCGCCCTGCGGGACCTTGGCCCCGGCTATGACCAGGCACTGGCCGAGGGTCTGGTGGAACGCATCGGTGCGGACATCGACAAGCGGATCGCGGCCGAGATCGACAACCGGGTCACGGCGGAGGTGGACAGCCGCATCCTGACCCAGCTGGACCGGTACGCGGGGTGCAGGCACCAGCGCCGCCGGGCCAGACGCATGATCCGGGCCGAACGGCGCATGATCCGCACCGAGCGGGCCGACCGCTCCGGCCGGCAGTCCTTCGTGCTGGCCCTCGGGTCCATGCTGGTCGCCCTGCCGGTGACCGCGATCGTGCTCAGGGGGTCCCCGGGTATCGCCGCCATCATGCTCATGGCCCTGATCTGGGTCATCGTCGGCATCATCAATGTGGCCTACGCCATGCGCAAGCACCCGCAGCAGTAGGGACGCTCCCCTATCCGGAGGTAACTATCCACGATGACGCGGTGGGGGCGCTGAGCTTAGGACTGGTCGAGCTGGGTTAGTTCGGCGGGGGTCAGGGTCAGGTCGGCGGCCTGGGCCGAGTCGGTGATGGATTCGGGGCGGCTCGCGCCGGGGATGGGGATCACGACCGGGGCCTTGGCCAGCATCCAGGCCAGGGTGACCTGCTGCGGCGACACCCCGTGCGCGTCGGCTACCTGCTGGAAAGCGGCGTGCCTGGAGCCGAGCTGGCCGGCCTGGGCGATGCCGCCGAGCGGGCTGAAGGGCAGGAAGGCGATGCCGAGCTCGGCGCAGTGCGCCAGCTCGTCCTCGCTGGAACGGAACGCGGGCGAGAACTGGTTCTGCACGCTGGCCAGGTTCTGCTCGCCGAGGACCTTGCGGGCGATGTCGATCTGGTCGATGGTCGCGTTGGAGATTCCGGCCAGACGGATCTTGCCTTCGTCAAGCAGTTCCTTCAGCGTGCCGACGGACTCCGCGTAGGGCACCTTCGGGTCGGGCCGGTGGAACTGGTACAAGCCGATGGCGTCGACGCCAAGTGCCTTCAGCGAAGCCTCCGCGGCCTGCCGCAGGTGGGCCGGCGAGCCGTCAACCTGCCAGGAGCCATCGCCGGGGCGGACGTGGCCGCCCTTGGTGGCCACCAGCACGTTGCTGGCGTCGCCCGGGTAGCTGGCCAGGGCCTTGGCAATCAGCCGCTCGTTATGACCGGTCTCGCCGGCGTGCATGTGATATGCGTCCGCGGTGTCGATGAGCGTGACACCTGCGTCAAGCGCGGCGTGAATCGTCTTGATAGCGCGGTCTTCGTCGGGCCGGCCCTCGATCGACATGGGCATTCCGCCGAGGCCGATCGCACCAACCGTGATGCCACCCATCGTCCGGTTACGCATGTGTCAGTTCTCCTTCAGTGGACTTCTGCGTCGCTTCCAGTGAGTGCAACAACGCGGCAGGCCATGTCGTACCGGACTGGTGATAGCAGACGACGCTAACGACTATCGGCTGCGCCGATCAGCGCGGCGGCGGGCCGGGCAGCTCGGCCAGGATCGCCCGGGCCGCGGCGGACATCCGGCGGCCGGCCGGCGTCGCGACGGAGATCACCCAGCTGAAGGTGTGATCACAGATCTCGATGACGTCCAGGTCGGCGCCCAGGCCAGCGGCCACCGTGGCCGGCAGGAAGGCGATGCCCAGGCCGCCCCGGACCAGGTTGATCACCGCGGTGAAGTCCGCGGCCTCGAACGGGACCTCCCGGTCGAGGCCGGCCGCGGCGAACGCCCGGTCGGCGACGGCGCGGTTACCCCAGCCCAGCGGGAAGTCGATGAACGGCTCACCGGCGACCTGGGCCAGGGTGGCCGGGCGGGCCGCGAGCGGGTGACCGGGCTGGGCCACGGCGACCAGCGGCTCCGCGGTCACCGGCCGCAGGGTCAGCCCGGCGGGCACCGGACCCGGCAGCGACACCAGGGCCAGGTCCAGACGGCCCTCCAGCAGCTCGCGGGCGAGCCCGGCGGAGCCGCTGGCGGCCAGGCGCAGCCGGACGGCTACCCCCGGGTGCGTGCGATGGAACCGTCCGAGCAGGCTAGCCAGGTCGAGCGGGCCCGTCGACAGCATCGTGCCCACCGTCACCGTCCCGCGCAGTCCGCCCCGAGCTTCGCTGACCGCGTCCCGGGCCGCCTGCGCGGCCGCCAGCGTCGCGCGCGCCTCGGGTAGCAGCACCTGACCAGCGTCGGTCAGCATGACGCGGTGACGGTCCCGGTCGAACAGGTTCGCCCCGAGATCGCGTTCCAGGGCCTTAACCGCACTGGAGACACCCGACTGGACCAGGTGCAGGCGGTTCGACGCACGGGTGAAGGACAGCTCCTCCGCGACCGCGACGAAAACTTCCAGGTGCCGTAGCTCCATGCCGGGATTATCTCATATTCAGATGCTGGTAAGCGTAAATATTCGTTGGCGCAGATGACCGAGAGCGCCGATGCTGGGTAAGGACGAGTTTCTCAGCTACTCACGGTTTTCTCTGGAGGTTGATGTGGCCACGGCGCTGAAACCGGACGCGCCGCCTGCCGGGCTCTCTGGCCGCCGGCCCGGCATCGGGTTCTGGCTGGTCGGCTACGTGTTCGCCATCACGATCGCGTTCTCGGCCGTGCCCGCGCCGCTGTATGTCCTGTACCAGGCGCGGGATCACTTCGGCGCGCTGCTGGTCACGGTCATCTTCGCGGTGTACGCCCTTGGCGTGGCCATCAGCCTGTTCCTGGTCGGGCACGTGTCCGACTGGCTGGGCCGGCGGCGGATCCTGCTCATCGCGGTCGCCGTCAACATGGCCTCAGGCCTGCTGTTCCTGCTCTGGCCCGCGGTCCCCGGCCTGATCATCGGCCGGATCATCTCCGGGATCAGCATCGGCATGCTGACCGCCACGGCCACCGCCTGCCTGAGCGAGCTGCACACCGCGGCCAGGCCGGGGGCAACGCGGACCCGGGCTGAGATCATGGCGACCGCGGCCAGCCTGGGCGGCCTCGGCCTCGGGCCGCTCATCGCCGGGTTCATGGCGCAGTACGCCGGCGCGCCGCTGATCGCGCCTTACCTCGTCTTCGAGGCGCTCATGCTGGCAGGCTGCGCCGTCCTGCTGGTTGTGCCGGAGACCGTGCGCCCGCCGGAACGCAGGCATCCCTACCGCCCGCAGCGGGTGATGGTCCCGGCGGCCAGCCGCGGCACCTTCTTCGCGGCCGGGGCGGCCACGGCGGTCGCGTTCTCCCTGTTCGGCTTGTTTACCTCGCTGGCGCCAGGCTTCCTGGCCGGCACGCTGCACGACCGTTCGCACGCGCTGGCCGGGCTGGCGACGTTCATCGTGTTCGGCGCCGCGGCGCTCGCGCAGATCGGCACCAGCCGGATCAGCCTGCGGCGTCAGCTCGGCCTCGGGCTGAGCCTGCTGACGGCCGGCTTGATCCTGGTCACGGTGGCGGTGTGGAACGCGAGCCTGCCGCTGCTGCTGGCCGGCGGGGCGCTGGGCGGGGCCGGAGCGGGCGCCGTCTTCAAGGGCGGCATCTCCACGGTCCTGGAAATCGCGCCCTCCCGCGCCCGGAGCGAGGCGCTGGCCGGGCTGTTCCTGGCCGCCTACCTGGGCCTGGCCGTACCGGTAATCGCGCTCGGCGTCGCCACCCAGGCGTTCAGCGCGCGGACCGCGCTGCTCGGGTTCTCCGTGCTGCTGGCGGCGATCATCGCCCTGGTGGCCCGCAAGCTGCTGGTCCGGCGCCCGGTCTAACGCGGATCGGCTGGCCGCCATTCGGTGGCCAGCTGGCTGAGGACGAGGCCGTCGGCGAAACCTCCGTTGACCCAGCCCACCTGGCGCAGGACCCCCTCGGTCACGAAGCCGGCCCGGGTGGCGGCGCCGATCATCGCGTCGTTGTCGGTGAGGGTGTCGACCTGCAGCCGGTGCAGCCCGCGGATCTCGAAGCCGTAGCGGCACAGCACGCGGACCAGGTCGGTGCCCAGGCGCCTGCCGCGGAAGGCCGGCCGTAGCGCCAGGCCGATGCGCGCGTTGCGGTTGTGCAGGTCGATCTCGAACATCACCGCCTCGCCGGCCAGCTCGCCGGTAGCCAGCTCGACCGCGGAAAAGCGGATCACGGTGGCGGGGTCGGTGGTGTTGCGGTACGGCGAGCCGGCGGAGCCGGGTGCCACCGGCCGCCACGGCCGGGAGTCGCTGCGGACCCGCGTCATCACGTCGTTCAGCAGTTCCGCCTCGAGGATCTCGATGTCACCCTCGGTGTGGGCCCGCAGCCCGATCATCTCTCCGCGCAGCATGTCCCGTTCATACCCCACACGGGGGTGAGAGGCGGAATTAGGGGCACCTTGGCCAAAAGACGGATCAGCTGGGCGCTGGGCGGATCCGTCCACGTCGCCCGGCGGGCAGGTAACGGCGTGCGGGCGGATGCGGACCGGCGTTCAGCTGGCGGCTAGATTTGCGGCGTACGTTTGGTACGTACGTTAGGCCTGGCAGAACCGTCTGGGTAATTTGCCGTTGCGGGCTCGCCTGGTCGACCCGTCCGGTCACCGTCGACTTAGGAGCAGATCGACATGTCTCTCTTCCAAAGGGCCCACGACATACTCGCGGCCAAGACCAACAAGGCGCTTGACGCCGCCGAGAAGCCCGACGAGATGCTCGACCTGTCCTACGAGCAGATGCTCGATCAGATCACCAAGGTCCGGCAGGCGCTGGTCACGATCGCCGCGTCGCGCAGGCGGATCGAGCTGCAGGAACAGCAACTGCAGCATTCGGTGGACCACCTCCAGGACCAGGCCAAGGCGGCGCTGGCCCAGGGCCGGGAGGACCTGGCCAGGGAAGCGCTCTCCCGCAAGGCCGCGGCCCAGGCCCAGATCGACGGGATGGAGCCGCAGCACCAGCAGCTGGGCGAGGAAGAGCAGAAGATGGAGCAGACGCTCCAGGTCCTCCAGGACCGCGTCAACAAGTTCCGGACGCAGAAGGAAACGCTGAAGGCGCAGTACACCGCGGCCAGCGCGATGACCTCGGTGAACGAGAGCGTGGCCGGGATCTCCACCACGCTGGGCGATTCAGGAGCGGCGCTGCAGCGGGCCCAGGACAAGATCGCCACCATGCAGTCCCGCGCGGGCGCCCTGGACGAACTGCTGCAGTCCGGGGTGCTCGAGGACGTCGGCGGTGACACCGATGACATCCAGAAGGAGCTGGACGAGGCCGGGACGGCCGCCGACGTGGACCACGAGCTCGCCGCGCTGAAGGCCCAGATCGGCCCGGCCAGCGCGCCGCCGGAGCTGACCTCCGGGAGCTGACGCGTTACCCCTCTGGCCGCGGCCGGCCGGTCCGCGGATCCGCGGCCAGAGGGAGGTTACGCGCCGGTCAGCTGGCGAACACCTGGAATTCCCAGAGCGAGTAGCCGTACTGGGTGGCGCGGGCGGTGCCATACATCCGGATGTAGCGGCCGGTCCCGGAGACGCTGAGCGTCTGGGTGCCGCCGGTGCCGGTGGTGGTGGAGTAAATGGTGGTCCAGGTCGACCCGTCCGGGGACGTCTGGATCTGGAACGCGGTCGCGTAGGCGTTTTCCCAGTTCAGGGTGACCTGGCAGATGGACTGGGACGAGCCCAGGTCGACCTCCAGCCACTGAGGGTCGGAGAAGGCGCTGGACCAGCGGGTGCCGAGGTTGCCGTCGACCGCCGCCGAGGCGGGGAAGCTGGCGTTCTCGAGGGAGGAGGCGGTGGCGGTCTTGTTCAGCGCGAGGTTGGTGGTGCCGCAGGTGCCGCCGCCACCTCCGCCGCCACCGCTGCCGGTCGGCAGGGTCCATAGCTGCTGGGCGGAGCCGGCGCAGGTCTCGATGTCGAGCCGGGCGCCGGTGTTACCGCCGGGGTCGGTCAGGCACAGGCCGGAGCTCGGGTTGACCAGCTCCCCGTTGGACTGGTGGGTCCAGCCCTGGGCCGCGGTGCCGTTGCAGGGGTACCAGTCGACGTCGGTGCCGCTGGTGGTCCCGGCGCTCACCACGTCCAGGCAGCCGCCTTCGGTGCGGAGCGTACCGTCGGTGTAGGGCGACCACTGCTGGCCTGAGCTGCCGGCACACGCGCTCACGCCGATCGGGTTGCCCGCGGTGTTCAGCGAGTTCTGGCTGGCCAGGCACAGCCCGTTGAGCCCGGTGACCTGCCCGGTCGCGGTGGGGGTCCCGGTCGGAGTGGAGTTGCCGCCTTGCTCGTACACGGCCACGTATCCGACGCTCATCGACGCACCCGACGAGGTCGCCGAGGTGGGGGTGGTGCAGTTACAGATGCCGTTCGGGTAGTTGCCGCCCATGGCCAGGTCGAAGATGATGAAGAAGCCGTGGTCGATGGCCTCCTGCCAGGCCGTGGTGCCCACCGAGGCTTCGGTGATGGTGCTCTCGACGGTCCCGTCCATCAGGAACTGCAGGGTCTCCGCGCTGGTGTTGGTCCGGTTCACGATCACCGAGTAGGTGTGGTAGCCGGTCTGGCAGCCGGAACCAGAAGCCGGGCACGCGATCAGGGGATGGCCGCTGCTGCCCGCGGCGTCGTGGAGGGTCTGGGAGGCCTGGTTCAGGCCATTGACGTCTTCCATCATGTCGATCTCGCCGGAGGTGGGCCAGCCGCCGCCGGTCCGCATGGGTGATCCGAGGGCCCAGAAGGCCGGCCAGTACCCCAGCCCGCTGGCCGGGTTCGGCTGCTCGATCGACGCGGTCATCTCAAGTTCGCCGCCCGGCGGAGCCTGGAAGTCGTCCCGCGTGCTCTCGATCCGCGCGGACGTCCATGTCCCGCCGTTGTTGATGGCCTTCAGCACTAGGTGACCGTTGCCGTCCAGGTAGACGTTGCTGGTCGAGCTGGTGGTCTGTTCGGTCTCCCCGGTGCCGTAACCGGTGCCGATGTCGTAGAACCAGTTCGCCGACGACGGCGCGGACCCGGACGCGCCGGCGAAATTGTCGCCGAACACCGTGGTCCAGCCGGGCGGGGGCGGTGGTACGGTGTCGGCCCGGGCCGCCGGGATGCCGGTCAGCGCCGTGACCACGACGCTGACCAGGCATCCGGCCAGCAGCGTCATCACGGTCAGGATCGAGAGCCGTCGCCTGCGCCCGGAACGGGGCACCGTGGCCTTCATCGCGTCACTCATCTGCCGGAACCTCCTCATGTGCTCGCGGTCCGCGGGCCGCGAGCACGAGCAGCTGCGTCATGAGATACCAAGGCTTGATATAAGACTTATTTCAAATCGTAATTTAACTGAGCGGAAACGACCCGTCAAGACATCAGGCGGAATTGGTAGTCACGCCGGGACTACGGGTGCACCCGGGACGGGGCTGGCCGGGAGGGCAGACGCAGCTCTCAGATGGCGGGGCGGTCGCTGGCCTTGGCGGTGAACAGGCTCCCGCTGAGGAAGGCCTCGATGGGCAGGGTGGCGGCGCCGAGGGCGACGGCGTCTGGGCCCAGGCGGCCAAGCTCGATCGACGTGGCGGCGAACGGGTACCGGAGCGAATGCTCGCGGGCGCTCTCGCGGATCGCAGGCAGCATATGCTCGCCGAGCAGCAGCCCGGCCCAGCCGCCGATGATGATCCGCTCCGGGTTGAACAGGTTGATCAGGTCGGCGATGCTGACACCGAGGTACAACGCGGTCTCATCCAGGACCTCGGCTGCCCGGGCCGACGTCGCGGCCATGTCGATCAGCGTGCTGAGCGCGGCTTCCTGGTCATGGCGCGGCAGCGGGCCGCCGTACCGGTCGATGATCGCCTCGGCACCGACGTAGGCTTCCAGGCAGCCGCGCGAACCGCACCGGCAGGCCCGGCCGCCCACCATGACGGTGGTGTGGCCCCACTCACCGGCGCTGGACGTGGAACCCCGATGGGTGGACCCGTGCGCGATGATGCTCGCGCCAATGCCGGAGCCGATCAGGCAGACGACCGCGTGCTGGGCGCCGCGCCCCGCGCCGAACCATAGCTCCGCCTGGCCCATCGTCTTGGCGCCGTTGTCGATGTGCAGCGGCAGGCTGGTGCCGGACCGCAGCAGCCGGGCCAGCGGGACCGCCTCCCAGCCGAAGGTCTGCCCGTACACGAGTCCGTCCGGACCGTTCTCGACAATGCCCGGCACCCCGACCCCGATGCCGAGCACGGACGAGGGACTGACGCCGCTGCTGGCCAGCACCGCGGCCAGACCGGTCAAGATGGCCTCGACGATGACCTCGACCCCGTGCTGCCGGGGATCCAGCGGGAAGTCCGCCTTGGCGCGCTCGGTCATCGTCAGGTCGAACAGCTCGACGCGGACCCGGGTCTCGCCCACGTCGACCCCGATGACGTAGCCGTAGTACGGGTTCATCTCCAGCAGCACGCGCGGCCGGCCGCCGTCAGAATCCACCGAGCCGGCCTCGGCCACGATCCCCTCGCGGATCAGCTCACGGACGACGTTGCTGACCGAGGCCGGACTGAGCCCGGTCGCCTCGCTCAGCTCCTGACGGCTGCTCGCCCGTTCGAAGAACAACGCCGACAAAAGCACCGAACGGTTGTCACGGCGCAGATCACGGACGGTCCATCGCCTTCGCTCCCGCATGCTTCCCCCCTTGGCCCGCATGTTGATCACACCTTATAACAAGCTCTTCACGAAGCAGCGCGGCCGGGTTACGTCCGAGATTCCCTGGTGTTGCCCAACTGCGGGCAGCTCTTGACGGCATGTGTCCGTGCGGTTAAGTTACGCCATTAAATAAGGCTTGTATCAACGGTGCTGACGGTTCGGGTGAGTCAGGCTCGCGTCCGTTCCCTACGGGGATCCAGGCCTGTGTGCCACCACATCCAGGAGGCGTACGTCATGCATCTCGCCCCACCCCTGCACCGGGCCGCTCGCGCGCTGAGAGCGTTCCGCCTCGGCCGCGGACGGGCCAGATCCGCCGCGCCGCGGCGGATCAGGACGCTCTTGCTCGCCGCCGTCGCGTCGCTGGTCCTCACCGGGCTCGTGCTGCCCGGCACGGCACCGCCCGCAGCGGCCGCCAGCTGCGGCACCACCAACCTCGCGCTGAACAAGACCGCGACCGCCTCCTCGCTGGAGAATGCCGGCTTCCCGGCCTCCAACGCGGTGGACGGCAACCTGGCCACCCGCTGGTCCAGCGCCTTCTCCGACCCGCAATGGCTCGAGGTCGACCTCGGCTCCACCCAGTCGATCTGCCAGGTCACGCTGAACTGGGAGACCGCGTACGCGACGGCGTTCCAGATCCAGACCTCCCCGGACGGGTCGACCTGGACCTCCATCTACTCCACCAGCACAGGCACCGGCGGCACGCAGACCCTCAGCGTGACCGGCTCCGGCCGGTACATCCGCATGTACGGCACCGCCCGCGGCACCCAGTACGGCTACAGCCTGTGGGAATTCAGCGTCTACGGACCGGCCGGCGGCAGCACCTGCGGCACCACCAACGTCGCGCTGAACAAGCCCGCCACCGCCTCCTCGGTGCAGAGCGCCAGTTTCCCGGCCTCGGCGGCGTTCGACGGGAACCTGGGCACCCGCTGGTCCAGCGCCTTCTCCGACCCGCAGTGGCTGGAGGTGGACCTCGGCTCCACCCAGTCGATCTGCCAAGTGGTGCTGAACTGGGAAAATGCCTACGCGACCGCGTTCCAGATCCAGACCTCCAATGACAACTCCACCTGGACCCCGATCTACTCCACCACCACAGGAACCGGCGGCACCCAGACCCTCAGCGTCACCGGCTCCGGCCGGTACATCCGCATGTACGGCACCGCCCGCGGCACCCAGTACGGCTACAGCCTGTGGGAATTCAGCGTCTACACGACGGCAGGCAGCGGCGGCGGCGGCGGTAACACCGTCACCGTCACCAACCCCGGCAGCCAGACCTCAACCGTGGGCACCGCGGTCAGCCAGCAGATCACCGCCACCGATTCGGCATCAGGCCAGACCCTGACCGACACCGCCACCGGGCTCCCCGCCGGGCTGTCCATCAGCTCGTCCGGCCTGATCTCCGGGACCCCCACCACGG